>JAESGS010000043.1_pt1 | contig 311747 bp, 227 predicted proteins | sample 9269761 | NCBI WGS metagenome assembly JAESGS01 (sample SAMN15741799, study PRJNA653493) | algae metagenome | isolation source: Cyanosarcina radialis HA8281-LM2 and co-occurring heterotrophs from damp... | place: USA: Makauwahi cave, Hawaii | collected 2011-01-06 | reverse complement strand
CGCGTTGGGTGGCCGTCCACCCAGGGCGTTGCCCTGGGCTGACATGTCCCACCCCTTCGGGGTGAAGAATTGATGGAGCGATCAAGTCGCGCGAGAGGCAAATTGTGGCGGCGATTATCGCGAGCGACTCGTCCGACGTGCAGAGCGGCGGCATCGCGTAGATCACGTTACCCAGCGGTCTGAGCAGCACACCGTTCGCGATAGCCGTCTGCCGAATCTTCGGCCCCACGTCGGCGAGATAACCGCCCACCGCGGGCAGCGTGACGGCCGCGATAGTCCCGCACACACGGGCGTCGGGCAGATTCGCGGTCCAGAAGTTGTTGATCCGTTCCACGTCCCGCTTCCACGCGCCGGCTTCAATCAGCTTCCAATTCGCCACGGCGACGGCGCACGTCAGCGGGTTGGCCGTGAACGAGTGGCCGTGGAAGAACGTCCGCGTGCGGTCGGCCGTCTCGAACGCGGCGACGACCTTCGGCGACGCGAGCGTCGCCGCCAGCGGCAGCACGCCGCCGGTCAGCGTCTTCGCGGCGCAAATTAAGTCGGGGACGATTCCGGCCTGCTCGAACGCCCAGACCGTGCCCGTGCGGTTCGCGGTCATCACTTCGTCAACGAGGAACAAGACGCCGTGCCGGGCCGCGACCTCGTGAATCGCCTTCAACTCGGCCGGCGAGTGCATCTTCATGCCGCCGGCCCCTTGTACGAGCGGCTCGATGATGACGGCGGCGACCTCGTCCCCGTGCTTCGACAGGAATACGTCGAGGGCGGCCGCCGACACTGGCACGCGGGCCGTGCGGAACAGCAGCGGCTCGAACCGGCCGAAGAACACGGGGTCGCGGCTGACGGCCATCGCGCCGAACGTGTCGCCGTGGTAGCAGTCGTCGAACCCGACGAACAGCGTGCGGTGCGGCTCGCCGCGGTGGCACCACCACTGGTAGGCCATCTTGAGCGCGACCTCGACGGCCGTGCTGCCGTTGTCGGAGAAGAAAACGCGGCCGTCCGGCCACGGCGTGGACTTCAGCAGGCGGTCGGCCAGCTCGACGGCCGCGGGGTGCGTGACGCCGGCGAAGAGGACGTGATCGAGCCGGTTCGTCGCGTCGCGGAGGGCCTGCATTAGCACGGGATGCCTATGGCCGTGGAGGATCGTCCACCACGACGACACGGCGTCGATGATGCGACGGCCGTCTTGCAGAATCAGGAACTCGTCCTCGGCCGCGACGACCGGCAGCGGGGCGATGGGGTCGGCGAGCGACGTGTACGGGTGCCAGACGTGCCGCCGGTCGCGGACGAGGAAATCGGCGACCGGTTCCGTAGTTTCCAGCACATCGCGAATTTCGGTCAACGTGCCCCGTTGCTGTTGGGCCGTTTCGCGAACGGCACTGGCCGTCCACGCCGACGGCGCGTCGAGCGAGAAGACCGGTCGCGACCCGTGCTTCCGCAACTCCGTCTCGGCGTATTCGTGGCGTGGGCCGACGAGAACAAGGACTTTCGCGTCCAAGCCGTGAGAGCGTAACGCGGTCAGGCAGGAGAGTGTTCGCCCGACAGCCCCAACAGCTGAAGACGAGACGAGCAGCAGTGGCAGCCCGAGACGGTGGAGCAAATCGACTTGGAGTTCGTGGTCCGTAAAGGGCGACAGCGGGCCGCCGAAGGTTTCGACGAGAAAAGGTTTGACGGATCGTGGCATTTCCGCCACGACTTCGGCGGGCGACGGCATCGGCCGGCCCGCGTTGCGGGCCGCGAGCGGCGGCGCGACCGGTTCCGCGAACCGAGCGAGTGGCGGAAAAACTTCCACCGAGGGCACGAGCCGCTTCACCTGCTCGCTGTCCGATTCGCCCGTCTCGACCGGCTTCCAGTACGCGAGCTCGTCGGCGAAGCACGACAGGAACAGAAGGGAGAACGTCGTCTTCCCAGCGTCCGTATCCGTGCCGACGACGACGAAGCCGGTCATGATCGGACCGCCTCGGCGACATGAGCGGCGAGCTGCCGGACAATCACGGCATCGTGGTTCGCGTGCAGGGAGATGCGGAGACGGGCCGTGCCCTGTGGGACACTCGGCGGGCGGATCGCGCGGATGTCGTAGCCCATCTCTTGCAGCCGCGTCGCCACCCGCACCGCGAGCGGGTCTTCGCCGAGGACGACGGGAACGATGTAACTGTCGCCGCCGGTCGGCACGCCGGCCGCCCGCAGGTTCGCGTGAAAGTCGGCGGCGAGTTGGTGAAGGTGACTGCGGCCGCCGTGGTCGCTGCGGACGCGGTTCAAAGCACCGAGCCACCACGCGCCGATGATCGGTGGCAGGGCCGTCGTGAAGATCAGATGGCGGCACTTGTTGACGAGGAAGTCCTTCAGCAGCGTCGAGCCGCAGACGTAGGCCCCGGTCACGCCGAGCGCCTTGCCGCCGGTGTGGACGGTCGCCAGCACCCGCGGGCGGAGGCCGAGCTGGTCCACGATGCCGAACCCGGCGTCGCCGAAGCAGCCGGTCGAGTGCGCCTCGTCCACGATCACACTCGCGCCGTACCGCTCGGCGAGTTCGACGATTTCCTTCAGCGGTGCGCGGTCGCCGTCCATGCTGAACAGCGACTCGGTGACGACGAACAGTTCCCGGCCCGGCGGCCGCTTCGCGGCTTCCGCCTTCAGGCCGTCTTCGAGGTGGTTCAAGTCGTTGTGCCGGAAGACGAACTTCCGCGGCCGGCAGACCCGCAGCCCCTCGGCGATGCAGGCGTGGTTCAGCTCGTCCGTCGCGACCCAGTCGCCGGGTTCGATGACGGTCGAGATCAGGCCCTCGTTCGCGGTGAACCCGCTGTTCATCATCAGCACGGCGTCCGCCCCATGCCACGCGGCGAGGGCGGATTCGACTTCGTCCCAAATTTCGTGGTGGCCGCGCAAGAGGCGGGAAGCGATGCCGGAGCGGGGGAGGTTTTGTTCCCTCCCCCCTGGGTGGGGAGGGTTAGGGAGGGGGGTAACCTCCCTCCCCCGGACGCGATCCTTACCCGCCAGGGACGCGCTCAACCCCCCTCCCCAACCCTCCCCCCCAAGGGGGGAGGGAGAAGAGGCCCCGTAGCCCAAGTAGTCGTTCGAGGTGAAGTCCAGCCCTTGCGGTGGGCGAAGCGAACGGAACCGCCCCTGCCCGCGCAGCTCGTCCAGCGCCTCCTGCCAGCGGGCCGTCAGCGACATGACGCCTCGCACGCGGCCGGTTCCGGAAGGCCCATCGCGCGGAACAGTTCGGCGTCGGCCGTCTCGTCCGGGTTCGGGGCGGTCAGCAGCTTCTCGCCGAAGAAGATCGAGTCCGCCCCGGCCAGGAAGCAGAGGATTTGCAGCTCGCGGCTCATCTTGTCCCGGCCGGCGCTTAGCCGCACGCGGGCGGTCGGGAACGCGATCCGGGCCGTCGCGATGAGGCGGACGATCTCGATGGAATCGACCTTCGGGGCCATCGCCAGCGGCGTCCCCTTGCTCGGCATCAGGCAGTTGATCGGCACGCTCTCCGGCGGCGTTTCGAGGTTCGCCAGCTCGACGAGCATCATCAACCGGTCGTCCTCCGTCTCGCCCATGCCGACGATGCCGCCGCTGCACACCGAGATGCCGGCCCGGCTGACGGCCTTGATCGTCTCGATCCGGTCGTCGAACGTCCGCGTCGAGATTACCTCCGGGTAGTACCGGCGGGACGTGTCGATGTTGTGGTTGTACGCCGTCAGCCCGGCGTCCTTCAGCCGCTCCGCCTGCGAGGCGGTCAGCATCCCGAGTGTGACGCACGCCTCCATGTCGAGGCCGCGGACGACGCGGACCATCCCCAGCACGCGGTCGAACTCCGGGCCGTCCTTCGGCTGTCGCCACGCCGCCCCCATGCAGAACCGCGTCGCCCCGGCCGCCTTCGCCGCTTCCGCCTTCTCGCGGACTTCCTCGACCGTCAACAACGGAACCCGCTCGACCGGCGAATCGTAGTGGGCGCTCTGGCTACAGTAAGTACAGTCCTCCGGGCAGCCGCCGGTCTTGATGCTCAGGAGGGCGCACTTCTGGATGTCGCGGTAGTCGCGGTTCGCCTTGTGAACTTCCGCCGCCCGCAGGATGAGTTCGGGCAGCGGCAGCGAGTACGCGGCCTTGAATTCGGTGAAAGACTTCATGCGATGAAGTGTATGACCCCGGTTCGCCAAGCTCAACGAGAGGGTGATCGCTGATGACTCCGAATCCCCACGCGGAGCCGCAAATCCGGCTCTGGCCGGCACTCGTGCTCGTCGGCCTCGCCGCGTTCGCGTTCTTCGTCTTCCCGCTTCTCGACCCGCGGTCGATGCTGCACTTCGTCGGCGGTCTCGGCGGGCCGACGCTCGCGTCCCTTGGCGTGTTGATCTGGTGGATGGCCGGCAGCCGGGTGAAGGGCACGTTCCGGTGGTTGCCGGTCGCGCTGTTCCTCGCCCCGGCCGTGGTGAATCTCGTGTACTTCTACCGCGAGTCGCCGCTGACCGTGCCGTTGTTCGGCTTCCCGTTCGCGGCGTTCCTGTGGGTCGCGTGGCTCGTCGTCAGCCGCCCGGCGGGCCGGCTCGTGCAGCTCGCCGGCGTTCTTGGCGTCGTCGTCGGGGCGTGGACGCTGTTCACGATTGTCCGCATCGAGGAAACGAACGTCGAGATCGAGCCGGAGATGGCGTGGCGGTGGCAGCCGACGAAGATCGACAAGTACAAGGAGGAACGCGCGAAGTGGGCGACCGCCCTTCCCACTTCGAGTGCGATCACCGTGCAGCCCGGCGACTGGCCGCAGTTCCGCGGGCCGAAGCAGGACAGCGTCGTCACCGGCGTGAGCATCGACACGGACTGGAAGAAGAACCCGCCGAAGCTGCTGTGGAAGCACCGCGTCGGGCCGGGGTGGGGGACGTTCTCGGTCGTCGGCGACAAGATTTTCACGCAGGAGCAGGTGGACGACGACCAAGAGGCGGTTGTTTGCTATCAGGCGGACACCGGCGCGCCGGTGTGGGAGCATCGGTACAAGGCGCGGTTCTTCGAGCAGATCGCCGGTGTGGGACCGCGCGGCACGCCGACGGTCGTGAAATTTCCGAACTACACGCGTGTCTACACCTACGGCGGAACCGGCAAACTGTTCTGTTTGAACGCCGAAACAGGGCTGCCGGTCTGGGAGCGGGACGTACCGAAGGAACTCGGCACGCAGCCCCAGCAGTGGGGCTATTCGAGTTCGCCGCTGGTGTACCAGAATCTCGTCGTCGTGTTCGCGAATGCTCCTGGCGGCAAAGGAACGGCCGCGTACCGGGCCGACACCGGCGAGCCGGCGTGGACGGCCGGGAACGGCACGTTCGGCTACAGCTCCGCGCACCTCGCGAAGCTCGGCGGCGTCGAGCAGATTCTGATGATTAGCGACGTGGGACTCGAGTCGTACCAGCCGGCCGACGGCAAGCTGCTGTGGGTCCACGACTGGAAGCAGCGGGGGGTGAACCGCGTCAGCCAGCCGACGGTCCTGTCCGACACGGACGTGCTGATCGGCACCGGCGTCGGCAACGACCAAGGTACGCAGCGGGTCCGCGTGACGCGGTCCGGCGACGGGTGGAACACGGAACTGGTGTGGGCCACGCGCAATATGAAGCCGTACTTCAACGACGGCGTCGTCCACAACGGCTTCCTGTACGGGTTCGACGACAAGTCGTTCGCGTGCATCGACCTGAAGGACGGGTCGCGGAAGTGGAAGACCGGCACGCAGTACGGCCACGGCCAAGTGCTGCTACTCGCGGACCAGGGCGTCCTGGTGGTGCAGGCCGTTGACGGCAAGGTCGTGCTGGTGGAAGCGAACCCGGACGAGCACGTCGAGCTGGCGAAGTTCCCGGCGCTCGACGGGAAGACGTGGAACCACCCGGTCGTCGCGCACGGCAAGCTGTTCGTCCGCAACGGCATGGAGGCGGCGGTGTACGAGTTGAAGATGAAGTAGCCGCTACTGCGTACCCAACACGAGATCGACGACCCAGCAGCCGCGAACGTGTCTTGGCTCTTCGCGGCAATGTTTCAGGATCGCCTCCTCTTCGCACCCCGCGTCTTGCAGTGCGTCGGCGAGGATATGCATGGCTGAGAAATCGCGAGTATCGTCCATTTCACCTGCAACGCCTACTGCAGTGTCGGTTCGGTACTGCGGGTGAAAGTTGACGGGGCGGAAAGGGTTTGGCCCACACAATTCCAGCGCCAGCCACCGAACATACTTCTGGCGTGCCTCGACATCCTCATGAAGGAACTTGACCACTTCCGGTGGCGATTCCACGTCAGCGACTGGGTTCGCACGAATGCGAAGGCGTTCCCGAACGTGATGCTTTAACTCACCGCTACTCATACGTCCTAGGGGGTATTCCTTGAGGGCGCGAAGGTGAACGACATTCGGACACTCGCATCGTTCGGGACGCACCTTTACCCATTCTCGCCTGTCCGACCCAGTGGGCAGATTGAGAAGTGCCGCGTGTTGCAGAACACAAGCTCCGGCGTCGAATCCCGACTCCGAATACAGGTCACGTAAAACTGGTTTGCAAACAGGACAGCCGACATACGCCTCGACATCGCGGGTGAACAGGTGATATTCGCCGAGGTGATATTTCCGTTCACTCACTCTTTCAGGGAAGACGGAGGTTCCCCAGAGGTCAGGTCGGGCCAGCCACTCGTACTCGTCACAAATCAATTCCTTGAACCCGCCGCGTTCTGAGACGGACCGATACCGCGGCGGGTAGTTGGACGGATCGAAATCTTCCATTCTTGTTGTTCACCCTAACCGCTCGACGATCTTCTCCACGTCGTACACGCAGCCGCCCCAGACGCCGCCGCTGGCGTGCTGCAGCGCGGCCCACAACCGCGTGTCGGCCGGCAGCGCCGGGTCCGGCCGAAGGTCCGGCCGCGGCTGACGCCCCGCGAGTTCGGCCGTGCCCCACGCGACGCCGTGGACGCCGGCCGCGTCGCCGACAAGGTTCACGCTCCCCTCCAGCGTGGTGCGGTCGATCACGATCTCGATCCGGTCGCCGTCGCGGAGCTTGCCGATCGGCCCGCCGGCCAGCGCCTCCGGCGAGACGTGGCCGATGCACGCCCCGGTACTCACGCCGCTGAACCGGGCGTCCGTCAGCACGGCGACGTGCTTGCCCCACGGCAGGTGCTTCAGCGCGCTCGTCACCTGGTACGTCTCCTCCATCCCGCTGCCCATCGGCCCGCGGCAGCAGAGGACCAGTATGTCGCCGGGCCGGACGCGGTCTTCCTTGATCGCGGCGATGGCCGACTTTTCCGTGATGAACACCCGCGCCGGGCCGACCTTCCGGTACACGCCGTCCGGGTCCACGACGTTCGGGTCGATGGCCGTGGACTTGATGACGCTGCCGTCCGGGCAGAGGTTGCCGCGGGGGAACGTCAGGCTGCTCGTTAACCCGCGGGCCTTCGCCTGGGCCGGGGACATGATGACCGTGTCCGGGTCGATCCGGTCGCGGGTTTGGAGCAGGTCGCGGAGCCGCTTGCGGCGGTCGGACGCGGCCCACCAGTCGAGCGACTTGCCGAGCGGCTCGCCGGTCACGGTCAGCGCGTCGAGTTGAAGCAGGTTCATCTCGCGGAGGTGGAGCATCACCTCCGGCACGCCGCCGGCGAGGAAGACGCGGATCGTCGGGTGGCCGACCGGGCCGTTCGGCAGCGCGTCCACCAGCCGCGGCACGGCCCGGTTGAAGTGCGTCCAGTCGTCGATGGTCGGTCGGGCCAGCCCGCCGTGGAACGCGACGGCCGGCGTGTGCAGCAGTAGGTTAGTACTGCCGCCGAACGCCGCGAACACCGCGAGGGCGTTCTTCACGGAGGCGTCGGTGAGAATCTGTTTCGTCGTCAGTTTCTTCGCCGACAGGTTGACGAGCGCCTTCGCGGAGCGGCGGGCCATGTCGAGCCAGATCGGCTGACCCGACGGCGCGAGTGCGGAGTGCGGCAGTGCCAAGCCGAGCGCTTCGCCGACGACCTGCGAAGTCGCGGCCGTGCCGAGGAACTGGCACCCGCCGCCGGGCGACGCGCAGGCGTGGCAGCCGGCCTCGGCCGCCTGTTCGAGCGTGATCTCGCCGTGCGCGTATCGCGCGCCAATCGTCTGCACCTTCCCCGTGTCCTCGGTCCCCGTTTCCCCCGCGAGCATGACGCCACCGGGGACCAGCACGACCGGGTAGTCGTGCTGGCTGGCGAGGGCCATCATCATCGCGGGCAGGCCCTTGTCGCACGTCGCGACGCCGAGGACGCCGGCGCGGGTCGGGTGGCTCCGCATCAGCCGCCGGAGGACGGTCGCGGCGTCGTTGCGGAACGGCAGGCTGTCGTACATGCCCGGCGTCCCCTGCGTCCGGCCGTCGCACGGGTCGGTCACGGCCCCGGCGAACGGAATCGTCTTCTGCCGTTGGAACTCTTCCGCCGCCGCCTTCACGAGCAGCCCGACCTCCCAGTGCCCGCTGTGGAACCCGAGCGCGACCGGCGAACCGTCCTCGCCGCGCAGCCCGCCGTGCGTGCTGAGGATCAGGAACTCCTTGCGGCCGAGCAACTGCGGGTTCAGCCCCATGCCGACGTTCTGCGTCCACCCGAACAGGTCGCCCGACGGTGAATGGCGGAGCAGCTCGTCCGTCAGCGGCAGCGCGCCGCGGGGGCCTTTGGTCGTGGACACGAGTTCGTAGACGGAATCGTCGCGGGTTTCGACGAGTTCGGCGAAGGTGTTCATGTGGCTGATCTTATCCCGGCTCGCCGATTCGGTCTCGCCGACTACGATTGTCTCCGCTCCCCCTTTTCTCAGGAACCCGGACTATGCGATTCACCCTCCCCGTGCTGATGCTGGTCGCGTCCGTCGTCCCCCTCCTCGCGGCTGGGCCTCAAGTGGAACAGGAAACGTTCGGCAAGCTCGCGGACGGCAAGACCGTCGTGACCGCCTACACGCTCACGAACAAGAGCGGTGCGAAGGCGAAGGTCATCGACTACGGCGCGATCGTCACCGAGATTCACGTCCCGGACGCGGCGGGGAAGCTCGGCGACGTGGCCCTCGGCTTCTCGGACATGGACGGCTACCTGAAGGGCCACCCGTACTTCGGGTCGAACGCCGGGCGATGCGCGAACCGGATCGCGAAGGGGAAGTTCCAGCTCGACCGCAAGGAGTACACGCTCGCCACGAACAACGGCGAGAACCACCTGCACGGCGGGAACAAGGGGTTCGACAAGCAGATGTGGCGGGCCGACGCCCCGGTCGTCGGCGCGGCCGGGCCGAGCATCACGTTGAGTTACGTCAGCAAGGATGGGGAGGAGGGTTACCCCGGCACGCTGTCCGTGAAGGTGACGTACACGTTCACGAACGACAACGAACTGAAGGTCGAGTACCACGCGACGACGGACAAGCCGACGGTGTGCAACCTGGCGCACCACAGCTACTTCAACCTCGGCGGCCACGCCAGCGGCGACATCCTCGGCCACGAGGTCGAGATCATGGCGAAGAACTACACGCCGACGGACGCGACGCTGATCCCGACCGGGAAGATCGCGCCGGTGGCCGGGACGCCGTTCGACTTCACGAAGCCGACGGCCATCGGGGCGCACATCAAGGAGATCGACGCGAAGCCGCAGGGGTACGACCTGAACTACGCGCTCGACGGCAAGGCCGGCGGCACGCCGTTCCTCGCCGCCCGCGTGACGGAGCCGAAGTCCGGCCGGACGCTGGAGGTGCTGACGAACGAGCCGGGGCTGCAGTTCTACAGCGGCAACTTCCTCGACGCGACGAACACCGGCAAGGGCGGCGCGGTGTACAAGCAGTACAACGGGTTCTGCATGGAGGCGCAGAAGTTCCCGGACGCGATCAACAAGGTCGGCACGGACGGCTGGGCGTCGCCGGTGCTGAAGCCGGGCGAGGAGTACAAGACGACCACGATCTACAAGTTCGGCGTCAAGAAGTGAGGTCCGCCGTGCGATTCGTTTTCGCAGCTTTGTTCAGTGTCGTCGGCGGGGCCGCATCCGCCGACGATTTCGTTCCGCTGTTCAACGGCAAGGACCTGACCGCGTGGACGACGTACCTCCGGCCGTCGGCCGACGGGCCAAAGCCGGACGCGAAGGATACGTGGAAGGTGGCGGACGGCGTCCTCGTCTGCACCGGCAAGCCGACGGGCTACCTCATGACCGAGAAAGAGTACGCGAACTACGTCCTCAAGCTGAAGTGGCGCTACCCGGCCGGGACGAAGTCCGGCAACAGCGGCGTCCTGTTGCATTGCGCGGCCGAGGAAAAAGTCTGGCCGAGTTCGTTGGAGGCACAGCTCCGCACCGGACGGGCCGGCGACCTGTGGCTGAACCCCGGCCCGGATGGGAAGCTGCCGGCGCTAGAGTTCGAGCCGGGACTGAAGGACGCGAACGACAAGACGAACCGGCACTACTTCCGCAAGGACAAGGACACGCCGGTCGAGAAGCCGTTCGGCGAGTGGAACGAGTACGAGATCACGTGCAAGGACGGCAACGTGACGCTCGCGGTCAACGGCAAAGCCGTGATCGAGGGGAAGAACGGGAGCTTGAAGAAGGGGAAGATCGCCCTCCAGTCCGAGGGGTCGGAGGTGCATTTCAAGGACATCGCGATCAAGGAGACGAAGTAGGGTGGGTCGAGTCTTCGAGGCCCACCGGTGTGGTATTCGCCCGCACGGTGCGCCTCGAAGACTCGACCCACCCTACAAATTCATTCCCGCATCGCTTCCTGGAACTCTTGTTCCGCATTCGCTAGCGCTTCACAGTCGCAACATGCACCGTTTGCACGAAGCCATTCTTCGACCTGAGTAGACTCGACACCGATGCTACCACACCAACCCTGAACCAGTCGAAAGGTGTGATCGCAGGAATGTCGAGGGAGTTCGACATCGAGCATGTCAAACAACTCGCGCATACGTTCAGGTGGCAAGGGAAGTCGTTGCCGTGCCGTGGCGCGTTGTTGTGACCTCCAGGCGGATCGAGCCGCCTTGCGACCCTGCTTGTCTTGACCGTTTGACACGATACCGCCCCCCAACATGAGCGTCACGCACCCTCACTTCAGCGTCAACTCGTGCTTGCTCAGTTGCTCGAAGCCCGTCTCCGTCACCAGATAGTTGTGCTCGATCCGCACGCCGCCGACGCCGTCCACGTACAGGCCCGGCTCTAGCGTCACCACGTCGCCGGACACCAACGGCTCAAGCGACTGCTTCACCAAAAACGGGGCCTCCGGGTGCGCCAGCCCCAGGCCGTGCCCGGCGTGGTGCGGGAACGCCTCGGCCGTGTTCGCGTCCCGGAACACGTTGCGGACCGCCTCGTAGACTTCCCGGCCGTGGACGCCGGCCCGCAGGTGGCGTTCCCCGGCCGCCATCGCCATCACGCACAGGTCGAAGAGACGTTGCTGTTGCGGCGTCGGGTCGCCGCCGACGACGAGCGTGTTCGTGAAGTCGCTGCGGTAGCCGCCGATCACGACGGAGAAGTCGAGGATGAGCGTCTCGCCGAGTTGCAACACCTTCTGCGTCGGCGCGCCGCCCCGCTTCGCGGAGCCGGGGGACACCGCGAAGTCGCCGTACACGATCACCGGCTGCTTGGCGTGGTCCGAACACGCCTTGAAGATGCCCTCGTACACGTCGAGTTCGGTCATCCCCGGCTTTACGTTCTGCTTCGCCCACAGCATCCCGGCCTCACCGGCCCGACAGCACGCGGAGATGAGCGCGACCTCGTCGTCGTCCTTCGCCCGCCGCAACTCGCCGACGACGCCGAACATTTGCGGGGCCATCTCATCCGCGAGCGAGTCGTGGACGCGGCCGCCGGTCCCGGCCGACTCGACGATCGCGCGGAGGATCATCCGCCGCGGCCCCTGCCCCGGCGAGACGCCGTCGTACCACTTCACGGGAACCTTGCTCGTGGCGTGAACGAAGTCCACCGACTTCGGCAGCCGCTGGTCATAGTACAGCGTCGCCTCGCCGTCCGGCTTCAGCAGCAAGAGGCCGCCGTAGTCCGCGCCGAGGCTGAACGGGTCCACGTACAAGTTCGCGAAGTACCGCAGGTGCAGCGGGTCGCCGAGCAACAGCGGGCCGGTCGGCTTCAGCCGGTCGAGCAACCGCCGCCGCCGCTTGGCGCAACCTTCGGCCGTGAGCATGGTCCACCTCGTTTGTGGAAGGATGCCGATAGGGTAGCTGATGGAAGCTGTTATGGAATGGCAGACGCCGCGGTTCCGAACGTATAACAGTGAGTCACTCGCTCCGCGAGTGACCAGACCTTCACCCGCGTGGGGCTTCTGGTCACTCGCGGAGCGAGTGACCCACTGTCCTCAACCCCGCGAGGGACCGTGCCGACCGACCTTCTCGACAAGCGCGAAGACCGCATCCGCCGGATGTTCGGCGAGATCGCGCCGTGGTACGACTTCCTCAACCACCTGCTCAGCCTGAACATCGACAAGCGGTGGCGGACGGTCACGGCCAAGCGCGTCCCGCCGGTCGGCGACACGCCGGTCCTCGACCTCTGCACCGGGACCGGCGACCTGGCCCTCACCTACGACCGGCTGGCGAAGGGGACCGTCCCCATCGTCGGGGCCGACTTCTGCCACGAGATGTTGGTCCGCGCCACCGAGAAAGCCTCGAAGGCCGGGGCCGGCGAGCGGATCACGTTCGTGGAAGCCGACGCGCAGCACCTACCCTTCCCCGACGATCACTTCCAACTCGTGACGATCGCGTTCGGCCTGCGGAACGTGACCGACACCGACCAGGGCATCCGCGAGATGATCCGCGTGACGAAGCCCGGTGGCCGGATCGCGATCCTCGAGTTCTCCAAGCCGCGGAACAAGCTGTTCGGGAAGGTCTACATGGGATACTTCCGCTCGATCCTGCCGCGGGTCGGGCAGATGCTGAGCAAGAACAACCAGAGCGCCTACCAGTACCTCCCGGCCAGCGTGCTGAGGTTTCCGGACGGCGAGGCGATGGTGGCGAAGCTCCGCGGCCACGGCCTCCGGAACGTGACCGACTTCCCGCTCACCTTCGGCATCGCGACCTTGTATGTTGGTGAGAAGCCGCGAAGCGGCGAGTGATATTTGAACCCTGGGACCGCGGGCGTCCCGCCCGCCCACCTTCCTCGCACGGGGACCGGCCTCCAGTGGCTGGGGCCGTGGCGGGCGGGACGCCCGCGGTCCCAGGATTTCACCTGTGGAATCGCGATGCCTGCTTCCTCTCCGTACCTGTTGATCCGCGCCGCCCGCGGCGAGCCGGTCGAACGCGCCCCCGTGTGGGCGATGCGGCAGGCCGGGCGGTGGGACCCGGAGTTCAACAAGGTCCGGGCCGGGCTGCCGTTCTTCGAGTTCTCCGAGAACGTCGAGAAGGCCGTGCAGGGCACGCTCGCCCCGCGGCGGTTCGGCGTGGACGCGATCATTCTCTTCTACGACATCACCACGCTGCCCATCGCGATGGGGCTGCCGTTCGAGTTGAAAAAGGACATCGGCCCGCAGCCGGACCGCCCCGTCCGCACGCCGCTCGATGTCGCCCGGCTGAACCCCGAACCGCCGCCGGATAGCTACCCGCACATCCGGCAGCTGCTGAAGCGCGTGAAGGAGGAACTCCGCGGCGAGTTGCCCGTGATCGCGTTCGCCGGGTCGCCGTTCACCGTCGCCACGTACTGCATCGGGACCGGCAAGGACGTGGACGCCACCCGCCGGTTCGCGGCCGAGCAGCCACTGATTTGGGACGGGCTGCTGGAGAAGCTGACCGTCGCCACCGGGCACTTCCTGCGAACGCTCATCGGCGACGGGGCGGACATTTACCAGCTCTTCGACTCGTGGGCGGGGTTGCTCACCCGCGAGGAGTACGACCGCTGGGCGCAGCCGCAGCACACGGCGATCTTCAAGGCCGCGACCGGCGTGCCGCGCGTGCTGTTCGTGAAGGAGTGTCCGTACCTCGACGCGATGACGCGGACCGGGGCCGAAGTCGTCAGTCTCGGCCAGCGGCACGACCTCGCCGCCTCGCGGCGGGACTACCCGCACCTCGTCTTCCAGGGGAACGTCAGCGAGGAGACGCTTCGCACCGGCAGCCCGGCCGAAGTGGAAGCGGCCGTCCGCGAATGTCGGCGGGCGGGCGGCGGGCAACGGCATATCCTGAACTTGAACCACGGCGTCGGGAAGGAAACGCCCGTCGCGAACTTTGAAGCCTACGTCCGGGCCGCGAAGGCGGCGCTCTAAGGGGACCGCGACATGCCCCGCCGACTCGTCGGGTTGATGATCCTGCTCGCCGCACCGGTCGTCGGCCTCGCGGCCGATCCCGTGCCGGCCGAGGTCGTCGCCCTCCAGGACCGGATGAAGAAGCTGATCGACGCCGCCGAGCCGTCGGTCATTTCGCTCGTCGTCTCGCACAACACGAAGCACACGATCCCGAACCCGTCGAAGCCGTGGGAACTCGGCGAGTATAGCTCGCCGCAGGTCGGGAACTTCCGGTTCCGCCAACCCGATCGCGACAAACTCGACCTCAGCGACCCGAAGAACGCCGGCGACTACACCGTCGGGTCCGGCGTCGTGCTGGACGCGGACCAGGGGTTGGTCCTGACGTGCTACCACCTCATCGACGGCGCGCGGAAGGTCTACGCCCGGCTGCCCGGCAACACCGGTTCCTACGCGGACATCGTCGCCGGCGATTCGCGGAGCGACCTCGTCGTCCTACGACTGCGCAGCCGCTCGACGAAGCTGACGGCCGCGAAGCTCGCCACCGTCCGCACGCACGACACGCCGAAGGCGAAGGCGACCGTCACCCGCGGCCAGTGGGTCGTTTCGCTCGCGCACCCGTTCGCCGCCGGGCTGCCCGACGGCCAGGCGAGCGCCTCGTGGGGCATCGTCAGCAACATTGCCCGCAAGTCGGCCGTGCCGCCCGGCGCGGAGGACATCCGGCCCGGCAACCTCTACCAATACGGCAGCCTGATCCAGACCGACGCCCGGCTGAACCTCGGGTGCAGCGGCGGCGGGCTGTTCAACCTCGATGGCGAGCTAATCGGCCTCACGTCCTCGACGGCCGGGGTCGCCGGGAGCGAGTCGGCCGGCGGGTTTGCCGTCCCGATGGACGCGATCTACCGCGGCATCATCGACGTGCTCAAGACCGGCGAGGAAGTCGAGTACGGGTTCCTCGGCGTCGAGCCGGGCCGCATGACCGGCATCGAGCGCCGCAACGGGCTGCAAATTCGCAACGTCACCCCCGGGTCCCCGGCCGCGCTCGTCGGCGTGCAACCGCACGATGTCATCCAGGCCGTCAACGGTCGGCCGTTGGTTGAGGAGGCGGACCTGTTCCTCCTCGTCGGCGGCGCGCTGGCCGGGCGGGAGGTCACGCTGTCGATCCTGCGGGACGGCCAGAACCACGAGTTCCGCCCGCGGCTGGCCAAGTTCCAGCACCCGTACCCGAACATCGCGTCCGTCCGGCCGCCGTCCTTCCACGGCCTCCGCGTCGATTACAGCAGCCTGATGGCCCAGCAGATGATCGGCCCCGGCATCCGGTTCGGGCTGAACTGGAACGGCGTGATCGTCCGCGAACTGGAGCCGAACAGCCGGGCGGAGGCGGCGTTCCGCCAGCTGGCGCTCGGCCAGGGCCGGTGGCTCATCACGAAGGTGAACGGCACGCCGACGCTCACCCCGGCCGCGTTCAATGCCGCGGCCCGGAAGTCCCAGGTGTTGCGGCTGACCGTCGTGAACGCGATGGACCCGTCCGCCGACGAGAAGGTAGTGACGCTGCCATGAAGTACGCCATCTGCAACGAGACGTTCGAGGGTTGGGACCACGCCCGCGTCTGCGACCTGATCGCGAAGCTCGGCTACACCGGGCTGGAGGTCGCGCCGTTCACGCTCGCCCCGCTCATTACCGACGTGTCGGCCGACCGACGGCGGGAACTCCGGCGACAGGCGGAAGCCGCGGGCGTCACGATCATCGGTCTGCACTGGCTGCTCGCGAAGACGACCGGCTTCTACCTCACGTCCCCGGACGCGGCCGTGCAGAAGAAGACCGGCGACTACCTCGCCGCGCTCGCGGACGCGACGGCCGACCTCGGCGGCAACCTCATGGTCCTCGGCTCGCCGCTCCAGCGGAACCTACTGCCGAACGTGACCGAGGCCCAGGCTGACGACTTCGCGATCAAGACACTCACCCACTGCCTGCCGTCGCTGGAGCGAACCGGCGTCCGCCTCTGCCTCGAACCGCTCGGCCCGGCGGAGACGAACTACATGAACGCGGCCGCGCACGCTGTCCGGCTCATCGACCGGCTCGGCCACCCGAACGTGAAATTGCACCTCGACGTGAAGGCGATGTCGTCCGAGGCCGACCCGATCCCGGCGGTCATCGCGGCGAACGCGGCGCACACGTTCCACTTCCACGCGAACGACCCGAACAAGCGCGGCCCCGGCTTCGGCGAGATGAAGTTCGAGCCGATCTTCCAGGCGTTGAAAGATGCGAACTACGCGGGCTGGGTGTCGGTCGAGGTGTTCGACTACACGCCGGACCCGGAGACGATCGCCCGCGAGAGCCTCCGGTACATGCGCGAATGCGAGTGACCATGCCGTACCTCCCCACGCTCGTCACGCTCCTCCTGCTCCCCGTCGTCGCCGTCGCCGGGCCGCAACTCTCGGCCGGGTTCGGCGAGGTCGATGTGTCGCCGACGCTCGGCAAGAAGCCGGTCTACCTCGCCGGGTTCGGCCAGGACCGCAAGGCGACGAAGCTGCACGACCCGATCATGGCCCGCGCCGTCGTCCTGTCGGACGGCGCGCAGAAAATCGGGTTCGTGTGCGTCGATGTCGTCGGCCTGTTCCTGCCGAGCGTCGACAACGTGCGGAAGCAACTGCCGGAGTTCAAGTACGTCCTCGTCTCCAGCACGCACAACCACGAGGGGCCGGACACCCTCGGCCTGTGGGGGCCGAACTTCCTCGCGTCCGGCGTCGATCCGGACTACTTGAAGAAGGTCGAGGAGGGCACGGCGAAGGCCCTCCGCGACGCAGCCGCGACCCTCGCCCCGGTGACGGCCGAGATCGGCACGGCGAACGGCCCCGACCTACTGCACGACTCGCGGCAGCCGGTCCTGTTGCACGACGAGATCGTCGTCCTGCGGTTCACGCACACACAGACGAAGAAGCCGGTCGGCCTCGTCGTACAGTGGAACTGCCACCCGGAAACGCTCGACGACAAGAACACGGAGGTGAGCGCCGACTTCGTGGCCGCGACCGTCGCAACGCTGAAGAAGGAACACGGCTGCCCCGTGGCGTACTTCACCGGCACGGTCGGCGGCCTCTTGTCATCGCTCCAGGTGAAGGTCACGAACGCGAAGGGCGAACTGCTCAAGGACGGCACGTTCGAGAAGACCGACGAGTACGGCCGGCTCGTCGCCGGGCTGGCGAACCGGGCGTTGAAGCAGGCCGCGGCCGTGGAGTTACTGCCGTTCGACCCGCGGGTGAAGCCGATGCTGCTGCCGGTGGAGAACGGCGTCTACCGGATCGCGCACCAACTCGGCAAGCTGAAGCGGCCGATGTACAAGTGGAAGAACGACCCGACGCCGGCGGAGTTCGTCGAAACGAAGGACGCCTCCGGCGACGTGGCCGTCCGCACCGAGTTGGGCCTGCTCCGACTCGGGCAACTCGACGTGGTGGCCGTGCCGGGCGAGATTTACCCCGAACTCGTGCTCGGCAAGGTGCAGGACCCGCAGGACCCGGCCGCGGACTTCCCGAACGCCGCCGCGGAGCCGGGGCTGTACCCGCAACTGACGAACAAGCACCGGATGCTGATCGGCCTGGCGAACGACGAGTTGGGGTACTTCATCCCGAAGCGGCAGTGGGACGAGAAGGCCCCGTACTGCTACGGCCTGAAGAAGTCGCAGTACGGCGAGATCAACAGCATCGGCCCGGAGGCCGCGCCGCTGCTCTGCCGCGTGTTCAAGGAGCTGGCTAAGTAGGGCGGGTCAAGGCTTTGCGCCGACCCGCCGTCGCACCCGGCAGACCCGGCGAATCGGCGCAAAGCCTTGACCCGCCCTACACGGAGAGTCGCTTTATCACCATCGTCGCGTAGCTGCCGCGGGGCAGGTCGAACTTCAGCACGAGCTTCCGCCTCGCCCGATTCAATTCGTCGTCCGCGTCGAACGACTCGACCCCGGCCGGCCGCACGCACGCCGACCGCTCGCCCTTCGAGAAGAACGGCTTCTGAAGGCCGGGAATCTTCATCGTCGCGAGCGTCAGCCCTTCCTCTTCTAGCACCGCTTCGAGCAGCGGCAGCCACGCGGCCGCGGGGTCGGGCTTCAGCCGCGCCGACGGCAACGGCAACACGAACTCTTCCCACGTCTGTCGCATTCCGTCGGGTATTGATCGCGGGACCGGCATCGGTCCGAGTTGAAGGTCAACCGCCCCGAGGCGGGCCGGTTCGAGGTTCGCCGTCAACCACCGGGCCAGCACCTGATTCCAGACGTGGCTCTGGTACGCCGACAGGTACAGCCCCTGGAGTTCCGGTTTCAGTCGGGCGACCGCGCCGCGAAAGTCCGTCTGGTGCGTGACAAGGTAGTCCACCAGACTCCGCGCGTGGCCGCGGGGCAGCTTCGCCTTGCACGCGGGCCAGTCGCCCCAGTGGTCGCGGAGCGTCGCCTTTTCCCGCTTCTGCTCGGCCCGGTCGTACTCGTAGGGGGCGGCGAGGGCCAGTTTCAGCGCGGCCTCGAAGTTCCCGCGGATCATCTCCTTCGCCACGAACTCGCGCGAATCGCCGACGGAGCCGAACCGCTGGTCGTCGAAGTAATTTGGCACGCCCGCGTCGGCCACCTCCGCGAGGGCTGCCCGCATCCGTGGCAGCTCCGCCGACGGCACGGCGCGCAGCGTGACGGTGAACCGGTTCGCCCGGATGTGATTTGCCGTGAACGGTACCGCGACGCGGCCGAGGTACGTGAGCGCGATCCGTTCGTGTTCGAGGTTGCGGGTCGGGCCGCGGAAGATGGTGAGGTGCTGCGTCGTCTTCGCGTGCCGGTCCTTCAGCCCGCCGTAGCTCAGCCGCCGCCAGTCGATGTCCCACCGCCGCCGGATCGCCTGGAGGGCGTCGGGCGTGGTCCAGCCGATCTTGTCGAGCCGGTACAGCGCGAACTGGCCGCGGTCCGTCGCCGCGAGGTCGGTGAGTTCCTCGACGATGAAGTCCTCGGGAACCTGCTTGATCTTCATCCGGGCATTCAAGAAGTGCGCGGCCGAAATGCAAACGAAAAAAGAGATCGAGAGTGTCGGATCAAAAGCTGTCGCCCAGTCAGCTTCAGTTCACGACTTCTCTCGACCTCTGTGCTATACAATAACTGCTCGATTTGGAATGTCAACAAACAAATGGAAAAAGTTTCCGTAGAACCCGGAGCGGCAGCGACGGGGTGTATCGCTCCCGAACCCCGTCGCTGCCGCTCCGGGTTCTACAAGGATTTGTGCTGACTTTGCCCCGCCGTTCGCGCATACTGATTGGACTGCCGGTCGCTCCTTTTTCCCGCCTCGCCTCGCACTCGGGCAGACGATGATCCTTGCTCGCATCACCTTCGGCCTCCTGCTGTTGGCGTCCGTTGCCCCCGTTTCCTTCGCCGACGACTTCTTCGAGAAGAAGATTCGGCCGGTGCTGGTGGAGAAGTGCTACGGGTGTCACTCGGTCGAGGCGGACAAGAAGGACAAGCTGAAGGGCGGACTGCTGCTCGACAGCAAGGCCGGGTGGGAGGCGGGCGGCGACGCCGGGGCCGCCATCGTGCCGGGGAAGCCGACCGAAGGGACGCTCCTGAAGGCGATGAAGTTCGACGGCGGCGTGCGGATGCCGCCGAACGGGAAGCTGTCGGACGAGGTGGTCAAAGACTTCGAGACGTGGATCGCGAACGGGGCCGCGGACCCGCGGACGGCCGAGGAGAAGAAGGCGATCAAGCCCGGCATCGACATCGAGGCCGGGAAGCAATTCTGGGCTTTCCAACCCGTCCGCAAGCACGCCAACCCGACTGCTGAAAGTAATCCCATCGACGGCTTCGTCGCCGCGAAGCTGCGCGAGAACGGGCTGACTGCGTCGCCGCCGGCCGACCCGCGGACGCTCATCCGCCGGGTGACGTTCGACCTGACCGGCCTGCCGCCGACGCCGGAGGAAGTCGAGGCGTTCGTGCGCGACCCGTCTCAGACGGCGTTCGCGAAGGTCGTCGCGAAGTTGCTCGCCTCGCCCGCCTACGGCGAGCGGTGGGCGCGACTGTGGCTCGATGTGGCGCGATACGCCGAGGACCAGGCGCACATCGTCGGCAACGATGCGTCGCTGACGTACCCGAACGCCTACCTCTACCGCGACTGGGTCATCCAGGCGTTCAACGCCGACCTTCCTTACGACGAGTTCGTCAAGCTGCAACTCGCCGCCGACCTGATCGAAGGGGAGTCGTCGCCGAACCTCGTGGCCCTCGGGTTCATCGGCCTCGGCCCGAAGTACTACGACCGCGGCAAGCTGTTCGTCATGGCGGACGAGTGGGAGGACCGCGTGGACGTGGTCGGCCGCGGGCTGCTCGGGCTGACGCTGGCGTGCGCCCGCTGCCACGACCACAAGTTCGACCCGATCCGCACCGAGGACTACTACGGGCTGGCCGGCGTGTTCGCGAGCACCCGGATGTTCAACCGGCCGCTGACGGACAAGGTCGAGAAGAAGGAAAGCAAGGACAAGAAGCCTACGGACGAGGCGAAACTGCCGAAGGACGCGATGCACGTCGTCCGCGAGGGAACGCCGAACGACCTGACGGTGTTCGTCCGCGGCGACGTGAACAACAAGGGGCCGGTCGCGAAGCGGCACTTCCCGCCGGTCCTGTCCGTGACGGCTTCGTCCTTCGCCGAGGGGAGCGGTCGCAAGGAGCTGGCTGAGGCCGTGGCGAGTGGAAAGAACCCGCTGACCGCCCGCGTGATCGTCAACCGCGTGTGGGCGGCGTACTTCGGCCGCGGCATCGTCGGCACGCCGAGTAACTTCGGCTCCCTCGGCGACCGTCCGACGCACCCGGAGCTGCTCGACGACCTCGCGGCCCGCTTCGTGGCGAACGGGTGGTCGCTCAAGTGGCTGCACCGCGAGATCGTCACCTCGAAGACGTACCAACAATCCTCCGCGCTGAAGCCGGCCGACCCGGACAACAAGTACCTCGCGCGGATGCCGCGGCGACGCCTCTCGGCCGAAGCGTGGCGGGACGCCGTGCTGGCCGTGACGGGCAAGCTGGACGCGGCGAAGGTCGGCGGGCCGTCGATCGACCCGTTGGACGTGAAGGAAACCCGACGAACGGTCTACAGCCGCGTCAGCCGGCTGGAACTGAACCGATACCTGGCGATGTTCGACTTCCCGGACCCGAACGTGACGAGCGACAAGCGGTCCGAGACGACCACGCCGCTCCAGAAGCTGTTCGTCATGAACAGCCCGTTCATCGTGTCGCAGGCCGACGCGCTAGCGGCCCGTTTACTCAAGGACGTGCCCGACGAGACGAGTTTGGGAACGACGAAACGGGTCGAGCGGGCGTACCGGCTCGTCTACGGCCGGCCGCCGACCGCGGCGGAAACGGCGCTGGCGGAGAAGTTCCTGGTCGGCGACCGGTCGGCGCGGTGGAAACAGTACACGCAGGTGTTGCTCGCCGGGAACGAGTTGCTGTACCTCGATTAGTCACGACGGGGTTCCTTCATGACGACGCAATTTCCGCTGACCCGCCGGGAGATGCTCCACCACGCGGGCATGGGGTTCGGCGTCCTCGGCCTCGCCGGGATGCTCGACGCCGCGACCCGCGAGGCGGCCCCGCGGCCGCGGTCGATCGGCCTGCACCACGCGCCGACGGCGAAGCGGATCATCTTCCTGTTCATGAACGGCGGGCCGTCGCACGTCGATACGTTCGACCCCAAGCCCGCCCTCAAGACGCACGAGGGGAAGAAGCCGAGCGGCGACCAGGAGCGGCGGGCGAAGGCCGGGTTCGTGCCGTCGCCGTTCGCGTTCGCGCCGCGCGGCAAGTCCGGCGTCGTCATGAGCGAGTTGTTCCCGCAGTTGGCGAAGTGCGCGGACGACCTGTGCGTCATCCGGTCGATGCACACGGACGTGCCGAACCACGAACCCGGCCTGCTGCTGATGCACTCCGGCAACCAGCAGCCGGTCCGCCCGAGCATCGGGTCGTGGGTCAGTTACGGCCTCGGCACGCAGAACCAGAACCTACCGGGGTTCGTCGTCCTCGCGCCGCGGAAGCCGGTCGTCGGCCCGCACCTGTGGTCGAACTCGTTCCTGCCCGGCGCGCACCAGGGCATGGCCGTTGACACGAAGGACATGACGGTCGAGAAGCTCGTCACGAACCTGTCCCACCCGACCCTCGGCCGGTCCGAGCAGAAGGAACAACTCGACCTGCTGAATCAGTTGAACGAGCTGCACGCCGAGAAGCGGCAGCGGGACGCGGCCCTCGACGCGCAGATCAAGTCGATGGAAGTCGCGTTCGCGATGCAGACGGAGGCGGCGGACGCCTTCGACATCGGCCGCGAACCGGCGCGGGTCCGCGACATGTACGGGGACACGCTGTTCGGCCGCCAGTGCCTGCTCGCCCGCCGGCTGTCCGAGCGCGGCGTCCGGTTCGTCCAGACGTACTACCTGACGCCGGGCGGCAACCAGCCCTGGGATACGCACGCGAACAACGACGACGGCCACCGCAAACTCTGCGCCGACAGCGACCGGGCCACGGCCGCGCTGCTGACCGACCTGAAGCAGCGGGGCTTGCTGGATGAAACGCTCGTCGTCTGGAGCGGGGAGTTCGGCCGCACGCCTTACGCGCAGCCGAACGAGAAGGGCAAGCACGGCCGCGACCACCACCACACGGCGTTCAGCACCGTCCTGGCCGGCGGCGGGATCAAGGGCGGCGTCATGTACGGGGCGAGCGACGAGGTCGGGATGCACGCCGTCGAGAACCGGGTCCACGTCCACGACCTGCACGCGACGATCCTGCACCTGATGGGCATCGACCACGAGCGGCTGACGTACCGGTTCAGCGGCCGCGACTTCCGCCTCACGGACGTGAAGGGCGAGGTCGTGAAGGGCATCCTGGCCTAGAAATCACTTCTAAGCCGACGGGCCGCGGTCCCAGGGTTCCACCCGGAGAAAGAAATGGCAGGGCGGTCCCTCTTTTGTTCGCTGGCGTTGTTTGTTTTCATTTCAACAACATCGGCCGCCGACGTGGAGGCGGACATCTATCGCGTCGGCGTCGCGGAAGTGGACATCACCCCGGCGCATCCGATCCGGCTGAACGGGTTCGGCTTCCGCCGCACCGAGTCCGAAGGCGTGAACCACCCGATTCACGTTCGCGCGATCTCGATCCGCCACAAGGACGACGCCGACCCGCTCGTGTTGATGACGACCGACGTACTCGGCATTCCGGACACGATCCGCGCCGAACTGGTGAAGCGGCTGGCCGGGAAGGTCCGCCCGGAGCGGCTCGCGGTCACGGCCACGCACACGCACTGCGGGCCGATGCTCAAGGGGGCGAACCCGACGCTCTTCGGCGTGCCAATCCCGGAAGAGCACCAGAAGCACATCGACGGGTACACGGCCGGCTTCCTCGACAAGCTCGAAGCGGCCGCGATCGCGGCGCTCAAAGACCCGCAGCCGGCGCGGCTGTTCTGGGGCGTCGGGTCGGTCGGGTTCGCCAAGAACCGGCGCGCGGCGAACGGACCGAAGGACCACGACCTGCCGGTGCTCGTCATCCGCGACGCGAAGACGAACGCGGTGCGGGCCGTCTACACGACCTACGCCTGCCACTGCGTGACGCTGTCGCACAACAAGCTCGGCGGCGACTGGGCCGGGTACGCGGCCGAGGCGATCAAGAACCAGTTCCCCGGCGCGGTCGCGCTCGTGTCCATCGGTTGCGGGGCGGACCAGAACCCGGACTCCGGCGTCACCGGCGACAAGGTCGAAGTCGCCCAGGTGCAGGGCCGACAAGTCGGCGACGAGGTGAAGCGGCTGCTCGGCGGCTATCTGGCCCCCGTCCGCGGCAAGCCGAGTTGCACGCTCAAGTCGATCGACCTCGCGCTCGCGGACCTGCCGACCCACGCGGGGTGGGAGGAGAAGGCGAAGCGGACCGATGCCATCGGTCACCACGCCCGCGTGCAGCTGGCCAAACTCGACCGCAAAGAGGCGCTCGCCACGAAAATCGACTACCCGATCCAGGCGTGGGCGTTCGGCGACTCGCTCGCGATGGTCCACCTGCCCGGCGAGGTCGTGGCCGATTACGCGGTGCGTCTGAAAACGGAACTCGACCGCAGCCGCGTCTGGCTGACGGCCTACGCGAACACGAACCCGTGCTACATCCCGTCCGAGCGCGTCCTCAAGGAGGGCGGCTACGAGGGCGGCGGCGCGATGGTCTACTACGACGTGCCGGTCCCGTTCGCACCGGGGCTGGAGGACAAAATCGTTGCAGAGGTGAAGGCACATCTCGGCAAGTCGTTCCTCACACGAATCGACCCGGCGAAGACGGGCGGTGAGCAGCCGAAGTCCCCGCAGCAGTCGCGGCGGATGATCCAGGTGGACGGCAAGTTCGCCGTCGATCTCGTCGCGGCGGAGCCGCTCGTTGCCGACCCCGTGGCCGTCGCGTTCGGGCCGGACGGCCGGCTGTGGGTCGCGGAAATGCTCGACTACCCAACCGGCAAGAGCGGCGGGTTCGAGCCGGGCGGCCGCGTCCGCTTCCTCGAAGACACGGACCGCGACGGGACGTTCGACGCCGCGACGACGTTCCTGGACGACCTCCCCTTCCCGACCGGCGTGCTGCCGTGGCGGAACGGCGTGCTCGTCACGGCCGCGCCGGACATCCTGTACGCCGAGGACACGACCGGCGACGGCAAGGCGGACAAGGTCACGAAGTTGTTCTCCGGGTTCGGCACGGACAACTACCAGGCCCGCGTCAACGGGCTGGCCTACGGCCTCGACGGATGGGTCTACGGCTCGTGCGGCCTCTTCGGCGGGAACATCCTGTCGCACAAGACGGGTAAGACGACGGCCCTCGGGGACCGCGACTTCCGCATCAAGCCGGACACGGGCGAAATCGAGCCGGCGACCGGCCGGACGCAGCAGGGCCGCGTCCGCGACGACTGGGACAACTGGTTCGGGTGCGACAACTCGAACCTCGCGTGGCACTACGCCCTCGCGGACCACTACCTCCGGCGGAACCCGCACGTCGCCCCGCCGCGGCTGGCCGTGAGCGTCCCGACCGGGCCGGACGCGAACCGGCTGTTCCCGATTCACGCGCCACAACTGTTCCAACTCTCCGGCCCGGCCGGGCGGACGACCGGCGCGTGCGGCATCGGCGTCTACCGCGACGACCGCCTCGGCTCCGCGTTCACCGGCAACACGTTCACCTGCGAACCCGTCAACCAGCTCGTCCACCGCCGCGTGTTGAAGCCGAGCGGGCTGACGTTCACCGGCGTGCGGGCCGCGGAGGAACAGGGCCGCGAGTTCCTCGCGTCGTCCGACGGCTGGTTCCGGCCGGTGCAGGCGGTCACCGGCCCGGACGGCGGCTTGTGGGTCGTGGACATGTACCGGTACGTGATCGAGCACCCGCGGTGGATTCCGCCGGCGGACCTGGCGAAGCTCGACGTGCGGGCCGGGGCCGGGCTAGGCCGCGTCTACCGCGTCCGCCCCGCCGTTCAGCCGGTGCAACCAATCCCGAACTTGACGAAACTCGACGGCACTGGGCTGGTCGCGGCCCTCGACACGGCGAACGGCTGGCAGCGCGACATGGCCACGGAGTTGCTCGATTGGCGGGCCGACATGACGGCGATCCCTTCGCTCAAGAAACTGGCACGGGAATCGAACCGACCGGAAACCCGACTACACGCACTGGTCGCGCTCGAACGACTCGGTGCGTCGGACGCCGACACCGTGGCTGCACGGCTTCACGATTCCGATTCCCGCGTTCGACGACACGCGATCCGACTGGCCGAGCCGTTCCTGGAGAGGCACCCGGACCTCGGCCAAGCCGTCGCGAAGGTCGCCGTGGACACCGACCCGCAGGTCCGCGTGCAGGTGGCCTACGCGATGGGCCGGTGGAACCACCCGACCGCCGGGGCCGTCCTCGCGGCGCTGGTCGCGAAGCCGACGGAAGACCCGTTGCTCGTCGCCGCCGTTGTGAGCAGCTTGAACCGGAACAACTTCCGCGCGTTCGTCGAGCGGCCGGAAGTCCGGCAACTCGGCGGCTCACCGTTGCTCCCGAAGTTGATCGCCACCGCCGTCGGCCTCGGCGACGACGACGTGATGGCCCCCCTGCTAAGACTGGTCACCACGGCGCGCGACGAGAAGTACGAGGCGTGGCAGTTCGCCGCCCTGGAAACCGTGATGGACGCTTGGAATCGGAGCAAGAAGGAAGCGAAATACCCGGCCGACGTGCGGGACGCACTCACGGCAGCCCGACTCACCGCCCGCGACGCGGACGCTGTGGACGCGGTTCGCGTGGCGGCCGTGCGACTCATGGGCCGCGACGCGGACCGGCTCGACGGCGACCTGAAACACCTCGCGTCATTGTTGGCCGCGCAATCGCCGGTCGCCGTCCAGGCGGCCGCGGTCGCCGCCCTCGGCCGCATCGCGGACCCGCGGGCCGCCGACGTTCTGCTAAAGGGCTGGAACGGGTACACGCCCGCACTCCAGGCGCAAGCTATCGGCGTCCTGCTCGACCGCGACACGTCGTTGCAAAAAGTCTTCGCCGCCATCGCGGCCGGCACGATCCCCTCCGGGGCGATCCCGGCCGGGCCGCGGCAAGGATTGCTCACACACCCCGACACGAAGCTGCGCGCCCGAGCGGAGAAGGCGTTCGCCGGCGCGATCAAGGCCGACCGGCAGGCGGTCATCGACGCTTACCGGAAGGAGTGGCCGAAGGCAGCTGACCCGGCCCGCGGGAAGGAGGTCTTCAAGAAGTCGTGTGCGTCGTGCCACGCCCTCGACGGCGTCGGGCACGCGGTCGGGCCGGACCTCGCGATGGTCGTGAACAAGTCGGGCGAGTACCTGCTCGCGGAGATCCTCGATCCGAACCGCAACATTGACAACCGCTACTTGGAGTACGCCGCCGACACCGCCGACGGCCGCTCGCTCCGCGGGTTGCTCGCGGCCGAGTCCACGGCCGCGATCACGCTCAAGCAGGCCGACGGAAAGGAAGTCGTGCTGCTACGCTCCGACCTCGAGCGGCTGAAGTCCTCCGGCCGGTCGCTGATGCCGGAGGGGTTGGAGAAGGACGTGCCGCCGGCCGCGATGGCCGACCTCGTCGCCTACCTCGGCACGGCCGTGCGGCCGCCGAAAACTGTCGCCGGGAACGCGCCAAAGGTCCTCCGCGCGGCCGACGGGCAACTCGTCCTCCGCGCGGCGAACTGCGAAATCCACGGCGGCACGATCACGTTCGAGTCCGAGTTCGGCAACATCGGCCACTGGCACGGCCCGGCCGACCACGTCGTCTGGCGGGTCGAACTCGCCGCCGCCGGGGAGTTCGACGTGTACCTCGACTTCGCCTGCGACGCGGGGTCCGCGGGGAACGCCTTCGCGCTCGACGGCGGCGAGCGGTCGCTGATTGGGAAGGTCGCCAGCACCGGCGCGTGGTCGAAGTACGAGCGGGCGAAGCTCGGCACGATCAAGCTCAGGGCCGGGGCGAATCGACTCACCTTCCGCCCGGATACGCAACTGCTGACCGGCGCGCTCCTCGATCTGCGGACGCTTTACCTCGTACCGAAGGGCCAGCAGCCGAAGGTCCCGCCCGCGGTCAAGGCCGACGGGCCGACGATCGCGACCGCCGCCGACCTCGCGAATTACCTGCTCGACGACGGCGTGAAGGCCGCCGACCGGGAGGCGGCGGTCGCGGCGCACGCGGACAAGTCGGCCGACACGATCCGGGCGATGGCCGCGGACCTGCCGCCGGGCAAGGAGGAGTACCGCCGCATCCCGTGGATTTGGCGGGTCGCCGTCGCCGCCGGGAAGCGGAACAAGGCCGAGGAACTGAGGGCGATCCTTGACGTGTCGTTGCCGAAAGCGGGCGAGAAGCTCCGCGACTGGCAGGCGGTCGTGATCGGCGGGGGAATCATCAACGGCGTTAGCCAGCTGAACGTCTGGCCGGCCCCGCGCGTCCGCGAAGTCATCGGCCGGGACGCCGCCCTCGCCGCGCGGTGGGCCGCGGCGCTCGATGCCTCCGTGAAGATGGCCGACGACCCGAAGGTCCCGACCGGGACGCGGTACGACGCCCTGCGGATGATCCCCTTACTCGGATGGCAGAAGTCGGGGGAGCAGCTCGCGAAGTACCTGGCGAAGGGCACGAACGCGGAGTTGCAAATGGGGGCCGTGAGCGGCTGCGTGGACGTGGACGCGGCCGCGGCGACCGCCGCCCTCGTCGCCGCCCTGCCCCACCTCGCGGGGCAGAACCGCAAGCTCGCCCTCCAGGGGTTGCTGCGCACCGACAGCCGCACGGAGGCGTTGCTCGACGCGGTCGAAGCCGGCAAGGTGGCCCGCGACGCGCTGGACGCCGCGGCCGTCAGGTCGCTCCGCGAGTCGAAGTCCGAGACCGTCCGCACCCGCGCCGCGAAGCTGTTCGGCGGGCGGTGACCGCACCTCTTCGCCGCGTCCGCGTTTCGCTATTCTTGTCGGTGGCCCCCTCCCCGCGGTTCGAGAGAAATGGACCAACCGGACGCGACGAAAGTTCAGACCCACTTCCCCGCCGCAAGCACCCTGGCCCGGACGTTCGCCGAATCGCAGCCCGAGGAGTTGGCCCGCGCCTTCCACCGGCCGAACTGGTCGCACGACTACGAGTTGCTCGAGGAAATCGCCCGCGGCGGCATGGGCGTCATCCACCGCGCCCGCGACCGGCGGTTCGGCCGCGACATCGCCATGAAGATCGTCCGCGCCGACCAGGCGGACGCGGACACCGTCCGCCGGTTCCTGACGGAAGCGACCATCACCGGCCGGCTGGAACACCCCGGCGTGCCGCCCGTCCACGACCTCGGCACGCTCGACGACGGCCGGCCGTTCCTGGCGATGAAGTTGATCCGCGGCCGCACACTGGCGGACGGGCTCAAGGCGTCGGCGGGGGCCGACCGCGGGTCCTTCATCGACATCTTCGAGAAGGTCTGCCAGACGCTCGCGTTCGCCCACCGGCAGGGGGTCATCCACCGCGACCTGAAGCCGGCGAACGTCATGGTCGGCGAGTTCGCCGACGTGCAGGTCATGGACTGGGGCCTCGCGAAGGAGCGGCACGCGGCGGACGTTCCCGTTGCGGTCCCGTATTCCGACACGGCCGCGCGGGACATGACGCAGGCCGGCGTCGTGATGGGCACGCCGGCGTTCATCCCGCCGGAGCAGGCGCGGGGCGAGACGAACGGCGTGGACGAGCGGAGCGACGTGTTCGGGCTGGGGGCGATCCTCTGCTTCATCCTGACCGGGAAGCCGCCGTTCGACGGCGGCGACGCGCTCACGACGGTCAAGCTCGCCGCGGCAGGGGACACGGCGGCGGCGCTCGAACGGCTGGACGGCTGCGGCGCGGACGCGGAGCTGGTCGCCCTCGCGAAGCGATGCCTCGCCGCGAACCCCGCCGACCGGCCGGCGGACGCCGGGGCGGTCGCGGCGGCCGTCGTCGCGTACCGGGAGGGCGTCGCGGCTCGGCTCCGCGCGGCCGAGGTCGCGCGGGCGCGGGAGGCCGAGGCCCGCATGCGGCGGCGCGTCTCGTCGGTACTCGGGGCGGCGGTCCTCGGCCTCATCGCCCTCACCGTCGGCGGCGTCTGGTGGGCCGACCAGCAGGAGCAAAAGCGCCGCGGCGAGGCGGCCGTCCGCGCCGCCGGAACGCGGTCGGCCGTGGAGGCGGCCCTTTCCCAAGCCGACACCGCCGTGCGCGCGGGAAAGGTCGATGAGGCGGAGATCGTCGTCCGCCAGGCGGAGCAGCGCGGGGCCGAACTCAACGACGCGACGTTAGGGGAGGGGATCCAAGAACTGACGGCCGACATCCGGACGACCCGCGACCTCGACGCCGCGGCCGACGCCCGGTGGGCGTTGCACAAGAACCGTACCGACTACGCCGAGGAAGTCGCCCGGTACCAGCAAGCCTTCGACCGCGCCGGCTACACGGTAACGGCGGGCGATGCCGCACGAACGGGGGAACGGGTGCGGGCCTCGCGGGTCCGCGACCGGCTCGTCGCCGGGCTGGACGAGTGGCTGGAGATCGGCCCGGAGCAGCCCGGCCTGACCGACGTTCTCGCCGCCGCCGACCCCGACCCGTTCCGCAACCGCGTCCGGGCGGCCATCGCGAAGAAGGACTTCCAGCAGGTCCGCGAACTGTTGAACGGCGTGGACGGGGCCACGCTGCCGCCGTCGTTCGCGGCGACCGTCGGGAGCGTGAAAATCATCCCGGCGGAAGACGCCGAGCGGCTGCTCCGCCCCGCCTACGAGAGGCACCGGGACAACTTCGCCCTCGCCCTGTCCCTGGGGGCGGCGACGCTCCGGCCGCACGGCCTGACGGGCGACATGGACGAACCGCTGAGTTACTTCCGCGCCGCCGTCGCCCTACGGCCGAGCAACGTGCGGGCGCGGCTGATGCTCACGCTGGTCCATTCGACGCGCGGCCGGCACGACGAGGCGATCGCCGAGGCGCGGGCGACCGTCGCCCTCGCGCCGGACACGGTCCGCGTCCGCAACGCCCTCGGCAACGCGTACTACCAGGCCCGCCGGTACGCGGAGGCGGAGGCCACCTTCCGCGACGCGATCGCCCGATCGCCCGACCCGCAGCAACTGTCCGACGCGTACACCGGCATCGCCGGCGTGCGGTTCGAGCTGAGCGACTACGCCGGGGCCGCGGCGTGGTATCGGAAGGCGCTCGAACTGTTCCCCGCCCACGCCAGCACCATCTCCTACCTCGGCGACGCGCTCGAGGCCGACGGGCAACTCGACGCGGCGCTGGCCGAGTACCGGCGGGCCGTGGCGGCCGCGGCGGACGAGACGTACCCCCGGTACGCGCTGGCCCTCGCCCTCCACGGCCGGCGGCAGTACGCCGATGCCGAGGCGGCGATGGACCGCGTGCTCGCCTCGAAGCTCGTCGTCCTGGAAGAGACCTACCTGCTGGCCTCCCAGATCGCCCTGGAACGCGGCGACGTGCCCCGCGCCCGCGGGATCGTCGAGCGGCAGCTCGCCCTCACGCCCGCGCACTCCCCGTTCCGCGACGCCGCGGCGGCCGCGGTGGACCGCGTGACGGCCTACGAGAAGCTCGCGACGATGCCCGAGGCCGAGCGGTCCCGACTGGCGAAGCGAACGGACAATCAGAACCTGTCCAACCTGTTCATGCTCGGCGAGGTCTACCGATTCCTGGGCCGGTTCCCGGAGGCGGCCGCCTGCTACCGGCTCTGGATTCGGCAGGCGGATCGGTTCGGCATCCCGTTGCTTTCCGGCACGCTGCTCAGCGCGTCCCGGTCCGCGTGCCGGGCGGCCCCCGGCCGGTCGCCGGCGGACCACCGGTGGGCGATGGACCTGCTCTGGCGGTTGACGGAACGGATCGCCGAGGATCACACGACCTCGACCGGGCACGCCCGGCTCAAGGCGCGGAAGCTGGCCCTGTTCCTGGCGGTCGATCCCGACTACCGGGGCGTGCGGGACGCGGCCGAGTTGGCGAAGCTGCCCGCCCACGAGCGCGCGTTGTGGGAGCGCGTCTGGGCGCGGGCGCGGGCCGTCGCGGAACGGTCGGACAATTCGCCGCGGGAAACCGCGCCGCCGGCCCGCGCCGCGAACTGACCCTACCGCCCGGCCGCGGCGATCAGGTCGTTGATTCGCCGCGCGAACCCGACCGGGTCGGCCACCTTCGACCCCTCGGCAATCACCGCCTGGTCGAGCAAGAGCTGCGCGTAGCTGCCGACCCGCGGGTCGTCGGGGGCCGCGGCGTGGATGTCGCGGAGGAGCGCGACGGCCTTGTGATCCGGGTTCAGCTCCAAGACTCGTTTGTTGTCCGCGACCGCCTCGCCGAACTTCCGCATCAGCCGTTCGAGGTTCGCCGTCATCCCGCCGGCCGCCGCGACGAGGCACGCGGCGCTGTCCGTCAGCCGCTTCGTCAGCCGCACGTCGGCCACGTCCGGCAACTTCACCTTCAACGCCGTCAGCAAACTCGCGTACCAGTCGGCCGTCTCCGCCGGGATGTCGCCGCCGGTCTCCTTCAGGTCGCCGCGGTCCGCGGCTTGCAACTGCTTGCCCTTGTACGCCCCGTACTGCGGGATCGCGAACTCATCGACCGGGTCGGTGAGGAGCAGCACGTCGTACCCCTTCGCCCGGAACGATTCGAGGTACGGCGAGTTCCGCAACTGCCCGCCCGACTCGCCGGTGAGGTAGAAGATTTCCCCCTGCCCCTCCGGCATCTTCTGCACGTAGTCGGCGAGCGTCGTGTACGTACCGGCCGGGGTGTTCGCGGACTCGAACAAGAGCAGGTCGGCGACCTTGTCGCGGTTCGCCCAGTCGCGGGCCAACCCCTCCTTCAGCACCGGCCCGAGGCCCTGGTAGAACTTCACGTACTTGTCGTACTCGACGTTCTTCAGCCCCTCCAGCCCCGAGAGGATGTTGCGGACGACGTTCTTGCGGATCGTTTCGAGGTGCGGGTTCTGTTGCAGCAGCTCGCGGGAGACGTTGAGCGGCAAGTCGGCCGCGTCCACCACGCCGGTGACGAACCGCAGGTAGGGGGGCAGCAGTTCCTCGCAGTGGTCCATGATGAGCACCCGCTGGGCGTATAGCCGAAGCCCGCCCTTCGGCTCCTCCCAGTCCATCGCGAACGGCCGGTGTGCCGGGATGAACGCGAGCGCCTTGAACTCCGTCTTCCCCTCGACGGCGAAGTGCAGCACCTTCGCCGGCGGCTCCGGGTCGTGCGAAATCTGTTTGTAAAACTCCGCGTACTCCTCCGGCTTCACCTCGTTCTTCGGCCGTAGCCACACGGCCTGCCGGTTGTTGACGACTTCCTCCCGCGTCGTCTTCTCGCCGTCCTTCTCCTCCGTCACGTCGAGAACGATGGGGTGTTCGACGAAGTCCGAGAACTTGCGGACGAGTTGCCGCAGCCGATACGGGTCGAGGAACTCCTGGGCGTCGTCCTTCAGGTGCAGCGTCACGTCCGTGCCGCGGGCCGGCTTCGGCGCGTCCTCAACTGTGAATTGCCCCTGCCCGTCCGAGACCCACTTCACGCCGCGGTCCTGGCCGCCGGGCGGGCGGGTATGGACGGTGACCGTGTCGGCGACCATGTATGCGGAATAGAACCCGACGCCGAATTGCCCGATCAGCCCCGGCGCGTCGGCCTGCTTCCGCTCCTTGATCGCGGCGAGGAACGCCTTCGTGCCGGACTTCGCGATCGTGCCGAGGTGGTCGATCGCCTCGTCCCGCGACATGCCGACGCCGTTGTCGGAGATCGTCAACGTCTTCGCCGCCGGGTCCGGCACGATCTTGATCTTCCAGTCGCGATCGCCCTCTAGCAGCTCCTCCTTGTTGACGGAGTCGAACTGCACCTTCTGGATGGCGTCGCTCGCGTTGCTCACCAGCTCCCGCAAGAAAATCTCGCGGTCGGAGTAGAGCGAGTGCGTGATGAGGTGCAGGAGTTGCTTCAGTTCGGCCTTGAATTGCAGCGTTTCGGCGGACATGGTCGGTGGGTCTCCACAAAAAACGGGGTGAACGGAGTCGGTCCAAGCCCGATCGCGTAACGAGACGGCAGTGGTTGTTTTACGAGCGGTCGGCGCGAATCCATACAGTATCGCCACCTCCCGAAAAGCATTTCTCGGAGACCCCAGATGCGCGTCGTTACCCTCGCCCTGTTCGTCCTCGTCGGTTCGATCTCGGCACAAGAAAAAACGACTCGCGAACACCTCTCGCCATACGGCCTCGCGAAGCCGGTGCTGATCGCGACCGGCGGGTTGCCCGAGGGGTTTGAGAACAAAGACGACATCCCGGTGTTGGACGCGAAGAAGGACGCCCCGCCGACGGGCTTTCAGTTCCTGAAGGCTGCCGACGAACAACCGGCCGTCGGCAAAGTCGGCATCCACGTCCCGGCCGGGGCGGTCTTCCGGATTCAGAAGCGGACAATGGCGAACCTCGGCGAGGGCGTCGTGACGCTCCGACTCGCGAAATCGCCGACACGCGACGCGCGGGCGGTCGAGTTGGAGGGGAAGAAGACGGCCGATTACAACGAGCTGCGGCGGTGCGCGACGGAGCGGGCCGACGGCAGCCCGTACCCGCCGAAGGAGCCGGGCGTGCCGCACGTGCCGAAGGGGACGCTCGTAATCGTCGGCGGCGGCGGCATGACGCCGGACATCGGCAAGCGGTTCATCGACGCGGGCGGCGGCGAGGCCGGGCACTTCGTCGCGCTGCCGATCTCCATGCCGGACCCGATCCGCACGCAGCGGGAGGAAGACTTCCTCAAGAAGTTGGGCGCGAAGAACTTCACGGTCATCCCGTACCGCGAGCAGAAGGACCTGGAAGACCCCAAGGTGATCGAGACGCTGAAGAAGGCGACCGGCATCTGGTTCGGCGGCGGGCGGCAGTGGAATTTCGTGGACGCATACGAGGGCACGAAGCTGCCGGCCTTGTTCCGGGCCGTGCTCGACCGCGGCGGCGTCATTGGCGGGAGTTCCGCCGGGGCGACGATCCAGGGCGACTACATGGTCCGCGGCGCGCCGGCCGGGCCGCACATCATGATGTGCGAGGGGTACGAGAAGGCGCTCGGGTTCCTGCCGGGTGTCGGCATCGACCAGCACTTCTCCGCCCGCAACCGGTTCAAGGACATGACCGCATTCATGAAGGTATACCCGCAGTTCCTCGGCATCGGCCTGGACGAGAGCACGGCCATCGTCGTGGCCGGCTCGACGGCCGAAATCCTGGGCAAAGGGAAGGTCCACTTCTACGACCGGCGGAAGCCCGTGAAGGAGGGCGAACCCGATTACGAGGCTTACCCAGCCGGGGTGAAGTACGACCTGAAGAAGCGGGCCGTCATCGCGGACAAGTAATCATTCCGGCGCGGCCGGGTCGGTCGAGGCGGGGGCGTCCAGGGCCGCGACCAGCCCGTCGATCTTGACACGGAGTTCCTCGTTCTGCTCCTCGCCGACGCGGGCCTTCAACCGCTCTCGGAACCGCTTTCCCGCTTGGCCGAGTGACGCGAGGACATCGACGGCGATGCGCCGAATTCGCAACGCCGGGTCCGCGAGGGCGGCGGTCACGACGTTCGCGGCCTCGGCGTGGTCGGGGTCGTCGGCCAGCACCGCCCCGGCCGCGACGAGGCGGACCCGCGGGTTCGGGTCGTCGATCAGCCGGGGCCACACGTCCCGCGTTTGTTCCGCGGGCGTCGCCTTGAGCGCGACCGCCGCGTTCAGCCGCAGGCCGTCGTTCGGGTCGGCGACGCACTCGGTCAGCAACGGGACCGCCGCCGGGGGCAGCTGCTCGAGCCGGGAAACGGCGAACGCCGCGTTCGCCCGTACCTGCACTTCCGGGTCGCGGAGGCAGTCCACGAGCGATTGCACCGCGGCCTCCGGGATGCTCGCGGCCTTCATCCAGCCGGCCGTGGCCATCTTGCGAACCTCGGCGTTGCCGTCCTTCATCCCGTCCACGAACGCGGCCGCCGCTTCCGGCGGCTGGACGTAGGCCATCGCCCGCAGTGCCTGCTCGCGGACGGACGCCTCGCCGGTCCGCACGGCCCGCAACAGTGCGTCGCCGGCCGTCGCGGCCGCGGCCCCGATCACCCCGAGGGCCTGTGCCGCGGTGGCCTGTATCCACGGGCTGTCGTCTTCCAACAGCCGGCGGCACAAGCCGTCCACCACGGCCGGCGACGGGCCGAGGACTCGCGGCAACGCGAGGATCGCCTCGTACTTCACCTCGTCGTTCGCGTCCTCCAACAGCGGCAGCAGCTGATCCGCGGTCACGTCCGACGCCGGCCCACTCTTCCCCAGCGTCTCGGCGGCCGCGGCCCGCACGCGCGGGTCCGGGTCGCACAGGCCGGCGTGAATGACCCGCCGCGTGTTCGCCTCGGCCGGCGCGATCTCGCCGAGGGTTTGCAAGACGCGGGCCCGCACGCCCCCGTCCGGGTCCGCGACTACGGCGTCGAGCGCGGCGACGGCACTGGTCGCGGCCGCGCCCATCTTGCCGAGGGCCTCCGCGGCGTTCGCCCGGACGAGCGGGTTGATGTGCCGTAGCGACCGCACGAGCGCGGGGACGGCGTCCTCGGCCGACTCGCCGATTTCGCCGAGCGCCTCGGCCGCGACTGCGCTCACCCACGTGCTCTGGTCCCGCAGCGCCCGCACCAGCCCCGGCACGGCGACGGCCCCGGCCGCGTCGCCGATCTTCCCGAGCGCCTCGGCCGCCTTCGCGCGGACGTGGTCGTCACCGTTGGTCAGCGACGCCACCAGCGCCGGGGCGGCCTCCGGCGCGGCCTTGCCGATGACGACGAGCGCCTCCGCCGCCTGCACCCGGACCAGGCTGTCCGGGCTTTGAAGCCCCTCGACGAGCGACGCGGTCGCCTCCTGGGGTAACGAATCCATCCCGCCGAGGGTGTCCATCGCCGCCTGCCGGACCCCTTGCTCCGGGTCCTTCAGAAGCTCGATCAGCTTCGGCACGATCGCGGCCTTGGCCTGCTTGAACCCGCCGAGCGCCTTCGCCACCTCCGCCTTGACCGTCGGGCTGGGGTCGGCCAGCTTCTCGACGAGCGGCGGGACCGCGGCCTCGCCGCCGATCTGCCCGAGCGACTCGGCCGCCCGGCACTGCACCGTCTCGTCCGCGTCGGCCAGCAGGCGGACGAGTTCCGGCACGGCGTCAGCCGCCGGCGACCCGACGAGTCCAAGGGCGTGAACGGCGGCCAGCCGGACCGTCGCGGCCTCGTCGGACAGGGCGGCCCGAAGTGTTCCGACGATCAACTCGACCCGGTCCGGTTCCGGCTGATCCCCGACGGAAGCCCGGCGACGGAAAGGCCAGAACGAATGCCGCGACGCCCGTGCGGAAGCGGACAGGCGGGACCGCTTGCTCGCCGTCTTCAGGCCGGGACCGCCGATGACGCCCAGGGCTTCGACCACCTCCTGGCGGACGATTTCGCTCGCGTCGGTCCGGACCGCGACCAATCGCGGCAGCGCGTCGAGGGCGTTCAGCCGCCCGAGGGCCGCGGCGGCCACGGCGCGGACGCCCTCGTTCTCGTCGTTCAGGTGTTCGACCAGCGCCGGGATCGACGCCGGGCCGAGGGTGGCAATGACCTGCGGCAGCTGGTCCCGCTGCTCCCGCGTCATGGCCGGGATCGACCGGAGCGAGGCGAGCAGCGGCCGGACGACGCCGACGCCGTGCTGCGGGAGCGAGTTCCGTGCCCGCTCGTGGATCGGCGGGTGCGGGCTCCAGAAGTCGGCGATCGCCTCCGCGAGCGCCTGCCCCTGGCGGATCGACGCGAAGATCTGTTGCAGCAAGACGAGGGTGAAAAACGTCTTGTACGCGGTGAGCAACAGCCCCGCCGGCCACTTCGCCTGCGTGACGTGGTTGAGGCGGAGGAAGTTGTACGAGTTCACCACGTCCAGCAGATCGACGACGCGGTACAGGCTGATGAGCGAGTACGCCAGGAAGTCGGCGTAGCCGATCGACATTTTGTCGTCCCCCATCCGGAACCAGCTGCGGCCGACGGACTCGTACAGCCCCTGGTTCAGGAGCGCGAACCCGCCGATCGCGCCGACGGCGGCGGCCGCGAGCAGCAGGACGCCGACCCGGTCGCCGTGGCGGATCAAATGGACGGCGAGGGCCTGGCCCTTCATCGGGTTGTGGACGGCCTTGTACCCGCGTTCCACCTCGTACCGCTCGATGTCGATGAACATGTACGCGAGGCACGCCGTCACGCCCATGAACACGGCCGCCCCGCCGCACAGGACCGTGACGACCGGGGCGACGGCCGCGACCAGGTAGCCGTTCGCGATGAGGGCGAGGACGACGACGAGGAACTGCCACCACGCGGCGGACGAGAAGTATTGCTCCCAGAGGCGGAACCCGCGGGCCACCGTCCCCCGGACGACGGCGCTGAAGACGCGGAGGACCGCGCCGATGAACCCGACGCGGAACAAGACGTACGCCGCCACGGCGACGGCGGCGACGGCCAAAAGGATGATATAAGACGGCGAAACCCCGTCCGCGACGGACGGGGCGGTCGAGGCCCCTGGGAGTTGGTCCGCGAAGACGGGCATGGCGGGCTTTCGGGTCGATGGTCCGGGCCGAAAGTTATCTTACGGCCGCGCCGCCGGCGCGGATTGGTCGAGCAAGCGCTGCAGCGCAGCGGGGTCGATCGGCTTCACCAGGTGGTGGTCGAACCCGGCCTGCTCGGACTCCGCCCGGTCCTGTTCCTGGCCCCACCCGGTCTGGGCGATCAGCAACATGTCCTTACCCCACGGCTGCTCGCGGATGTGGCGGGCCGCCTCGTACCCGTTCATCTTCGGCATCCCGATGTCGAGCAGCACCACCCCCGGCCGGAACTCGGCCGCCACCTCGACGGCGGCGAACCCGTCGTGCGCCGTGCGAACGTCGTTGCCCATGAGTTCGAGCATCATGCCGAGGCTGTGCGCCGAGTCCACGTTGTCGTCCACGACGAGGATGCGGTGCGGCCGGGCCGTCGCGGGGCGGTCGGCGTCCACCGCCCGGCGGTCGTCCGGCGGGGCGGTCCCGGCGTGCGGCAGCCGGACCGCGAACTCGCTCCCCTGCCCCGGCCCGTCGCTGGCGACCTCGACCGTGCCGCCGTGCATCTCGACCAGCCGGCGGACGAGGCTCAGCCCGATGCCGAGGCCGCCCTGCGCCTTCTCCTCGTGGAGATCGACCTGGGAGAACAGGTCGAAGATTTGCGGCATCGCCTCCGGCGGGATGCCGATGCCGTCGTCCCGGACGCGGAGGACGATCGCGTCCGCCTCGCGGGCGGCGGACAGGCGGATGTTGCCGCCCGGCTCGGTGTACTTGGCCGCGTTGTTCAACAGGTTCGACAGCACCTGCGCCAGCCGGGTCGGATCGACCTCGACCCGGACCGGGTCGTCCGGGACCGATACTTGCAGCCGGTGGCCGGCGGCCTCGATCATCGGGCGGCTCGTCTCGATGGCGGCGTCGATCACGTCCTTCAGCGGCACCCACTCCTTGCGGAGGTCGAGCTTGTTCCGGTTGATCCGGCTGATGTCGAGCAGGTCGTCCACCAGCCGGACCATCTGGTTCACCTGCCGCTCCATGATGACTCGGGATTGCTCCATCGCCTGCCGGTTGTCCCCGGAGAGGCGGAGGATTTGCAGGGCGTTGCGGATCGGCGCGAGCGGGTTCCGCAGCTCGTGGGCGAGGGTGGCGAGGAACTCGTTCTTGCGGCGGTCGCCGTCCTGGATGTTCCGCACGAGGGCCGCGTTGTCGAGCGCGATCCCGGCCCGGCCGGACAGTTCCTGGGCGAGCGACAGGTCGTTCGGCTCCCACTGCCGGCCGGACACGCCGAGGCCGAGGGCCAGCGCGCCGAGCGTCCGGCCGCGGGCGACCAGCGGCAGCGCGAGGAGTGTCCCGACCGTCGGGCCGGGGTCGATCGGGCCGTGCGCGGGGACGTGGTTGATGGCGGGCATCGGCCGGAAGAGGTACGCCGGCTCCGGCAGCCGGGGCAGGAGTTCGAGCTGCCCGGTCTTCAGCACCCGCCGGACGACCGGGGCGAGCCAGTCGGCCAGGCCGGCCGGGTCGGCGAGCGAGTCGAAGTAGACCGTCGCCGACTCGTCGATCCACGCCACCTCGGTCCGGGCGGCGGCCCCGTGCTCGTCGATCAGCGTGACGAGCGCGATGTCGGACAACTGCGGCAGCGGCACGCGGGCCAGTTCGCGGAGCGTCGTCTCGTAGTCGAGGGAGCGGGCGAGGGCGCTGGTCGTGTTCGCCAGGAACGCCGCGCGGCGGGCCGCCTCCTCGGCGGCCGTCCGGCGGACCTCGGCCTCCGCCTGCCGGGCGATCTGCTGCCGCATCCGGTACAGGTCGATGAACACCCGGACCTTCGCCCGCAGGACCTCCGGGACCACCGGCGTCGGCAGGTAGTCCACCGCCCCGCTCGCGTACCCCTGGGCCGTCCGCACCTCGTCGGCGAACGCCGTCAGGAAGATGATCGGCGTGTGGGCCGACCGCTTCCGCGACCGGATCATCACCGCCGTCTCGAACCCGTCCATGCCCGGCATGTTCACGTCGAGCAGGATGACGGCGAAGTCGTGCTTGAGGATTTGCTTGAGCGCGTCCGGCCCGGACTCGACGGCGACGACCTCCGCCCCGAGTTCCTCCAGGACGGTCCGGTAGACCAGCCGCTTGTCCGGCAGGTCGTCCACGATCAGGACCTTCACGGGAATCGTCTGGCCCGTGGCGTCCCACCCGCGGTCGTCGTCGCGGCGGGGCGTGAGCGTCGGCGTGTCGGCGATGAGCATAAGCGTCGGGTGAGGTATCGGGGCAACGGTGTAGGTCAGTCGCGGTGCAGCCACGCCTGGAGGACGCCGATCATCAGTTGCGGGTCCACGGGCTTGGAGAGGTAGTCCCACGCCCCGGCCTCGATGCACTTCTCGCGGTCGCCCTTCATGGCCTTAGCGGTCACGGCCACGATCGGCAGCTTCTTCAAACGCGGGATCTTGCGGATCTCCCGCATCGTCTCCAGGCCGTCCATCTCCGGCATCATGATGTCCATTAGGACGATGTCCACCGTCGGGTCGTCCTCCAACGTGCGGATCGCGTCCCGGCCGTTGTCGGCCGAGAGGATGACCATGTTGTACTCCTCCAGCACCGTGGACAGGGCGAAGATGTTCCGCATGTCGTCGTCCACGATCAGCACCTTCTTGCCCTCCAGAATCTTGCCGGACTGGTGCAGTTCGTTGAGCACCTGCCTTTTCGCGGCCGGCAGCTTCGCGACCTTCCGGTGGGTGAAGTAGGTGCTGAGGTCGAGTAGCCGGTCCGGGGAGTGGATGACCCGGACCGTGCCGGCCCGGGTGAGCGTGTGCCGGGCGCGGTCGTCGAGCCGCGGGTCGAGCCGGCCGTAGACGATCATGGGCGTGCGGGTAAAGTCGGTGGCGAACGTCGCGAGCGCCTCCACGTCGGGGGTCGCGGCCGCCGCGCCGAGGACGACGCAATCGACCGGCTGCCGCCGCAACTCGGCCAGCGCCGCCGCCGGGTCCGGGACGGTCTTGACGAGCAGGTCGTCGGCGGCCACGGTCTCGACGATCTCGCCCGCCCGCGCGGCGTCGGGTTCGACGACGATCAGGCTCTTCGTCTCCCGCTGGATCGACTCGGTGAGCGCGTCCAGCAGGTTGTCCAGGATTTCCCGCCGCTGCACCGGCTTGGCGGTGAACCCCCACGCCCCGGACGCGAACGCCCGGTCGCGGGACTCGTCCGTGGACACGACGCAGACCGGGATGTGCCGGGTGAGCATGTCGTTCTTGAGCCGTTCGAGTACCCGCCACCCGTCGATGTCCGGCAGGTAGATGTCAAGAGTAATCACGTCCGGCTTGTACTCGTGCGTCATCGCCAGGGCGGTCGCGCCGAACGACGTGACGAGCCCCTTGAACCCCTTCTCGCGGGCCGCGTCCATGAGGAACTTCGCGAACCCGATGTCGTTCTCGACGATCAGGATGACCCGATCGCCGGGCCGGATGTCGTCGCGGTCGTCGCCGACCTCGTTGTTCGGCGCGGCGAGCGCCTCGATCATCCCGTCGTCCGGCCGGCCGTGCGGCAGCCGGCCGTTCCTCGGCTCCGCGTCGTCGCCCGGCCGGGCCGGGAACTTCTCCGCGGCGGGCAGGAGGCGGTTGGTCGGCCCGCCGGCCGTCATCTCGCTCCCGGACGGTTTCCGCGCCGCCCGCGGGAACGTGTAGACCGACGGCAGGTAGAGGGTGAACGTGCTCCCGACGCCGGGCGTCGAGGACAGGCGGATTTCGCCGCCGAGCAGCCGGGCCAACTCCCGGCTGATCGCCAGGCCGAGGCCGGTGCCGCCGTACTTGCGGCTGGTCGAGCCGTCCGCCTGCTGGAACGCCTCGAAGATGATCTGCTGCTTGTCCGGCGAAATGCCGATGCCGGTGTCCGTCACGGAGAACGCCAGCACCTCGGTCGCCCGGCTGAGTTCCTCGTGGATCGAACTCCACCCCTTCTCCACCACGTCCACGCTGAGCGTGACCTTGCCGTGGTGGGTGAACTTGAAGGCGTTCGACAGCAAGTTCTTGATGATCTGCTGGAGCCGCTTCGCGTCCGTGAACATGGACTTCGGCAGCCGCGGGTCGAAGTGGATGTGGAACCCGACGTTCTTCGCGTCGGCGACGTGGTTGAACGTCCGGGACACGTACCCGCGGAGTTCGTCCAGCCGCAGCTCGTTCGCGTCCACCATGACCGTGCCGGACTCGATCTTCGACAGGTCGAGGATGTCGTTGATGAGCATCAGCAGGTCGTTGCCGGACGAGTGGATCGTCTTGGCGAACTCCGTCTGCTTGCCGGACAGGTTGCCGTCCGCGTTCTTGCTCAGCTGGTCGGACAGGATGAGCAGGCTGTTGAGCGGCGTCCGGAGCTCGTGCGACATGTTCGCGAGGAACTCCGACTTGTACTTCGACGTGAGGGCCAACTGCTTCGCCTTCTCCTCGAGTTCCTGCCGGGCCTGCTCGACCTCGCTGTTCTTCCGCTCGACCTCGTGGTTCTGCTGGGCGAGCAGCCGGGCCTTCTCCTGCAACTCCTCGTTCGTCTGCTGGAGTTGCTGCTGCCGCGTCTGGAGCTGCTGCGCGAGCGACTGGGACTGCTTGAGCAGCCCTTCCGTCCGCATGTTCGCCTCGATCGTGTTCAACACGATCCCGATGGACTCGGTGAGCTGGTCGAGGAACGCCTGGTGCGTCGGGTTGAAGCCCTCAAAGGACGCGAGTTCGAGGACGCCCTTGACTTGGCCTTCGAAGACGAGCGGCAGCACGAGGACGCTGCGGGCGCTCGCCTCGCCGAGGCCGGACGAGATGCGGATGTAGTTGTCCGGCAGGTTCTCCAGGAGAATCTTCTGCTTCTCTAGCGCACACTGGCCGACGACGCCCTGGCCGAGGCGGATCTGCTTGCCGATGGCTTCTTTCCCCTCCGAGGCGTAGCTCCCGAGGAGGGTTAGGACTTCGGAATCCTCCTTCGTGTCGAAGACGTAGAACTCGGCCTGTTGCGCCGTGACGACCGGGCAGAGTTCGGACAGCACCATCCGGCCGACGTTCGTGAGGTCCCGCTGCCCCTGGAGCATCCGGCTGAATTTCGCGAGGTTCGTCTTCAGCCAGTCCTGCTCGCTGTTCTTGAGCGTCGTGTCCTTCAGGTTGCGGATCATCTCGTTGATCGTGTCCTTGAGCGCCGCCATTTCCCCCTGGGCGTCGAGGGCGATGGACCGCGTCAGGTCGCCCTTCGTCACGGCCGTCGCGACCTCGGCGATGGCCCGCACCTGCCGGGTCAGGTTGTCGGCGAGCTGGTTGACGTTCTCGGTGAGCGCCTTCCACGTCCCGGCCGCGCCGGGGACCTTCGCCTGCCCGCCGAGCTGCCCCTCGACGCCGACCTCGCGGGCCACCGTCGTCACCTGGTCGGCGAACGTGGCGAGCGTGTCGATCATGCTGTTGATCGTGTCGGCCAGTTCCGCGATCTCGCCCTTCGCCTCGACGGTGAGCTTCCGCTTGAGTTCGCCGTTCGCCACGGAGGTCACGACCTTCGCGATCCCCCGCACCTGGCCGGTCAGGTTCGCGGCCATCATGTTCACGCTGTCCGTCAAGTCCTTCCACGTCCCGGACACGCCCTCGACCTTCGCCTGCCCGCCGAGCTTCCCTTCCGTCCCGACCTCCCGCGCCACCCGCGTCACCTCGGCCGCGAACGACCGCAACTGGTCCACCATCGTGTTGATCGTGTTCTTCAGCTCCAGAATCTCCCCCTTTACGTCCACCGTGATCTTCCGCGACAGGTCGCCGGCGGCGACGGCCTTCGTCACTTCCGCGATGTTCCGGACCTGGCTCGTCAGGTTCCCGGCCATCGAGTTCACGCTGTCCGTCAGGTCCTTCCACGTCCCGGCCACGCCCTGCACCTCGGCCTGCCCGCCGAGCTTCCCTTCCGTCCCGACCTCGCGGGCCACCCGCGTCACCTCGGACGCGAACGACCGCAACTGGTCCACCATCGTGTTGATCGTGTCCTTGAGTTCGAGAATCTCGCCGAGAACGTCCACCGTGATCTTCTTCGACAGGTCGCCGTTCGCCACGGCCGTCGTCACGGCGGCGATGTTCCGGACCTGGGCCGTCAGGTTCCCGGCCATCGAGTTCACGGAATCGGTGAGGTCCTTCCACGTCCCGGCCACGCCCTTCACGTCCGCCTGCCCGCCGAGCTTCCCCTCCGTCCCGACCTCGCGGGCCACCCGCGTCACCTCGGACGCGAACGAGGAAAGTTGGTCCACCATCGTGTTGATCGTGTCCTTCAGCTCCAGAATCTCGCCGCGGACATCGACGGTGATCTTCTTGGACAGGTCGCCGTTCGCCACGGCCGTCGTCACGGCCGCGATGTTCCGGACCTGGGCCGTGAGGTTCCCGGCCATCGAGTTCACGCTGTCCGTCAGGTCCTTCCACGTCCCGGCCACGCCGGGCACGTCGGCTTGCCCGCCGAGCTTCCCTTCCGTCCCGACCTCCCGCGCCACCCGCGTCACCTCGGCCGCGAACGACCGCAACTGGTCCACCATCGTGTTGATCGTGTTCTTCAGCTCCAGAATCTCCCCCTTCACGTCCACCGTGATTTTCTTCGACAGGTCGCCGTTCGCCACGGCCTTCGTCACGTCGGCGATGTTCCGGACCTGGCCGGTGAGGTTCCCGGCCATCGAGTTGACGCTGTCCGTCAGGTCCTTCCAGGTGCCGGACACGCCCTCGACCTTCGCCTGCCCGCCGAGCTTCCCTTCCGTCCCGACCTCGCGGGCCACGCGGGTGACTTCCGACGCGAAGGAAGAAAGCTGGTCCACCATCGTGTTGATCGTGTTCTTCAGCTCCAGAATCTCGCCCTTCACGTCCACCGTGATCTGCCGCGACAGGTCGCCGTTGGCGACGGCGGTGGTCACGTCCGCGATGTTCCGCACCTGGCTCGTCAGGTTCGACGCCATGAAGTTGACGTTGTCCGTCAGGTCCTTCCACACCCCGGCCACGCCGGGCACTTCCGCCTGCCCGCCGAGCTTGCCTTCCGTGCCGACCTCACGGGCCACCCGCGTCACCTCCGACGCGAAGGAGCCGAGTTGGTCCACCATCGTGTTGATCGTGTTCTTCAGCTCCAGGATCTCGCCCTTCACGTCCACCGTGATCTTCCGCGACAGGTCGCCGTTGGCCACGGCGGTGGTGACGGCGGCGATGTTCCGAACCTGGGCCGTCAGGTTCCCGGCCATCGAGTTGACGCTGTCCGTGAGGTCCTTCCACGTCCCGGATACGCCCTCGACCTGCGCCTGGCCGCCGAGCTTGCCTTCGGTGCCGACCTCGCGGGCCACGCGGGTTACTTCCGACGCGAACGACCGGAGCTGGTCCACCATCGTGTTGATGGTGTTCTTCAGCTCCAGAATCTCGCCCTTCACGTCCACGGTCACTTTCTTGGATAGGTCGCCGTTGGCCACGGCCGTCGCCACCTCGGCGATGTTCCGCACCTGGCCGGTCAGGTTCCCGGCCATCATGTTCACGCTGTCCGTCAGGTCCTTCCACGTCCCGGCCACGCCCTTCACCTCGGCCTGCCCGCCGAGCTTGCCTTCGGTGCCGACCTCCCGCGCCACGCGGGTTACTTCCGACGCGAACGAGCCGAGCTGGTCCACCATCGTGTTGATCGTTTTCGCCGTCTTGAGGAACTCGCCCTGGAGCGGCCGGCCTTCGATGTCCAGCGCCATGAGTTGCGACAGGTCGCCCTGGGCCACGGCCCCGATCACCCGCGCCGTCTCGCTGGTGGGGTGGACGAGGTCGTCGATGAGGGTGTTGACGGACTCGACGGACGCCTGCCAGAACCCGCTCACGTCGCCGAGCGACGCCCGTTGGCTGAGCTTCCCCTCCTTGCCGACGACGCGGCGGAGCCGGGCCAACTCCTCGGCCATCCGCTCGTTCAACTCCACGACATCGTTGAAGGCGTCCGCCACCTTGCCCGCCACGCCGGTCCATTCGAGCGGCAGCCGCACGGCCGTCTTCCCCTTCTTGAGGGCGACGAGCGCGGTGAGCAGGCTGGTCATCTCGCTGACTTCGAGCGCGGACCCGTTGAGCGATTGCATGGCGACGCCCCGGAGGAGTGATGGTCAATGCGGCAGGCAGCGGCTCGCGACGGTGGGGCGTCCGAGACGGTATTGAGTTAGTGTCGCCGACCCCTAACGGAATGCAAGGGCAAGTTTCGCCAGAATCTACGGGGAACGGAAAGAGTCGGGGAAACGCGGTGTACGCAGCCGTGGGTCCGTCCGTCGGCGAAACTTTTCACCCCGATTGAAACGGCTTGTGGGCGATTTCCCGACCCGCTACCGTGTGAGTAATCCCACCCGAGGCGGTCGTATGGACCCTGACACGGCGCAAGAAATCTCCGAGCGGGACCAGTTGTGGGCCAGCTTGCGGTCGCTGCGGCCGGAGATCGACCGCCTCGCGGCCGGGACCTACGACGGGTCGCCGCGGCAGAACGAGGTGGTCCAGCTGGTTGCCCGGATCGTGGCCGCCGAAATGAGCTTCCGCGACCGGCAGGGGGCGGCCGCGAGTTGACCCGGTCAGCGGAAAAAGTACGACGCCCGCTCGCCGGGTTGCCGCGGCGTGACCGGGTAGGCGTCCGCCCCGATGATTGACAGCAACCAGGGGTGGGTCGTGCCGCCGTCGGTCAGGACCCCGGCCCGGAGGTAGCGGGCGGCGAGCCGGCTCGTGCCGTTTTCGCCCGCCGCCGGCGTCGGCTGGAGGTACTTCTCGCCGACGACCGGCGACGCCCGCGAGAACGACTGCCCGCAGTTGCTGACCGGCCCGGTCCGGGTGAACGCGCCGATCGCCCGGTAGCGGACCTCGCCGCTTTCCAACCGCTCCTTCCTCGCTTTCAACCGCTCGAAGTGGTCCGCATCAATATCGAACGGCCCCCACACCGACGCGCGGCCGCCGAACGAAGCGACGAACCCGAACGACTCGGCGAGCGTGAGGTTCACGCCCGGCTCCGTCCGCAGGGCGTAGGGGCGAATCTTCAGGGTCGCGGGCATCCAACTGATGGCGTGGCTTTCGACGACGACTTCCCCCGTCGGCGTCGCGGCCGTCCGCGTGAACGCGGCCCACGTGTGCGTGAACGGAACCCGGTACGGAACGGACTGCGCGCCAAATATCGTCAGGTAGTATCGGTCGCCACCGGGCCCCTGCGCGGACGCGCTTCCTGTCGCGAGTCGCAAGAGTATCGCTACCGCCACCGACACGCGAATCGACACGTCGTTCCCTCGTAACCCGGCCACACCCTTCCACTCGGCCCTCGTTCCCGAACGGCTTGAGGCGGAACCGACCGTTGCCCGGACGATCCGGTCCGGGGTCCGCTGCAACCGCTATCGACCGACCCGGCCCGTGGGGGAACCTGGATGATCGGCCGCGAACGGCTAGTTTCATTTCATGCGATTGCTGACGTACAACATCCACAAGGGCATCGGCGGGCGGGACCGGCGGTACGACCTCGACCGGATCATCCGCGTCATCGAGCACGAGAACCCGGACCTGATCTGCCTGCAGGAAGTGACCCGCGACGCCCCGCGGACGGCCCACGCCAACCAACCGGTGCTGCTGCGGTCCGCGTTCGAGGTGGCGGACCTCGCGTTTCAGATGAACGTGCATTACCGCGTCGGCGGGTACGGCAACCTCGTCCTGTCCCGGTGGCCGTTCGCCCGCCGGCATCAGGTGTCGCTCCGGCTCAAGTGGCGGAAGGCCCGCGGGTGTCAGCTCGTCGTCGTCGAAACGCCGGAGGGCGCGCTGCACCTCGCGAACTTCCACCTCGGCCTCGCCGAACACGAGCGGCACTGGCAGCTCAAGCACCTCCTGTCGCACGCCCTGTTCCGCGAGTCGGCCCACCTGCCGACGCTGATCGTCGGCGACACGAACGACTGGCGGAACACGCTCGCGGCCGGGTCGCTGGCGGCGCACGAGTTCGTCCAATTCACGTCGCCGCCGTCGCGGTTCCGGACGTTCCCGGCGTTCCTGCCGAGCCTGTCGCTGGACAAGGCGTACCACCGCGGGCTATTCGTCCGCGAGGCGCGGGTCGTCCGCACGCCGCTCGCGCACCGGGCGTCCGACCACTTGCCGGTGGTCATCGACTTCCACCTCCACGAGCGTCACCTGGGCTGAGGCCGCATCGCGACGGCGGTGGGAACGACGGTACACGCGGCCGCGGTCACGACGCCCGCCCACGTGGGCAACGACAGCGGGTGCAGTACGAAGAAGTCCGCCGCGAGGGGCCAGTACATCGCCGCGGCGTACAGCGGAAGGGCGACGACGGCCCACAGGAACAGCTTCCGGTCCTCGTTCGCGGCGACGACGGCATTCCCCACGCCCGCGAGGATCAACACGGACAGCACGACCGTCCGGGCGAACACCCGTTCCGCATCCGCGTGCGAGCCCAGCCACAGGTACAGTCCGACCGCGACGGCGCTCGTGGCCGCACCCGCGGTCAACACGAATCGGCCCACGTCCGCGAAAAACGCCGCGCGAACGGCGGTCGTCCGGGCCGTCCGGTCCGACAGGATGATGAGGGCCGGCCCGCCGATAGTTAGCGCGTTCAAGAGCGTCACCTGTTGCGGCAGGTACGGGAACGGCAGCCCGCAGACGCCGACCGCGATCAAGACGAGGGCAACGGTATAGACGTTCTTCAGGAGGAACAGCTTCGCCGCGCGGCGGACGTTCTGGACGACGCACCGGCCCTCCGCCAGCACCCGCGGGAGCGTGCCGAAGTCGTTCGTTTCCAGGACGATCCCGGCCACCGCCTTCGTCGCCGGGCTTCCCGCGCCCATCGCCACGCCGAAGTCGGCCCGCTTGATCGGCAGGATGTCGTTCACGCCGTCGCCGATCATGCCGACGTGCCGGCCGTTCTTCTGGAGCGTCTCGACGAGCGCGAGCTTTTGTTCCGGCGCCACGCGGCCGAACAGCCCGACACGCTCGGCCACGGCAGCCCGGTCGGGCGACTTCGCCCACTCGTCGCCGGTGACGAGGCGGTCGTCGTCGAGCACTGCGGACACCTCCCGGACCGTCGCCCGCACGGTCTCCGGGTTGTCGCCGGACACGACCTTGAAATGAATGCCCTGCTCGCGGAGCTGCTGGAGCACCGCGGCCGCCTCCGGCCGCAGCTCGTCCCGTAGCGCGACCAGAGCGAGCGGCCGGAATCGAACGTCGGGCAGCTTCCCGTCGAACCGGTTGCCGTCGGCCGGGCCGTCGGCGAACGCGAGGAGCCGTAGGCCGCTCGCGAGTAGTTCTTGCCACGTCTTTTCGACCGGTCCGCGTTTCTCTTCAGGGAAATGATCTTTCAGCGCTTCAAAGCTGCCGAGGACGAGTACCCGTTCCTCCGCCCCGACCCGCACGCGGACGGCGCTGTACCGGTTCTGAGATTTGAACGGGAGTTGATCCAGAACCTCCCCGCCGGGTGGGTCCGGGAGGAACGCCCGGATCGCCTCGATGCTCTTGTTCTTCTTGTCGATGCCGGCGTGGGCGAAGGCCGCGATCCACCCCCGGACCCGCGTCTCGTCTTCCTCGAACGGCACGACGCGGTCCACGGCCTGCCGCCCGGTCGTCAGCGTGCCGGTCTTGTCCGTGCAAATCAGATCGACGGCCGCCATCGACTCGATCGCGGAGAGCCGTTGCACGACCGCCCCGGTCCGGCTGAGCCGGACCGCGCCGAGGACGAACACGAGCGTCGTGAGCAGCACCAGCCCCTGCGGGACCATCGACGTGATCGTCGCCGCGACCATCTGCACCAGTTCCGTCGTCGAGAAACCGCGGACGAAGTAGAGCACGCCGTAGCCGAGGCAGAGGACGACGGCGATGACCGTGAGCCAACTCACGAGCCGGTCGAGCGTCCGCTGCGTCGGCCCCGGCTGATAGCGGTACTGGCGGGCGGCGGCCGAGGTCTGGTTCGCGAACGACTCGCCGCCGACCTTCTCCGCGACGTACTCCCCTTCCCCCGCGACGCACACGCTGCCGGACAGCACGCGGTCGCCGACGTCGTGGGGAACCGGGTCGGACTCGCCGGTGAGCAGCGCCTCGTCGATTTCCAAGAAGTCGGCCCGGACGAGCCGGCCGTCGGCGACGACGGTGTCGCCGGTCGCGAGCAGGACGCAATCGTCCTGCACGACCTCGCCGGACGCGACGACCTGCTCTTGCCCGTCGCGGCGGACGCGGACCTTCGACTCGCCGAGCAGCGAGAGGTGTTCGAGATGCCACTTCGCCCGCAGCTCGTGGGTCAGGCCGATGACGGTGTTCGCGACCGCCATCGCACTCACGGCCCACGCCCCGCGGTAGTCTTCCAACAGGAACAGCGCGACCGCGGCCGGGACGACGAGGGCGTTGAAGACCGTCAGCGTGTTCCGCCGCAGGATGTCGAGGTACTCGCGGGTGGCGTTCGACTTCGCGCGGTTCACCCGGCCCGCGGCCACGCGGCTCGCCACCTCTTCCGCCGTGAGGCCGTTCTCGGGGGTCGGGGGCATGCGCACAGTTCCGAATCAGAGGTAGGGCGAGGCGAGGCGGACGACGCCGTCGCGGAGCTTCTGGAACAAGTTCCGCCGGTTCAGGTCCGCCGTCGTCAACGGTCGGCTGACCTTTTGCTTCCGGTCGCACAGCTCGATCAACTGGGCGACGAGCGGCTTGTCGTAGCACTCCACGTCGAACTCGAAGTTGAGCCGCAGGCTCCGCGGGTCCCAGTTCGCGGACCCGAACAAACACCATTCGTCGTCCACGATCAACAATTTCGAGTGGTCGAACGGCAGCGGCGTCAGCCACACGTGGCAGCCGTGCTCGAGTACCTGCCCGATCTGGCCCATCATGGCCCAGTGGACCAGCCGCAAGTTGTTCTGCTCCGGGACGAGGATGTCCACGCGCACGCCGCGGAGGGCGGCGACGCCGAGAGCCGTGACGAGGCCGGAGTCCGGCAGGAAGTACGGCGTCATGACGCGGACCGACCGCCGGGCGCACGCCAGCGCGCCGAAGTACGTCGTCCGGAGCTTTTCGAGGTCGTCGTCCGGGCCACTACTGATGCCGCGGGCATCGACCGTCCCAGCCGGTTCGAGCGGCGGGTTCCATCGCGCGCCTTTGAGTTCCTCGCCGGTCGTGAACTCCCAGTCGGCGGCGAACACGGCTCGAAGGTCGGCGACGACCGGGCCGTCGAGCCGGGCGTGGAAGTCGAGGATCGGCATCCGCGGGTTGGTCCGCAGGTCGTGCCCGTCGCGGATGTTCATGCCGCCGGTGAACCCGACCGTCCCGTCGATGACGAGTATCTTCCGGTGGTTGCGGAGTTGCGCGTAGGCGAAGTGCCAGGGCAACAGCGACGGCATGAACCGGGCCGTCGGCACGCCGCCGCGCCGCAGGCGGCCGACGATGGACGGGAACGAGTACCGCGCGCCGATGGCGTCCACGAGGACACGGACTTCGACGCCACGGACGACGGCGGCGCTGAGCGCGTCCGCGAACACCTTCCCGGCCTGGTGGTTGTCGAAGATGTACGTCGAGAGCGCGACGGATTGCTTCGCCGCGGCGATGGCGTCGAGCATGGCCGAGTACGCGGCCTCGCCGGTGAAGAACGGCTGGACGCGGTTGCCGGTCCACACCGGGCGGCCGGTGAGCCGGTAGTTCAACCGCGCGAGTTGGCGGAGCTTACCCTCGTGCGGGTGGGGTTCGTGGGAGTCCGGCGTGACCGGGGCAGGCGACCGCTGCTTCTTCCGCTTGAGCCGCTTCGCCCGCCGCTGGATGCGGTTGATCCCGAAGAGAAAGTAGAGGAGGACCCCGAAGAGCGGGGCGAACCAGATCAGCCCGACCCACCCGACGACGGCCCGCTGGTCCCGCTTCTGAAGGACGGCGTGACCCGTTGCCCAGACCGCGGCGATAACGAGCGCGGCGCTCGTTATCCACGGCCAGTACGTCTCGAACAGTGCGGCCATGCCCCCATCTTACTCGCGCGCGGCCGCCGGTTCGGTCGGGCCGAGCGCAGGGGCGGGCCGGCCGACGCGGTCTTCCAGTACCACGGTCGTCGGTCGGTCCTTCCCCGGCACGATCACCGCCGCGTCCGGCGTGCGGTGCCGCCACACGTCGATGAGGGCGACGGTGACGACCAGGACGCACGGGCCGAGGACCATGCCGGAGATGCCGAACACGGCCAGCCCGCCGATGAACGCGATGAGCGTCGGGACCGGGTGCATTTTCATCCGGTCCCCGGCGGCGTAGGCGTAGACGTAGTTGCTCATCGGCCCCGCCATGAACAGCCCCCACGCGACGAGCGCGGCGATCGCCCCCCACCGGTCGAGCGTGGCCAGGTAGAAGCAGGCCGGTATCCACACCAGGAACGCGCCGAGGAACGGCAGGACGCTGAGGACGAAGATGACGAACCCCCAGAGGACCGGCACGGGCAGCCCCAGCCACCAGAACAACAGCCCGCCGGTGACGCTCTGGATGACGGCCGTGAGGAGCGTGCCGTAGACCGTGGCGTGGACCGCGTCGGCGGCGCGGTCGATGACCTTGTTAGCCGCGTCCGTCGGGAGCGGGAGGAGTTGTCGGACGGCGTTCAGCAGGTGGTGGCGGTCACGGAAGCAGAAGAAGAGAACGAACACCGAGACGAGGGCCTGGAGGACGCCCTCCATGACGGTCCCGATCACGCCGAGGGTCCGCATGCCGAGTTGGGCTACCGCCGTCCGGAGTTGCCCCTCGACCTCGTTCACGTCGATCCGGGACAGGCGGTCGCCGTAGTACGGGACCCGCGCGGCGTACTCCCGCCACCGGCCGCTGTACGTCTCCGCCTCGACCCGCTCGGCCGCTTTCGTTGTTTCCACGCCGAGCTGCATCCCGACTAGCACGACCGGCACGGCGATCACGAGGACGACGATGGCGGTGCTCAGCCCCGCGGCCCAGTTCGGGCTGTCCGTTGCCCGCAGGATTCGCCGATGCAGCGGTAGTCCGACGACGGCGGCGGCGACGGCCCACGCCACCCCCGGCAGGAACGGCACGGCGATCAGGTAGCAGAGGTAGATGCCGATGGCGGTGAGAGCGGTCAGGGCCGCGACGCGATGCCAGTCAAAGGAAGACCGCTCGGCGGGGGGTTCGGTATTCATGTTCAATGCTTGGGCAAGTTAAGTGCCGAGCGGCCGGGTGGCAAAACGCGAGCGGCCCGTCCGAACCGGACGGGCCGCGGTCGCGAGGGCGACTTCCCATCACGCGGAACAGGACTCGCACGCCTTCGCGTCCGGCTTCCAGCCTTGCTGCGTCTCGACGGAGTTCTTCGTCAAGTGGACCTTGTTATCGACGCTCTCGACCCAGCTCATTGGAATGAAGTGGTGCTGCCCGTCCGGGCTGTCGTTACGGGTCAACTTGATCGACTGCCCCTCCACGTGATCGACGACGCCGACCTTCGTGCCGCAGCAGGCGACCACGTCCATCCGCTCCTTCACGTCCGCGGCTTGGTTCTTGGTGCTCAACATGGCGTTCCTCCAAAACGACGATCCAACGGGCGACAACTGTTGGGGAGCAATCGGGATGCCGGACGGCACACGTCTTGCTCCTGACGATCCCGTCCCACGAGGTCCCTCATGAGCGCCTTCAACAACGCCGACTACCGCATCCTGGTCGTGGACGACAACCAGGACGCCGCGACCAGCCTCGGGTTCTTGCTGTCGAGTGCCGGGTTTCAGGTCGAGACCGCGTTCGGCGGGCCGCGGGCCATCGAGATCGCCCGCGACTACCGGCCGCACGCCTGCGTCCTGGACATCAACATGCCGGAGATGACCGGGTACGAGCTGGCCCGCCGCCTCCGCGACATGCACCCCGACCAGCCGCCGGTGTTCGCGACCGTCACGGCCTACAGCGACGACGCCCACCTGACGCAGGCCGTGGCGTCCGGCTTCGACCTCCACTTCACCAAGCCGGCCGACCCCACCGACCTGGCCGAGCAGCTCGAAGACGCGCTCCGCGAACACTACGCGACGACGGTTGCCAATTCGTGACCTCCGACTCGGCACTGGAGTTGCCTCAAGGCAATCGCTCACCGGCCCCTTCCGACGCTCCTGTCGGACGGGCCGGTGACGGCCTTTACCGGGAGGGGAACATGTCGATCCGGAAAATCGGTGGGGTGGCGACCGCCGCGGTGACGCTCGTGGCCGTGGTCACGTTCGCCTACGCCCAGAATGAAACGAAAAAAGCCGATCCCGCCGGGCACAGCGAGGCGATGATGGCCTGCGCGAAAGCCTGTTCGGACTGCCAGCGGGTGTGCGACATGTGCTCGACGCACTGCGCCCGGATGATCCAGGAGGGGAAGAAGGAACACTTCACGACGCTCCTGACCTGTCAGGACTGCGCGACCGTGTGTGTGGCCGCGTCACAGATCGTGGCGCGTGGCGGGCCGTTCACGAATGCGATTTGTCAGACCTGTGCGGACGTGTGCGGCAAGTGCGCCGCCGAGTGCGAGAAGTTCCCGAACGACACCCACATGAAGGCGTGCGCGGAGGAGTGCCGCAAGTGCGAGAAGGCGTGCAAAGACATGCTCGCCCACGCCCCCGGAAAGTGACTTCCTGAATTCGAGCAACACTTTTCCCACCCTGACGCCCGGCGTCAGGGTTTTGCGTTTCCCCACCCACTGGTGGAAATAACACAGGGAGGCAGCCTGAACCGGTTTCGTTCTTATGCTGAATCGGTAGCCCCACTTCCAGAAAGGATGCCTCGCCATGCCCTCCCTAACGATTCGCCCGCGCACCCTCGCCCTGCTGACCACCGCCGCCGTCTGCGGGTTCGCGATCGCCGCCGACCCGCCGAAAGGGAAGGTCGAAGGGTACACGGACACGCCGCTCATCCCCGGCAGCAAGTGGCACATCCACGACCCGAACCGGCCGCAGCCGCCGGTCGTCACGCCCGGCGAGACGTTCAGCCACCTGGCCCCGCCGCCGTCCGACGCGGTCGTCCTGTTCGACGGGAAGGACCTGGCAAAGTGGGTCGGCGAGAAGGGGAACGCGCCCGAGTGGAAGGTGGCCGACGGCTACACGGAAGCGACCAAGGGGAAGATTCGCACCCGCGACGAGTTCGGCGACTTCCAGTTGCACCTGGAGTTCGCGACCCCGGCGAAGGTCGAGGGGAAGGGCCAGGGCCGCGGGAACAACGGCGTCAACATCTTCGGGCGGTACGAGATTCAAATCCTCGACTCGTTCGAGAACCCGACGTACCCGGACGGGATGGTCGGCGCGATCTACGGCCAGCGGCCGCCGCTGGCGAACGCGTCGAAGAAGCCCGGCGAGTGGCAGACCTACGACATCATCTTCGAGTCGCCGCGGTGGGACGACGCGAAGAAGCTGGCGAAGAAGGCTTACGTCACGGTCCTGCACAACGGCGTCCTGCTCCACCACCGGCAGGAGTTGATCGGCCACACGCCGTTCCGCGCGGCGTCGAACTACGACCGCCCACACCCGCCGAAGGGGTTCATCGAGCTGTACTACCACAGCAACCCGGTCCGGTTCCGCAACGTCTGGATTCGTCCCGTGGCGGAGCGGACGAGCGATTGAAGCCGAACGCGGTCGAAACCCACGCCGGTCCGTTAACAAAGTGTAAACCCTTCGCATCGCGCTCGCCGCCGGTCGTGCATTTCCGGCGCGAGCGCGGCCGTCCCGTGGCGTAAAACGACCATTCCGTGCTAGTCTTTGGGCGAAAAGGATTTCCTCCTGCGGGACCATCCTTGCGGTCCTGTCACGGTATCCTTGTCTTGGATCGCCCGCCCATGAAGCCCACGCCGCCCGAAACCCCGGCCACCAGCCTCGACACGCACCCGGCCACGCAAGTCGTGGCGGTCGAAGCCGAGTTGCCGTGTACCCTGGTCACCACGCCGGTCCCGGCCGTCTTCGCGAAGGGCGACACCGCGTTCGACGAGGAGTCGCTCGTCAATTCCGCCAGCGGCCAGCGAACGGCGGCGCTACCCGTGCCCATCCTCGTGCCATGGGCCGAGCCGCAGCCGACGACCGCGAACGCGGAGATGCCGTTCCCGGCCGTCGGGACGAAGTTCCTCGGGTTCAACCTCATCGAGGAACTCGGCCGCGGCGCGTTCGGCCGGGTCTACCTCGCCGAGCAGGGCGACTTGGCCGCCCGCCGCGTGGCGCTCAAGGTGGCCCGCGACATGGCCAACGAGTCGCAGACACTCGCGCAACTTCAACACACGAACATCGTCCCGATCTACTCGTTCCACCGCGTCGGCACGTTCCAGGCGGTGTGCATGCCGTACTTCGGCCGGGTGACGCTGGCCGACGTGCTACGGAACGTGAACAGCCAGCCGCACCTGCCGAGTTCCGGGCGGCAGCTTCGGAGCACGATGCACCGGCATGGGGACGAATCGACGTGCCTGACCGGCCCGCGGTCGGCCGTGAAGCCGGAGCCCGACGTGCCGGAAACAGCCCGGCCGGTGATGCCGATCCCGGCCCTGGCGACCGACGGTTGGGGCCGGCTGGAAGAGTTGACCTACGTGGAGGCGATCCTGCTCCTCGGCTCGCAGCTCGCGGACGGGCTGGCCCACGCCCACGCCCGGGGCGTCCTGCACCGGGACCTGAAGCCGGCGAACGTGCTTCTCACCGACGACGGCCGGCCGATGCTCCTCGACTTCAACCTGTCGGACGACACGAAGGCCCGCGGCGGGGCGGAGCGGGCGAAGTTCGGCGGCACCCTGCCGTACATGGCCCCGGAGCACATCACCGCGTTCGCCCTGAACCACGGCGGCGGGGTCGTCGACGAGCGGAGCGACGTGTTCTCCCTCGGCGTCATGCTGTACGAACTGCTCACCGGCCGCCACCCGTACCCGACCCGGACCGGGAAAATTGGGACGGTGCTGACCGAGATGATCCAGGACCGGTACGTCCCGGTGACGCCGATTCGCGGGCTGAACCCGTCCGTCTCCCCGGCGGGCGCGGCGATCGTCGAGAAGTGCATGGCCGTCGAACGGACGGAGCGGTACGCCTCGGCCGACCAGGTCCGCGAGGACATCGAGCGCCACCTGAGCCACCTACCCCTCCGGCACGCGCCGAACCCCTGCGTCCGCGAGCGGGCGAGGAAGTGGGTCCGCCGTCACCCGCGGCTGGCGTCGTCCACGTCCGTGGGCGTCGTCGCCGCGGCGGTCGTGTTCGCGTGCGTCGGGTTCGCGTACCGCGCCTGGGACCGCGGCCGGGACGACGCGGCGGCGACGTTAATGGCGGAGCACCGGACGGCGTTCGCGGACGCGCAACTCTTCCTCGACGACCGCAACCAGTCGCGGCCGCGGCTGGACGCGGCACGGGAACGTCTCGGCGGGCTGTTGACCCGCTACGGCGTTCCGGCCGACGGAACCTCGGACGCTTGGCTCGCCGCCGACGCGGTCCGCCGGTTGTCCGCGCACGATCAGGAAAAAGTTCGGGCCGATGTCGGCGAGACGTTTTACCAACTCGCGGAAACCTCGCTCGTCCAGGCGCTCGGCACGACGGACGCGGCGGGCCGCGAGACGCACCTTCAACACGCGGTCGCGTGGAACCGCGCCGCCGGGCGGTACGCCGACGGCCGCCTCCCACGGGCCGTGCGGGAACAGGCGGTGGCCATCGCGGACCTCCGCGGCGAGCCGGGCGCGGCCCGACAGTTCCAGCAAGAGGCCGCGGCGACGCAACTGCACTCGCCCCGCGACCACTACCTGACCGGCGCGGCCCTGGCCCGCCTCGGCCGGAACCGGGAAGCCCTCCAGCACCTCCAGACGGCGACGCAGACCGACCCGAAGAACTTCTCCGCGTGGTTCGTCCGCGGCACGGTTCACAACACCCTCGGACAGGACGACCTCGCCGCGGCCGCCTTCTCGGCGTGCCTCGCGGTCCGGGACGACTTCGCCCCGGCCTGGATGAACCGCGGTCTCGCGTACGCCCGCCTCCGGTTCCAGGACCTCGCGGTTGAGGACTACAACCGCGCCATCGCCCTCGACCCGAAACTGACGCAAGCCTACCTCCTCCGGGCGGCCGCGAAGGACGTTCGCGGCGAGTTGGCCGCCGCGGAAGAAGACCTGTCGCTCGCGCTGGGGGCGGAGACTGCGCCGGTGCGGGCGTACTTCCTGCGGGCCGACGTGCGCGACCGCCGCGGCGACAAGGCCGGAGCCGCCGCCGACCGCGCCGCCGGGTTGAAGCTGACCCCGAAGGACGAACTGAGCTGGATCGGCCGGGCCGAGATGCGGGCCGCGACGGAACCCGCCGGCGCGCTGGCGGACGTGGAGGAGGCTTTAGCCCTCAACCCGTTCTCGCTCGACGCCCATCAAATGAAGGCGCACCTGTTAGCCGAGCGGCTGAACCGGCCGGCCGACGCCGTGGACGTGCTGAACCGAGCCGTGAAGTTTTACCCCGAGTCCGCCCCGGCCCGCGCCGGCCGCGGCGTGCTACTCGCCCGGTTGGGGAAGCGCGACGCCGCCCTCCAGGACGCCCGCGACGCGCTTCTCGCGGACCTGCACGCCCCGAACCTGTACCAGGTCGGCTGCATTTACGCCCTCACGTCGAAGGCGAACCCGGCCGACCGGGACGAGGCGTTCCGCCTCGTCTGGGCGGCGCTACGTTCCGGGTTCGGCCGCGACATCTTCAAGACCGACCCGGACCTCGACCCGGTCCGGAACGACCCGGCCTACGCCCGTCTGGTCGAGCGGGTCGCGGAGTTGGACCGGGCCGAGCGGGACGGGCGGACCAAGTAGATCGCATTTCAATATTTGCAACCGGCGCACAGTCAGGGTAGCATTGGCAGCACCTGCCGGGGCTTCTCCCCTGCCCCATGCCCCACCCGCCAAACGGGGGCGACATGCGTTCGGTCCTCGCGTTGTTGATTTGTTCCATCCTTATTCATCACGGTCGGTCGGCCGAGCCGGTGGACTACGCCCGCGACATCAAGCCGGCTCTCAAGGAGCGGTGTTACGCCTGCCACGGGGCCCTCAAGCAGGAGGCGGAGCTGCGGGTCGATACCGTCGCGTCGCTCATGAAGGCGGAGGTCGTGTCGCCGGGCAAGCCAAAGGACAGCGAACTCCTGTCTCGCGTTTCAGCACGTGACGCCAAGAGGATGCCGCCGGAAGGGAAGCCGCTGACTCCGGACGAGATCGCGAAGTTTCGGACGTGGATCGAACAAGGCGCGAAAGCCCCGGCCGACGAAAGGCCGGAGGAAGACCCGAAACAGCACTGGGCGTTCCTGAAGCCGGTTCGGCCGAAGGTCTCAGACACGTCCGCAAACCCCATCGACGCCCTGCTCGAAGTCGAGCGGTCGGCCCGCAACATAAAGTCCGCCGGCGAAGCGGACAAGGCGACGCTCCTCCGCCGCGTGTACCTCGACCTCATCGGCCTACCGCCGACGCGGGAGCAGCTTCACGCCTTCCTCAAGGACACGTCGCCGACGGCCTACGAGAAGGTCGTCGATCAGCTCCTCGCGTCGCCGCAGTACGGCGAGCGGTGGGCGCGGCACTGGATGGACGTGTGGCGGTACTCGGACTGGTACGGCCGCCGCGGCGTGCCGGACGTGCTGAACAGCTACGGGCAAATCTGGCGGTGGCGGGATTGGATCGTCCGGGCCGCGAACGAGGACCGCGGGTACGACCGCATGGTCCGCGACATGCTCGCGGCGGACGAGCTGACGCCGACCGACGACGCGAACGTCGTGGCCACCGGGTTCGTCGTGCGGAACTTCTACCGGTGGAATTACAACAACTGGATGCGGGACCAGGTCGAGCACACGGCGAAGGCGTTCCTCGGGCTGACGATGAACTGTTGCCACTGCCACGACCACAAGTACGACCCGATCACGCAGGAGGAATACTTCCGCCTGCGGGCCGTGTTCGAGCCGATCGAGATTCGCCAGGACCGCGTGCCCGGCGAGGCCGACCCCGGCGTCTACCCGAAGTACAGCTACGGGGCGTCGTACAAGCCGATCACGACGGGGATGGTGCGGGTCGTCGAAGAGAAGCTGGACGCGAAGACGCACTTTTACACCGGCGGCGACGAGCGGAACGTGGCGAAGAACCGCGACCCGATCCCGCCCGGCGTGCCGGAAAGCCTCGGCGGGACGTTCGAGGCGACGGCGGTGCAGCTACCGCCGGAGGCGTGGTATCCGGGCCTGAAGGCGTTCGTGCGGAAGGAAGAGACCGAACTTCGCACGAAGGCGATCGCGACCGCGGAGGCCGGCCGCGACGTGGCCCGCCGGGAGTTGACCACTGCCGTCGGCAAGGACGTGCTGCCCACGCCCGACGAACTGGAACCGACACTGCACGCGGTCCGAGTGGCGGATTTGACCCTCGCCGCGGCGAAGGCCGACCTCGCGGCGTTGCAGGCCCGCATCGCGGCGGACGACGTGGCGTACCTCGGCAAGCCCGGCGACAAGAAGGCGACGGCCGAGGCCGCGAACCGTGCAGAGTCGGTTCACCGCGTGGCGGCGGCGCAGCTGGCGGTCGCGAAGGCGGAACAGGCTGTGGCGACGGCGCGGCGGAAGAAGGAAACGGCCGCCCAGGTTCCGAACCTGGAGAAGCAAGTGACGGCGGCCAAGGCGGCGCTCGTCCAGACGGAAACGGCCGCGAAGGTCGTGACCGACAAGTACACGCCGCTGTCGCACCAGTACCCGAAGGCGACGACCGGCCGGCGGTCGGCCCTCGCGAAGTGGATCGCCAACCGGGACAACCCGCTGACCGCCCGCGTCGCCGTCAACCACCTCTGGGGTTGGCACTTCGGCCGGCCGCTCGTCGAGACGACGAACAACTTCGGCCGCAGCGGGAAGAAGCCGACGCACCCGCAACTGCTCGACTGGCTCGCGGTCGAGTTCATGGACAACGGCTGGAAGGCGAAGCCGCTGCACAGGCTGATCCTCACGTCGAAGGCGTACAAGATGTCGTCGAAGTCCGACGCGGCTCAACACGCCGCCGACCCGGACAACGTCTACCTCGCCCGGTTCCCGAGCGCGCGGGTGGAAGCCGAGGTCGTCCGCGACAGCCTGCTGCACGTCGCGGGTGAACTCGATCTCAAGATGGGCGGCGTCGAGATTCCACAAGACCAAGGAATGACGGTGAAGCGGCGGAGCCTGTACTTCGCGCACCACGGCGAGAGCCGGATGACGTTCCTCGACCTGTTCGACGCCGCGAACCCGTGCGACGCCTACCGCCGCAGCGCCGCCGTGCTGCCGCAGCAGGCGCTCGCCATGAGCAACAGCAACCTCGCGCTGCAACTCGGCCGGTCGCTGGCGGCGAAGCTGCCGGCCGCGGACGACCGCGCGTTCGTCGTCGCCGCGTTCGAGCAGGTGTTGTCCCGCCCGCCGACGGACGCGGAAGTTTCGGCCTCGCTCGCGTTCCTCGCCCGGCAGGTGAAACTGTTCGAGACGAGCAAGGCCGACGGTAAGCCGACGGCCCGCGCGAAGGAAAACCTTGTTCAGGCGTTGTTCAACCACACCGATTTCGTCACGGTCCGATAGCCATGAATCGTCGCACGTTCCTCGCCGACGTCGGGATGGGCTGCACCGGCCTCGCACTCGGGTCGCTCTTGCTCAACGACGGCCTCGCCCGCGCCGCGGGCACGGCCCCGCACTTCCCGCCGAAGGCGAAGTCGGTCATCTGGATTTACCTGTCCGGCGGCGTCAGCCAGATGGAGAGCTGGGACCCGAAGCCGGCGCTGACGAAGTACGCGAACAAGACGTTCGCCGAGACGCCGTTCCCGGACCCGCTCAAGTCGCCGCTGTTCGCGAAGCACTCCCGCGACGTGGTCGGCGGCGTCCGGCCGTACCCGAAGATTTTCCCGATGCAGGTCGGGTTCAAGAAGCACGGGCAACTCGGCGTGGACGTCGCCGACTGGTTCCCGGAGATCGCGAAGTGCGCCGACGACCTGGCGTTCGTGCGGTCCATGTACACGACGGACAACGACCACGGGGCCGAGTTCCAGTTCCATACCGGCCGGCACCAGCTCGACGAGCAGCAGCCGTGCATCGGGTCGTGGGCGAGCTACGGCCTCGGCACGCTGAACGAGAACCTGCCGCAGTTCGTGTTCCTCGGCACGTACACGGACACCCGCGTGAAGAAGAACTTCGCCGCCGACTACCTGGGGCCGCAGCACGCCGGGGTCGAACTCTCGCTCGACCCGGCGAACCCGCTGCCGTTCGCGGCCCGCGGCAAGGGCGTGCTGGCGAAGGAGCAGGAGAACCAGTTCGCGTTCGTGAACGAGTTGAACAAACTCACCCAGGTCGAGTACCCGGACGACGAGCAGTTGAGGGCAAGGATCAAGAGTTACGAGCTAGCATTCCGGATGCAGTCGGCCGTACCGTCGGTCCTCGACCTCGCTAAGGAGACGGCCGAGACGAAGAAGCTGTACGGCATCGACAACCCGACGACGGAACTCTACGGCCGCCGCCTCCTAGCCGCCCGGCGGCTTGCGCAGCAGGGGGTGCGGTTCACGCTCGTCTACCTCAGCGGGTACGGCGAGTGGGACTCGCACAACGACCTGAAGAAGCTCCACGCGGCGAGTGCGGCGAAGGTGGACCTGCCCATCGCCGGTCTGATCCGCGACCTGAAGCGGACGGGGCTGGACAAGGACACGCTCGTCGTCTGTTGCAGCGAGTTCGGCCGGACGCCGGGGCTGGAAACGCGGGACGCGTACAAGATGCCGACCGGCCGGGACCACCACCCGCACGGGTTCTCCGTCTGGCTGTTCGGGGCCGGGATCAAGCGGGGCGTGATCCACGGGGCAACGGATGAGTTGGGCTTCCACGCCGTGGAACACCCGCACTACGTGACGGACATTCACGCGACCGTGCTGAACCGCCTGGGCCTCGACTCGCACAAGTTGAACATCCCTGGCCGCAAGCGACTCGAAATCGACTACGGCGAGACGATCAAGGAGATTTGCACGTAGGGCGGGGCTGTATTCCCCTTCGCGGGCAACTCTCCATATAGCCGCCGGCTTGCCGGCGGGGTTTTGCGACGCCCAAAACCCTGCCGGCAAGTCGGCGGCTATATAAGTCGTCGATTTACCCTCCGAATACAATCCACCTACCTCTCATCACCAAGGCTACAAGAGAACGCGCCATGAGGTTTGCCACGTTGTTCGCGCTAGGAATCCTTTCATTTCCGGCCGGAGCTGATGACCCGAAGGCCGCGGCCGAGCGAATGGCGGCCGACGTGAAGACGCTGGCCAACGACCGGTTCGAGGGCCGCGGCCCCGGAACCCGCGGTGAAGAGCTGACCACCGACTTCATCGCGACCGCCTTCAAGAAGGCCGGGCTGAAGCCCGCCGGCGGGCGGGGGACGTACTTCCAGCCCGTGCCGCTGCTCAAGATCACGACCGACGCGAAGGCCACGCTTTCCGCGACGAAAGGCGACCAGCGCCTGACGTTCCGCGTGGAGGAAGAGTTCGCCGGCGTCGGCCAAACGCAGCAACCGCTGGAGGAGATCGACGCGGAGGCGGTGTTCGTCGGCCACGGCATCACGGCCCCGGAGTTCGCCTGGGACGACTACAAGGGTGTCGACGTGAAGGGCAAGGTGGTCGTGCTGTTCACGAACGAGCCGCCGTCCGACGACGCGACGTTCTTCGGCGGCAAGGCGCTGACGTACTACGGCCGGTGGTCGTTCAAGTACGAGGAGGCCGCCCGCCGCGGGGCGAAGGCGTGCTTCATCATCCACACGGACGAGACGGCCGGCTACCCGTACTCCGTGGTCAAGCGGCTGGAAGGGGCGCAGCTCGGGAACAAGGCCGACGACCCGAAGCTGGCGTTCGCCGGGTGGCTCTCGCGGCAGGCGGGGGACAAGCTGCTCGCGCTCGCCGGCCGTACCGTCGAGAGCGCGCTGAAGGAGGCCGACGCGAAGGGGTTCAAGGCCGTGCCGCTCGGGTTCAAGCTGACGGGGTCGTTCCCGACGAAGGTGGAACAGATGGTCAGCAACAACGTCATCGGCATGGTCGAGGGGAGCGATCCGGCGTTGAAGGACGAGGCGGTAATGTTCACCGCGCACTGGGACCACCTCGGCGTCGGCCGGGCCGTGATCGGGGACACCATCTACAACGGGGCCGCTGACAACGCGACCGGCTGTGCGATCTTGATGGAACTGGCCCGGCAGTGGGCCGCGCTGTCGCCGAAGCCGAAGCGGTCGGCCCTGTTCCTCGCGGTGACGGCTGAGGAGAAGGGGCTGCTCGGCTCGAAGTTTTACGCCCAGCACCCGGTCGTCCCGCTGGGGAAGACGGCGATCGACTTGAACTTCGACATGATCCTGCCGCTCGGCGTGCCGGAAACGGTCGTCGTCAACGGCGCGGAGCGGACGACGGCGTGGCCGGTGGTTCAGGAAATGGCGTCGAGGCACGGCCTCGTCATCGAGCCGGACTCGCGGGCGCACCTCGGCGTCTTCTACCGGTCGGACCACTTCTCGATGGCCCGCGCCGGCGTCCCGGCATTCTCCGTCGCCGCCGGGAAGCGGATCAAGGGGAAGCCCGCGGACTTCGGAAAACAGGCGGCGCAGGCATTCAACGACAAGGCGTACCACACGCCGCAGGACGAGGTGCGGCCGGACTGGGACTTCGCCGGGTTCCCCGTGCTGGCCGGGTTCGCGTTAGACGTGGCCCGTGCCGTCGCGGACGCCGATCGGCTGCCGACGTGGGTGGCCGGCGACGAGTTCCGCCCGGCCCGTGAGAAGAGCGGCGTGAAGTAGGGGCAACGGCGTGGCGAAATTGGTTTACTACTCCGGCAACGTGCAGGGCGTCGGCTTCCGTGCGACGGCCGCGTGGGTCGCCCGCCGCCACCCGGTCCGCGGCTGGGTTCGCAACTTGGCGGACGGCCGCGTCGAGCTGTTCGCCGACGGCACGGCCGCGGACGTGGACCGATTCCTCGCCGACGTGCGGGAGCGGATGGCCGAGAACATTTCGCGGGAAGAGAGTTTCGACCGCGACCCCGACGACACGCTGCACGGGTTCCGCGTCGTCGGCTAACCGTCACGGCCGCACGAACTTCGCGACCCGACCCTTCGGCCCAGCCGCCCAACCGTGGCCGTCCTTCGTGAAACTGACCGCGTTGTAGTTCTCGCGGTCGAGTTCCCGCCACGTCGCCCCATCCGACGATTCGTGCGACCCGGACGTGCCGACCGCGACCCATCGGTCCTTCGCCCACGCGACGGCGGAGCGGAACGGCAACGCCTTCTCGACGGGCTTCCACGTCTTACCGCCGTCGGCCGTGATTGCCGCGGTCGCGCCCAACTCCTTCGGCTTCTTGTAGTCGCCGCCGACGATGACCCCGTGGTCGCGGTCGCGAAAGGCGATGGAGAACGCCCCGGCCGACGCGGCCTCGGCGGCGACCGGCGTTACGGTCACGGTCCAGGTTCGCCCGCGGTTCGCGGAATGGAACACCCGCGCCGCCTTCGCGCCACCCGTCACGAACCACACGTCGTTCTCTCCTCGCGTCGTCAGGCACGTCCCGCTCGCCGCGAACGCGCCCTCGTCCTTCCGCGCCGCCGGCGTGTCCGCCGTCGGCAGCGGCTTCCACGTCGCGCCGCCGTCGTCGGTGGCGACCTGCCGGTAGTGCCCCTTCACCGGGTCGCTCATCGCGACGCCGGTGCGTTCGTCCCAGAAGGCGATGGCGTCATAGAAAGCATCGGGGTCCGCGTTTTGAAACTGCAATGCCCAGGACTTGCCGCCGTCCGTGGTCTTGTAGATGCGAGAGGCGGTGCCGGGGCCGATGCTCAGGACGTAGGCCGTCGAATCGCCGAACGCCTCCACGTCGCGGAAGTCGAGCTTCTCCGCGCCGGGCACGCTCACGATCTGCCACGTCCGGCCACCATCGGTCGTGCGGCCGACCGTCCCCTTCGTGCCGCTCACCCAGGCGACCGTCTTGCTGACTGCGCACAGGCCGCGGAAGTCGGCGTCGGTCGGGATTGCCTGCTTGTGCCACTGGGCACGGGCGTGGCCGGCCCAACACGCGAGGGCGGCGGCGAGGAGTGCGTGTCTCATTTCGTCTTTCTATCGGCGACGGCCACCGCCCTACGGCCGAAGAGCTGGTTCAGTTCCGCCTCGTAGCCGTCGAGGAGGTCGTCCGTCACCGACTCGTCGCCGGTCACGGTGCAAACCCAGCCGAGAACCTGCCGGCAGTGCCGTTCCTCGTCGCACGCGCCGGGGTTGAACTTGCGGAACAGCTCGAAGTTGAAGTCGGGGTTCTGCTCGTCGATCTCGCGGAACATCGCCCCGGCTTCGAGGAGCGTCCGCCTTCCGCGGACGAGGGCGAGCGCGACTTCCTTCTTCCGCTCCTGCCGGCACGCGACCAGTTGCCGCTTGTCGTCCAGGCTTTGGCCGAGGGCGTCGTCCGCGGCGGCGTACTGGATGCCGCGGAAGCCGGGGTCCGCGTCCGGCGGCGGCCGGTCCGCCGACACGGCCGCGATCAACGTGACGATCAAGACGAGGGCGACGCTGATCGCCGACGAGTAATGGGAATGAAACGCCCGCATGGCCGACCCCCGAATGAGAAGTGTGGTGCGAGGCCCGGTTCGCCCCAGGAACCGATGCGCTTGTGGGGAGTTCGTCGCGCTGGTGAGCAATTTCTCATCATTGCCCCGCCGTGTCAACAACCCGTTGGCGGCGGTTACGGTTTTGTTGCAATCGCGAATGAGAGTGGGGTGTCACCCGGCCCCCCTCGTCCGGGGTTTAAACGTGAGGCCAACGGGAATTCGACTCACACTTCAAAGAGGAACTGATGTAAAATCGCGCGAACGAGTTCGGAGGTCGGGACATGATTCGGATCGTGGGCGGGTGTCCGGCGGACGCGACGGCGATCACGCGACGCAGCTTCCTGCAAGCGGGCGTCCTCGGCGGACTGACACTCGCGGACGTGGCGCGGGTTCGCGCGTCGCAACCGGCGACGCGGAAGGACACGGCCGTGATCCTGTTCTGGATGAGCGGCGGCCCCGGCCACATGGAGACATGGGACCCGAAGCCGGACGCCGTCGAGCAATTCCGCGGGCCGTTCGGCTCGATTCCCACGGCCGTGCCCGGCGTGGCGTTCGGCGAGTTGCTACCCGAACAGGCGAAAGTGATGAAGAACCTGGCCGTGGTGCGGACGGTCAACCACGGGTCCGGCGACCACACGAAGGCCAACCACTGGATGTTGACCGGGTTCGAGGGGCCGGCGTTCAACGCCCCGGACTTCATGTCGCAGAAGCGGCCGAGCCTCGGGGCGGCCGTGTCGAAACTCCGCGGCCCGAACCGGCCGTCGCTGCCGGCCTACGCCGCCGTGCCGCACCTCCGCGGCGGGACGGACAACTTCTTCCACTACGCCGCGTACCTCGGCCGCCAGTTCAACCCGTTCGTCACCGAGTCGGACCCGAACGCGAAGGATTTCCGCGTCCGGAACCTGACGCTGCCGGTCGATCTGCCGATGACCCGGCTCGAAGACCGCCGCGGGCTGCTTGAAACGCTCGACCAACACCGGCGGACCAGTGACACGCTGGCGACCGACGACCCGTACCGGACGCAGGCGTTCTCGCTGCTGACCAGCCCGGCGGCGGCGAAGGCGTTCGAGATCGGCGCGGAGCCGGCGGCCGTCCGCGACCGGTACGGGCGGCACACATACGGCCAGAGCGCGCTGCTCGCCAGACGGCTGGTGGAGGCAGGCGTCACGTTCGTCACGGTGAACTGCGTGCCGTGGGACCACCACGCCACGGCCGGGCGGCACAGCACGGCCGAGGGCGGCAAGCTGTTCATCCCGCCGTTCGACAAGGCTCTGGCGGCTCTCGTCGCCGACCTGATCGACCGCGGGCTGTACGACCGCACGCTCGTCGTGGCGATGGGCGAGTTCGGCCGGACGCCGCGGATGAACGCCGAGGGCGGCCGCGACCACTGGGGCAACACGTTCAGCGTGCTCTTCGGCTGCGGGTCGATGCGAATGGGCCAGGTGATCGGCCGCAGCACGGCGAAGGGCGAGTACGTGGCCGACCGGCCGGTGACGCCGCAGGACGTGACGGCGACGATCTTCCGCCATCTCGGGATCGACGCGCGGAAGGTCCACTTCAACGACACGCTCGCCCGGCCGACGGCGCTCGTCGAAACCGGCGAGCCGATCCGAGAACTGTTCCTGTAACGAGAACGCGGCCCGGAAACATTGGCGGGCCGCGTGGGTTGGACACTCAGTCGGTCGCACAGAAGCACGACGCCGGGATGGTCACGTCCGCCCGCTGGAAGACCTTCGCGAACCGCTCACGCGCCTCCTGGGCCTCCGCCTTCTTGCCCTGGGCTTCGAGCGCCGTCCCCAGGCCGTGCAGCGACCAGCCGTTGTCCGCCCACCGCCGCAAGTCCTCGCGGTACACCTTCTCGGCGTCCGCCAGTTGTCGGTCCTTAAGCAGGAACGCGCCGAGGGCGTGGCGGACCGGGACGAACCAGTCCGGCGGCTCCGCGTACCGCAGCTTGTCCTCCGCCGCGACCGCCTTGCCGAGGTGCTCGATAGCGTCCTTCACCTTCCCCTCGCGGGCCAGGATTTCGCCTTCGAGCATCGGGTCGGCGACGGCGTACAGGTCCGCGGCCGTGTTGTTCCCGAACGTCGCCTCCTTCGGCGTCGCCTTCGCGGCCGCCCGGAACGAGGCGAGTTCCTCCCGCGCCTTCTTCGGCTCGCCCTTTGCCGCGAGCGCGACGCCGCGGGCGTGATGCCGCAAGGCGCGGGCGATGGGGAACAGTTCGGCCGCCTCCGGTTCCTCCAGAATCTCGTCCCACATCCCGAACCGCATCATCACCTCCAAGGGTGCGGCCAGGAAACCGTCGGCGATGGCCGCGTTCTCCTTCACCGCCACCCACTCCTTCGGCACGCCCGCGATCATCGTCCGGACGGCCGCCAGCGCCTTCTTCGACTCCCCCTGCATCATCGCGGCGAACGCTAGCATGTGGTGGTTGTGGGCCATGTACAGCCGGTAGAACCCCTGCTTCTCCGAAACCGCGCGGTAGGCGTCGTCGGCCCGGATCGCCTTCTCGTTCGCCTCGACGGCGTGCTGCCACCGGCCGCGGCGGACGTCGATGTGCGACGGCATGTGGACCATGTGCCCGAGCGCCGGCTGCAGGTCGCGGAGCCGGTCCGCGGCGGCGTCCGCCTTCTCCGGGTGCGGCGACGCCTCGACCGCGTGGATGTACAGGTGGCACGCCAGCGGGTGGGCCGGGTTCAGCTTCATCACCGCTTCGAGCGTCGCCACGACCTCCGGCGTCTCCGGCTGCGGCTTGCCGTCGGCCGTCCACAGGTCCCACGGCCGGAGGTTCATCAGCGACTCGGCGTACAGCGCGCCAATGTCCCCGTCCGTCGGGTGCTTCTCCCACGCGGCCTTCATCGCCTTCGCGTAGGCTTCGTCGAACTTCCGCGGGTCGGCCGGGGCGGGGTCCGCGAACCGCACCGCGGCCGCGGCGATCAGCGGGAGGTCCGCCTCCTTCGCCTTCAGTACGTGCCGCTCGGCCCGCTTCATCGCCTCGTGGGCCGCCCTCGCGCGGGCCGGCTCCACGGCCGTCTTATTAATGTGCATCCCGTTCGCGGTCGCCACACCCCAGTGCGCCATCGGGCACTCCGGGTCGAGGCCCGCGGCCTGCTCGAACGCCCGGATCGCCTCGTCGTGGTTGAACGCGAACAAGAACGCGAGGCCCTGGTCGAAGTAGGCTTGCGCCTCCTTGTTCTCACAGACCGGGCGGGTGTGCCGGCCCAAGCCGTCGAACCGCGGGACGCGGTCCGCCGGCCGGGCCAGGGCGGTCGGATGGAGGGCCGGCTTCGTCGCGAAGAAGGCCGCGAACAGCAGGCCGGCGACGGCGGCCGGGATCAGGTATCGGTGCATCGGTGTTCTCGGTTTCAGAGCCTCATGGGAAAGGAAACGGCGGACGCCAACCGGCGTCCGCCGCGGTGGTGGTTGTCCGTTAGCCTTGAATCTCAACGTCGTCGCCGTCGCCGCCGTCGAGCACGTCCAGGCCCGACCCGCCGACGAGCACGTCGTCGCCGGCCCCGCCGATCAGAACGTCGTTGCCCTCGCCGCCGACCAGCACGTCGTTGCCGTCGCCGCCGTCGGCCGTCAACTGGATCGCGCCGGCGGCCAGGCCGGACGCCTCGACCACGTCGTCCCCGGCCAGCGCGTTCACGGCCAGCCGGTCGTTCGCGGCTTGCGCCCCGGTGATGTTCACCTGGGCCGCCAAGCCGAACACGCTCGTCCCGGCCGCGTCCCCGACCACGAGGGCCACGTCGTCCCCGTTCGTACCTCGTACGGTCACCGTGTCGGCCGCGGCAACGCCCTCACTGAGGTTCAGGTTGATCTCCGTCACGTCCGTACCGGACAGGTCGTTGACGACGATGTTGTCCGCCCCGCCCAGGGCGTTGAACGTGATGGCTTCCGTGTCGTTCAGGTCCATCACGACGTTGGCGATGTCGCGGAAGAAGATGACCCGCCCGCCGTTGGCGGAGATGTTGATGTTCTCGGACACGTTCGCGCCGTTGAACACCATCTCGTCGAACCCGGCCTGCCCTTCGAGCGTGTCGTTGTCGTCGCCGGGGTTCCACACGAACACGTCGTCCCCGGCCCCCATCAGCGCCACGTCGTTGCCGTCACCGCCGTTGATGAGGTCGTCCCCCTCGCTGCCGATGAACACGTCGTTGCCCAGGCCGCCGTTCATCGTGAGCCGGATGCCGTCCGCTTCCAGCGACTGCGCGTTAATCACGTCGTCCCCGCCCAGGCCGTTGAGCGTCAGCCGGTCGTTCGCCTGCTCCTGGAAGAAGACGTTGACCTTCGCCGACAGGCCGAAGACGCTGACCCCGCCGGCGTCGCCGGCCGCCCCGAACTGGTCGGCCCCGTTCGTGCCGTTGACGGTCACGGTGTCGGCGGCCCCGTCCCCGCCCCCGTTCGGCCCGCGGAGGTCGAGGCTCACGTCCTTCGCGTCCGTGCCGGACAGGTCGCCGACGACGACGTTGTCCGCCCCGCCGAGCGCCCGGAACTCGATCGCCTCCACGTCGTCCAGGTCCATCGTGACGTTCGCCACGTCGCGGAAGAAGATGACCCGCCCGCCGTTGGCCGAGACGTTGATGTTCTCGCTGGCGTTGCTGCCGAAGAACAGCATGAGGTCCTTGCCGTCTTGGCCCTCGATGGTGTCGTTGCCGTCGCCCGGGTCCCACTGGAACACGTCGTCGCCCGCCCCGAGGAGGGCCACGTCGTTGCCGTTGTCGCCGAAGACGAAGTCGTTCCCATCGCCGCCGAGGAACACGTCCGCCCCCTGGCTGCCGAGGAGGGTGTCGTTCCCGGCCCCGCCGTCGAGGGTCAGCTTCACGACGCCGGCCGGCGTGGTCGTCGCCGTCACCCCGTCGTTCCCGCCGAGGGCGTTGATGACGAGGGAATCGTTCGCCCCTTCCGTCCCGGCCAGCGACACGACCGCGTGCAGCCCGACGACGGCCGCCAACGAACCGGCCCCGAACACGTCGATGATGTCGTTCCCGTTCGTGCCGTTCACGATCACCACGTCGGCCGCGCCGTCGCCGGCCTCGCCTCCGATCGTGCCGGACTGGAGGACGTTGACCTCCACCAGGTCCGTGCCGCTCAGGTCATTGATGGTCGTCGTGTCGGTCCCGGCGAGGGTGTTCAGGTCGATGGCCTCCACGTCGTCGAGGTCCATGACGATGTTGCCGAGGTTCCGGGTGAACAGCACCCGGCCGCCGTTGGCCGACGCGGCGAAGATTTCGTTCCCCGCGCTGCCGTTGAACAGCATCGTGTCCCGGCCGTCCTGCCCCTCGACGATGTCGCTGCCGTCGCCCGGATCCCACTGGAACACGTCGTCGCCGGCCCCCATGAACGCCACGTCGTTCCCTTGCTGGCCGTCGATGAAGTCGTTGCCGTCGCCGCCCCGCAGGAGGTCGATCCCGTTGCTGCCGAGGATGGTGTCGTTGCCGGTCCCGCCGTCCACCGTGATCTTGATGAGCGCGGCCAGGTTGCCGGTGGCGGAGAACTTGTCATCCCCGCCGTTCATGTTGACGACCAGGTTCTCGGACGTGCCGATGTCGATGGCGAACGGGGCCGGGTCGAGCCGGTCGAACCGGACGCGGGTTCCGTTCGCCGTCACGGTGAACGTCTCCGTCCCGTTGCCGCCGATCACCTCGACGGTGTCGTTCCCGGCCCCGCCCTCGTTCAGGTCGGTGTCGTCGCCCGGATTCCAGACCATGCGGTCGTCGCCGGACTCGCCGAACACCTGGTCGTCCGCGTCGCCGCCGGTCAGCACGTCGTTCTCCGTGCCGCCGAACAGGAAGTCGGTCCCGCCCTTGCCCAGCAGCGTGTCGTTTCCGGACTGGCCGAACAGCATGTCGGTCCCGCTGCCGCCGGTCAACACGTCGTTGCCGGTCCCGCCGAACAGGTTCGCCCGCGGCAGCGCGCCGTTCGTCTCACTCAGCGTGATCGTGTCGTTCCCACCGAGGCCGAAGACCTGAATCTGCGCCGTGTTCGCCACGGTCGGCGTGCCACCGAGGACCGGGACGGCCCCGCCGTTGACCAGTAGGTTGCCGGCCGCGTTGCGGCTGACCGTGACGTTGTTGTCCAGGTTGTCGCCGAAAACGGACAGGATGCCGCCGGCGAATGGGGTAAATGTGGCGATGACGGCCGGAACCTCGCGGCCCTCCAGCGGCGTCAGGCTCGGCGCGAACCGGCTCGGCTGCGGCGTCTTCCGCCCGGTCCGGCGGCGGGAGCCGCGAAGCAGGGCCTTGAACATGTCGCGTAACATTCTCGTCTTCTCCGGTGTCTGGGGCGACGGTGGGAAAGCAGTCGATCGGGACGCCGTTCGGGTACAATGATCGGGTTCGTCGGATCGTTCGGTGCTCACCCGTCAATCCGGGCCGGATCAAAACCCGGCCAAGATTTTCGGAGAACTTTTTCCGAGGCGGCGGAATGTCGATTCACGACTCGTTCGCTGAGCTGATGGCGCGGCTAAAGAGCGACGAGGACGCGGCCGCGCGGATGGTGTTGGAGCGGTTCACCCGCCGGCTCGTCGGCCTGGCGCGGGTGTCCCTGGACGCGCGGCTGCAACAGAAGGTCGATCCCGAGGATTTGGTGCAATCCGCCTACAAGAGCTTCTTCGTAAGGCATCGGGGGGGCGAGTTGGAGATCGGCGGGTGGGACGGCCTCTGGGGCCTGCTCACGCTCATCACCGTGCGGAAGTGCGCCGACCGGGCCGCGTTCTTCCGCGCCGAGAAGCGGGACGTGCGGCGGGAAATCGTCACCGACGGCGACAGCTTCGCCACCCCGTTGAACGAGTTGGTCCTCGACCGCGACCCGCGGCCGGAAGAAGCCGTGCAGTTGTCCGAGATGGTCGAAGGGCTGTTCCAATCCATCGACGACGCCGACGAGCGGGCGATCCTGGAATTGAGCCTCCAGGGGTACACGGCGGCCGAGATTAGCGAACAGACGGGCCGTGCCGAGCGGTCGGTCCGGCGGCTGCGGGAGCGGACGCGGAAACGGTTAGAACGGATGCAGGCGGAGGTCTAAACTTACCCTTTCGCCCACCACCGCCGCGACGCGGCGATGACGGGATTTCCTTCCAATGGGCAAGCCGGACGCGGACCACGAGAGCATTTGGGCCGAGCACGAGGCGGTCATCCGTTGCTTCGAGGACGCCTGGAAGAGCGGCGGCCGGCCCGACCCCTTCTCGTTCATCCCGACGAACACCCGCGACGCCGACCCGCTGCTCGCCGAGTTGGTGCAGATCGACCTGGAGTTCCGCTTCCGCGCCGGCGAGCGGCCGCGGGTGGAGGACTACACGGCCCGCTACCCGCAACTCGCAACGGGCGAGCGGCTCCTCGACCTGATCGCGAGCGAGCGGTCGCACCGGGCGGGGACCGCGTCGCCGTTAAGGGAAGACGAATTCGTCGCCCGCTTCCCGGAGTTGAAGGGCCGGCTGGCGACCCTCTTCGACGTGAAGACCGAGAACCAGCGGACGGCCGCGCACGTCCCCCGACAAGATTCTCCTACGCCGACCGCCCGGCCGGCCATCGCGGGGTACGAGATCACGGCCGAACTGGGGCACGGCGGGATGGGCGTCGTCTACCGGGCGGAGCAGTCGCCGCTCGGCCGGGCCGTGGCCGTGAAGACCGTGGCCGGCGTCGTCAGCGAGCGAACGCGGGCGCGGTTCCGCCGCGAGGCCGAGGCGATGGCCCGGCTCGACCACCCGAACATTGTGCCGATCTACGAGGTCGGCGAGTGGTCGAACGCCGGGCAACTCGTGCCGTACTTCGTGATGAAGCTCTACCCCGGCGGCAGCCTCGACGCCGACGCGGGGGCGAAGACGCCGCCGGAGAAGCACGTCCGGACCGTCGAGACGATCGCGCGGGCCGTCCACCACGCGCACCAGCGGGGCGTGCTGCACCGCGACCTCAAGCCGTCGAACATCCTGCTCGACGAGACGGGCGAGCCGGCCGTCGCCGACTTCGGCCTCGCCGGGTGGTACGACCCGAACGACCCGAAGCCGCTGACGGAAACGATCGTCGGCACGCCGGCGTTCATGGCCCCGGAGCAGGCCCGCGACCCCGGCCGGGTGACGACGGCCGCCGACGTGTACGGCCTCGGCGCGATCCTCTACCACCTGCTCACCGGCCGCCCGCCGATCGAAGGCCCGTCGCCCATCGCCATCCTCGAGCAGTTGTGCGTCCAGTACCCGAGCAAGCCGTCGTCGATGAACCCGGCCATCTCGCGGGACCTCGAAACGATCTGCTTGAAGTGCCTCGAAAAGGACCCGATGCACCGGTACGCGAGCGCGGGCGCGCTGGCGGACGACCTCGCCCGGCTGCGGCAAGGCCGGTCGATCTCCGCCCGCCGCCCGTCCGTGTGGGAGCAGGCGTGGCGGACCGTCCGCCGCCACCCGATCATCACCGGACTGACGGCGCTCACCGTGCTCTCCCTCCTCGGCATGGTCGCGACGCTCGCGGTGAGTTACTTCCGAATCCGCGAACAGAAGAACGAGACGGCGACGCTCCTCGACCGCGAGCAGAAGGCCCTCTACCTGGAACGGGTCGCGTCGGCCGCGCGGCTGTACCAGATGAACCACCTCGAGCAGGCGTGGCACACGCTCGACGAGTGCCCGCCGACCCGCCGGGATTGGGAGTGGTACTACCTCGACGGCCTCCGCCGGGCGACCGCCGTGGTCCGCCGCGGCCACGCGAACGGCGTCGTCGCGACGGCGTTCCTGGCGGACGGCCGCGTCGTCACCGCGGACGGGGCCGGCGAGGTCCGCGTCTGGGCGAACGACGAGCGGCCGACGTACCTGGACGTTCGCGGGTCGATGCTCTCGGCCCACCCGACAAAGAACTGGTTGGCCGTGGTGGACAAGGACAAGGAACTGAGCGTTTGGGACGCGGACGCGAAGACGGCTCTGTTCAAAACCCCCGCCACCAGCTGGGTGGGCTTCAGCCCCGACGGGAGTACGCTGGCGACCGCGGATGGGGTTCATCTAAAACTCTGGCAGGTCGGGACGTGGCAACCACTCGGCCCGTTAATCGGACACGCGCAAGCGGTCGTCACCGGCGTCTTCAGCCTAGATAGTAAGCTGATGTTCACGTCCGGCCAGGATCGGGTGGTCCGCCGCTGGGACCTCGCCACGCGAACGCCCGTCGGCAAACCGCTGGAGCGGCCCGCGGTCGTGCAGGCCCTCGCCCTCACGGCCGACGGCAAGACGCTGATCGAGGCGATGCCGACGTTGGTCCAGTTCACGGACGTTGAAACCGGCCTGGCGGTTCGGACGGCCGAGAACCTGACCGGCCGCCCGTGCCTCGCGACCGGTCCCGATTCCGCGGCCGTTTTGATGAACACGCCGACCGGCGAGTTGCTGGTCCGGCACGTCGGCACGGGGCACACGCTGCGGGCCTACCGCGGGCACGGCGGCGCGATCTACTCGGTCGCGGTCAGCCGGGACGGGAGCCGCTTCGCCACCGGGGGGGCCGACAACACCCTCCGCATCTGGGACGTGAAGCAGTCCACGGAGTTCGCGAAGGTGGCCGACCTCGGCGACCGGGCCGGCAGCCTGACGATCACCGGCGACGGCAAGCAGTTGGTCGTCGCCCCGCGGCCGTTCAGCAGCTACGGCGAGGACGAGGTCCGCGTCTACGACCCGACCACCGCGACGGAAACGGCCCGCGTCCCCGGACGGGGCGAGGCCGCGATCGACCACGGCGGCCGGTGGCTGGCGGCCGGCCGCGGGTCCGGCGATGTCGTCATCCGCGACGCCAAGACCGGGGCCGAGTTGAAGACGCTCGCGACCCGAACGTCCATCACCCGCATCCGGTTCAGCCCGACGGGGATGTTCCTGGCCCTCGGGGATTTGCAGGGGAACGTCCGCGTTTGGAACACGCTATCCTGGGCGGCGAGCGAGCCGTTGACCAAACTGGAAGGCCCGATCTACACGCTGTCCTGGGCACCGACCGGCGACCGGCTGGCCGTGAGCGGGACGGACCGAATCGAGGTTTGGGACGTGGCCAACCGGGTTCTCGAAAAGACCATCCCCACCGATCAGGTGACCCTGGCGCTCGACTTCAGCCCGAACGGGTACACGATTGCCGTGGCCGGACGGAATCGGACGCTGAGCCTCTTGGACGTTCGCACCGGGGAGGTGGCGAAGGCGTTCATCGGCAACCCGAGCCTGACGAACGCGGTCGCGTTCCACCCGTCGGCCTCCCGGCTAGCGACGGCCGGGGTGGACGGCATGATCCGGTTGTGGGACACCGATTCCGGCAAGGAGCTGCTCACCCTCGACGGCGGCAACTCCGACCTCGTCGGCCTCGTCTGGTCCGCGGACGGGCAGCGGCTCTACTCGTCCGGGACGACCCTCCGCGGCTGGATCGCGGAACGATGAATGAAATTTCTTGCCGACAACTGGACGACACGAATCGCAGGAATGCGGTCGCGGATGAGTTCTACGTTCGGAAAGAAAGGGGCGAGAGGGACGACGCGCGGGGGTGAGCAAATCGCCGCTCACGGCGGGTCCGGGTTCCACCGGTACAACACCAGCCACACGGCCAGCGCCGACACCAGGCACACCGTGTCGGTCACGCGAGCGACCGCGGCGCGTGCCAGCGGCCAGAACCGGTTGTGGTGTGTTTCCCCGGCGAGCATCAAGGTTGCCATGAGGATGTCCCCCGTTACCCCCACATCTTCAACGATTTGGGAGTGGCAACCGGTGTGCCCGATTCACGCCATTTCTCAGCCTTGTAAACCCTGTTTACAAGGCAACACCATGAAAACTCGCCGGGGCATGAAATCACCCGACGAAGACCCCGGCGGTGAGGGTTGAGACCCCGAACGGGTCGAGTTCCTGGTCGGCGGCCCCGTTCGCCAGGAGCGTCGGCGCGCGGTAGACGCGGACGCGGGACGGTTCCCGCTCGCCGCTGCCGGCGAGGAGGTCGGCCCGGCCGTCGCCGTCCACGTCGCGGAGGGCGGGGCGGACGCCGCCGCGAAGGGCCGGGTTGCCGGCGAAGAAGTTCGCCAGCCCGACGCCGGCCGCGGCCGCGTCGTCCAGCGACGCCGGGCGGACGGCCATCAGCCGGGCGGCGCTGACGATCCGGATGCGCGGCCCGCCGCTCGGCCCGCCGCCGAACGCAAGGTCGGCCTTGCCGTCCCCGTCCACGTCGCCGACGGCCACGAACGCGCCGTTGCGGAGCGTGGCCTCGAACGCGAAGAAGTCCGGGACGAGTCGAACCACGCCCTGGCCGACGCCGATCGGCTGGCCGTCGTAGACGGCGATCCGCGGGCCGCCGCGGAACCCGGCGGACACGACCAGGTCGGGCGTGCCGTCGCCGTCCACGTCCCCGGCCGCGGCGCGTGCGCCGCCGCGGAAGTTCGGGTCCTCGATGCCGAAGAACCGGTTCACCTGCCCGCCGGCGCTGTTGAACACGGCCACGACCGGGCCGCCGCCGCGGTCCGGGGTGACGATGACCTCGGACTTGCCGTCGCCGTTCAGGTCGGCCCCGGCGACGAACACGCCGCCGGTGAACGTTTTCTCGAACGCGAGCAGGTTGAAGACGGTCGCGCCGCTGACGCCGTCGATGACGAGGACGCGGGGTTCGCTCCCCGGCCCGGCCCCGGCGATGATGTCCGCCACGCCGTCGCCGGTCACGTCCGCGCCGGCGGGCCGCACGTCGCCGGTGAAGCCGGGGATCGGCATGAGCGTGTTGCCGAGCGTGTACGAGCCGGACACGGGGTTTAGCAACCGGACCAGCCCGCCCTGCCCGCCGACGACGGCCGGACCGATGTTCGGCCCCGACCCGTTGCCGTCGCCGCCGCTTCCACCACCCCCTCCGCCGCCACCGCCGCCACCGCCACCGTCACCCCCCCCGCCAGAACTGCCGCCGCCCCCGCCGAGTGGGAGGTCGCCGAGCAACTTGATGACCTCCGGCTTGTTACCCGCGACGGCGATCGACCGGTTCGGGTTGTTCGTGCCGACGATCACGATCTCCCCGCGGTCGTTCGTCGCCACCGCGCCGGTGAGGTCGGTGCCGCCGAAATCGTAGGTGCGGACCGCCCCCCCGTTGAACGCCGGGTCCGGGGCGAGCGTGTCGGCGGCCAGCCGCGTGGCGACGACGGACCCGGTGCTGCTCACCGTCCCGCCGGTGCTCGTCGTACCGACGAGGACGACGCGGCCCTGCGGGTCGAGCGTGATCCGGTCGTAGGGCGTGCCGGCCCCGAGCCGCACGGCCGTGCGGGCCTGCTCGTTCAGGTTGGCGTCCAACCGCAGCACGCCGATCTTGGCGTCGGTCGTCGTCGTCAGGATCGACCCGCCGACCACGACGGACCCGGTCGTCGGGTTCACGGCCACCCGGTTGGCGATGGCCCCGAGCAGCGGGCCGGGGACGGTCGGCGTCCAGTCGAAAGACTTCGCCACCACGCCGCCGAGGTCGGGGTTGAGCCGGGCCACGACGAACGTGCTGCCGCCGCCCGGCCCGGCGACGAACAGCTGGCCGGCCGCGTTCACCGCGAGCGCGTAGGCCGCGCCGAGGGCCGGGGCGACCTCGCCGACGAAGTTCAGGGCCGCGTCGTACCGGTAAACGGCGAACGTCTGCCCGGTCACCCCGCCGGCCAGGTAGATGTCGCCGGTGGACGGGTTCACGCCGATGGTGTTCGCCTCGTTGTTCCCGCCGGCCCCGCCGAGGTCGCGGGTGCGGACCGTCGCCGTCGCGCCGTCGGCCGAGACGCGGACGAGGGCGGCGTCCGCCTTGCCGTTCGCGTCCGTCGTCCGCCCGGCGACGAGGATCGTGCCGTCGGCTAGCACCGTGACCGCGTTCCCGGCGTCGGCCCCGCCGTTGACATCGATTGTCTTGATCCCGTCGCCGTCGAACGTCCGGTCCGGCGTCCCGTTCGCGTTGAACCGGGCGACGAGGATGTCCGTGCCGGGGTTCGTCACCGTGCCGACGGCAACGATCTTGTCTCCGGCCACGACCGTCACGTCGTTGAAGACCGCCTCCCCGGCGGTCGTGAGGATCACCCGCCCGCCGGCGGCGAAGGTGGCGTCCAGGTCGCCGGCGGCGGGGGCCAGCCGGTCTTCGAGGGCGGTCACGGTCGGGACGAATCGCGGGTTCGCGTCCATGAATGAGTCCTTTGTGTCGAGCGACGATGTCAATTCGGAAGGGGCGAACCGGCGAGTGTTTTTACGACGCGGGCGGGGTTCCCGGCAACGACGCAGTCCGGCGGCACGTCGCGGGTGACGACCGACCGGGCCGCGATGATCGCCCGGTCGCCGACGGTCACGCCCTTGAGGATGACCGCCCCGGCCCCGACCCACACGTCGTCCCCGAGGGCGACGGGGGCGACCTGCTCCGGCGGCGTCGGCAGCGCGGCCCGGCGGTCGGCGGCGTCCAGCGGATGGCCGTCCAGGTCATAGATCAGGGCACCGCCCGCGAGCAAGCAGTGCCGGCCGATACGGACCGAACGCGCGACGAAGAACCCGCACCCGTGGCCGACGAACGTGCCGTCGCCGATGACGAGTTCCGGCGGCGCGGCCCCGGCCCGGCCGAACGCGATGCTCGGCTTCCCGGACAGCCGCACGTTGTCCCCGATCACGATCCGGCCCTGGCCCTGGATGTACGGCAGGTCCTCCATCCAGAACCCGGCCCCGACGGATTCGCACTGCCCACGGAAAAGCGGCTCGAACCAGAAAAACCGCTTCGCCCAAATCAGCCCCTCGCGAACGGCGACGTGGACGCGGTAGAGGAACCGCGCGACCGGGCGGGTGATCGCATTCACCGGCAGGTGGAAGGACAGCACGGCCTTCGCCGTCCGTTTCATCGGCCCCCAGACCGGCCCCTGCCCCCGGCGAATCGCGGCCGTCCAGCTCATGGCGCTGCCCCCCGGCGGGTCATCATCCGCACCAACGACCGGGCCAGCAGCCGACCGCGGACGCAGGGCAACTTTACCTCGTCCCGCGGGAGCGGGACCGGCCACACGGCCAGCGCCTTCGCCGCCCGGACCGCCGCCGCCGCCGGCCGGCCGGCCGTCAGGTACGTGTACGCCGACGACAGCAGCATGTGCGCCCTCGCCTTCCGCCGGAGTTTCCACCGGCCCCGCAGCTCCGGGAGCGCGAACGACCGGTCGATCACGACGCGGTCGAAGTGTTCCATCCGCTCCGGGTGGCGGGACATACTCCCCGGCGTCTGCCGAATCCACGTCAGCGGCGCGGCCACGACCGCGGCCGGGAACTTGGCGCACACCCGCACCCACATGTCGCGGTCTTCCACCGACCGCAGCGCCGTGTCGAAGTCGCCGACCGCGTCGAAACAATCGCGGCGGACGAGAACGCTACTGGGGGCGAAGAACGTCCGCACGGCGACGGCCCCGGCCGTCACCGGCACGACCGGCGGTGCGGCCGGGATGTCGGCCCACGCCACCGGCTCGTCCGAGAACGCGGCGGTGGCCGCCAGTTTCAACTTCGGGTCCGCCGCGAGCGCGGCGAGTTGTAGTTCGAGTTTGCGGGGGTGGAAGGCGTCGTCCGAGTCGAGGAACGCGACCCACTCGCCGCGAGCCTCGCGGATGCCGGTGTTGCGGGCGGCGGACAGCCCTTGATTCTCTTTGCGAATCGCGCGAATGCGGTCGCCGTACTTCGCGAGGACGGCCGGCGTGTCGTCCGTGCTGCCGTCGTCGATGACGACGACTTCGAGTGGCGGCGCGGTCTGTGCGAGCGCGCTGTCGATCGCGTCGCCGACGTACCGGGCGTAGTTGTACGTCGGGATCACTACGCTGACGGTCGGCCCGGTCATGACGCCCTCCCCGCGGTTCGGCGGACGACCTGTTCGTAGAAGGCCGCCGCGTCCGCGGCCATTCGGTCGGAACTGAACCGCGCCTCAACGTCGGCGCGGCCCGCCGCGCCGAGTTTCATTCGCAGGCTTTCGTTCGTAAGCAACCGGACCAGCGCTGCGGACAGCTGCGTCGCGTCGGCGGGCGGGACGAGCAGGCCGGTCTCGTCGTGCTTCACCACTTCGGGGATGCCACCCGCCGTCGTGCCGACGACCGGCGTGCCCCACCGCATCGCTTCCGGGAAGACGAGGCCGAACGACTCGTACAGCGACGGCGCGACGAACACGTCGGCCGACTGCAGCCAGCGGTCCACGTCCGGCTGCGGCAACCGGCCGGAGAGTGTGACGCGCTCTTGGACCGCGGCCGGGAACTCTTGCTTCAAGTAGTCCGCGTGCGTCCGGTTGCCGGGGCAGTGCGGGCGGTCGGAGCCGATGAACACGAACCGCGCGTCGGGAACTTTCGCCAACACCTGCCGGACCGCCTGCAACAGTTCGGGCGTCCCCTTGCGGCGTTCCATCCGACCGAGGAACACGACCGTCGGCGGGCCGGGCGGCCGCGGCGGGCGGACCCACTCGCGGAAGACCGGCACGCCGTGCGGCACGACCGCGATGCGGTCTTCCGGCACGCCGACCTCTTCCGCCATCGCGCGGCGGTGGGCGGCGCTGTGCGTGACGAGCGCGGCCGCGCGGCGGGCCTGCCGACGTTCTCGCCACACGTCCCACCGCAACCGGCGGGTGTCCGGCAGGCCGTCGATCAGCTGCGTCTCTTTCGCGGACGTGTGCAGCCGCACCACGGTCGCGGTCGGGCCGACCGCCTGATAGACGAGGCCGAGGCCGTCCCAGTTCGGGAATTCGACGAGGTCGAGCTTCTCCCGCTTCGCCACATGCCGCACCGCGCGGCCGACCCGCCAGCACGCCCCCGCGCCGGGGAAGAACCGGTCCACCAGCGGCAGGTGGTTCGCGCGGCAGGTGTGGACCGTCACCGGGCCGTCGGTCGCGGCGTCGCCGTCGGCGGGCGTGACGACATGGACGCGAACCCCCAAGCGGCTCAGCCCGTGGGCCAGGTCGCGGGTGTACGTCCCGATCCCGCCGTCCCCGCTGACGCCGGGGTACGTCGGGGTGAAGAACCCGATCCGCATCAACTCAACCTCACGCAAGGACCCTGCTTTCCGTGGAACCCTGAGCGGAAGCGACGGGGTGTTAGTCACTCACCCCGTCGCTTCCGCTCAGGGTTCCACAACCGCAGACGCATCACGCCACCACTACCGGCTCGCCCCGCGCCTTCGCGACATCCAACGCCTCGCGGTAGACGGCCAGCGTCGCCTTCGCCGTCGCCGCCCAGGTGAACGCCGCCGCCCGCTGCCGCCCGGCGTCCGCCAGCTTCGCGCGAGCCGCGTCGTCGGTTCGGAGCGTGTGAACTGCCCGCGCGATCTCGTCTTCAGAGAACGGGTCCACGGCTAGCCCCGCGTCGCCGACCAGTTCGCCGGACGCGCCGACGTTCGCCACCACCGCCGGCGTGCCGCACGCCATCGATTCCAACGGCGTGAACCCGAACCCTTCCGTCAGCGCGACGTGTACCAGCCCCCGCGCCGCGGCGTACAGCCCCGGCAGCGCGCCGTCCGGCACGTACCCGATCGGCCGCACCCGCCCGTCGCCGGCGGCCAGCACGTCCTTCAGCGCCGGGTGGTCGTGCCCCTTCGCCCCGGCCAGCACGAGCGGGCAGTCGGCGTCCGGCGGCACGGCCGCGAGGTACGCCTTCACCATTCGGTCCACGTTCTTCCGCCGCTCCAGCGACCCGACGAACAGGAAGTACCGCCCGGCCGTCAGCCCGTGGGTCGCGAGCAACTCCTGCGGCAGCGGCACGTCCGGGTGGAACATGGCGTGGTCGATGCCGTAGTACGTGACCCGGAGCTTTTCCGCCGGCACGTTCGTCAGGCGAAGGATGTCGTCGCGGACGGCCCGGCACGGAACGGCGATCAGGTCCGCGTACTTTCGGTGCCCCTCGACGAGGGCCGCGTGCGTCTCCGTACTCATCAAGCACGAGCCGGGATAGAGGGCCGGGATCATATCGATGATGGAACCCACCGTCGCGCGGCAGCGTGGCCGGCTGCGGGACACGGTGACGGCGTGGTACACGTCGCACCCGGCGACGGCCCGGCTCATCAGCCCGCGGCGGACCCACGGCCGGTACACCAGCGGCACGAGCTTGTCCCACGGCACGTACCGCCCGCGGCGGCGGCTCATCCCGTCCAGCACGTCCACCCGCGACGTGAGCGGCCCGGTCCGAACCCGCGCGCCGGTCGCCCGGACTTCGTCCAGCAACTCCTCCGCCAGCGGCTCGAACACCGGGACGCGGACGGCCCCCTTCGGTAGCGACTCGGCGAGGCCGCGGGCCAGCTCGACCCCGTACCGCCACGTCCCGCCGCGGGGGTTCGCCGCCCCGGTAAAGTCCACCGCCACGCGCATCGACTAGGCCCCCACCAGTTCGGATTGCTTCCGCTTCACTGCCGCGCGGATCGCCGCGAGGTACAACTCGGCCGTGTGCGTCCAGGAAAACTCGGCCGCCCGCCTCAGCCCGCGGGCCGACAGGTCGGCTTGAAGCGTCGGATTCGTTAACACCCGCTCGAGCGCGTCCGCGATCTCCGTCGGCCGGTCCGGGCGAACGAGTAGCCCGGCGTCGCCAACGACTTCGGGTAGGGAGGTCGCGTCCGCGGCGATCGTCGGCGCGCCGCACGCCATCGCTTCCAGCGGCGGCAGCCCGAACCCTTCGTACAGCGACGGGTAGACGAACGCCGCCGCCCCGTTGTAGAGCGCCGCCAGGTCCGGGACGCGGCCGAGGAACTTCACCCGGTCGGCGATACCGAGTTCGCCCGGCAGGGCGACGATGCCTTCGCTCATCCACCCGGTCGGCCCGGCGACGGCCAGCTGGAGTTGCGGCACGCCGGGGCGGTTCAGGTACTGGGCGTACCCGCGGAACAGCGCCGCGTGGTTCTTTCGCGGCTCCAGCGTGCCGACGGTCAGCACGTACCGCCCGTACTCCAGGCCGTGCGGCGCGAGCTTCTCCCGAACATCCGCCTCCGGCAGCCGGCGGTAGCAATCCGCCGCCGCGAGCGGGACTGCTTGCACCACGTCCGGCCGGAGGCCGAGTTCGGCGACCGCTTCCTGGCGCGTGTGTTCCGAGTACGTGAATGCCACGTCCGCGTGCCGGCGGGCGGCGGCGAACACCTCGGCCCAGTGCTCGCGGTTCGCGGCCGTGTGGTGCTCCGGCGTGCGGAGGACGGTCAGGTCCGGGATCAGATACGCATTCACCCGGCGGCGGGACGCGCGATACCACGGGCAGGTGAACGTCAGCAGGGCGTCCACCCGGTTCACCCCGGACCGCACGGCGGCGGCCCAAGCCCGCACGGCGTACAGGCGGCCGCGGGGCCGGTCGAACCCCCGCACCGGGAACGCGATGCCGTGGTCGGCCGCGACCCGCTCGGCCGCGGCGCGGGCCGCCCGCCCGCCGGCCACGAACAGCACGACATCGGCCTTCAGTGCCGTTAACCCGCGGAGCAACCCGACCGCGTGGTAGAACAGGCCGGCCCGCTGCTCGTCGTGCGTGAAGTGGTGAACGTCGATGCCCAGCCTCATGCCCGCACCGCCCCTTCCGGGGCCGACCCCTTCGCGCGGATCGCGGCCCGCGTCGCCGCGAGGTAGCCGGCAGCCGTCCGGTCCCAGGTGAACCCGGCCGCTCGCGCGAGGGCGCGACGGGCGAGGTCGTCCCGGTACGGCCGGTCGGTCAGCACCCGCTCGAGTTGCGTCGCGAGGGTCGCGTCATCGCCGGGCGGGAACAGCAGCCCGGCGTCCCCGACGACTTCGGGCAGCGAGGTCGCGTCGGCCGCGAGGGTGGGCGCGCCGCACGCCATCGCTTCGAGCGGCGGCAGGCCGAATCCCTCGTACCGGGACGGGAACACGAACGCGGCCGCGGCCGCGTACAACTCAGGCAGTCCGTCGGCGTAGCCGAGGTACGACACCCGATCGGCCACGCCGGACGTGCGAATCAGGTCAAGGACCGGCTCGCCACTCGCCCACTTGCCGCCGACCAGTACCAGTCGGTTCGGCAGGGCCGGGTCCTTCGCCAAGAGCCGGGCGAAGGCCCGGATCAGCGTCGGGTAGTCCTTCCGCGTTTCGAGCGTGCCGACCGACAGGACGAACGGCACCCCCGTCAGCCCGTACCGCGCGAGGACGGGGGCGACGGCGGCCGCGGGCCGGGGCGTGAACTCCGGGCCGGCCGCCAGCGGCACCACATGGATTCGCTCCGGCCGACCGCCGACACGGGCCCGCACGTCTTGCTTCGTGTGCTCACTCCAGACGACGATCGCGTCCCCGGCCCGCACCGCCGTTTCGTAATACTCGCGGCACCAGTCGGTGTAGCCCGGCTCGCCGTAGTCCACCGCCAGTGGGATCACGTCCGGCACGGTGTACACGTTCGCGGTCGCCGGGCTGTGCGGGACGAGCGAGTTCATCAGGTGCCACACGGCGTCCAGCCGGCCGAGCCGGCCGTACCGCAGCCACAGCCGGTAGCACCGCCGCGGGCGGCGGACGAGCTTCACCGGCGGCGTGCCGAACGCCCGGCCGAGGGCGGCCAACTGGTCGGGCGGGTACGTGCGGCCGGGCCGCGGCAGGGCCAGCGGGTGCGGCCGATGCCCGGCCGCCGTCACCGCCCGCGTCAGCCGTTGCAGGAAGAAGTACAGCCCGGTCGGGAAGTCCGAGTCGAGCGCCTTCTGTACGTCGATGCCGATCCGCATTCCCCCTCCAGGGTCACGACCCGGATTGAATCAACTCGCCGCCCCTTTCGATCACCGCCACCGCGTTGGCCACCGGCCCGTAGGGGGCCTTCGCCTCCGCCGCCGTTACCTCCCGCCAGCCGAGCCGGATCACGTCGCGGACGAGGAACCGCACGGCCGCCCCCGCCGGACGGGCGGTCCCGAACACCCATTCGTCCGCGACCGGGTTCAACCCGATGGGGATCGTGATGAGGAACGCCGCCGGTTGCTTGGCGAACTGCTCGACGGCGGCCCGGAACACGGCCGGGTCTTTCGGCAGCCCGTAGTCGCCGTGGCCGAAGTGCTCCAGGGTGGACACGCACAGCACCCACGCCCCGGTCAGGTCCACGTCCCCCATCACGCACCGGTCGGTGACCTGCTCGTGCTCGTCGGCCGGATCGACGACCCGTGCCACCCGCCCCGGCCAGTAGTACGGGGTGACGGCCCCGACCTCGATTACCTTCCCCTTGGGGGCGCGGCGGAGCCACGCGTCCGCGAGGGCCAGCTCCACCGTCCGCTCGGTGGCGAACGCGCCGGGGAACCCGCAGTTGTGGTGATGGATGAAGTACGGGTAGTCGCGGCCGGCGAACCGGAACGTTTCCGCCGGCTTGCCGACCCCGCCGGAGCAGGCTTCGAGGACCGCCTCGTGCGTCAGCCGCAGCCGGGTCGGTTGAAGGATTCGGTTGGCCGCAGTCACGGCCGTCTTTCGCCAGCCCCTCATCGTTGGACCCCTTGTTCTTGATCGACGACCGACCACGCCCCCGGCAGGTACGTCGCCGCGACCCGCCCGTCGAGCGTCTTGCCCGTTTTGAACACGTCGGCCGGCGTCACCACCAGCCGACAGGCGTGCTCGATGCCGTCACCGCGGCCGTCGGCTGTCGCGTGGACGTTGACCCAGTACTCGCCCTCGGCCAGGTTCACCCACGGCACGTCGAGCCGGACCGTGCCCGCGGCCGGGGCCGGGTTCAGCAGGTCCGGGGCCTGGAACGTCGGCGAGAACGCGACCACCTTGCACCCGAAACCGTCCTCGATCACGATTCCGATCTTCAAGTCCTCGGCCGGTTCCGGCAAAGCGTAGCTCACGTCGAGCGTCAACCGCCCGCCCATCGGCAGCGTCGTCGTCGGTCGGCCGTCGCATCGGACGGCCAGCTTCGTCAGCACGGCCGCCGCGGCCGTGTGCCGGCGGTCGTTGCCGCGGAGGTCGAACTCGGACGCGTCGTCCGGAGCGGTCGTGCTCAGGTACCGGCGGATCTGCGTCCGCACGTCGCCGTCGCCGACCACCTTGCCCCGCTCCAAGAGGATGGCGCGGTCGCACAGGTTCTCGACGACCGCGAGGTTGTGGCTGACCACGAGCACCGTCATCCCGCTACGGCCGGCCGCCTTCATCTTCGCGATGCACTTCTTCTGGAACTCGGCGTCGCCGACGGCCAGCACCTCGTCCACGATCAGGATTTCCGGCTGCATGTGCGCCGCCACCGCGAACGCCAGCCGCACGTACATGCCGCTACTGTACCGCTTCACCGGCGTGTCCAGGAACTTCTCGACCTCGGCGAACGCGACGATCTCGTCGAACTTGCGGTCGATCTCCCGGCGGGACATGCCGAGGATGGAGCCGTTCAGGTACACGTTCTCGCGGCCGGACAGCTCCGGGTGGAACCCGGTGCCGACCTCAAGCAGCGAGCTGACGCGGCCGTCGAGTTCCGCCCGCCCGCCGGTCGGCCGGACGATGCGGGAGAGGATTTTCAACAGCGTGCTCTTGCCCGCGCCGTTGCGGCCGACGATGCCGACGACCTCGCCGCGGCCGATCTCGAACGACACGCCCTTGAGGGCCCAGAAGTCCTCGGCCGCCGCCCGACCCTCGCCGCGGAAGCGGGACATGATCGAGTCGCGGAGCGTGCGGTAGCCCCGCTCGCCGCCGTTGCCGGCGAGTTGGTACCGCTTCGTCACCTCGTCCACGCGAACCGCCGGGTACATGTCGGCCCTCAAATCACGTCCGCGAACCGGTCTTCCGCCCGTCGGAAGTACAGGCACGCGGCCAGGAACATAACGACCGCCGCCGCCGCCGCCACGCCCAGGCCGGCCCACGGCACGGGGCCGCCGACGACGCCGGCCCGGAACGCCTCGATCAGGCTCGTTAACGGGTTCACGGCGAGGAGCAGTTGCACAAACCCGCCCTCGTTGCCGGTCGGCCGCATGTAGATCGTCGGCGTCGCGAACATGCCGAGTTGGATGAAGAACGGCACGACGTACCGCACGTCCCGGTACTCGACGTTCAACGCCGCCAGCCACGTCCCAACGCCCGCGGCCGTCAGGCCGAGGAACGCCGCCACCACCGGCACCAGCACGATCTGCCATCCCGGCGCGACCGGGTAGCCGGCAACGGCGCACCCGATGGCGACCACGGCCAGCAACCCGGACGCGACGACGAAGTCCACGGCCGCCGCGCCGATGGCCGCGAACGGCACGACCAGCCGCGGGAAGTACACCTTCGTCACCAGCCGCTCCGACCCGACGACGCTCGCCGCGGCAGCCGACACGGCCGACGAGAAGAAGAACCACGGCACGACGCCGGCCAGGAAGAACAGCGGCTGCGGAATCGCGTCCCCGGTCGGCACGCCGGCCAGCCGGCCGAAGAACACGGTGAACACGGCCATCATCATCGCCGGCTGCAGCACGGCCCACGCCGCGCCGAGGGCCGTCTGCTTGTACCGCACCTTCACGTCCCGCCACGCGAGGAAGTAGAGCAGCTCGCGGTACCGCCACAGCTCCGCCACGTCGATCCACGCCCACCGGCCGGGTGGGGTGATGGCCGTTCGACGCCGGGGAACGTCCGGCGTCTCGGCCGGCGGCGGCTGCGGCGGGGCTTCCAGGTCGGTCGTCGCGGGCACGTCACTCTCCTCCGAACCGAGCGAACAGGGTCACGAACACCTTCACGCCGATCAGCCCGGCCACGCCGAGGATCGCCAGCCGCTTTAGCAGCCGGGCGTCCACGCGATACCAATCCGGCGGATCCCCCTCGGCGACGTTCAGGTACGCCGTGGCCAAGCCGAGGACGAGGGCCGTCGGCACGACGTAGTTCCGGGACAGCGACAGCATCCCCACGACGTAGCCGACGGCCATCGCGAACAGGAACGCCGGCAGCCCCGGTTCTAGCCGGGCCGCGTCGCGGAGGGCCAGCGCCGCGACCGCGAACACGCCGAGGAACACGGTCCCGCCGACGAGGCCGGTTTCCACGTAGGCGTGGACGAACGAGTTGTGCGCCACCTGCGGCAGTTCCTCGGCGTACTCGCCGGGGCCGATGCCGGTGACGGGGTTCATGTTGAACAGCAGTTCCAGCCCGTCGGACCAGAGGCGGATGCGCTCCTGGCCGGTCCCCTCGCCGAGGGTGATGTTCGTCTGCCGCCCGGCGAACACGGCCGCCGCCGCCGGAAGAAGCACGAGCAGCAATAGCAGCCCCTTCTTCGTGCCGTACCGCATCACGACGAACGCGACGGCGGCCGCCCCGAGGCCGAGCATCCCGCCGCGGGACTTCGTCAACGTGAAAGCGTACAAGAACGCGCCGATCGGCGCGAGCCAGCACAGCCGGGCCAACAGGTTCGGCGTCTCGAACCCGCGGTACAGGGCGCACACGATCCCGATGCCGAGGGCGAGGCAGAGGTCGTTCGGGTCGTTGAAGATGCCGGTCCCCCGCAGCCGCGGGTAGCTGATGACCTCGCCGTCGTCGTTCACGTCCGCCTGCTCGACCGGGGCGAGGGCCTCCCAGTCGATGTACCCGTGGTGCTGCATCAGCGCGAGCGCGGACACGCCGAGAACGAGGGCGACCAGCCACCCGAGGTAGGCGTCCAGCTTCCGCCGGGTGTCCAGTACGGCGACCAGCAGCAGGTAGAAGAGGACGACCTTGCCGAACTCGCCGGCGAACTCTTCGGCCATCGCGGTGCGGCCGCGCATTAGGTGGGAAAGCACGCCGGTGGCGAGCAGGCCGAAGACCCCGAGCGTGACCGGCTGCCACCGGAGGTCGGCGGGGGAGAGTTGGCGGAGGACGCCCGGCGCGGCGAGGACTAGCCCCGCCGCGATGGACAGGAGGTACAGCCGCGTCCCCGCCAGTTCGGGGAACAGTTCCTCCGGCCGGAGGAACAGCACGGCGGTGAGCAGGGCGAGCGAGGCGTAGCTCATGCGGCCCCTTCGCCCGCCGGGTTCGGAAGGCCGAGGACGCGGGCCACCCGCGTGCCGGGCACTTTGAACAGGTGCAACACCGTGCCGACCAGGATGCGGAACTCCAGCCACGGGCCGAACCCGGCCACGTACCGCAGGTCCGTCGCCACCTTCCGGCGGACGCTGTCGAGGTCCGTGTCCGGCGGTAGGAGGACTTGCGCGAAGCCGGTGACGCCCGGCTTGACCCGGTGGCGGTCGTCGTAATTCGGGATCGACTCGGCCAGGCTGCCGGCGATCTCCGGCCGCTCCGGCCGCGGGCCGACGAGGCTCATGTCTCCGCGGAGGACGTTCCAGAGCTGCGGCAGTTCGTCGATGTGCGACGCCCGGAGGAGCCGGCCGACCGGCGTGACCCGCTTGTCGCCCGGCGTGGACCACCGGATGCCGGACTTCGCCTCGCACTTGTCGTACATACTCCGCAGCTTCCAGATGGTGAACCGCCGGCCGTTCACCCCGACCCGGACCTGCGAGTAGAACGCGGGACCGGCCGACGTGGCGCGGACGGCGGCCGCGGCGAGCAGGACGACCGGGAGCGTCAGGACCAGCAGCGTGAAAGCCACGGCGTAATCGAACGCGGACTTCCACCACGCGAGCGACCCGTCCGCGGCCGGCACGACGGCCGGGCGGACGGCCGGCATCACGACCGTGTCGAGGGCAGACATCACGGCCGTGTCGAGCGGGATGCTCCCGCCTCCCCCGTCCAGCCGCAAGGCCGGGGGCACGGGTATCAAATTAACCGCGGAACTCATGTCTCGACTCCTCGTCATCCGTGGTGTCACTTCTGGGTTTGTTGGAGAGGTCAAGGGGAGGCCGGCGGTGTTTCGGCCAGGGCGCGATCCAAGGCGGGCAAGGCAAGGCCGAGGAAATCGGCCGCCGGGTCGGGGCGGCCGGGGGGGCCGGTCCGGTCTGTCAGGGCGTAGACCTTGTACAGCACGCCGGCGCGGGCGAACGCCATCCGCGGCCGGTCCGGGGCGTGCCAGCCGGGGTGCGTCGTCCGCCACGCCCAGCGGACGGTTAGCGCCTCCGGCACGGCGGCGGCCGGCTTCGTCATCGTCGCCGCCCACACGTTCGCGTCCGTCCCAGGGATCGGCTCGCGGGCCGGGGCCGTGGTCATCGCGTACCCGCTGGCCTGGTAGCACACGTCCGGCGTGTGGACGGAGAGCGGCCCGGACCGGCCGCACACGACGAACAGCGTCACCGCCCGCCGCCCGGCCGGGTGGCGGTAGACCCGCAGCAGGTGGCCGTCCACGCCGGCGCGGGCGACCTCCTCGGCGTCCAGCGGCAGGTCCTCGCCGACCCACGGGCCGATCGTTTTGGGTACGTCGGCCAGCCTCGCGACGGCCGCTGCCCGGTCCGGGGACCGGCCCCAGCGGTCGGTGTAGACGCCGTGCGCGGCCCCGGCCGCGACGACGGCGACGAGGAACCCGGCCAGCGGCAGGTGCGGCTTCACGCTCATACGGAGACCCTCACCTCGCTACCGCCGTTCTCCGGCGACGCGACCAGGGGGATCAGCGCGTCGGTGGAGGAGACCGTCTGGCCGACGGTCACGGGCTGCGACGGCGTGTACCGGTACAGCACCTGGGCCGCCCCGCTGAGGACGACGCCGAGGACGTTCGCCCCGACGGCCGCGAGCCGCTTCTGCGCCTCGGCCACGTTCTGCAACTGGCTCACGTCCCGGAGGACGGACATGACGACGCCGTCCACGTTCTTGGCCATCGCCAGCCCGTCCGCGACAGGCAGCAGCGGAGTCGAATCGACGACGACGTACTCGTGCGAGTCGGCCAACTGAGACAGCGCCGACTTCCAGCCGCCGGAGCAGACGGACCGGGACGCGTGCTGGTCCCACCGGCCGGCCGGGAGGAACGACAGGCCGGGCATCCCGGTGTCCAGGACCGCCGGCTGCATCGGGAACTCGCCGCGGAGGAATTCCGCCAGCCCCGGCCCGGCGGGCAGCCCGAGCCGGACGTGAAGCTCCGGCCGCCGCATGTCGCCGTCCACCAGGGCCGTCTTGTGCCCGGCCTGTGCCAAGCTAATGGCGAGTTGCAGCGCGACCGACGACTTCCCCTCGCCGGACATGGCGCTGACGACGAGGACCGTCCGGATCGGCGTCCCGGCCACGTCCTTGTTGAGCATGACCAACCGGGTGGCGGTCAACGACTCGGACAGCGCGACCTGCCAGTCCGGCGGGTTGTCGGCGACCGGTCGGCCCGCGGTCGCCGGGATGCGCGGCAACATGCCGACGATCGGCAGGCCGAGCCGGGTTTCCACGCACGCCGCCCCGACGACCCGCGGGTCGCGGACGACGCGGAGGAAGTTGAACCCGACGCCGAGCGCCAGCACGCCGACGAAGGCCATCCCGGCGTACCGGACGCGGCGGTAGCCCTCGATGCCGGGAACCGTGGTCGGCGGCTCCAACAGTTCTGCCCGCGACGGCGTGTCGAGTTCCACCCGGATCGCCTCGACCCGGCTGGCGAGCATCTGGGCCACCTTCTGCTTCTCGGCGATCTTGTCCTGCCGCTCGGCGATGTCGAACTGCCCGCCGTCGAGCGCCTTGACCTTTTTCAGTTGCGCCTCGGCGTCCACGGCCAGGACCTTCTCGTACTCGCGGAGGACGGCGAGCTGCTGGTTAATCCCGGCCACGGCCGCCTTGTCCGCCTCGGCGTTCTGCTGCTTGACGGCCGCGGCCGTGTCCGCCCGGACCTGGGCCGTCGCCTTCTCCAGGTCCTTCTGAACGGCGGCCAGTTCCTCCTCGGCCTTCTTCGTGTACTGCGCGACCGCGGCCGCCGCGAGCCGCTCCTTCTGTCGGGCGATCTGGTCCACGAGCGCCTTCCGGGCGGTAGTCAGCCGCTGCACCTCCGGGTCGGCCTTGAGGGCCAACTGGACGAGGGACTCGGCCGCGGTCGCCGAAGTCGCGGTGCTGCGGGCCTGGGCGGCCTTCAAGTCGATGTCCAGCCGGCGGATCTGGGCCTGCACGTCGAACAGTTGCTTCTGCGTCATCCAGTGCCGCTCGTCCGCGATCTTCTGCTTGGTCGCAATGACCGTCGGGTCGGCCGCGCCGACCGACTCCTGGAAGTTTCGGATGTCCCGCTGTTGGTTCGCGAGCTCCTCGGTGTAGGCGGCGAGCGTCTTCTCCGCGAGTTGCTTCTCCTTCCGCTTCAGGCTCCCCTCCTTGTGCCGCACGTCGTCCGTGTAGGCCGTGCCGATGGACCCGAGGACGGTTTCCAGTTGGTCCGCGTCGTCCCCCTCGATCGCCACCCGCATGAACTCCGGCCCCTGCCGGAAGTCCACCCGGACCTGGTTTTCCAGCCAGTTGAGCGGGTCGGACCGGTCACGGAGCATCGGCAGGTCGGCGACGCCCGGCTTCTTGAGCGCCTCGTTCAGTACGACCCGGCTCTTAACGGCGGTGGCCTGCCGCTGCCGGTACATGTTGAAATCGGTCCGATCACTGCCGACGGGCGTGATGAGGGTGTTAGGGGCGGCGGAGATTTGGAACGTCATGTACCCGGTCAACCGGGGCAGCGGCAGGAACGTCCACACTGCGGCGGCGGCAGCGGCGGCCAGCAGGACGGTCACGGCCGTCGTCCGCGGGTAGCGGTAGATCGCCGCCCAGAGGCCGCCGAGGTCCACGTTCGACCCGCCGGGTTGCGGCCGCGGGCGGGCGGGGCGTGCCGCCGCGTCGGTCGGCGCGAGGGCCGCGGACGGACGGCGGGGGAGTCGGTTCTTCGGGGAACGTGCCACGGTCAAACTCCTAACGGGCCGGCGGCCGGCCGCGCGACAATCAATCGGTTCAACACCCAGATTTCCAGCGCGATCAAGCCGGCGGCGACCGGCATCATGACCCACCCGGCGGCGTCGTGGATCACGACCATCGCCGCCTTGTCCGGCGTCCGGTCCGCGAAGACGCCGGTGGCGAGCAGCCGCAGGACGTTCACCGCCACCGCGATCGCCGGGGCGCTCAGTACGACGACAACCCGCTTCCAGGTTTCCATGCGGACCAACAGTGCGGCCGCCGTGGTCAGGGCGAAGAACGTCAGCATCATGCCGAGGCCGCTGCACGCCTCGATGACGCCGAGCCGCGCGCCGTTCTCCAGCACGACAACGTTCCCTTCCGGGACGGCCGGGATGCCGAGGGTCTGGAGGCCGAACGTCGTGGCCGTCGTCCCGAGCCTTTGGAGGCGGCCGCCGAGCGCCATTTGGAGCTGGTACGGCAGCGGGGCCATGAACAGCAAGAACGCGACGGCCGGCCACGCCCACCGCACGCCGTTCCGCCCGCCCCAACACGCGACCAGGCCGAGCAAGGTCACGGGCAGCGAGATCGCCTCGAACCACGGGAAGAAGAAAACCGCCCCGGCGGCCCAGACCGCGAACCCGACGACGGCGATCGACAGCCCCCAGTTCGCGGGGGCCGGCGGCCGCCCGGCGAGCCTGGCCCGACGGTCCCAGAGCAGGTACGCGGCGATGAGCGGGATGATCCACCCGTGCGAGAGCTGCGGGTCGTTCGCCCAGCGGTCGGCCATCTGGGTCAAAACCGGCCAGTACGCCCAGACCACGGCCGCCACGCCGAGGACGGCGAGGGGCGTGCGTGGACCGCTTCGCCGGTCGGCGAGGGGGGCGACCGGCGAGGCGGTCGGCGGCGGGTCCAGGAGGGCAGTCTTCCCCATCGGGGTCCAATCCTCGGGCGTGGTCGTTAGCGGCGCAGGGCCGATTTCAGTAGGTCGTACTCGGGCCGTTCGAGCGGGTGCAGGTCCGCTGCCGTGAAGCCGTCGCGGTGGGCCAGCGCCCATTCGGTCGCGGCTTTCAGCTTGTCCCCGGCCGCGAGGTGTGCGGCCGCCAGGTGGTAGCGGACCACCGACCCGCCGCCGGTCGCGACGGCGTCGGCCAGCGCCTCGACGGCGGCCGCCGGTTCCTTCCGCGCCAGTTGCACGTACCCTTCCGTGTCGGACACGTCCGGCGACGGGCCGACGGCGTCCTCGGCTTGCCTCAGAAGCGCGAGCGCGTCGTCGTGCTTCTGCCCCCGTGCGGCCGCCAGGAATGCGAGGTTATTCGCCGCGACCGCGACGACGGCCAGTTCCGGCTTCGTGTCGATCACTCGGCGGAACAACTTCGCCGCCTCGTCGTACTTCCCGCGGAAATCGGCGAGGAGCGCCTGTTGAAGCAGAACCTTCGGCTCGCCGGGGGCACGGCGAGCGGCCTCGGCCACCAGTTCGTCGGCCGCCGGGTCGTCCGCCCCGGCGCGGCGGCCGCCGTGGAGGACGTTCACCGCGGCCCGCGCCAGCGCCGCGGGCGGGATCGTGTCCCGCTTCTCCCGGAGGGATGCTACGGCGTCGGCCACCTTCCCCCGGCGGGCCAGGAACTCGGCGCGGAGAATCAAGCCCGTCGGGTGGGGCGCGGCGGCCGCGATCCGCGCGACGAGCGGTTCCGCCTTGTCGCCGAGGCCGAGGTCTTCCATCACCGGGAGTATTGCCGTCGCCCGGTCGCCGGGCCGGTCGGCGTACTTCAGCAACACGTCCGCGGCGGCGTCCCGGCGGTCGTCGGCGACGGCGAGCCGGGCCGTCAACTCGACCGTCGGCCGCGAGTCGGCGTCGAGCGTTTGCAACTTTTCGACCAGCGGCCGGGCGGCGTCGGCGTCGTTCGCCTTCAGCAGCCACCGGGCGTAGACCGCGAGATACGTCGGGTTCTCGCCGTTGGCCGCCACGAGCGCCGCGAACCGGCGGCGGGCCTTCGGCCGGTCGTCGATCGTGGCGTACAGTTGCGCGAGCAGGAACTGCTCCTCCGCGCCGAGCGGGCTGCGGCCCTCGACCCGTTCCAGTAGGGCCGCGGCTTCCGCCTTTTGCTTCCGGTTCGGCTGCGCCCCGAGGACGACGGCGCGGGCCTTCAGCGCCTCGACCGACTCGTCCGTGGCGTCGAGTACCTTTAGCGCCTCCGCGGCCGTTTTCTGGTTCGGCTGGGCCGCGAGGCTGATGGCGTACAGCCGGCGGGCGGCGGCCACGTCCGCGGCGGACTGCTTCGGCAAGGCGACGGCCCGCTTGAACAGGTCGGCCGCCTCCGCCGCGCGGCCGGCGCGGAGGGCGAACCGGCCGGCGTCCCGCAGTACGGCCGCGTCCGTCGGCTTCTCCTTCGCGAGGTCGCGGTACAAGTCGGCGGCCCGATCCGGACGGCCGAGCGATTCGTAACACGCGGCCAGCGCGGCGGGACGGTCGGTGGGAGTGATCCGCTTCGCGGCGGTCGCGGTCGTCTCTTCCGCCTCCGCCGGCCGGCCGGTCGCGACGAGGTAGCCGACGAGCGCGACCCACGGGGCCGGCTGTTCGGGAGCAACATCGATCGCCCGGCGGAACGGCTTCGCCGCGCCGTCCCGGTCGCCGGCGAGGAACCGGACTTGCCCCAGCCACACGAGCGCCGCCGCGTCCTTCGAGTCCTCCGGCACGGTGTCGGCCGCCAACTTCGCGGCGCGGCTCAGATCGCGAGAGGCGAGCGCGGCCTCTGCCGCCGCCCGCCCGCCGGTCCCCGGCAAGTCGCGGAGTAGTTGGTTCACCTCGGCGAACCGCTTCTGGGCCGTGAGAAGTTCCGTCAGCCGGCGGACCACGGCGGCGTCGCGGACGCCGAGTTCGACCGCCCGCCGGTACGCGGCCGTTGCCCCGGCCGTGTCCCCCTGGAGGTCGCGGACGGCGGCCAGCGCCAGCGGGATGCGGTTCCAGTGCGGCCGCGCCGGCTCGGCTTCGCCGAGCAGTTCGCCGGCCCGCCGCAGGTCGGCCGCGCGGTCGTCGCCGGCCGGCTTCGCCTCGGCGTCCTTCAACAGCAGAATGGCTTCCGACATCTTCGCGGACGTGCCGCCGAACTCGTCGAGCTTGCGGACCTCGGCGAGCAGCGCGACGGCCTTCGCCCGGTCGGCCCGAACGGCCCGCTCGAACCGGGCGAGCAGCACGCCGAGGTCGGTCGGCGCGGCGGCCGCGGCACGGTCGAGCAACTCGACCGCGACCGCGGGTTTGTTCTCCGGCACGAGGTCGGACAGCCCGACGAGCAGCCGCACGCGGTCGGCCGGCTTGAACTTCTCGGCCCCCGTCGCGAGGGCGAGGAAGTCGGCGGCCGGCAAGTTTGCGCGGACCAACCGTAGGTCCACGCGGTCGCCGACCTTCGGGTTCTTCTCGGCGGAATCGAGCCACCGCGCGGCCGCGGCCGGGTCACCGGCTCGAAGTTCCAGCGCCGCGAGCGCGAGGTACGGCTCCGCCGCGTCCGGGTAGGCGTCCCGCACGGCTAGCACGTCGGCCCGCACTTTCGCCGGATCGACCGACTCGGCGACGGCATGCTTGAGATCGACCTTGAGGAGGTCGCGCTCGGCCGTCGGCGGGGCGGCCTCCAGCGCGGCGGTGACGCGGGAGAACTCGCGGGCGACCGGCGGCCGGCGGCGCTGCTCGGCGAGCAAGAGTCGGGCGAGCGGGACCTTCGCGTCCGCGTACCGGGCGGCCAGGTTCTCGTACACTTCGGCGGCGTCGGCCGTCCGGCCGAGGTCCAACAGCGACGCGGCGAGCTTCGCGCGGGCAGGCATCCACAACGGGTCGGCCGGATCGACCGGCAGGGCCTCCCGCAGCGCGGCCTGTCGGCGGTCCGGCTGGCCGAGTTGCTCGAAGCACTCGCCCAGGAAGTATCGGGCCTCCCGTGCCAAGTCCGGGTTCGCGGCGAGGTCCGGCAGGGCCGCCTCACACGTCCGGGCGGCGGCCGGCCAATCGCCCTGGGCCGCCAACACCCGCGCCCGGCGGTAGCCGATCAATCCCTCGGGATGCTTCAATTCGCGGAGCCGGTCGATTTGCGCCTCGGCGTCGGGAAGCCGGCCGGCGCGGGTGAACGTTTCGGCCAACTGACCCACCAGCCCGGCGGAATTCGGGTATGCGTCCAGCCCGCGGGTCAGCCACGTTTCCGCCTCGTCGAACCGCCCGGCGTCGAGGGCCACGGCGGCCCGCGTGTGGTACAACTTCGCGATCCGCTCCCGCTGCCGCTCGACCTCGGCCCGGCCTTCGAGCGTCGCCGCGGCCGCGGGGAGCTTCGCGACCGCGATCCCGCCCTCGAGTAACTTCGCCGCTTCCGCGGCGGCGGCCCGCGCCGCGGCCGGGTCGTGCTTCCGCTCGGCTTCCCTGCTGCGGGCGATCGCGAGGTCGGCCGCGGCCTGCACGGTAGCGAGGTCGGTCGGCGTCAGCGCGAGGGCGGCGGCCACGGCGGCCGCGTGCTTCTTCTCGGCCGTCGGCCGCTCGGCCGCGGAGCCGGACCGGGTGACTTCCTTCCAATAGGTGGCCGCGGCCAGTTGCGCGTCGGCGGCGCGGGGATCGCGGTCGGTCATCTTTGCGACCAAGACATCGGCCTCGCGGGGCCGGCCGAGGCGGCCGCGGAGGACGCCGGCCAGCCGCGCGGCGGCCGGGACGTGGGCTGCGTTCAGCTTCACCGCGGCCCGGTAGTCGGCTTCCGCGGCCGGGAAGCTCTCGGCCAGTTCGTGGCACTTCCCACGGCTGAAGTACAGTTCAGCCTCGGGCGGGTGCGCGGCGATCAGCGCCGTGTAGTGTTCGGTCGCGCCGGGGAGCGTGTCCGTGCCGAGCGTCGTGCCGAGGGCCGCGGCCCGTCGCCGGAGGTCGTCGCGGGCGGGGTCTTCGCGGACCGCCTGATCGAGTACGAGGAGTGCCTGGAAGAGGCCGTCGGCGTCCGTCGCGGTGTCGGCCAACAACAGCCCGAACCGGCCGCGGGCGGCGGTGTCGGCGGGGGAGTGGACGAGGTACCGGCGGAGGTAGGTCGCGGCGGCCGCCTTGTCGCCGTCGCGTTCGAGGGCGTCGGCCCGCGCCAGGTAGAGGCCGGCCTGCTTGCCCGCCTGACGGCGGTGCGCCGCCCAGACGCCGCCGACGATCGCTCCGAGGAGGGTCAGCAGCGCGAGCAGGAATCGGACGTTCAACGTGTGGCGGCGCATGGTGTCGGTCGTGGGGATGATCTGCCCCGGCGTGGGTCGCACGGCCGGGGCAAGGGGGTTGTTGTTACGCGGCCGGACCGGCGGCCGGGGCGGATTGCCCCTTCCGTCGGAACGCGCGGAGGGCGAACCCGAACGCCGGGACGCCGATCCCACAGAGCAATAGCGCCGGCGGGGCCGGAATGGGGGTGACGGCCCCGATGTACGAGGTCACCGAGAACTGGCCGCTCCCGCCGGCCGGGAGGTTGATCGTCACGAGCTGGTCGAGGGTGTAAATCCCGTCCGGCTTCGGCGTCATGGCCTCGAACATCTGGGTCAGCATCGGGCTGCCGTTGACCGACACGGAGTTCCCGCCCGGAATGCTGCTGGTGGCCGTCGTCGTCACCAGCGGCGTTCCCGGCGCACTCGCGAAGGGGACGATCGAGGTGTGAATTACCCCGATGTTCCCCTGCGTCCCCGGCGGGAGGGTGAACTCGTCGTTCCGGATGCGGATCACGTACGTCCCGGCCGGGACGTACCCCGTGGTGCTGGACGGCGTCGACAGTGCGGCCTTGATCTGGAACGTCGTCCCGATCGAGGCGAACGTCGGGAACTGCTCCCGGCTCGATGAAATCGTGAGCCGGCCGTCGTCCGACGCGGTACTCCCGGACTGGAACGTGATGGCGTCCGGGAAACCGGCCGTCGTCGTGCCGGTCGTCGGCCCGGTGTACCCGGCCGGTGCCGACTCGATCGTCAGGGTAAAGGCGGCGCTCGCCGCCCCGGGGGTCAGGGTGGCGCACACGGCCACCGCGATCCCCCACAAGAGTCTTCGCATGATGCTCCTCATGTTGGCGGACTAAAGATAACGGAAGCTCATACCGGATGAAGCTTCCCGCCAGGGGCCGTCCGGCCGTTCGCGATCCTGGTCGGTCGTTCGCCGCCCGGGGACAATACCCGAGCGGCCAGTTCCCACGCCGTCACGTAGCTGTACCGAAATGCCGGGTCGCGGTCGGCCCGTTCGCGCAGGGCCTCATGAAACCGTACCGCCGGCTCGCCGAACAGAACCGGCATGTTCGATTCCTCCGCCCCGTGCGTGTGTAGTTTCGCGGCAAGTGTCCTCACGCCACTGTCCGGGATTTCCACACCCGCCCGCACCCAGTTATCAATTCGTTCACCCGTCGGCGGCTGGCTGCCCTGCAGGCAACCGTTCTCGATCCGCGGCAAGAGGCCGAACTTCGGCCGCGTCCAGTCCAGCACGAGCGGCCCCGGAATCATCAGCAGCGCCCCCGGCGGCTTCGGCCCGGCCGGAACCGGAACACCGGTGTCGTGGCTCTTCCGCTTGCCGGGCCGGCCGACCGCCCAGTAGAGCTGGTTGATCGTCCGCGTCTGCGTTTCGCTCGGCGCGGACGGCAACGTGAAGTCCGCGTAGCACCCGGTTTCCACCAGCACGGACAACTCGTTGTCCACGCCGCAGTGCCGGCCGTCGGCGCGGCAGTTGTCGAGCGCCCAATTCCCATGAATGAAACCGTACACGACCTCCCCCGTCCGCGGGTCGCGGCGGAGAAGGCCGTGGCGCTCGTGCAGGGTCGTCTTGAAGTCGATCAACGTCCTCCGCAGGTTCTCGGCCGTGTCCTCGTCGTGGTGGAGGTGGATTTCCACGTCCCCGTACCCGGCCCGGCACAGACCGGCGAGCGCGTCCAGGTATTCCGGCTCGTACTCCTCGGCCGGGTAGAAGAACGTGTGTTGCGGCGGCCGGCCGGCGCTGTCCCGGAACCGGTCGAGCTGCTTCGGGTACTCCTCGACCCACCGCCGCACCCGCTCGGCCGCGACCGCCGCCGGGACGCCGCCCCGCTTCGGCTCGAAGTGGTCGCACACGCAGATCAGCAGGTGAACCGGCTCGCCCGGCTTCGGCGTGCGCCGCCGGCCGACGGACGCGGCGTAGGAGGGCAGCCACCGGTGGAGGCCCTTCCGCCGCAACCCGGCCCACCCCCCGGCCGCGACGGCCAACGGGGTGAGCGCGAACAACCATTCCGGTCCCATGGGCAACACCAACCCTCGAATTACGTTTCGACGACCGCGAGCGCACTCGCCGCCGCCGGCTCGGCGACCGGCCGCTCGGTCCGCTGCCAGGTTCCCGTGTTGAACCCGCGGACCCACCGCAGGAACCCGACGAACAGCGCGGCGTTCATCAGCACGAACATCGACGGCAACCGAAGGACCTTCAGCGCCCGCGGCCTCGCCGGCAGCGGCAGCCGCCGCCCGGCCACGGCCAGGGCGTAGAACGCGACTTGTGCGATCAGTAACCCGGCGAAGAACGGCTGGCGGGCCAGCGCCAGGTTCGCCAGGAACGCGGCGAGCAGGAAGAACGGCCCGAGCCAGCGGAGGACTTTGTGCGACGCGAACGTCAGCGCCACCCACCCGTTCGCCGGGTTGAGTAGGCCGCGGAGCAGCACGATGCTCTGGAACCCGCCGGCCCCGATCCGGGCGCGGCGGCGGAACTCGGCCGCCAGGTCCGGCGCGGTCTCTTCCCGCGCCACCGCCTCGCGGTCATAGACGATCCGCCCGCCGGATTGGATTTTCGCGAGCATCGGCAAGACGAAGTCGTCCACCAGCGTGTTCGGCGGCAGCGGCACGAACGCCGGCTTGCGGAGGGCGTAGATCGCCCCGTTCGAGCCGAGCAGCGCGCCGAGCCGGCTCTCGCACAGCTTCAGGAACGTCTCGTACTTCCAATACAGACCGTCCGCGTTCGTCCCGGTCGCCCGGTCGGTGAGCACGAGCTTGCCGCACACGGCGCACACGTCCGGGTCGAGGAACCACGCGGCCAACTTCCGGGCCGCGTCCGGCTCGGTGTGCGTGTTCGCGTCCGAGAGCATGACCACGTCGCCGGTCGCCTCCGGGATGGCGTCGTTCAGCACGGCCGCCTTGCCCCGGTTCCGGTGGAACGCGAGCAACCGGACCCGCGGGTCGTCGAAGCCCCGGACGATGGCGTTCGTCCGGTCGGTCGAACCGTCGGACGCGACGATCACCTCGAACCGGTCGGCCGGGTAGTCGCTCGCCAGCGCGTTGGCGACCCGCGGCCCGATCTCCGCCTCCTCGTTGTGCGCGGCGATGACCAGCGACACGAACGGCAGGTCGTCGTCCGCCGCGGCCGGGCGGACGGGCTTGCGGCCGAACAGCCGGGACAACACCCAAATCAAGGCCGGGTAGACCGCGTAGGCGTACCCGACCGCCGCGAGGCTCGCGGCGAGGACCAACGGCAACAACCATTCGGACGTAGTCATCCCTCGGCTCCTGGTGCAAATCCTTCAGCGGGGGCGAGGTGCTGAGCGTGGGGGGTGGTTCGGTCCGCCGACCCGTTTAAGACGGACGCGCGGGAAAGATGGATGGGCGCAATCGCAGTATTCGTGCCTTCAATTGCCGTTGTCCTGACACCGCGTGAAGTCACTACGCGCGCGGGGATGCCGACGACCGTGGCGCCGGCCGGAACGTCGTGGACGACGACCGCGTTCGCCCCGACCTTCGCCCCGGCCCCGATGGTCACCGGGCCGACGACCTTAGCCCCGGCCCCGAGGAACACGCCGTCGCCGATTACCGGCGACTGCCGCTTTTCCGCACCGATGGTGACTTGGTGCTCGATAACGACGTTCGCGCCGCCGCGGACCGCGCCGTTGATAACCACGCCGTTCGCGTGGACGAGCACGAGGCCGGGGCCGAACTCCGCCCCGCGGCCGATGACGCACCCGCAGCACGCGGAGTTGATTCGGTTGAACAGCATCTCAAGCGGCGCGAGCCGCCACCGCCGCGCGGCTTGCATCAGCCGGTACCACACCATCGCCGGCGTGCCGTCCGTCAGGAGAGTGCGAAGAATCGCCCGGCGGCTCGTACTCTCGTACAGCCAGGCGGCCTTCGCGCGGAGGTCGGTCCGAAGGTCGGCGAACAGTCGGAAGCGAGGGCGGTTCATCGGACGCCCTTCCGAGAAATCGCGTTCTCAAAGTGCGTCCGGATTTCCTGCAACCGGGCCGACCAACTCTCTGTAGCCATCCCACGACTTCGCTCGGCCCTCACACCGGGTTGAGCGAGCGCCTTCTCAACGGTGGTAGCGAACTGCGCGTTTCCGTCGGCGACCGCGCAACAACCGAGGACCTCGACCTCCGGGATCCGCGTCGAGACGACCGGCAGCCCGGCCGCGAGATATTCACGAGCTTTCAAGGGGTTCGCGTTCAGCGTGACCTCCGTGACCGGGAACGGGATCACGGCCACGTCGAACCCCTTGCAGTAGGCGGGCAAGGAGGAATACGGCTTCCGACCGAGCAAGTGGACGTTCGGCTCCGCGGCGAGCAACGACACGTCCATCGTCGCCTTGCCGAGCATCACGAGCGAGCCGTGCCGGAAGTGGCGGGCGAGGTGGACGAGCAACGGCACGTCCACCCAGTCCTCGGCGATCAGCCCGAAGTAGCCGATGACCGGCCGCGGCAACCGCGCGATCTCGTCGGGGACGACGGTGGCCGCGTCGAGCGCCGTGCGGAAGTGCCGGTAATCCACGCCGTGCCGCACGAGCACGGCCTGGGCGTGCGGCGGCCGTTTCGCGTGTAAGAGCTTCTCCGCGGACACGACGACGAGGTCGGCCTTCGCGATCACGTCCCGCTCGACGGCCGCGAGTTGTTCCCGGTTCACTCCGCGGAACGCCGTGTACTCGTCCACGCAGTAATAGATGATGCGGTCCTCGCCGAGCGTCCCGGCGACGGCCCCGGCGGCGGGGTTGAAGACCCAGTTGATCGGCTTGCGGAAGCGGAGGTCGCGCATCGCCCGGCGGACCTGCCACCGCAGAAACTTAGCGTTGAACGCACGCACCGCCGGGAAGCCCCACGCCGGGACGACGAGCGGGTTGAGGACGAAGATGTTCGGCTCGACTTCACGCACGGGCGCGGCCGCCGCCTTCAGCTTCTGCACGACGCGGCGGAGGTCGTTCTTGCTACCGAGCGACGGCGTGCGGTAGCCGATGGAGTTCACCCAGAGGATGCGGTTGTCGCGGGCCAGTTCCCGCATCAGGTGCGTTTTCGAGAGAGGATCGCCGGTCCAGTCGTGGCTGAAGCAGATCATGTCTCGGCCGGTTAAGGGCAGGGCGTCCGTTGCCCGCGGCCGAGAAAGTGTCGAACTTGTCAAGCGGTGGCCTCGTGTATGCAGTCACGGGTGACCACTTACGCAGCCGGTGCGCCGGTTTTGTAAATTTTTCCATTCTTTTTTGGCATGAACATAAGGCGGTCATGCATTCCTTGAGCGTCGCCCACGTGTGCCTCTCGCTCGATGTCGGGGGCTTGGAACGGCTAATCCTCGGTTTGACGCAGGCAGGCGCGAACGAAGGTCACCGCGTCCGCGTGCTCTGCCTCGAACGGCCGGGCGAACTGGCGAATGAAGTCGTTTCGGCGGGTGGCCGCGTCGAGTGTCTCGAGAAGCGGGCGGGGTTTCGACCGCGCACCGTCGTGCGCATGGCCCGACTGCTCGCGAACGACTTGCCGGACGTGGTCCACACGCACCAGATCGGGGCGCTCTTTTACGCCGGCCCGGCGGCGGCTCTCGCAGGCGTCGGGGCGGTCGTCCACACGGAACACGGCAACCATTTGAGCGGCCGCCGCGGCGACGCCGGGAAGTCGCGTGCGCGAATGTTGTGGTCGGCGGCCGCGCACTGGGCCGACCGGTTCGCGTGCGTGTCGGCCGACATCGCGACCGCGGCCGCGGCGCGTGGGGGAATTCCGCGACGCAAGCTACTCGTTGTGCCGAACGGCGTGGACACGGAACCGGACGTGACGCGGGAAGACGTGGCGGCGCTGCGACGCGAGTTCGATCTGCCGGAAGGAACGCCGGTCGTCGGAACCGTCGGCCGGCTCGCGGCGGTGAAGCGGCAGGACGTGCTGATTCGCGCGTTCGCCGAGCTGCGTCCGCGATACCCGACGGCCCGGTTGCTGCTCGTCGGCGACGGTCCGGAGCGAGGGAAGCTGGAGGCGTTGACGCGCGACCTGCGGCTTGCCGGGGCCGTGCTGTTCGCGGGCCAGCGGTCGCGGCCGGAGCCGTTCTACCGGCTGATGTCCGCGTTCGCCCTGACGAGTAGCAGCGAGGGGATGCCGGTATCGTTGCTGGAAGCGTGGGCCGCCGGCGTGCCGGCCGTGTGTACGGCCGTCGGCGGGCTGCCGGAGATGATCGCGGAGAGAAAGACCGGGTTCCTCGTCCCGCCGAATGACCCCGCGGCCGTGGCGGACTCGCTGGACCGCATTCTGTCAAACCCGCCGCTCGCGGCGGCCGTCGGCGGAGCGGGGCGGAACGAAGTCCGCGCCCGTTACAGCCGCGCGGCCACGTTCCGAAAATACGTCGACCTCTATCAATCGCTCCTCGCCAAAGGAAAGCCGTGCGGGTTCTCGCGCTGACCAACCTCTACCCGACGCCGGCGCAGCCACACCGCGCGCCGTTCAACCGCCACCAACTCCGGCTCCTGGGCGAGCGACACGCGGTCCGCGTGATCGCGCCGATCCCCTGGACCGACGAAGCCCGTGCGCTCCGGCAGGGCAAGCCGCGGGCGCGGCGGGTCGAGCGCGACGGGCTGACCGTGGACCACCCGATCTACTGGTTCCCGCCGCAGGTCGCGCGGTCGCGGTACGGGCACTGCTTCGCGTGGTCGGCGAAGCGAACCTTCCGCCGGGTTGTCGGAGAGTTCCGCCCCGACATCGTGTTCGCGCCGTGGGCGTACCCGGACGGGTGGGCGGCGGTAAGACTCGGCCGCGCCGCCGGGCTGCCGGTCGTGTTACAGGTCCACGGGTCGGACGTGCGGCTGCTGGACGCCTACCCGGCCCGGCGGAAGCCGACGGCGGAGGCACTCGTCGCGGCTGACGGCGTCGTCGCGGTCAGCCGCGATCTCGCGGACCGCGTCATTGCGCTCGGCGCGGCCTCGGACCGCGTCCGCGTCATCCTCGACGGCGTCGATCCCGCCATCTTTCATCCCGGTTCAAAGGCCGAGGCCCGCGAGCGCGTCGGCGTGCCGCCCGGCGACCCGGTCGTGTTGTTCGTCGGCAACCTCGTCCCGGTGAAGGCGGTGGACGTGCTGCTCGACGCCCTCGGCCGCTTGAATGCGGACGGCATGAAGTTCCGCTTGATGCTCGCCGGCTCCGGCCCGCTCCGCGGCGCGCTGGAAGCCCAGGCGAGGCAACTCGGCCTCGCGGAGAAGGTGACGTTCCTCGGGTCGCGGCCGCAGGACGAACTGGCGGACTGGTATCGCTCCGCGGACCTGTTCGTGCTGCCGAGCCACAGCGAGGGGACGCCGAACGTGCTGCTGGAGGCGTCCGCGTGCGGGACGCCGTGGGTCGCCTCGAACGTCGGCGGCATCCCGGACATCGCCTCGCGCGGGGCGAGCCGGCTCGTCCCGCCCGGCGACCCAGTCGCACTCGCGACCGCCATCGGACAATCCCTAAACGAACCACCGCCCCGGCCCGCCCTTCCCACGAAGGCGCGGACCGAGGCGGTCGCGGAGTTGGAACAGTTCTTACTCGAAGTCCTGGGCAGACATCAGCCCCAGACCTTCACGTCGCCGAACGATGCGGTGTTGGTCCCTAGGCCCACGACGGCCGACCCGCCGTTGAGCGCCGCCCGGCCGGCCCGGTAGCCCCACCCGGTTTGCGTGAACATCCAGCCGGTCGGCTCGGCCTGGCCGTCCGCCCACACCTTCGCGCGGAGCGTACCGTCCGCCTCCTGCCGGAGCTTGAACCGGTACGACGCGCCGACCTGCCAGTTGAACGTGAAGGCGTTCCCCCACGCGACCCGGTCGTTCAGGAACTGGACGGTGTTGTTGTCCCGGAAGACGAGGTTGTAGCCCAACCCGTTGGCATCCGTCCCGACGCCGACGCCGGCGCGGGCGTACATGCCGGCGGTCCACGCATCGACCCGGACGCGGGCCTCGATCTCGTTCGCCGCGCCGGCCGCGAGGCCGGTGACGACCGCCTTCTTCTCCGGGGCCGCGAGCAGCGACGTTTGCCCCAGCGTGCCGTTCGTCACGCCCCAGCTGCCGCCGTTGGTCGTCCACGCCCCGCCGAGCGTCGAGCCGGAGAAGCTGTCGGTGAACAGCGGCGTCGCAATCACATTGTCGGCCGTCACGTCGTCGAACGAGACGGTCGCCGCCCCGCCGTCGCGGTTGGACGAGCCGTTGAGCGCCGGACTGCCGCCCGTGCGGTCGGCCCACCCGGACTGCGCGAACATCCAGCCCGCCGGCTCGGCCTGTCCGGCCGCCCACACCTTGCCGCGGAGCGTGCCGTCGGCCTCGGCCCGGAGTCGGAACTTGTACCAGACGCCGGCCTGCCAGTTGAAGGAGTACGCGTTCCCCCACGCGACCTTGTCGTTGAGGAACTGCACCTGCCCGCCGCTCCGGAACACGAGGTTGTAGCCCTCTCCGGCGGCGTTCGTCCGGACGCCGACGCCGGCCCGCGGGTACAGCCCGCCGGACCAACTGTCCACCCGCACGGACGCGGTGACCTCCTGCGCGGCCGACCAGGTCCGACCGCCGACGATGGCCTTGAACGGGTCGCCGACCGCGGTGGTGGTCTGCCGGAGCACGCCGCCGGACTGGACCCACGACCCGTTGACGAACGACCATGCGGGAGACGGGGTCGCGGCCGAGAAGTCGTCGGCGAACGCCGTCCCCGTCGCCGGGGCGGACGGCGCGGTCGGCGGCGGCGAAACCGGCGGGACGGTCGCGGCGACGAGTTGTTCCAGCCGCACCGCGTCCGCGATCACGTTCCCGTTCGCCAGCCCGTCCACCTCGACCGTGATCGCCGACCCGGCCGGCCGCACGGCGGTCGCCAGGTCCTTCCACGCCGCGCCGTCGGACCGGAGGTCGTTCGGGGCGAGTTGCTGGTTGACCGTGGCCGTCGTGAGCGACGTGCCGTTGGCGTCGAGGACGCGGAACGTCGCGTTCGTCGCCCGGTTCGCGGTCGGTGCCCACGTCGTCGAGAGGCGGTACGTCCCGCCGGGCGTGACCGGGATCGTCCACCGGGCCGCGGCCCCGGCCGTGCCGGTCGTCCGGTAGCGGGTGTCGGCCATGTACCACGTCCCGTCCCCGCGGGCCGTCTGCCACCCGGTCCCGGTCGTCGAGAATTCCGGTTGGCCGTCGTCGACCACCCGGACCGTCGCCGGCGGCGAAGCCGGCGGGGAAACCGCCGGCGATTCGTAGGCCCCGGCGTCGGCGGCCGCGCCCTGCACCCGCGGCGCGCCGGTGATGTCCGTCGGGGCGAGGTTCGTGGCCCCGCCCACGTCGATGGCGATGCTGCCGGGCCTCAGCCGGAAGTCGCCGTTGGCCGGGTCCACGAACAACTGCGTCGGGTCGGCGAACCCGACCGACTGCGTGTCCAGCCCGGTCCCGGTCCGCCACGCCGCGAGGCCGCCCCACACGCCGTCCGTGATGAGGAACTCCTCGACCGCGTTGTTGTTGCTGACCGTCCCGGCCAAGCTGTCGCCGGAAATACGGATCGACCCGGTGTTCGGGTTGCTGGTGTAGAAGATGTTGTTCGCGACCGTGTTCCCGGTGCTGTAGTCGTTCAGCGCCAGCGCCCACCGGCCGTTCGTTAGCGTCTCCGTGTTGTTCACCAGCACGGTGTTGTTCTCGATCTCGTTGCTCCGCGACGGCCCCGCCCCGTCCTGCCAGAACAGGGCGATCCCGGTGGCCATCGCGTTGTAGATCAGGTTGTTCCGGACGACCGAGTCCTCGACGCCGTCCAGGTTGATCGACGCCCCGCCGATCCGCCCGTTGCCGTGGATGACGTTCTTCTCGATGACGGCGTTCGAGATGATCCCGTCCCCGCCCTGGCTCTCGTCGGCGTTCAACTGGATGCCGCTGGCCGCGTTCCCCCACACGAGGTTGTTCCGGACGACCGGCCGGTCGGCGCTGTTCGACACGTAAATGCCGTGCTGCCGCAGGGACCGCGACGTTTCGTTGTTCTCGACGAGCAGGTCGGAACTGAACCCGGTGAAGATGCCCCAGTCGCCGTTGTTGTCGGCCCGGTTGTTGCGGAACGTGACGAACTGGTCGTTCACCGCCCGCAGCCCGGCCCGCGGCTGGTTGACGACAGTGAACCCGTCCACGGTGACGTGGCTCGCCCCTTCGAGGTTGATGCCGTCGCGGTTGTTCCAGGCGTTCGGCTGGTTGATGACGACCGATCCCTTCGCCGCGGCCGGGTCGATCTTGAACGTCACCTGGGCGGCGGCCGTGCCGCTGCGGGTCAAGTTGAACCCGCGGTACGTCCCGGCCCGGACGACGACGGTGTCGCCGGGGTTCACGACGTTGGCGGCGGCCTGGATCGTCAGGAGGGGGAAGTCGGCAGAGCCGGGGTTCACGTCCGAGCCGGTCGGCGCGACGTACAGTGTGGCGGGGACTTCACGGGCTTCCAAGGGTTGGAGCGAAAGCGACGGACGGGGCGAAGGGGCATCGTTCATGCGTAGTCAATCCAAGAGATTCAAGGGTGTGAGACCGCACACGAACCTCCGGCACGACGACGCAACGTCGTACCCGCGTGGGCGGGGGCGCTGACCCGTGGGCGTCGGGTACGAGAAGGCTAGTTCCACGGGTTGTGCGTGCAAGTGCGCGGGAAGGAATCCCGACGCCCGCGACGGGGAAACCCCGACGTTTTTCAACCCTCGCAACAGGGGTGAACGACGGCGCGAGAAAATCCGGAGACATTCATTAAAGTGAAATTTTGAACACTTTCAGACAATCACACGAGGTAATACCCGCCGAATTGGGAAATCGCCTTCCTCAACGCCTCGTCTTGCGATTCGCTAAGATTCAAGGCTCCGTACACCTCGGACGGGAAACAAGGTGCGCGTTTCATATCGTCCGCGCGGCGGGCGTCGAGGTCGGCGACCGTCGCGATCACGGCCGCCGGGATGCCGGCGACGACCGCTCCGGGCGGCACGTCCTTCGTGACGACCGCCCCGGCCGCGACGACCGCCCCCGCCCCGACCGTGACGCCGGGCAAGAGAACGGCCTCCGCCCCGACGAACGCCCCGGCCCCGACGGTAACTGGCGCGACCCACGTGCCGCCGGTGCGGCGGACGGACGACGCGTCATGGCAAAGGATGCGGACGCCGGGGGCGATCGTCGCGCCGTCCTCGATGGTGATGTGCCGGCCGTGCGTCCAGTCGAACCGCAGGGCGTCGCCGATGTGAACGTTCGCCCCGACGCGGATGCCGGGCGGCAGCACCTGCCGCCCGCGGAGCTTGCCGTACCAACGCAACAACTTGTTCACCGGCGACACCTCGGGGCTAACCTTGTTCTATACCCCGACCCGCGTAACCGTGACGGCAGCTGACGCGAGCGGTGTTTGGCGACCGGGTCGGGGTGAAAAAAGAGAGGCCGGGCGTGCCCGAGGGCAGACCCGGCCGTTCGCGGATGTTCGGCACGTTTCGGCGTGTGCAGTCGGGCTGACAGGAACGGCATATCGGTCTCTTAGTTTGGGGACTCGCGTTTGCAGCCCGCCACCAAGAGTCGAGTCACGCGGCTCACTTCTTCGCCTCCGGCAGCGGGATGCCGTCCAGGGTCAAGACCTTCCTCCGGTCCGTGATCACCACCTTCTCCCCGGTCGGGTCGAACGCGACGGAGTCCAGCCAGTTGCTGACCTCGACGGTGAGCAACTCATTCCCGGCCTGCGTGTCCAGAACCACCGCCCGGTTCGAGTTACCGGTGATGAGCCGTTTGGTGTCGGGGCCGAACGCGACGGTATCGAACGCTCTCGCATCGACCGGGAACGCTCGCACCTGTTCCCGGTTCGACACGTTCCAGACCCGACATTCTCCAGGTAGACCGTCCTCGGCGATGAACACGACCAGGTACTCCGTCCCGTCGGCACTCAACGTTCCGCGGTGTGAGTAGTACTTGATGGGTTCCGTCTTGAACGTCGTCTTGTGCCGACCAGTCTCGGCATCGTAAATGGCGATTCCAGAAAGGGTCAGTGAATTCTCGCCCATGAGTTCCAGCCAGACCTTCGTCCCGTCCGGGCTGAACCCGGCGTTGGCGAACCCGTCGAAGGCCCCCGCTCCAACTCCCGGTGTTCTCCGGTGTTCAAGTTCCAGAGGTCGCACCCGCGACCGCGACCCCTCACCAGGAGTCGTCCGCCATCGGCATTGAACTCCGGTCGATAGGCGGCGGCCGCGTCGATCTGGAACTTGCGGACCAACTCGCCCGTGTCAGCGTTGAACAGCCCGACGGTGTTCGTGTGCTGCTCCGGATCGTCGGTCTTGAGGAGGACACACGCGATGCTGCGGCCGTCCGGGGAGAAAACGTGATGGAACCCGGCCAGTTGGTACGGGAGCCGCTTGCCGGTCGGGTGTCCCAGACCGCCGTGCGCTCGAAGGTGGTGGTCAGTACGCGGTCGCCCGTTCGGTTGACCATCGCCCGCAGCACGCGGGCTCGCTCCTCAATGGCCGGCGGCCGGGCGGGCTCCTGAGTGTCCCAGATCCGAACCGTGCGGTCGTCGCCGGCCGTGACGATCTGCTTGCCGTCGGGGCTGAACCCACGCCCCACACCCTCCCTTCGTGCCCCAGGAGAACCCGGAGGAGGCTCCCGGTTTCCGGATCCCAGACTCGGGCCGCTTTGTCACTCCCGGCCGTCACGACGCGGGTGCCGTCCGGGCTGAACGCGTAGACGACGACTCCCGGTCCGTGCCCCACGAGGGTGACCGGGGTGTCACCGATCACCGGCCGACTGCTCTCCGAGCGGACCTTCCACACGCTCACCGAGCCGCCAATGGAGGACGTGAGCAGACGTGTCCCGTTCGGGTTGAGGAGGATCGCACGGGTCGCTTCCGCGAAGGGGTTTCGCGCTCACCTCGGCCTGAATCTCGGCGTCGAAGATTTTCACGGCGTACGTGTAGGGGACTCGCTCGCTGTCGGGATCGACTTTCTCGGCCTTCCAGAGTGATACGAACACCCAGCGGCCGGTAGGATCGAAGCAGACCTGAGAGAAATCCACGCCGTTATGGGTCTGCGACCAGACCTGCTCCCCGGTTTCCGCGTTCCAGACGGCGAGTTCCCCGACCGACTGCTCGTCGATCTTGATCCTCCACGTGCTGGTCGCGGTCACGATCCGTTTGCCGTCGGGGCTGAACGCCCCCCACGGGAACCGGCCCTTGCCGACGGGGATGTGTCGTACCGGCGTGCGGGTCTCCCGATCCCAAATCGTGATGCGATCGTTCAGAACGACGAGCACGCGGCGGCTATCGGGGCTGAAATTGGCTCTCTGCAACCCCGGCACGTCGTCGCACAAGGTGAACGACTTGTGTGTTGCGGCGTCCCAGATCTGGACGCACCCGGACGTGGACCACCGGAATCCGGACCCGCTCGGGTCGGGGGTCTTGACGTCGGTCGCGCCGGCCGTGGCAATCCAGCGGCCGTCCGGGCTGTATGAAGCGTGTTCCATCCGCTCGTGCGACCCGGTGAGCTTGACCCGTTCGCCGGGCCGGCACAGGCGGTTCAGTTAGTGCCACTCCCAGCCGCGGAGTTCCGGCCGGGTTTTGTCGAGCAGGGCGCGTGTCGTGCTGAACCGGTTCTCCTTCCAGGCCGTAGTCGCCTGCCGCATCCACACCGAGTAGTCCAGCCGGAGGATCTCCTGCTGTTTGGCGGCGAGGGCGGTGTTCGCCGAGTCCCGCTGGTCGGCCGCCTCCTTTCCGGCAATCAGGGCGGCGTCCCGGTCGTGTGCCGCCACCCGCTCGGCGAAAGTCGCCCGCACCGCCAGCAGCGATGCCACCGCCGCGCCGACGGCCATCAACAGGGCGAACGCGCACCCCACGCACTCCGCCGCCCTGTTCTTGCGGTACGCCTTCGCCAGCCGGTACCCCACGCTCGGCGGAACGGCCTGCACCGGTTCGCCGGACAGGTACCGCTGCACGTCGGCGGCGAACCCGTTCGCCGTCTCGTACCGGCGGGTGCGGTCTTTCTCCAGCGCCTTCATCACGATCCAGTCCAGTTCCCCGCGGACGAGCTTGGACAGTTTCGACGGCTCGGTCCGCCGTAGGTCGGCGACCAGCGGCAGCTCGTGTGACGTGGACAGCCGGTTGCTCGGCCGGGGCGGCTCCTTCTCCTTGATGATCCGCAGCATCTCCGCGAACCCGTGGGACTGGAGTTCCTGCCGGGTGAACGGCACCGTGCCGGTCAGCAACTGGTAGAGGATCACCCCCAGTGCGTACACGTCCGACCGGGTGTCGATGTCCAGGTTGTTCAGTTCCGCCTGCTCGGGGCTCATGTACTCGAGGGTGCCGATGACCGACCCGACCTCGGTGTACACCGACGCCTCGCTCAGCCGCTGGCCGGTCGCCTTTGCGACGCCGAAGTCGATGACCTTCGGCACCGGCCGGCCGGCCGTCGTACCGCCCGACCAGGATGTTGCTCGGCTTCAGGTCGCGGTGGATTACCCCCTTCAGGTGGGCGTGCTGGACGGCGTGGCAGACGGGCACGAACAGTTCCAGCCGTTCGCGGGGGGTCAGCTTCGCCTTGTCGCAATACTCTGTGATCGGCATGCCCTTGATCAATTCCATCACTCGGAGCCGGAATCGTCCCAGGGAATTTACTCCACCCGGCCGAGGGCGTTGCGGAGCCAAGCCCGGGCGTAGTCCCACTGGCGGTAGGCTGCTGAGCGGGACAGGCGTAGAACGCTTCCGGCCTCGCCGACCGACAGCCCGGCGAACACGTGCAACCGGACCAGTTCGGCGGCGTCCGCGTCTTCGGCGGCCAAGGCGTCGAGGGCGCTATCCGTACCGATCAACTCGTCGTCCGAGAAGCGGCAGGCCAGCGAGTCGAGTTCGACGGGCACCCGCTGCGAGTCGCCGCCGCGCTTCAAGGCCAACCGTGCCCGCGCGCGATCGACCAGGATGCGGCGCATGGCCTCGGCGGCGGCGAAGAAGAAGTGCCCGCGGTGGTCGAACCGCTGATCCCGTATGAGGCGGAGGTAGGCTTCGTGGACGAGGGCCGTGGAGTCGAGCGTCTGGCCGGGCTTCTCCCGCGCCATCCGCGCGGCGGCGAGCTTCCGCAACTCCTCGTAGACGAGCGGCAGTAGGTCCGCGGCGGCCTGACCGTCGCCGCGGTTTGCTGCTTCAAGGAGTCGCGTCACGTCGGTCACCATCGGCGAGTCTACACGCAAAGAGTCGGGCGGGCAAACAGGCGTCGTCCGACATGCCGACGTGTACTCCCGCCGGAGACGGGAGCGTATCCCCGAGACCGGCTGGTTGTCGAAAGACGAGACGCGGTCCGTAGTGACGCGCCGGGCGGTTCTGGCCGAGGAGCCGTACTTCATCCGGGCTGCCCCTGATAATCGCAACGTACATGTAGTCCAACGGGCGTGCTAAGCGGCCTCCGCCGGGACGTGCGGCGGCCGTGCGTCGCGAACCGAAAGTAATTCACCACGAGCGGGCGTCCTCGGTATCCAAAACACACTTGGCGAGGAGTAGTTACGGTGTCTGGTCTTCGGACGGACGGGAGGCCGGGTTACCGTGAACGGAGTCGAGAGCGTCCGGTCGCGGATGGTCGGGTTTCAGCAAAAGCGAAGCGGAAAGGGAAGTTGCTGCAACACAAAATGTGGAGGCGAAGGATTTACTAGCCACAGCTGCTTGCAGGAAATGGGGTTTACAGTCGGGCTGACAGGATTCGAACCTGCGACCTCTTGGTCCCGAACAAAGAGTGCGGAGCGTAGAAAAGTCGGAAAACCCCAGGAAACACGCCACTTCAGACCTTCCACAGATTACACACAGTGCACCAATCCGCCCAGGTCAGATGGTTTTTGGTGCACGAAGTGGTGCATGACCCGACCCACAAGGCCGCCGGCCTCGCCGCCCCACTCGGAAAGACCTGCGGGTACTCCCCCTCTCAGCTCGGGCGGAAGGCGTTCGCGTACACGAAGTTTCCGACCTCACGGCCCAGCTCCTGGCCCCGGAAGTCGTCGAAGTCGAAGTGCACGCCGAGGTAGATGCGGCTCCGCCCGTTCTCCGCGATGGCGTCCGAGAACCGCTGGTAGAACCGGGCGTGCCCGGGGATCTCGTCCGAGGTCAGCGTGAAGAAGCACTCGTCGGTCCCGTAGAACCGGATGAGCGTCTGGAACGCCGCCGCCCCGAACGTGGCGTGGCCGGACACGTACGCCGGGAACGGCGGCGAGCAGTGCGGCTTGACCGCGTACGGCGGCGGCTTGCCGTAGGGCGTCCAGCCCGGCTCCGCGTCGGTGTCGTCGTTCCCGTCGTCTTCCACCTCCCGGACGGCGTGGATCGGCCGCCACAGCTCGTGCTCGTACTTGGCCTCCCAGCAGACGATGCCGGCGTCGGCCAGCGCGACGTTCACCAGGGCGAACAGCCGGGCGTTCTCGGCGACCGTGTTCCCCATGAGCTTCGCGACGGTCCGGACGTTCTGGTTGTAGAGCCGGACCGGGGTGCCGAGCCCCGAGTCGTAGGACCAGAACACCCCCGACCGGGTCTGGTCCGGCGTCCGCGCGGGCTTGTCCCGGCGGCCGGTGATCACCTCCGGCTCGGAGTTCAGCTCGCCGAGCCGGCGGACCTCGTTGACCGCTTCGGCGTAGGCGGGCGTCTCGAGTGCCGGCGGGGCGGGCGGGCGGATGCGGTCCCGCTCGGAGTCGGTCACCACGAACCGGTCGACCCCGCCCCAGTGCGGGTCGAGGGCCCGCTGCATCGGGTCGAGCGGGTCCGGCCGCCAGTTCCCGGCCCCCGGGGTCGGGGTGTAGACGGCGGACGACACCGAGCCGTCGTCCTCCCGGGCGTCGAGGATGCGGCGGGCGGCGGCCCGGCCGTAGACGACCGACGGGGCGGTGGCCGGGGCCTGGTCGGTGTAGATGTCGAACAGGTTGTCGAGCCGTGCCTCCTGGAGCCCGAACAGATCGACCAGCGCGAAGTGGGCCGCGGACGCGACCGCGAGCCGCGTGTCCGCCCCGGACGGGGCGGCGGCGGGCGGAACGCTGGTGGACCCGTCCATGACCGGGAAGGGTTGGTAGCCGCCTTCGATCCCGACGAACGCGTCGCTCATCGCGATGTGGACGATGGCCAGCGCCCGGGAGACGCGGGTCGGCCCGCTCTGGTCCGAGCCGGTGCCATTGTTGAACGGCTGGAGGGAGTCGATCAGGGCGGCGTCGAGGGCGACCCGGTTCCAGTCGAGGATCGGGTCGGACGGGGCCGCCGGGTCTACGCCGGGCGGTTGTAGCATGGGCGATTGGAAGGGCGTCCCCCAGACCCGGAAGTCGGGCGAAGTGGCGTCGGACATCGGGGTAGCTCCGGGTACTCGGGGGGCGGGTCCGTGAGGCACGATCATACCCTGTCAGATCAACACGGTCGTCCGGAAAGACGAAAAACCGGTGCCGACTACCCGGGATCCCTTGAGAGGCGGTGGTGCTCGGACCACGATAGCGCCGCTAGGCGCGGTGCGCGGCCCCCACAGCCTCGGGCTCGGGCGAAGCAATCTGGTCCGATTGCGTTGACCAGGGTCTTATTGGCGTGTCGCCCGCACCTGTACCGGTTCGCACCGAGCCACCGTGGTTCAACGCGGCGCTGTCGACCGGAAGCGGAACCCGTCCGGCGTCCACTCACCTCACCCTAGTATTTAAGGGCTTGGAGGCGCGATCCCCCTCACGAGCGACTCGAACCGGCGTGCACAGCCTGGTGCGCTCCCCCCGCCCGTCCGTTCCGGCCAGGCAGCAAGTTTTCCCGCGGGCCGGCGGGTGAATCCGCGGCCCGCCCTTCGCTTCGACGAGCCCCGTTCCGTCGGTTCAAATGGGGACGGCAAACCGAGGCGGTCGCCCTTTGGCCGTGGGTCGGGCGCGTGTGTATGACTTACGTCATGGGGTCCCCCCGCCCCGCGGCCATTTCCGCCCGCCTCCTTCCCGAGGTCGGTCACGTGTGGCAACGTGCGGCCGCACGCCCGTGCGGGGCGGTCGGACGTCCCCATTCCCGGCGACCGACCGCGCGGGCTTACCGGACGAGGAGCGATGACCGACCAGCCGACCAACCACAGCCGCCCGGCCGCCGCCGGGTTCCCCGCCTCGCTCACCGTCGGCCTCCTGGCGGTGGTCCTCTTCTTCGTCGCCGGCGGGGTCGTGGCCTACCTCAACACGGCGACCCTCATGGGCAACGTGCTGCTCACGACCCGGACGCACGACGTGCTCACGGCGCTCGACGACGTGCTCGCGCTCGTCCGGGACGCCGAGACCGGGCAGCGGGGGTACGTCATCACCGGGGACCCGAAATACCTCGACCCCTACACCGCGGCCCTGTCCCGGATCGACGCCCGGCTCGAGGAGCTCGGGCGGCTCACCGCCGACAACCCCGACCACCAGGCCCGGCTCCCGGCGCTGCGGGAGAAGGTCGCGGTCCGCCGCGAGCAGCTCGCCGCGGTCGTCGCCGCCCGAAGGGACCAGGGGTTCGAGCCGGCCCGGGCCATCGTCGCGACCGACCGCGGGAAGGCGGCGATGGACGCCATCCGCGCCGAGGTCGAGGCGATGGAGGGGACGGAGCGGTCGGTCCGCGCGAATCGACTCGCCGAGACGCGGTCGGCCTACCGGGTCGCGGTGGGGAGCGGCCTGCTGACGGGCCTGCTCGGGGTCGCCCTGTCAGGGCTGGTCGGGTACCTCGTGCGGAGGAATATGCTGGCCCAGGCGCGGCAGGAGTGGCTCCAGTCCGGGAAGGTGGGCCTCTCGGGGGCGGTCGCCGGCGACCGGCGGGTGGAGGAGGTCGGGGACGGGGCCCTCAAGTTTCTGGCCGAGTACCTCGACGCCCAGGCCGGGGCGTTCTACGCGCAAGACGGGGGGGGATACCGGCGGGTGTCGACCTACGGGGTGCCCGCCGACGGCGGCGCCCCGGAGCGGTTCGTTGCCGGCGACGGGCTCCTCGGCCAGGCGGTCAAGGACAAACGCACGTTCGTCGTCCGCGACGTGCCGGACGGCTACCTCACAGTGGGATCGGCCCTCGGCCGTGGGAACCCCCGGCACCTGGTCGTCGCGCCGGTCACGGCCGACGGGGCGGTGACCGGCGTCCTGGAACTCGGGTTAGTGCACCCGGTCGGAGAACTTACGAACGAACTCCTCGACCAGTCGGCCGAGTTCGTCGGGGTCGCCCTCCGCTCGGCCACCTACCGGGCGAACCTCCAGAACCTCCTCGAAGAGACGCAGCGGCAGGCCGAGGAGCTCCAGGCGCAGCAGGAGGAGCTCCGGGTGTCGAACGAGGAGCTCGAGGAGCAGGGCCGCGCGCTCCGGGAGTCGCAGGCCCGGCTCGAACAGCAGCAGGCCGAACTTGAGCAGACGAACGCGCACCTTGAGGAGCAGACCCAGCTTCTCGAGGCCGAGCGGGACGCGGTGACCCGCGCCAAGACGGCGCTCCAGATCCAGGCCGACGAACTCGGGCGGGCGAGCCGGTACAAGTCGGACTTCCTGGCCAACATGTCCCACGAGCTCCGGACCCCGCTCAACTCGTCGCTCATCCTCGCGAAGCTCCTCGCCGACAACCCGGGCGGGAACCTGACCGACGAGCAGGTCCGGTACGCCGAGACCATTCAGTCGGCCGGGAACGACCTCCTGAACCTCATCAACGACATCCTGGACCTCTCCAAGATCGAGGCCGGGCACATGGAGGTCCGCCCCGAGCCGGTGCGGCTCGCCCAGCTCGTGGACGACCTCGCCCGCGTCTTCGAGCCGGTCGCCGGGCAGAAGTCGCTCGCCTTCACGGCCCGGCTCCTCCCGGGCTGCCCGGACGCAATCGAGACCGACCGGCAGCGGGCCGAACAGGTCCTCAAGAACCTCCTCTCGAACGCCATGAAGTTCACCGAGGCCGGCGAGGTCGAGCTCGCGGTCGGCCCGGCCCCCGGGGGCGGCGTCGCGTTCGCGGTCCGGGACACCGGCATCGGGATCGCCCCGGGCCAGCAGGAGATGGTGTTCGAGGCGTTCCGGCAGGCGGACGGGACGACCAACAGGAAGTACGGGGGCACCGGCCTCGGGCTCTCCATCTCCCGGGAGCTCGCGCGGCTCCTGGGCGGGACGATCGCCCTCGTGAGCGCGCCGGGCAGCGGGAGCACCTTCACGGTCACCCTCCCCGCGGCCTACGACCCGGCCAAGGTGCGGCCGCGGGCCGAGGCGGGTACGACGGGCGGCTCCGTTTCCTCGCCACCTACCCCCGCCCGGTCCGCGTCCCGGCGGGCGGACCCCGCGCCCCCCGCCCCCCGGCAGCGGCGGGTCCCGGACGACCGGGAGACGCTCACCGGCGACCGGCGGGCGATCCTCGTGGTCGAGGACGACGAGCCGTTCGCCCGAGTCGTGTACGACCTCGTGAAGGAGCTCGGGTTCCAGTGCCTGGTGGCCACGACCGCCGAGGAGGCGCTCGCGGTGGCCGCCCAGCACCGGCCGAGCGCCGTCGTGCTCGACGTCGGGCTCCCCGACCACTCGGGGCTCTCGGTCCTCGACCGGCTGAAGCACGACGCTCGCACCCGCCACATCCCGGTCCACGTCGTCTCGGGGCACGACTACTCGGAGACCGCGTACGCGCTCGGGGCGGTCGGGTACATGATTAAACCGGTGAAGCGCGAGCAACTCGTGTCCGCCCTTCAGCGGCTCGAGACCCGGCTCGAGCAGCGGCTCCGGCGGGTGCTCGTCGTGGAGGACGACCCGGTCCAGCGGGAGAGCGTGAAAAAACTCCTCGCGGCCGGCGACGTCGAGACGGTCGGGGCGGCGACCGCGGCCGAGTGCCTGGAGCGGCTGAAAGCCGGGACGTTCGACTGCATGGTGCTCGACCTCTCGCTCCCGGACGCCTCGGGGTACTCGCTGCTCGAGACGCTCAGCCGGGAGGACGCGTACTCGTTCCCGCCGGTCATCGTCTACACCGGCAAGGAGCTCTCGGCCGACGAGGAGCAGCGGCTCCGGAAGTACTCGAAGTCGATCATCATCAAGGGGGCGAAGTCCCCGGAGCGGCTGCTGGACGAGGTGACCCTCTTCCTCCACCAGGTGGTGTCGGAGCTCTCGCCCGACCGGCAGAAGATGCTGGAGCGGGCCCGGAGCCGGGACGCGGCGCTCGAGGGCCGGCGGATCCTCGTCGCCGAGGACGACGTGCGGAACGTGTTCGCGCTGACCAGCATCCTCGAGCCCCGCGGGGCCCGGGTCGAGATCGCCCGGAACGGCAAGGAGGCCCTGGCCGCCCTCGAGCGGTCCCTGGCCGACCCGGCCGCTAAAATCGACCTCGTGCTCATGGACATCATGATGCCCGAGATGGACGGGCTCACCGCCATCCGCGAGATCCGAACACGGGACGCGTGGAAAAAGCTCCCGGTCATCGCGCTCACGGCCAAGGCGATGCGGGACGACCAGGGGCAGTGCCTCGCGGCCGGGGCGAACGACTACATGGCAAAGCCCCTGGACGTGGAGAAGCTGCTCTCCCTCGTCCGCGTGTGGATGCCGAGGTAGGGGGAGGGCGAAGTGCGGGGGAAGACCGACGACATCGAGATGAGGCTCCTCCTCGACGCCATCCTCGGGGCGTACCACTACGACTTCCGCGGGTACTCGGTGGCGTCCCTGAAGCGGCGGCTCGGGCAGGCGAAGGACCGGTTCGACTGCCGGAGCTTCTCCCAGCTCCAGGACCGGGTGCTCCACGAGCCCGCGGTGTTCCGGGAGCTGCTCGCCTACCTCACCGTCCAGGTGAGCGAACTGTTCCGGGACCCGGCCTACTTTCTCGCCCTCCGGGAAAAGGTGGTGCCGCACCTCAAGACCTACCCGTCGCTCAAGGTGTGGGTCGCCGGCTGCAGCGCGGGCGAGGAGCTCTACTCCCTCGCCATCCTGTTCCGGGAGGAGGGGCTCGAGGACCGGACGCTCTTCTACGGGACCGACATCAACACCGAGGCGCTCAAGAAGGCGGAGGCCGGGGTGTACGAGGCCGACCGGGTGCCGCTCTTCACCGAGAACCACCGGAAGGCGGGCGGGAAGTCGTCGCTGTCGGACTACTACACCGCGGCCTACGGGGCGGCGGTCTTCGACAAGACGCTCCGGCGGCGGGCCGTGTTCTCCGACCACAGCCTCGTGACCGACCAGGTGTTCGCCGAGGTGCAGCTCGTGTCGTGCCGGAACGTGCTCATCTACTTCGACCGGGAGCTCCAGGACCGGGCGGTCGGGCTGTTCAAAGATGCGCTGGTCCGCAAGGGGTTTCTCGGCCTCGGGGCCAAGGAGAGCCTCCGGTTCTCGGCGCACGCCGCGGCCTTCTCCGAGTTCGCCCGGGACGAGCGGATTTACCAGAAGCGGGGGGAGGTATGACGGCCGCGCCCGCACCCACAGAGTCCGGCGCCCCGCCCCGCGGGCCGGTCGTCATCGGGGCCTCGGCCGGGGCGGTCGACGCCCTGTCCGAGATCCTCCCGGCCCTCGGCGGCGACTTCCCGCTCCCGGTCATGGTCGTCGTCCACCTCCCGCCCGACCGCAAGAGCGGGATGGCGGACCTGTTCCGGGGCCGGTGCCGGGTCGCCGTGAAGGAGGCCGAGGACAAGGAGCCGGCCGCCGCCGGCACGGTGTACTTCGCGCCCCCCGACTACCACCTCCTGGTCGAGCCGGACGGGCGGCTGTCGCTGTCGAGCGAGGAGCCGGTCCTCTACTCCCGCCCGTCCATCGACGTGCTGTTCGAGTCGGCGGCCGACGCCCACGGCGAGGCCCTCGTCGCGGTGGTCCTCACCGGGGCGAGCGCGGACGGGGCGAAGGGGCTCCGGGCCGTCTGCGCGGCCGGCGGGACGGCCCTCGTCCAGGACCCCCGCACCGCGCACTCCGGCACCATGCCGGGGGCGGCACTCGCCGCCTGCCCGGCCGCCGAGGTGCTGTCACTCGGGGCGATCGCGGCGCGGCTCGTCCGGCACGGGGGGACCAGATGAGCGACGCGCCGGCGGTCAAGTTCCTGCTCGTCGACGACCGGGAGGGGAACCTCACGGCGCTCGACGCCCTGCTCCGCCGGGACGGGCTCGTCCTCCTCCGGGCCGGCTCCGGGCCGGAGGCCCTGGAACTGCTGCTCGCGCACGAGGTGGCGCTCGCCCTCGTCGACGTGCAGATGCCGGGGATGGACGGGTTCGAGCTGGCCGAGCTCATGCGGGGGACCGAGCGGACCCGGCGGGTGCCGATCATTTTCCTCACGGCCGCCGAGCCCGACCGCCAGCGGCGGTTCCGGGGCTACGAGGCCGGGGCGGTCGACTTCCTGACGAAGCCCATCGAGCCGCACGTCCTCCGGAGCAAGGCCGACGTGTTCTTCGAGCTGTGGCGGGAGCGGCAGGCGGTGGCCCGCCAGCGGGACGAGCTCGAGGCCGCGACCGCCGAGAACGCCCGGCTCCTCGCGGAGACCCGCCGCACGGCGGAGGCGCTCCGGGAGGCGGACCGGCGGAAGGACGAGTTCCTCGCCACCCTCGCCCACGAGCTCCGGAACCCGCTCGCGCCGATCGCCAACGGCCTTCAGGTCTTGCGGCTCGCGGCGTCCCCGGACGCCGTGGCGAAGGCCCGGGACATGATGGGGCGGCAGCTCGGGCACCTGGTACGGCTGGTCGACGACCTGCTCGACATCTCGCGGGTGACGAGCGGGAAGGTCCGCCTCAGGCTCGAGCCGGTCGACCTCCGCGCGGCGGTCGAGGCGGCGGTCGAGACGAGCCGGCCGCTGGTCGAGGCCGGCCGCCACGAGCTCGCGGTCGTGCTCCCGGACGGCCCGCTGCCCCTGCACGCCGACCCGACGCGGGTGGCCCAGGTGGTGGCGAACCTGCTCACCAACGCCGCCAAGTACACCCCGGACGACGGCCGCATCGCCGTGGCCGCGGCCCGCGAAGGGGGCTGGGCGGTCGTGCGGGTCACCGACTCCGGGATCGGCATCCCGGCCGACATGCTGCCTAAGGTCTTTGACCTCTTCACCCAGGTCGGCAAGCACCTCGAGCGATCCCAGGGGGGGCTCGGGATCGGGCTGGCGCTCGTGAAGCGTCTGGTCGAGATGCACGGGGGCACGGTCGCGGCCGAAAGCGACGGCCAGGGGCTCGGGAGCACGTTCACCGTCCGGCTCCCGCTCGCCGCCGACCCGGCCGGGGCGGTGGCACCGGCCGCCGGGGGCGGGGGCACCGCCCCGCCCGCCGGGCGCAAAGAGCCCCGGCGGGTGCTCGTGGTCGACGACAACGAGGACGCGGCCGACAGCCTCGCCCTGCTCCTCGAGATGACCGGCCACCGGACGGCGGTCGCGCACACCGGGCCGCAGGCGGTCGAGGTGGCCAAGGCGTTCCGCCCGGAGGTGATCTTCCTCGACATCGGCCTGCCCGGGATGAACGGGTACGAGGTGGCGAGCGCGTTGCGCCGGGACGAGTGCTGCTCGGGCGCGGTGTTCGTCGCCCTCACCGGCTGGGGGACGGAGGACGACCGGCGGCGGTCCAGGGAGGCCGGGTTCGACCACCACCTGACGAAGCCCGTGGAGCACGCGCACCTCGAGGGCCTGCTCGACACGATCGCGGCCTCCCGCCCGTGACCCGTCACGCCACGCTGTTGACCGGGTACTGAAGGCCCGTGGGGCTTTCGGTGAGTTCCGCGTACTTCTTGAGGAGCGCCTGGAGGAACGCGTTCTTGAGCTCCAAGGGGTACGCCCGGGCCGTCGGCGTCCCCCACCGCCCGCGCTTGGGGATGGTGTGGCAGTCGAGCTCGTCTTTCGCCTCGTAGAACCGCTGCCTGAGGAGCTCGTGCACCTGGCGGTCCAGAGACGTCGTCCGGTCGTAGTTCCCGAGGAGCACGCCAGCGAGGTTGAGCTTCGGGTTGTACTGCTTTCGCACCTTCTCGATGGTGCGGGTCAGGGTCTCCAAACCCTTTAAGTCATACCCCGACGGGAAGCACGGGACGATATACCAGTCGGCCGCAATCAAGGCCGAGGTCATGAGGAAGTCGAGGTTCGGCGGGGTGTCGATCAAGACCACGTCGAACTGGCCACGGAGGGAGTCGACGGACTTTCGGAGCCGCATCCGGTGCTCGCGGCGGAGGTCCTCGCCGTCCAGGTCACTGTTGTCATCGCTCGCCATCAGTTGGAGCACCTCACTCTCGAGCCGGGCCGAGACCGACGAGAGTGCCCGGTGTCCCGGTATGACCGAGATGAGCCCGTCGAAGCGGTTCTCCGGGGTGATGGCGATGCGGGCGGCGGGCACCTTGTTGAGGTAGGCGTCGGCCAGCGTGAACTTCCCCGCCCTTAGCGTCTCGTCCGGATCGACGCCGAGGTTGTCGGTCGAGTTGCACTGGGGGTCCGTGTCCACCACGCACACCGAGTAGCCCATGGCCGCGAACGCCGCGGCGGTCGAGATGGTGCTGCTCGTTTTCCCGCACCCGCCCTTCTGATTCGCAAAGACGATGACCTGAGTTTCCCGAAATCGCATACGCAAACAGTCGCCCACAAAAACCAGCCGTTCGCGGGCCAGTATTCCGGAGTACCGGAGTTCCGGGCAAGACACAAAATGCACCGGGGCATATTCTCCTTCTGAGCTCCGGTACTCCGGGAGACCGGATAGTGACGCATGACGCACGGCTGTCTCCCGGTATTCCGGAATGCCGGACCACTCGTGCATATCGGAATGTGCCTGGTGTCCCGGTACTCCGGACACACGGAGCACAGACCGCCCGCTTCTCCGGAATTCCGGAACACTCGTTGCCGGCCCCGTTTTGGAGCCTTCCAGTACCGGGATTTCGGGCACACCTTCTTTCGACCAGGATTGTTTGCGGACACCAGGACGACCTGCAGGGGCTCCAGACGTCGATTCACGTTGCGGAATCCCCTGTTGGGGCTTCCGTGGTCCGGGTTTCGAGTCACTCAAAAGTGGCGAGGAGTGTGTGCTGTGCCGACGAATCTCACGAAGGCGAGTAAGGAACTCTTCAGGCGCAAACGTATTCCACTCTCGGGTACAGCTCATTCACCGTACCCATCCCGACCAGGCTGTCCGCCAGCGAATGTACCTTCTCGGAATGACCCTCTCCGCCTGCCGGCAGATCGAATCGGCGAAAGACGTCTTGTTCGCGTTGTTCGCCGAGGCCGAAAGTTGGGGGGATTGGAACCACGGGCAGAAAGCGAATCTACTACTCAGGCTATCGGCCTTCGTGTTCACCGTCCGTGACACGTCCCCCGATGCGTCAGTTCCCGAGGAGTGGCCCGCCATCCTGACCCTGTGGCTAAGCGGGATGGGCTCTTCGGACATGGTGCGGGAGGAGTCTGTGGCCTCACTCACCCGCAGCCCGAGTGAACTCAGCCTCCTCATCGAGGATCTCTGCGGCTACCGCCTCCCCTGGGGTCTGAACAGCATTCTCGTGCATTTGAAGTCGCTTGAAAGCGAGATGGGAAAGACGCTCCCTCCGGTCTGCTCGTTCTTCTCTGGGATGGTGAAGTACGGTCTGAGCGATCCCGTCGCGGTGTGCCTCCTCCCTTATCTGGACCAGGAGCGGACCCTGGCGTTAACGCTCGCTCCCATCTGCCCTCACGGCTTCGAGCGCCCCGACGAGGTCGCACGCTGGATCCTCAGTGTCACCCCCGAGTGGCTTGCCGAAGCGGGACTTGAGCCGGGTGTGGTAACCCAAGTCCTCAACGCCCGGAGTTGGCACAGGAGTGCCGAACGATCAGAGCGCAGCCGACGAAATGCACACCTAAAGATCTTGGCCGCCGCGGAGGTGCCGGACACGTTGGAAGCGGGCCACAAAGTACTTGTAGTCGCCGATGCCACATTGCCGGGGACATTCGACGTGCGGACGCTCCAGGGAGCAGTCGTTTCTCGCTTCACTCATCAAACGGCGGAGACGCCTTGGTGGGCCGACCCACACATCGTCGACGCCGAGGTGACGTGGGCGCATGACGATGGTTCCGAGAATCGGATTCTGGCGTTGAATATGGTCGAGAGCTGATCCGCCGGTGCCACTCCGCTCCCGCGAAGCACCGTCACATTCTAGGTGGGCGGCCGGTTCCGGTTTTGAGCGAGAGGTAATGCATCTCGATGAACAGGTGCTGGAGGGCGTCTTCGGCCTTTACCACAATCTGATAAAGGGGGTCGGTCGGTGGGAACTCTAGGTGTTCGAGCCGTCGCTTGAGCCGCCCGAGAAAACACGCGGTCGGCCGGATCGCCGCCCCGATTTTCGCCGCTTGCTCGGTCGTGATCTCGTCTCTCGTCACCGTCCCTCGACTGATTTTCGATATCGAAGGAGACTCTAAATCCGCCGGAAGTTGGCTGTCAACGGTCGAGATGCGATGTCGGAACGCCGCCTACGCTCAATCATCCCTTCCGACGCTTCGGGGCTTTCCGCTTCGCCGCCTGCGCCGGTGAGCCCTCCTCTCCACGGGAAGCCCTAACCATCACCTTCTCGCCGACACCGGGGACGCCGTTCCGCACCAGCCGCTCCCTCCTCCGGGTCACGCGACACGTCCTGGCACTGGCGAGCGTGGGTGCCTCGGGCGAGTCTCTTGAAAGCACAAGCCGCCGGACAGCCGCCCAAGTGTGTATTGTTACGCCGAGGAGACCTACGATGAACACAGAGCCGAACACCCACCCGATCCCGCCCGACGACCCGAGTCGCGCCCTCAAGGTCGCCGACCCGGAGGCCGACACCACGCTCCCGCACGTCGGGCTCGTCGGAAACACCTACACGATCCTGCTGTCCGGCAAGGACACCGGCGGCCGGTACTCGCTCATCGACATGCACGTCCCGCCGGGCGGCGGCCCGCCCCCGCACCGGCACGACTTCGAGGAGTCGTTCACCGTGCTCGAGGGCGAGGTGGAGTTCACGTTCCGCGGCGAGACGACAGCCGCCCCGGCCGGGGCCACCGTGCACGTTCCGGCCAACGCCCCGCACGCCTTCCGGAACGCGTCCGGCCGGCCGGCACGGCTGCTTTGTTTGTGCTCGCCGCCCGGGCAGGAGGAGTTCTTCCTCGAGGTCGGCGACCGGGTCGACGGCCGGACGGTCCCGCCGCCCGAACTCGACCATGCGGAGAAGGCGGCCCGGGTGGCGAAGGCCAAGGCGCTCGCCCCACGGTACCGGACCGAGCTACTCGGCCCCTGAACGACTCGGCACCGGGCGGCGGGCGGCGCACTCCTCGATGAGGGTGGCGACGAGCGCCGTCCACCCGGTCTGGTGGCTCGCGCCGAGCCCCCGGCCGGTGTCCCCGTCGAAGTACTCGTGGAAGAGGACGTGGTCCTTCCAATGCGGGCAGTGTTTGAACTTCTCGAACGTCCCGTGGCACGGCCGCGGGCGGCCGTCGACCGGCAGGAACAGCGCCCCGAGCCGGCGGCCGAGCTCGTCGGCCACCTGGTCGAGGGTCTTCTTGGTGCCGCTCCCGGTCGGGCACTCGACGGTGAAGTCGTCGCCGTAGAAGAGGTGGTACTTCCGGAGGGCTTCTATCAGCAAAAAGTTGAGCGGCATCCACACCGGCCCCCGCCAGTTCGAGTTCCCGCCGAACTCGGCCGTGTCCATGTCGCCCGGGACGTACCGGACGGTGAACGTGTGGCCGTCGGGCCGGAACACGTACGGGTCCTTCTCGTACACCTTCGACAAGGACCGCACGCCGAAGGGCGACAGGAACTCCTTCTCGTCCAAGAGGTAGGCGAGCACCCGCTGTAACCTTTCCCGGGTCGGGAGCGCCAGCAGCATCTGCCGGTGTCCGGGCTCGCCTTTCCGCTCGAGGGCCGTCACGTGCTTGAGCGCGTCCTTGCGGTTGTCTCGGAACCAGAGCATCCGCTTTTCGAACTCGGGCAGGTTCGGGTGGAGGAGCTGTTCTTCCAGGATGTGGTTCGCGAGGAGCGGCACGAGGCCCATCATCCCGCGGAGTTTCAGCGGCACGGAGCGTCCGTCGAGCTTCAAGCGGTCGTAGTAGAACCCGTCCTCCTCGTCCCAGAGGCCCGCCCCGCCGATGTTGTTCAGGGCGTCTGCGATCTGCACGAAGTGCTCGAAGAACTTGCTCGCCACGTCCTCGTACGCCTTCTTGTGGAGGGCGAGCTCCAAGGCGATCTCGAGCATCTGGGTCGAGTAAAATCCCATCCACGCGGTGCCGTCTGCCTGCTCCAGAGCGTCGCCGACGGGGAGCGCCTTACTTCGGTCGAAGACGCCCAGGTTGTCCATGCCGAGGAACCCGCCCCCGAACACGCCCCGGCCTTCCGCGTCTTTGCGGTTCACCCACCAGGTGAAGTTCATGAGCAGCTTGTGGAACGCCCGCTCGAGGAAATCGAGATCCTTCTTCCCGCCCGCTACATACACCTGCCAGCACGCCCAGGCATGGACCGGCGGGTTCACGTTTGACAGGTCGTACTCGAACGCCGGGAGCTGGCCGTTCGGGTGCAGGTACCACTCGCGCAGGAAAAGCAGAAGCTGATCCTTCGCAAAGTGCGGGTCGATCCGCGCCATCGGCACCATGTGAAAGGCCGTGTCCCAGGCGAAGAAGGCCGGGTACTCCCACTTGTCCGGGACCGACAGGACGTCCCGGCTGAACAGGTGCCGCCAATCACGGTTAATGCGGGTGTCCCTCACAGCGGGCGGGTTCGGGTGTTCCTTGTCCCCGTCCACCCAGTCCGGAACCACGTAGTGGTAGAACTGTTCACTCCACAAAAGCCCCGCATACGCCTGGCGGGCGACGGCCCGCTCGGTCTCGGCGAGGTTACCGGGAATCTTCTCGCGGTAGAACTCGTCCGCCTCCCGCACGCGGTGTGCGAACACGCGGTCGAAATCCTCGAACGCAGCGGCCTTCGCCTCGCCGTCCGCCGTCAGCCGCAGCCGGAGCGTCACCTCCCTTCCCGCAGGGACCTCGAACGTGTAGACCGCAGCCGCCTTCGTGCCGGAGTCGGTTCGGACGGCGCTTTCCTTCCCGTCCACCACGTAGCGATGGAAGGCGTCCTTGAACGGTCCGGCCGCGGCGAGCCCGACGGCGCGGGCGGCCTTGGCGAGAAGCCCTTCGCCGACGACGGCCGGGTTCGTCTCGTTCTCGGTGAACACCCAGGCCGACGGCCCCGTGTCGGCCGAAAGGTGAAAGCGCCCGAGCGTCTCGTGCTCGGCTATCACCCCGCCGCCTGCACGCGTGAGCTTCGGCTTCGCCCACTTCCCCTCCTCGTACGCCGACCCCCAGCCCCAGGTGTTCCGGAACCAGAGGGTCGGGAGGATATGGAGGGTGTCGCTATCGGGGCCGCGGTTTGCGACGGTGAACCTGATCAGCAAATCGTCGGGCGACGCCTTCGCGTACTCGACCATGACATCCCAGTAGCGATCGTCGTCGAACGCCCCGGTGTCGGTGAGCTCGTATTCGGGCTTTTCCCGTCCGCGGCGTTTGTTCTCAGCGCGGAGGTCCGCGTACGGGAACTCACGCTGCGGGTACTTGTAGAGGGCCTTCAGGTAAGAGTGCGTCGGGACAGCGTCGAGGTAGAAGTACACCTCCTTCACGTCCTCCGAGTGGTTTCCCTCGGGGTTCGTGAGGCCGAAAAGGCGTTCTTTTAAATGCGGGTCTCTCCCGTTCCAGAGGGTCGGGGCAAAGCACAGCCGGCCTTCCCGGTCGGTGACGCCGAGGAGCCCGTCCTCCCCCCACCGGTACGCCCGCGCGAGCGAGTGCTCGTACGGGAAGGACCGCCAGTTGTCCCCGCCCTCCGAGTAGTCTTCGCGGACGGTCCCCCACTGCCGCTCGGGCAGGTAGGGCCCCCACCGCTTCCAGTTCTTCTCGCGCCGCTCGTCCTCGGCGAGGCGCACGTCCTCGGCTGTCGGCTCCGGCATGGGGGCCTCCTCCCGGTCGTCTGTCACGTGACGGTTAGCCCCTTAGCCCGCCGCTCGCCGCCAGCCGCTCGCCGGTCACCCAGCGGGCGTCGTCGGTCGCGAGGAACACGGCCGCGTCGGCGATCTCTTCCGCCGTCCCCATCCGCCCGAGGGGCGTCATCTGGAGCGTCTGCTTCTTCTCGGCCGAGCCCATGCCGCGGTTCATGTCAGTGTCGGTCGCCCCGGGACTAATTGCGTTCACCCGGATGCCCCGCGGCCCGAGCTCGGTCGCGAGCACCTGGGTGAACATGTCGATGGCCCCCTTGGTGGACGTGTAGACGCTCGTCCCGGGGATCGCCATGCGGGTGATGTTGCTCGACACGTTGATGACGCAGCCGCCGTCGGGCAGGAGCTTTAGCCCCTCGACGATGCACAGGAGCAGCCCCCGCACGTTGGTCGCGTAGTGCCGGTCGATGTGCTCGGCCGTCACCTTCTCCACGGGCAGGTGCTCCATGATGCCGGCGTTATTCACGAGGACGTCGAGCCGCCCGTACGCCTTCTTGACCGCGGAAAACAGCCCCGGGATCTCGTCCGGGTTACTGACGTCGGCCTTGACCGCGAGTGCGTCCCCGCCCGCCTCTTTAATCGCCGCCACCACCTCGCTCGCCGGCCCCTCGCTTTTCGAGTAGTTGACGACCACCTTCGCGCCCTCGGCGGCGAGCCGCCGGGCGATGGCCGCCCCGATGCCCCGCGACGCCCCGGTCACGAGCGCCACCTTATCCGTTAACTTTGCCATGAGTTCCTCCTCTCGCCGGGCACAGCCGGCGTTCCGGTTGGCCGGTGATTAAACCCGCGATCGACAGGGTCTCACAGAAGGCCGGTCAGGGTCCGGCCGACGCCGCGTGCGCCGTCGGTCATTGGTAGTCGCCGCGTGTTCGGTGGGACCATCGGCCCGCGTGCGGCCGGTGCGAGATGCGGGAAGCTACCGCCAGCCCGGACGGTCTGGGAGCCCGTCATTTATTGCACATCCAGCGCCAGCGTCCTTCCACCCACCTGCCCGAGGCGGGCGAGGTAGGCCGTCGGTTCGAGCAGTTGATACGGGAAGTAGAGCCCGGCCGGGGTCGGCGGGCGGCCGTCGAGTCCGACGAGCCGCTCGAGCAGCATGGCGACCCCGAGCCCCGTGAGCGGCTTGTGCCCCCCGGGGTGGACGACCGCGTGGCGGGTGCGGAGCGGCCGGCCCGCGTGATCCTGGCCCGCGAGTTCGATGAGGATTTCGGTGGACGGCGGCCCGCCGTTGCGGCGGCTCGAACTCACCCCGGTCGCGAGGTGGAACCGGACGTTCGGCGCGCCGGTCGCGGCCCCGAGCCCGACGACATCGAAGGGCGAGAAGGCGGAGGCCTCCATCTCGGTGCCGTCGACGGCGCGGAGCTTCCTCGTCTCCTTGTGCCAGACGTAGCTTCCGCCCCGGAGAATTAGCGCCTGGGGCATCGTTTTCTCCAGCCGCTCGAAGTCCTCGGTGGTGGCGGGGCCGCCCGCGTCCTTTTCGTCCACCACCGCGCCGAGCGTGACGTCGTCGAGACGCCCGAAGGCCTTTGCGAACTTGAGGGTCGGCACGGTCGTGGCACCCACGAGCCACTCGGCCCCGAGGACGACCGCCGCGGCATTCGGCCGGTCCGCGAAGGCCGCGACCTCGGGGCCGATCTCGACGATGCCGCCCGAGATGCCGAGGTGCGGCACCATTCGGCTGAGAGCGAAGCGGAGCGCAGTTACCCGGTCGTCTTTCGGGAAAACGGCGACGGCACTGACCTGTCTATCGCCGAGACCGAGGTCGGCGGCCGCCATGTCGAGCGCCACGCCCTCCGCACCGCCGACTTCTGCGGCGACCTTCTCGGCTTTCGCCCGGTCGCGGCCGCCGATGAGGAGCTTTAGGTTGGGGTGGGTCGAGCGGAGGTAGTCGGCCGTCCACCGGCCGACGCCCCCGGACCCGCCCACAAGTAGAATTGGATCCCGTGACATTGCGAAGCCTCCCTGTCTCAGTGCGAGTCGAACATGGCGTTCACCGTCGCGAACGCCTGGTCGAAACTCTCGGTCTTGACCGCGTTCCGGAGCGGCTCGCACTGCTTGACCACCACTTCCGTCGCGTCCGGCCGCGTCGTCAAAATCTCCATCACCCCGGCGATGAACTCCGCGAGCGGCACGGCCCGCGGGTCGCTCGCCTGCTCCGGGCCGCCGAGTTCCGTCTGGACATAGGGCGGCGGGAGTTCGATCACTTGCACCTTCGTCCCCTTGAGCTGGTGGCGGAGGGACAGGGTGTACGAGTGCAGGAATGCCTTCGTCGCGGAGTACGTGGGCGAGGCGGCGAGGGGGACGAACGCGAGCCCCGAGGAGACGGTGATGATTGTCGCCTTCCGCTGCTTCAAGAGGTGCGGCAGAAGTGCCGCGTTGAGGCGAATCGGCCCGAGCACGTTGGTCCCGACCATCGCCTCGGCGTCGGAGACGTCCTTCTGTTCGGCGAGCTTCTCCATCCGTGCGATCCCGGCGTTGTGGACCACCACGTTGAGCTTCGGGAAGTCGGCCACGACCTTCGCGGCGAATGCCTTCACGCCGTCCGGGTTCTCGACGTCGAGCGAAACCGACTTCATGCCCGGGTTGGCGGCGATCACCCCGTCCAGCACGTTCGTCCGGCGGCCAGAGATGACGACCTGGTTGCCCAGCTTGTGGAACGCCTCGGCGAGCCCGCGGCCGATGCCGGAGCCGCCGCCGGTGATGAGAATCGTGTTGCCCGTCATGTCCATGGAAAAAAGTTCCCCCTCATAAAGTGTCGGTAGCCATGCTACGCGCCACAGTCACCGATAGGAAGTAGGCACTCCGGAGTGCTATACTTACCTCAAGGAGAGTGACCCCCATGGCGAAAGTGAAGCACGTCCCGAGCCCCGCGGTGGACGCCCTGGTCCGCGAGGTCATCGCCCGGGTGGCGGACAAGTGGACGATGCTCGTTCTGGAAGCCCTGGACGAGCACGGCACCCTCCGGTTCACGCGGCTTGCTGAGCTCGTCTCCGGCGTGAGTCAGAAAATGCTCACCAAGACCCTCCGGCAGATGGAGGCGGACGGGCTCGTGACCCGCACCGTCCACCCCGTCATCCCGCCGCACGTCGATTACGCCCTCACCGCGCTAGGGCGGAGCCTAGGCGAGGCGTTCTGCGGGGTATGGGTGTGGGCCGAGAAGAACCACGCGAAGGTGGAGGCAGCCCGGAAGGCGTTTCGAAAACCGAGCGAGCGGCCGAAGTGACGGACGGGAGTCTTTTTTGGGGGTGCTTGGCGGCGAAGAGGCGTCAATCGGCCTTGCGAACGCAGCAGAGGCGGCGCATAATCCTTCAAGTTTTTTGAAGGATCTTGCATGGCCCGCTCGTCCCGCGATTCCGCCCGAACGCTCGCCGCGATCGCCCGTTCGCAGGGCGGGTACTTTACCACGAAGCAAGCCCTGGAGGCCGGTTACGGCTACCCGCACATCGAGTACCACGAGTCGACCGGGACCTTCGAGCGGGCCGACCGGGGCCTCTACCGGCTGGAGGGCGTCCCGCCGGGCGAGCACGACGACCTCGTCCGCCTCGCGCTCTGGAGCCGGAACCGGGCGGACGAACCCCAGGCGGTGGTTTCCCACGAGACGGCGCTCGTGCTCCACGAACTCTCGGAACTGCTACCCCATACGGTCCACCTCTCCGTGCCGCCGAAGTTCCGAAAAGCCGCACCGAGGGGCGTAGTTCTTCACAAGTCGCACCTTCCGGACGATCACGTTGAGGAGCGGGAGGGGTTTCGCGTCACCACGCCGCTACGGACGCTTCTCGATGTCGCCGCCGGGGACGTCAGCCAGGAGCAGCTCGACAAGGCCGTGGCGGACGCCCTCGCCCGCGGCCTCGTGCGGCGAAAAGCACTCGACGCGGCCCTCCGCGGGTTCAGCCACGCCGACCGTTTTACCCGCCGGGTCGGCCGGACGAAATCGATTCGGTAGCGGCAAAGGACGGCCATGGCGAAATCGTTCAAGTCAGCCGCCGCGTTCAAGACGTCGCTCGAGGCGCGGATGCGGACCCGCGCGACCGAGCGCGGCGTCCCTCTTCAAACGCTCCAGATCAAGTTCGTGATGGAGCGGCTCCTCGCCCGCCTCTTCCATGCGCCCGACGCCCCCTGGCTTTTAAAGGGCGGGTTCGCGTTGGACCTCCGCTACCGCCCGCAGGCGAGGACCACAAAGGACCTCGACCTGTCCGTTGCGCTTCTCGACGGGGTGGCGTCATCGGAACTGAGAGACCGCCTTCAGGCCGCGGCCGACGCCGACCTCGGGGACTTTCTCGCCTTCCGCATCGGCGAGCCGAAGGCCGAGCTCACCAACGCCCCGAACGGCGGCGGCCGCTTCCCGTGCGAGGCGGTGCTCCTCGGCAAGACCTACGCGAAGTTCCACCTCGACGTCGGAATCGGTGACGCGGTGGTGGGCGAGCCGGAGCGGCTCACGGGCGACGACACGCTCGAGTTCGCGGGCATCGGGCCCGCTGTCGCCCTCGCCATCCCGAAGGCCCAGCAGTTCGCGGAGAAGATCCACGCCTACACCTTCCCGTGGTCGGGGCGGCTCAACACGCGGACGAAAGACCTCGTGGACCTGGTGCTACTCATCGAACGCGGGGCACTCGACGCGGGCGACATTCGCGCCGCCCTACGGGCAACCTTCACAACACGCGGGACGCATCCCCTACCCGAGTCACTCTCCCCGCCGCCCGCGCACTGGAAGACGGACTTTCCCGGAATGGCAACGGAGGCGGGCCTCTCGACGGCGGACCCCCTCCCGGCGTTCTCGGTACTCGAGGCGTTCTGGACGACCCACTCGCTCGGAAAATGAGGAGTGTTGGAAGTGAATTCGGCCGCAAGGATTTCTCGGTAGTTGCCCATAAGTACCGAGGAATCGTTGCAGCCGATTCCCGAGATCCACGAGTTCGTTCGCAGAGAGGGCGGTCAATTCTCCCACAGTCTGGAGCTTTCCGCGTCGCGACAGCGCCCGAAGAACCCTGTTTGGAACATCGCCCTTTAGCTGTTCCAGAGGAGTGTCCGGTGACAGCGACCGATCGGCGTGGGGGGTGTCAAGAAGTATCTGTGCGCGCACTCTCGCGGTCGGATCGTCGATGCCATCGACAGTCACTTGCATTGTGACGACAGCACCCTGCAACGAGTCAGCAGCGGCATGAAGCGAACGCAATGCTTTTAATGCCACAACCCCGCCCGGGCCTAGCCGCGGCAGGGCGAGGGCAGCTTGGTCCAAGTCGCCCTTCGAAAGGTCGGTTTGAACGTTGAACGAACTGTTGCCGTGCTCTGCTTTGATGTCCATGATTCATGGTGCAGCTTGTTGAGTTCTTAATCAACCAGCGCCTTCAACTCGCAATCATCTGGCGATACATCGCTCACGTCGCCGTCAAAGAGGCCGCGGCTCACCTCGTTGCCGTGAACGACCCAGCCGTGGACGGCCCGCCTGCCGAAAAGTTCGAGGTAGGGCCCCGGGCTCACCCGCTCGATGAGGGTCCGCACGGCTTCGGGCTTTGCCGAGTGCTCGTGGCGATCGGCGGAGAGCCAGTTCGGGATCGTGCGGTCGAGAAACGTCTGCTCGCCTTTGACGCCGAGGAGCAGGAACTCCGAGGCGCACCGCCAGTAGTAACCGGTGCCCATCTGCGGCTTCACCCACACGAACACCCCCTTGTAGCGAAAGCCCCAGGCGTCGAGCACGCGCTTGGCGTCAAAGAGAAACGAACTCGTCGTCCAGAGGTGGAGGTGGCACACGTCGGCGGCGAGTTCCGCAACGGGCAGCTTCGCGATGTCCTCGGTCGCGAGGGTCGGGTAGTGGTGCGCCGCCCCCCGCGGGCTCCGCTCGTACTGCCACGGCGGGTCGGCGTAGACGCTGCAGAACTTGCACCCGCGTGCGGTGAGGGCGGAGAGGTCACGCACCAGGTGTCCGGCGGCGGAAGGGAGCGGCACGAAACTACTCTCCTTCTCGGGTCGGTAACTCCCCCGCCGGCAATCGCTTCGCATCCGGGCCATGGAGCCGCCGCCGCTCGCGGTCCATCCGGTCGGCGAACAGGAGCAGGGCGTCTTTGAGGAGCGGGTACACTTCCCGAATGGCGTCTGCCTGCTCCTCCTCGCGGAGTAGCGGCGCGAACACCTGGACGACCTTCTGGCTCGTGGCGAACGCGATCTCGTGGCTGACGGCCGGAACGCCCATCGGGAACCTCCTGATGTAAGAAAGGGGCGTCCGTGCCCCGGCGTTCAGGAAAAATCACCGCTTCGCGTAGTAGTACCCGACCCGCCCGTCGCCGCTCGGCAACGTGGGATGGAGCGGTGTTCAAGCGATACGCGAGCGACTGGCCGAAGCCAATCTCAGGCTGAAAGGCGAGTAGATCCGTTTAGACCTTCAGCACGCTCGATGCTGGTCGTTTTCTGGAGCCGACGAAAACATACAGCGGGCAGTAACCCAGGGCCACATTGTGGTCGGACCTATCGGGATTCTTTCCACTTGTACCCACTGTCGCGATGAGGAGCGGAGATGAGCGATGTGTCGCTGATCGAGTGGACCAACCGCACGTGGAACTTCCTGCTCGGCTGCGAGAAGATCTCGCCCGGCTGCGCCTCCTGCTACGCCTGTAAGGAGTGCCTGCGGATGGCCGGGAACCCGGTCGCGAAAATCGCCGACGCGAACCGCGGCCTCGCCTACCGGCAGGACAACGGAGTCCTCAACTGGACGGGCGAGGTGCGGCTCCTGCCCGAGCGGCTCCTGAAGCCCTTCGAGTGGACCAGGCCGTCGAAGGTGTTCGTGAACTCGCTCTCCGACCTCTTCCACAAGGACGTCCCGCTCGAGTTCATCCGGAGGGCGTTCGCCGTCATGCGGGCGGCCGACTGGCACACCTACCAGATCCTGACCAAACGCGCCGAGCGGCTCGAAGAACTCGCCCCGCACCTCGCGTGGCCGGACAACGTGTGGATGGGGGTGTCGGTCGAGAGTCAGCCCTACGCGTACCGGATCGACCACCTCCGGCGGACGGGTGCGAAGGTGAAGTTCCTGTCGGTGGAACCGCTCCTCGGCCCCGTGACGCTCGACCTTTCCGGCATCGACTGGGTCATCACGGGCGGCGAATCCGGCCCGCGGGCCAGGGAGTTCGACCCGGCCTGGGCGCTCTCGGTCAGGGACCAGTGCCGGGCGGCCGGGGTGAAGTTCTTCCACAAGCAAAACGGCGGGCGGAACAAGAAGGCGACCGGCCGCGAACTCGACGGCGAGACGTACGACGAAATGCCCGACGTCCTGCCGGCGGCTGTCCCGCCCTCCCGGGAGCGGAAGGGCGTGTCCTTGACCGTTCTGAACCAGGCGTGACGAGTGGCCCCGCGGGGGCATTTGAGGAACGAGCCGTGAAGCTACTCACCCCGAAGGAGGCGGCCGACCGGGCGAAGGTGTCGCGCTCCCTCATCTACACCTGGTGCGACGAGCGACGCCTGCCCCACATCCGGGCAGGCGCGTCGGGCAAGCGGGGCCGGATCCTCATCAAGGAGGAGGACCTCGTGGCGCTCCTCACGGAATGCCTGGTGGAGCGCCACCCGCTTCTTTCGGCGGGCGGGTCGCCCTCGTAGCGGCGTCCTTCAGGTGCTCGACCCGGCCGGAGAGCCGGTTGTAGAAGCGGTGCAGGGTGGCGGTCGTCGTGTGGCCGAGAAGAGCCGCCACGGTCGCGTCCGGCACCTGCGCCTCCAGAGCGTCGGTCGCGAAGCTCGCCCGGTACGTGTAGGCGATGACGCCTTTAAGTTCCGGGTGCTTCTCCCGGAGCCGGCGGAACCGGATGCGGACCGCGTTTCTCGTCCACGGCTTCCCGCGGGCGTTCAAGAAGAGCGGCCCCTCGGGGTGCGCCGCGGCGAGCTCCCGCGTGAGTTCGACGGCCTCGGGCGGCAGGAACACCCGGCGGGGTTTGCCCGTCTTCTTCGCCGTCTTGTGCTTCTGGAGGACCCAGAGGCCGTACTCGAAGTCGACGTCGGCGGCTGTGACGCGGGCGACTTCGCCCGGCCGGCAGCCGGTGAGGGTCATGGCGTTCACGAACCGGCGGAACGCCAGGTCGCGGATGGCCGAGAGGACGAGCGTGCGTTCGTCCGGGGTGAGGGTGCGGTCGCGGGTCAGGGCCTTCGGCTTCCGGAGGTGGGCGACGGGGTTCTTCGGGATGTGCTCTTCCTCGACCGCCCAGTTGAACGCCCGCTTCACGGCCCCGACCGCCTTGTTCGCGGACGTCGGGTTGTAGCCCTTGGCCTTGAGCCACGCCCGGACGTGCTTCTTCCGGAGCCGGGTGACGCGGAGCTTCCCCCACATCTCCCTGAACGGGAGAAGGAGGTCCCGGTACCAGCGGGCGGTCACCGCCTCGTGGTCTTCCTCGCTGTGTCTGAGAAACGCGGTGACCACGTGCCCGACGGTCGCCCAGGCGGGGGCCTTGTCGGAGGAATCTTCGAGGTGGTCGTGGAGGGCGAGTTCGCGGACGAGCTGCTCTTCGGCGAGCTTTTTTCCGGCCCGGTCGTTCGGGGCCTTGACGAGCGGGAGCTGCTGGCGGGCCCCGTCCTTCCGGACGGTCGCGTACCACCAGCCGGTTTGCTTGCGGAACCAGACCTTCTGCATGGCAGACCCTCTTGGGAGGAACCTCGGCGGTCCCGCAAGGGTCTGCCAACTGAAGACCCCCTGGTTGCAGCCAGGGGGTCTTCTCTTTTCTTCGCTCGAAGTGGTGCACTCTTTTGGTGCACCGCTTTCCGCAACTCCAGTCGGGCTGACAGGATTCGAACCTGCGACCTCTTGGTCCCGAATCAGGCGCACACAAGCCGAAAAACGCTATCGGCAAGCTACACAGGAGTTTCCGGCTTACGTAGTTTACACGGCTTCCGGGGTTTTGGCCGAAGATCGCAGCTTTTCCGCCGAGTTCTCTGCACCTGCTCTGCACGACTGTAATCGCTGGACACCAAGTACGCACACGGCGGCGTGAGACTCTGCCCGTCCCTTGGAAGGGGACCGGTTCGAGCGATCGGTAAACGACGCTTACTCCTCGGCGGCAGTCTCGTCCGGGTGGCCGAAGCAGTAGTCTCGCTTCGCACGCTCAGAAACGAACTTGCCAAGCCCCGGGTAAGGCAGTTCAGTTCGTTCCTCCCCACGATACCGAAGGCCCATTGTCCGGTCCGCCCCGTTCTCAAACGGGCCGCCTGCCGCGAGCACCAGTCCTTCCTTCAGTCGGAACGTGGGGCTGATGAACTCCCGGACCTTATCGCAGATGAAGTTCGCTGCCCGCGTCAGCTCGGCCATCAGGTCCATGACCAAGTAGACGTGGCGCTCGTGTCGTTTCAAACCCGCCTCGAACTCGTCTTCCTCCAGCCACTCTTTCGGGTTGTAGCTCCGGGTTAGCCAGAGGCGATCCTTGCCGACCTGATCGGCACCCATCCCGAAGGTGTTAATCAGGTCTTCGAGCACCCGACGGAAGTTGAGGAAAGCCTTCTCAAGCGATGGATACCGGCCCGGCCACACTCGCGCGAGGATCCAAAGCTTGAGCTGTTCCAGCCGGTCAAGCCGCTCGGCGCGCATTCTGGGACGGCCGTTGGAGAGTACACCGTAGCTCCAGTCTGCCCAGTTATCGACTTCGGCAAGCCTGACCCACTCATCGACGTAGCCGGCGTAGATCAGGTCGTCACGCTGTTTGGCAGGATCTTCTTGGCCGAAGGTCGCCTTGATAGCGGCTTCGTGCTCCTTCTTCATCTGCCGGAGCACTGCTACCGTGAATGCGTTTACCTGGTCATCTACGATCTTGTGGCATTTGTTGCAGAGAATGATGAGGTTCTCGACAAGATCCCTCTTTTCCATCGGAAGCGGGTCGTCGTAGCGGGGTCCGTCCTTCTTCTTCGAGACGATGTGCGCTTCCTCGCCGACGATGGATGGGTCGTCGGTCAGCGTCGCGTCTTCAAACACGGTCTCCTTGCAGCGGGCACAGATGCTTCCGCTTGCACCCCAAAGCAGCTTGTGCGTTTTTAGCTGGATACTCACTGTTCACCACGCATCGCAACTCGGGGCCAGCAACGTCGAAGTTTACATCGCCGGCCGCCTCTGTAAAAGTCCCCTGCCGCGCCCGATGACCGATAACCGGACTTATCGGTAACGCGGAAATCGTCCCCAGATCAGCGTCAGAGGCCCTGAGACGCCTTCGAGGCATTTCGCGGTCACTCAGCTTCGGACGGCTCAGCCTCGAACACCTCGACCCTTGTAACGGCGAAGACGACTCCGCGAACCGGCCAGACGGCGCGAATCTTCCCTTTTGGGATTGCGATCGGGTCGCGTGGCTCGATCGGGTTCGGGCTTGCCAGCAGCCACGTCCGATCGCCGGGAAATACGCGCTTGATGACGCTGCCCACCCGGTCCTCGTCGGTCTCGACGACGGCCAGGCTGCCGCGGGCGACCTGATCGAACCGACTGTCCATCTTTCTCGCCACCAGAACTACCTGCCCATCTAGTGCGAGCGGTTCGAGGCTCGTGCCCTGGACGGTGATGCCGAAATGGCCGGCGATGTTGCTCGCCTTAAAATCCTGCCTCGGCGACCACTCGTTTGCGAGCTTCCCGCTTCCCCTCCCCAGCTCCTTTCGCGGGCCGTAGCAGACGCCGTTTACCCTTCGCACCTTGCAGTCACTTTTCCGAATGCTCACCGGGGCGACCCCCGCCGACGGGTTTACGGCTTCGAGGAACCAGGCGTTTCCGGCAGACCACCCGCGACGAAGGTAGCGATTACCGGCGAGGTCGAGAACGGCGACTAAATCGCCGTCGCCGGCCTCGTCGGAGAGAAGCGCCCACTGGCCCGGCCGGGCAACGGGGCAGAGAGTATCGCTTGAGACGAGGATCGCGCCGCCCGCCGGGAAGTCAGATTCCGACGGCTCCTCGGCGAGATCGACAACGCAGCCGTGGGTCTGCGCGGCGGCGGATCCGATGATGCGAAGCCGCACCGGCTCGGCCCACGCAGCCGCCTCTTCTCCGACTCGTAGCCGATCAAACGGGATGACCGCGGCGGGAGCTGGGCCGCTCGGGACGGCCGGGGTTGCCAGCAGCGGCAGGGAGCGGCTCTTTAGCACGCGCAGCCGCTCCGCTTCGAGGCGTTCGAGTTCGTTTTTGAAGGTGACGTCTAGCTCACGCAGCTCAGCGAGGCAGTCACGAATCATCGGCTCGGTCACGTCGGCCTCGGTCAGGCTGTGTGAGCCGGGGTCGAGCACCCGAGTCACCTTCTCTTCCCTCACCCGCTTGCCGATCTTCGCCTGGTTGGCGGAGGCGAGCGGATGCGGCGCTACGAGACCCAGATACTGGTCGAGCGAGTGCCGCAAGTTGTGCGGGTTGAAGAACGCCGTCGGGCTGTAGGCGTCGAGCGTGATGACCAAATCCTCTCGATACTTCCGAAGCTCGTTCGGCACGCTGGTCGTGGCGACCGCGAGCAGCTCCTCAGCCCGGTCGAGACGGTCCCCGGGTCGGTAGGTGACCTGCTTTGACCTCGTGCGGGGGTTTAGCTCGACGAGCCGCCCGGGGTGAAAGTCGGTCTTGCAGTTGTTTAGAAACTGCCGCTGATGGGTCGCCACCACCACCTGCGTCGTGGCAAGTGCTGGCTTTAGAATGTTTGCCGACCACGCCTCGCGGTGATCGTCGTCGAGAGAAAGAATCGGGTCGTCCATCACCACGAAGCCGAGACCGCCCGGGTGCCGCTCAAGCAGAGCGAAGTAGAAGGCGAGCGCGATGGCTCTAAGCAGTCCGGCGTTTGCGATGTGCTGGCCAGGCACCTCGAACGCGCCGGCACTTAAGTAAGCCTCGACCGACTTGTCTCGCCCCTTGTTCAAGTGCAGGCGGGACGGCGAGAGGTCGGGGTTTGCGTGCGGGTAGAGCTTTCGGGTGTTCTCGATGGTCTTCTCGCGGATGTCGGTAAAGACCCGCTCGACCTCGGCTGCGGCGTACTTCCCGATGGGCTTAATCGCTTCGAGTGCCGCGTGCATCTCCTCAAGCGCGGCAAGTGCGGCAGCGGCCGTCTTGATGCCGGCCGCTTCGAGTGCTGCATCCTTAAGCCCCTCCCGCACGGCCACGACCGGCTCGACATCGGCCGCCGCATGCTTGCCGCGCGCGAGCACGGCAAGAAGCGACGAGGCTTCGCCGGCGCTCGAATTGACGAGTACGAGGAGCCTCTGCGTTACCTCGGCCAGGTGCCTGGCTGCCCACCGGGCGACCGCGATCCCTCGCCTCGCCTCCCGGAGTGCTACGAGGAAGGGCGCAGCGGCTTCGGCAAAAGCTGAGTCCGCGTCGCCTGGAATCAGCTCCGAGGCCTCGAACTCGACCGGCGACAGCGACTCCGCGATTGCCTCGATGCCAGGGGTGAAGCGTTCCGTTACGGGTGCGAGTGCCCCACCCAGTTCATCACAGATCGCCGCCCAGTCCTCGCGCAGGCAACGCGCCGGGTCCTTCGCACTTAACCCCATGACGGAGGCGGGCACGGCGAGCCGGACTTCGTCGGCGAGGTTTCGAAAGAACTCCCGTAGGTTCGAGCGCAGGTCGGCCGACGCGCCCTTTAGTCCGGCGAGCTGCGAGGCAACGTCGCTGCCCGCGATCTCCTGCTCACACACCGGACAGGATTCGTCGGTCGGCTCGAAGTGGGCCGCGGCCTGGATGAGAAGCGTTGCCTTGCTGCCGGGGACAGCTTCCCGCTTCCACCACGCCAATCGGTCGGCGATTCGAGCCTTTGCGGTCTGCTCGAACTTGCTGAGCGCCTCGCCGGCCGAGCCGACAGCGCTCGTAGCCGTGGCATTTGCGGCTTCGGAGTCTGCCACCAACAGCGAGCGGAATGCGGGAAACAGCTCGTCGGTCGCTGCTTCCAGGATGCGCACCGCGGACGTTAGCGAGTCGGCAAGTCCGGCCGGCACCGCCCGGCCTTCTGCTCCGATTTCGAGAAGGGACGCAATGGCTGCCTCAGCGTCAACGACTGCTGTTGCGGCCAGCGCCATCACCTCCCCGATTCGGGCTTCGTCCGGCGGCACTTCGCGGGTGAGGGTCGTCACCTGCTTGCGAAGTTCGAGGCCGTCACGGAGCTTGTTCGGGAATGAGGACAAGAGAGCCTGCTGCCGCTGCCGCCGGGCTGCAAGCGCTTCGCGCTCGGCGTTTGCCGCTTTCGTCAGGTTGGTTGCAAGCGTCGTTACGAGGCTGCCGAGTTCTTCAAGCGGGTCGTAGCCGAGCATCATGCTGAGCAGATGCCGGGTGTCCGGTGACGACTCAAGAGTTCTGCGGCCGAACACGGTCGCGGCGGAGACCGAAAGCTGAACGTCGAGCGGACTAATGCCGTGCTCGGAAAGCGATGGGCACGGCTTCCACGCTTTGGCGTCATCGCTCTGCTCAAGGCCATGAGCGAGGGAGCGTCGCAGGTATAACGCTCGCTTTCCGTCTTCGGTTCTGAGTTCGAGCACCGCCCAGCAATCGGGGACGGCGGCGACCGGGTCGTCGCCCTGGGGCAGCGTGTGAATTGCTGGCCAGTCACGGAGCTTTGCGACCCGCCCGGCCGCGGTCGGCGGGGCGTAGAGGGTGAAGCTTTCCGCCTCCTCGTCGCAATCCGTCACGACTCGGCCGGTCAGCACCCACCCGACGGCGGCAAGCAGACTGCTCTTACCGCTGCCGTTTGGGCCATAGATGAGCATCGGCACGCCGTCGAAAGTGAACGTGACGGTGACGCCTGGCGGGGCGATGCCGCGAATGGAGTGCGAGCGAAGCTCGTGCAGCCGCCAGCGCGGTGTAGCGACCCGCTCATCTGGCGACGGCACAAGTCGCAGTGGCGTGACTTCGTTTGGACTCGGCAGAGCGGCAGCTACCTCGGTCGCCGCAGCTCCAGCGGCGAGATAGGACACTCTTGCGGCGGTCGCCTGGTCGGCCCCCTTGCGGCGGGAGAGGTCCGCCCGAGTTTCCCAGACGACTCGAAGGAGCTGGAGAGCTTTCGGCTCCAACGGGCCGACTACGGTCTTACCAGAGGTGAGCCTGCCGCCGCGAAGTAACTCCTCGATCGCGGCGTCGGCAGGGGTTGAAGAACTTGCGGACATGCTCACCTTCTTCTGTGCTTCGCACCTGCTCGGCCACGCGGGCGGGCACTGCTGGAACAAGTATACTTTTGGTCAGAAGGAACGCCACCCGTACCGTGTTCGTGGCGGCTCAGACGCGAACGAGAGCTTCGGATTGCACACTAGGGTGTCCGCGCCCTCCCCCACGATTCGTTGAGGACACAGGGAAGTTAGCCAAGGTTCTCCGTGAATCGCCTTCGGTATGACGGATTTCCGTGCTCCAGTAAAATCGCCGGGGCACATCGGGGTCTTGTTTCTAAACTGTTTGGCCGGAAGGGTTTACATCTTGCTCTAGTCAACTCGCCGAAGGCGGAACACCAACAGGAACCGCGGAGCGAAGCGAAGCGGCCCCGACTTCCCGCCGCGAAGCGGCGGCCGGCACGACCGGAATAACCGATCATGCCGGCCCGCGTCTGCGGTCAGCCGTCCTGCTTCGGCTGAAGTCCGTGCAGAAAGGCAACGGCTCGTTCGGCGTGGGCCGCTGCCCGGAAGATCGCCCGGTTGTCGTCTTTCAGCACCGAAAGCCAGGATGCGAGGTAGGCTGCGTGATCCTCGCGCGGCTCCGGGGTGATGCCGAGATCGGCTGAGAGGAACGCCGCTCCGAGTTCCGCGACAAGTTCCTCGACGGCGTAGCCCGCATCTCCCCACTGCTTCCGCCCGAAGTCGCGGTCGAGCCTTGACGGGTGCCGGGTCCAGTGGGTCAGCTCGTGAGCGGCAGTCGAAGCGTAGCTCTCGGCGTCGTGGAAGGTCTCAAACGGCGGAAGCTGGACGTAGTTCCCTTCGAGTGCGTAATATGCCCGGCTCCCGCCGTGGCGGATGTCGGCACCGGTCGCCGCAAAGAACCGGTCGGCCTCGGCGAGCCGCTCGACTTTCTCCCTGGGCGGCGCGGCCAGGGCGTAGAAGTGCTGGGGAAGGCCTTCGACCTGACAGGCGTTAAAGACGGTGTAGTCCTTGAGGAAGTAGACATCCTGCTCGACCTCCTTGCCCTCCTCGTCAGTGCCCTTCTTGGTGAAGCTGTTCGCGTAGACGACCGGCGTCCCCTTCTCGCCCTTCTTGACGAAGCCGCCGAGTTCCTTAGCCTGGCGAAACGTCAGCCAGAGGGGGGCAGTGTATCCCCTCGCCTCGGCTTCGATCCACAGCACCAGGACGTTGATGCCCCGGTACGGCTCGCCCGAGTGACGAAGCGGCCGGGAGATTCGGCCGGCGGCGTGCTCAACGCTCCAGGGCTTGTGCCACGGGCGGACCCCGCGTTCCAAGTCGGCCACAATCTTCGACGTGACCCGCGTGTAGACATCCTGGCGGGTCTGGGTGCTCGTCTCGCTCACGGTGCTGTCCTCGTCTCTTGATGTTTCGTTGTCCAAGTGAATGCCGCGCGCATTCGCTTGGAACGAAGGCACACTTGGGAAAGGGGGGAGCGGAGTCAGGGGCGTGCGGCTTGGAGGGGACCCGTCTGCACAAGCGAGGCTCTGGGAGCGCGGAAGATGGGGAGGAGTCGAGCCGCAGGCACTTGACGCCGCGGGGGGGGCTCCCCCATTCGCCTCAAGTTAAGCCGCAGAGCTTGGGGTTGGTCAGCAGTTGCAACGTAGACGGCTGCCTCTTCCGCGGCCGGCGGGGCCGGAGCCGGCCGAGCTGCGACCGGCTCCGCCGCAGCACCCGGACGAGCTGCCGGGGCGACCGGAGGACGGCCGCCAGCTCGACGGCCACCCGGCGGATGTGCCGCACCACCCCGGCCGTGTTCGCGCTCCACAGCGGGCCGCCGTTGAGCAGCCGCACCCAGTGGTGGACCACCATCGCCAGCAGCTTGGCGTACAGCTCGCACAGCACCCGCGGCCCGCTCCGTCCGCGGGAGTGGCCGTACCCGCCGTGCGACTTCCACAGCTTGAACAGCAGCTCCACCTGCCACCGCGTCCGGTACAGCGCCCACACGTCCGCCGCCTCGTACCCGGCCAGCGGCAGGTTGGTGACGAACACCGTCCACTCGCACAGCACCAGCAGCCGGTCGGACACCGGCCGGCCCTTCTCCCGCAGCCGGCGGACCAGCCGGTCGCGGCGGAGTCGGGCGACCGGGGCCGGGCAGCGGAGGGCGAGTAGCCGGCACGGCAGCGGGGCCGCCCCGCCGATCACCACCGGGATGTCCAGGCGGTCGAGCCGGGCACGCCCGAGCAGGGCGGCGGCCTCGTAGGGGATGTCGTCGCCCACCCCGATCAGCACGTGCGGGGGCAGCCGGCTTATCCAGTACACCCCCCGGGCCGAGTCGGCCCGCAGGCGGTCGAGGTCGAAGTACCCCAGGTCGGCCAGCCGGAGTGACCCGGCCGGCAGTGGGTCGCCGGCCGGCACGGCCGACCGGTCGGGCACCCGGCCCGGGTGGACAGCCATCGCCGTCAGCCGGCCGCTGGTCAGCTCCCACCGGACGGACAGCTTGAGGGCGGCCAGCCCTTCGGTCGGCTTGGCCCCGCCGCACCCGGGCCAGGCGGGGGCCAGGTCGTCGGGCAGCGGGGTGACGGTGGCGTCCTCGACGTACACCCCGGCGAACCGGTCGAGCAGCGGGACGCGGGCCGGGCGGGCGGCCACCAGCCGGCCGACGGCCGCCCGCAGCAGCTCCCGCAGGTAGTCGGCGGCCGTGGCGTCGAGCCGCTGGCTGAGGGCCTGTGGACTGACCGCGGCATCGAGGCGGCCGGCGAGCTCCTCGACGGACGCCCCAGGGTCTTCCAGCCAGCCGAGGACGAGGGCCTGGGCGAACGCCGGCCCGGTGATCTTGCGGCGGCGGCGGACGAACCCGGTGTCCCGGGCGAGCCGGTCGGCGTCGGTGGTGAGGGTGGCCCGGAGGGCGGTGGCGACGTGGGTCAGGGTGGCGGGCATCGGGTCCGTCCGGAGGAGGCCGCGCGTCCGGCGCAACCTCATCCTAGGACCGGCGATACAGCAACCCGCCCCGTTAACTTGAGACGTATGGGGGGGCTCCCCCGGTTTTAATGGCTCGGACGGATGTTCCTGGGATCGAGAAGCGACTTGGTGGGGTCAGAATGCGGGCAGCGGAGCTGACTTCGGAATCAGACGGGGACTTTGCCCTCGGCGGTCTCCTGCTGCGGCTCGACGGTTGGCCCTTCTCGTAGCAGCGGCGGTGGCGCGTCGGGCAACTTCCTGAGTTCGGCAGGTGCGGGTCGGCGGATCTCTTCTTCCGAGACGGTTATCTCGCCGACAGGCGAGTGATAATCGACGGCCCTCAGCCGATACGTGTGAACGGGCCGAAACGGCTGGCCAGTCTCGGGGATGGTGATGACCTTACTGCTCTCGTGGACGACCCACCGCTGCCCAAACGCCGTGTCGAGCGGACCAGGCTTCTTGATTACCTGCTCTCCGAGGTTGAACAGAAGCCGGGCGTCTCGCGCCTCGGCGAAGCTCTGCCTCTGGTGGTTTCGGAAGTTCTCAACCGACCACTCGACCGGGATGAGGATGCAGGGACGCTCCTCGACAACCGCTGGGTTGTCCACTTTGTGGAACGTGCAGTCTTCGCCTCGGCCGACCGCCGAGTAGTCCTCGCCGACGCTTACCCGGCTGACCAGCATCTTCGTCAGCCGCCACCGCTCCCCAAAGCCCGATTGGTTCGGGTTGTCAAAGACGACCACGTCTCCGACCTGAGCCAGCAAGAAGGTCCGGGCAAGAAGCAGGCGGGACATGCGATAGCTCTCGTACAGAAAGCCGCACGTGATCAAAAGGCAGACGGAGTTTAGAAGTAGGCGCTTCACGTGAATTGGATGCCGGAAGCGCGCGTTCGTCTCTACTCCCCTCGCCTCGCCTACCGCCGGTTCCTCGCGCACCACTCCGCGATCGCCTCACGAAACACCTTCTTAAGCGCGACCGGAAACGCCCGTGCGGTAGGTGAGCCCCACTGTCCTCGGGGCGGAACGTCGGAGAAGTTCAGGTAGGCCCGGGAATCGTAGAGGGCGGAAACGAGGCCGTGAAACATCTCCGACGCTTTAGCGTCCTTCTGCCCGCTGTAGGACTGGATGTGGTGGAGCAGCTCATCGACCATGCGAAGCGTTTCGGGGTTCATGTTCACCTGCTTCCTCGGCGGGCTCGGCTTGAGCGGCGAAGCGGGCGTGACCGACTCCTCGACGTACTCGGCGACGTGCAGCGGCGGCGGCACACGTGTCGGGGTGGGTTGTGGACGCGGTGGAGCGATCGGCTGCTCCCGCTGGACTCGCTGAACCGGCTCAACCTGCACGTAACTCTCGTTCACCGGCGGCGATTGGTAGACGGGCTGCGGAGCGAAAGCTTGGACGTTCTGTACTGGCGGCTGAGGAGCTGCGGGCGCAGGCACCGAATCCGGAACCGGCTCCTGCTGCACTCGACGCTCAGGTCTTGTCAGCGGGACATCGTCTAGGTATTCGCCAAGCTCCACCGGCCGACTAAGCGTTTGGGCGGAGACCCCGATTTGAAAAGACGACGGGAGTCCTCTTGGACGTGGTTTAGCCACCGAATCCTACCCTCCCCTCGCCTTCGATCACTTCCTCTTCCACTTCGTCTTCAAACGGCGGAGCCTGGATGCCCCCGATGAGACGCGGCACGACCTCTCCGGCAAGTGTTAAGAACTGCTCGGCCGGTTGCTGCCCGCCGGCGTGCTCAAAAATCGTCTGGCCGTAGACGGTAGCCTCTCGGTGGCGAACACTTCGGTTGATCTTGGTCTGGAAGACGAACCCTTCCGTAAACAGCCGGACAAGCTCGGCGTGGATGTCCGAGTCGAGCTTTGCGCGGCTGTCGCAGTTTCCGAGCAGTACGCCGAGCAGTCGGATGCCCGGGTTGTAGCGCTCTTGGACTTTCTTCACGTTGTTCACCAGCGACTCAAGGCCCTTTAGGTCGTAGCCGGAGGGAAAGACCGGGATGATGAACCAGTCGGCGGCGACGAGTGCCGTGGTCATCAGGAAGCCGAGGTCGGGTGGGGTGTCGATGAGGATGATGTCGCGGACCCCGCGAAGGCTCGCCAGTGACTGCTTGAGCCGGTGGCGGTGCTCGTTCTTTACGTCGTCGGCATCGAGGTCCGAGTAGTCACCGTTTGCGATCCCTGCTTGGAGCTGTGCTTCGAGGCGGTGCGAGACGGTGCCGATTCCTTTATGCCCCGGCACGACCGTGAGTAGCCCACCGAAGCGATCGCCGAAGTCGTACTCGATCTCCCGGGCCGGCTTCTTTGCGATGTACGCGTCGGCCAGCGTAAACCGGCCGTCTGCGGTCAGTTGGTCCCGATCAATGCCGAACGTATCGGTCGCATTACACTGGGGATCGGTATCGACAACGGCGACAGAGAAGCCTTGTGCGGCAAATGCCGCAGCCAGACTTACGGTTGTCGTCGTCTTCCCGCAGCCCCCTTTCTGGTTTGCAAGGGCGATGACATGGGTTCTTGCTAGCTTCATATCGTTACAGGGTTAGTGTCATTCGGTTACACCTCGGCTCGACCCCTCAAGTGCCGTTGGCCGGACAGTCTGACGGTCCGGGCCGGCTCCTGCCGCGGCGAAGGACACCGACCGGCCTACTTCAACGCACAAAAAGTTGGACGGCGAGTGTGCCTCTATACATCCATACCCGCCGAATCCGTCTGCCGGTGGAGAGGCACACCGAGGCCCAACTTGTGTGCCTGTCTACCTCCACACCCGTCAAGGAAAAATTTCAAGCCCTGACCCGCTCGCTGCGTGTGCCTCCACACCCGAGGAGTACGGCGCAATCACGCTTTGGGATGGCCAGGTGCCGACTCCCGCATCCCGTTTAAACCGTCTGTACGGCCCGCCAAGGGCTGTTTAACGGTCACGGCGGGGCATCCCCCACCTTCTGCCGCACGCGCCTCATGGGCGCGAAGCCAGGCGACCGCGGGAGCCGTGGCAAATCAAGTGGTATCGCAGAGCTGGATAGGAAAACCGAACCGGTGTGGAGGCATACCGGCAGACCGCCGGCCGAGGCGTATGCCGGCATACCGGTATACCCCCAAGGACGAGTGTGGAGGCATACCGGCACTCCGCCGCTCATTTCGGACTTAGCACTGCGGCATATAGCCCATCTTGTACCTTGCGAGCCTGGAACGCCGGTTGCAATGTCGCCGGGAATAGTAACGTCGCTGGGGGGTGACCCCCCAGCCGCGAGGAAGGTAATGACTATCGAGTAACGATCACCCGGACCCGGAAAGTAAAAAAGCGACCTGGCAGGGTCGCTTTTTTGGGGTCACTCCGTTTCAGTTGGCAGACCGAAACAGGGCAGTAAAAAATTGTCGGATAGTTGATACGCCTCAACTCTGCCCCGATTCCATGCCACGAGTCAATTGACAAAACGGCGAGGCCCGACGGTACCCGTGTGCCTCCATACCCGCACACGGCCCGGTGCTCGTTCCTAATTGCGTAGGAGCGAAACGAAATGGCTGCGTCGTTGGCCCGGTCTGACCGGGTGAGGGGAGGCTATGTCCTTATTCCAGTTGTGGAGCTTTGCTCGGCTTGGGCCGCCTACCGAACAAGCAGGATAAAACTCTTCGACCTGCGCGTCTGGCTTGCTGCAAAGGAGATGGCCGCTCGGCGCTCCTTTAGCTCCCGAGAGCGTCGCGCCATCTACACCACCGAAGAGCTTCACCGTCTGGTCGGCGGCGTTGGAGGTCAGCACGTCCGCGCTTCGCTTCGCCGCCTCCGTGCCGCCTCGCTCGCGGTGATGACCGGGGAGTCACTCAGTTTCCCGGACAGTAAGCGAGTTTCCGATGCTCAAGAGGGAACTCCGCTCGGCTCAATGCTCGCTGCCGTCCAGCTCACGAACCGAAGCGTCCCAGTTCCCCGGCGACTTCTTCGCCTGCTCGCCCGAGAGGGGACACGAGTTGGCATCGCCACGAGACTGGCTCATCTCATCCGATGCGTCTTTCGACGACGATTCAAGCTCGTCGCCATCGGCCGGTGTGCTGCCTCGTGGGTCGCCTCCGTCTTTGGCGTCGATGAGCGGCGGGTGAAGGAAGAGCGTAAGCGGCTTCTGAAGGAAGGCTGGCTTGTCTCCGTCGAAGACCCGACCTGGGCAAGGAACCGGTGGGGTATGCGGGTCCAGGTCAATCTGGATGTCGTCTCGGAGGCGGCACCTGTACGGCCGCGAGGTTTGTCCACAAGCAAAAAAGCACCCCCGCAGCTTCCGCCCACAACCGATTTGCCACCCCCTGTATCAAACCGAAAACTCCTAACGGAGTACAAACACCAGAAACCCGCCTCCGGCAGAGCGGCTGGTGCTAGGGCAAAGCAAGAAAGGGAGGCTTCGCCCGGAAGAGAACCTACTTGGCGAGACGTGACCGAAGCGGACCTTCGAGACACCGCGCGGCTTCTCGAACTTCACCGTCAGGGAGTTCAGGCCGGCTTTGTCGAGCGTGGCGAGCATGTCCGGCTTCAGTTCGTGACCGCCGCCGAGCACGCCCGGGCAGTTGCCAAGCAAAACCCGGCCGGCCTCTTCGTCCGGCTTGTCCGCCGTCGGCTCTGGCACTTTGCAACGCAAGCCGACGAAGACCAGGCGAGGGGACGCTTGCGAGCGTTCGACGCGGTGAGGCCTGTTGACGTGCCTGGAAAGCGAACTGGCCCTGCCGGGAAGCTGGAACAACCGGAAATCTGCTGGAAGAACCTGCTCGACTTCCTCGGCTTCGAGTTTCCGGCTCCCGGCCGCGCCGCAGCCCCATAACAGCGTTTGCAGTCTTAAGCACTGCGTCCAAGCTCGGGGCGAGGATGCCCGGAGCGGTCATCGAGACGGGCGGCACCGCCCACCAAAGCCGGCCTCACCAGCCGGCGAAAGGGAGCAGCGGTCTAACCAACCGCGGCCGAGGGTGCCGACGCCCGTAGCGCCGGATGCCACGAGAGTGGCTCGTCCGGTGCGATGGACGCTGGGCTGAGTAATCCCGTCCGGTCTCACGCTCCCCTCGTATGGGAGACGATTCCGGGCGGAGTAATCCAGTCCTTCGATCCAATGCCCTTTAGAAACAGGGCGACAAGGACACGCCACCTGCCCCGGGCAGCCGGGGAGTTGGTCGTGACGAGTGAAGCGGGTGCCGTCGCCTTTAAGGCGACGTAATCCCGCCGCAGGGGGTCCGGACCACAGCCGCACGATCGATGCGGCAAATCGGGTGAAAGTCCTGTCAGGTCCGTTCAACCGCGCCGGCGTGGGGAGTTCCCGAACTGGTAACAGTCGGGATCGGGTGCATGACCTGCACTCGGGGATTCTCGGACAAACCCGGGGACCGCGAAAAGCTCAACCATGAAAGGCCCGCAAGGGCTTGCCGGTCAGTTCCGTCGGAGACGCGAGGCCGAACCGCGAAGCAGCATCGTCGGCGGGTAGGGGAGACGCTTCTAGTTTCGGTCCCCCGAAATCGAGAGGGCAACCTTTCGGAAACTGCGCCCGGGCGGGAGCCCGGGACGTGCGACGATGTGGAGAGGGGTAGCACCCTCTAGCGACGTGACCGACGGAAGGACGCTTGTCACTAACTTGGGAAGGTCCCAGGCGGCCGGGGTGGTTCCTCGGTGCCCGGCAGAAGGTCAGCCGGGTGATTAAAAGGCTTGGGACTGGGAGCGGGGGGTAAGTAGGAGCCCGCCAGAAGCGGGGCACTCTCCGGGCAAGGCAGTCCGGGCGGTGTTGGTGCGTTTTACGGGTGGTGCCGGGACGCAGACGTTCGGAGGTGACTTCGTCCGGCGGCAGTATCGCCGGGCGAGGTGGTCTTCGACCGACAACCACGACGAAAGCCCTGACGGGATTTCTTGTCTCGATGACACGCAGACTGAAGGCCGGTTTTCGGACGCGGTCAGACGAGTCGGCCGCCGGGAGGCGACCGAGTCATTCGGCAGCGAACGGACGGCGGGCTTGCCCGGCATGGAGCCGAGAGTCCGCCGGCGGTTTGTCAGGCGCTACCGCCATAACTGGGCAACTGCAACCACTGAAACTAGTGGCAGCAGCCAGGGAAGCGACAGCGCGCGATGCAAAAGGTTCTCCACCGAAGGTGGCGAACGGCTTTGGGGACGTTGTGCCGGAAACAACGTCCCACCCTTCCTCCCTTCTGAAGCAGGAGGCGAAGTCGGGCTGATCGGCGGGGGATGAAGTACCGAGCCGAAGCCACCTCCCTTCCCGGGTTCGTCCAGCAGATCGCCGTCTCGTACGTGGCCAATGAGTACTTCTTCTACGTCACCGGGTCGGTTCCTGAGAGGAAGGATCCGACCCTCGTAGACCGGAAGCTTGTGGCCCGGTACGGGATCGACGTGTCGAAGTGGACCCGGTCGAGGCGGCGAAAGACCGGCGAGGCCGGCGTTCAGTACATTCGCTTCCGCCGGCTCTTCGTGGTGATGGCCACCCACGGCCAGCACCGGTTCTTCGAAGATGAGGGGGAGCAGGTCCGGGACCTCCGCCGTGTGCCGCTGAAGGTCGAGGGGTACTCGATTAGCTACCGCGAGGGGCGGGTGCAGGTCCGGATCGAACGGGAGGAGTACGGGCAACTAAAAGACCACTTCGTAAAGATTGCTCTTCGTCGCTCGGCAGAAGCCTTGGCCGACGAGTTCGAGTCCCTGCCGTATGTTCCCTATGCCCCGGTTCGGGGGCAGCTCCTTTGCATCTGGCGGGCGGTGAACCGGGTCCGGAAGGTGGCTGGCCTTGAGTTGGTGCCCCGGTCTTCGGTGCCGGCCGAGCGGCCCATCCTCCGTCCGTTCGGACCACGCGGCTCGTAACACGGGTGTCGTCGCTGGCCAGGTATTTGCCCGTCACCGGGTTATGGACCGCCGCCCAGGGTGCCGGCTGGCTGTGTCCAGCGGGAGTGGTCTTAAGCCGCGCCGAATGTCGGAGTGTCCGGACAGTTCGGGTTGACTTCTGGGGGTGAGGTGCCGATCCTATGGGTATGGGCCGTTTCGCGCTCACCCTCTGGTTCACGCTCACGACCCTGCTCGGGCCGGGGGTGTGCTGCTGCACGGTGGCGTCTGCAAAGCCGACCGAGGCAGGCGAGCATTCGCCTACGAAGCCTGTAAAGTCCTGCTGCCGCGACAACACGCCCCCGTGCTGCCCGGACAGCCAGCACCACCCTGAGCCGGGGACACCCGCTAAGTGCCCTTGCGAGAAGGGTAAGCAGGTGACGGCCCTGCCGTCGGCTGCGACCACTTCGGACCTTTCTGCTCAACTCAAGCTGGTCGATGCCCTGTTCGTCGGCTTGCCGTCTTCGATCGCATTTGACCTGTTTGCCCCCAGCTCGACTCCAGCCGCTCAGCTCCCTTCTGCCAGTGGACCATTCGGCCGCGAGCTTCTCGCGGCGTACTCCGTGCTTCGCTGCTAGCTCACTTCTAGCGGACGCCGTGTCCTGGCGTTCCCCCTCAATCGCTTGACCACGCGCGGCGTGCTCTACGCCAGCTTCCGTTAACGCTCGGGGTCCTCGCGTCATTCGTGATGCGACCTGGCCCAGTTCGTCCTCGGTTGGTCCCTACCGCCGGCGTCATCCGCCGCGCGCTGATATCCGCAATGGAGGGCCGTCATGGTCCGCTCGCTACGCTTCGTTCCAATCGCCGCAACCCTTGCCGGTGCGACGCTGATCCTTGCCGGCTGCAACAACCCCGCTGCCCCGTCCGCCGCCGATCCGTCGAAGGCCAACACCCCCGCTGCAACGGCCCCGCCGCCGAAAACGGACGGCGAGCACGGGCACAAGCCGACCGCTCACGGGGGGATTGTCGTGCCCATCGGCAGCGACAGCTATCACGCTGAGGCCGTGTTCGAGAAGGGCGGCATTCTGCGGCTGTACACGCTCGGGCAGAACGAAGCCACTGTTCTCGAAGTCGAGGCCCAACCGCTCACGGGATACGTCAAGGCCGAGGGCGGGATGGAGTCGGAGTCGTTCGTCCTCGCCCCGAAGCCGCAGCCCGGCGACAAGTCGGGCATGACCTCGCTGTTCGTCGGCCACCTGCCGAAGGAGGTGGCCGGGAAGAAGGTCGAGGTCACGATCCCGTCGATCCGTATCGGCAACGAGCGGTTCCGAGTCGCATTCAAGTCCGTCCCCGACGCCGGCGAACACGGGATGCCGTCGAAGGTAGCCGACGACGACGAGCGGAAGCTCTACCTGACCCCCGGCGGCAAGTACACCGAGGCCGACATCCGGGCCAACGGTGGGGTGGTCGCGTCGGTGAAGTTCAAGGGGCTTAAGGCGGAACACGACCTGAAGCCGAAGGCCGGTGAGAAGATTTGCCCGGTCACACTCACGAAGGCCAACCCGAAGTTTTCGTGGGTGATCGGCGGCAAGACCTACGAGTTCTGCTGCCCGCCGTGTGTGGATGAGTTCGTGGCGCTTGCCAAAGAGAAGCCCGACGAGATCAAGGAGCCGGAGTTCTACCGCCAGAAGTGACGGTCGGGCTTCGCACCAGTATTCCCCGAGCCGGCTGTGGGCCGCCCGGCTTAGGGATGTGACGAGCGGCCCGCCACTGCACGAGGTCGAGACAATGTTGACCAAGCTGTTCGTCGGGCTGGTGTCCGTCGCCGGTCTGGCCGCGTCCGGTCTGGCGTTTACGGGGGCCAGCAAGTCCTGCTGCTACCCCGGCTCCGAGTGCTGCTTCGCCGGCTCGCCCTGCTGCACCGACTGCTGCTCGGCCGGGGCCGACTGCTGCTACCCCGGCTCCCCATGCTGCGGGGACAACGGGGCCAAGGCCGCCCCCGCCGCCTGCTGTCAGCCGGGTGCCGAGTGCTGCGACGCCGGCTTGCCGTGCTGTGACGCTGCTCCCGCGAAGGCCACCGGGGGCTGCTGCCTGCCCGCCTCGCCGTGCTGCGTGCCGGGGGCCGAGTGCTGCGAAGTCAACTGACAGTTTCCCTGCCCGGCCCGCCCGCCTGAACGGGCGGGCCGGGCTTCCCGAGTCATCAGGAGTTCATCGTCCGATGCCGAACATTAAGACCCCGCTAGCCACACTCGCGTTGCTCATCGCGTTCGTCATGACCGGGTGTAACGTCAACAAGGACAAGCCCCAGCCCGATGCCCCGGCCGGCCAGACGCAGGCCGCAAGCGGCAAGACTGACGACGTGGCCGCCGAGCGGTCCAAGCTCTCGCCCGAAGACCGTGCCCTCGTCGAGGCGCAGGAGTGGTGCGTAGTCAGCAGCGAAGAACGTCTCGGCTCGATGGGGCCGCCGCTGAAGCTCGACATCAAGGGCCAGCCGGTCTTCGTCTGCTGCAAGGGGTGTAAGCGGAAGGCTGAGGCCGATCCGGACAAGACGTTGGCGAAGGTCGAGGGGCTAAAGGCCAAAGCGAAGGCTGAACGGGACGCCAAGAAGTAACCCGACGAACCGGAGGCCGACATGCGTGCCATCGTGTGGATCGCCGTCGTCGGAGTCGTCGCAGCCCGCCCGCCCGAGCGGGCCGGTGCTAGCGAACCGACGCCCGCCGAGGTGTTCGAGAAGCGTATCGTCCCGATCTTCAAGTCGCCGAACCCGTCGAGTTGTGTGCAGTGCCACCTCGCGGGGGTTGACCTGAAGGACTACATCCTGCCGGACGCCGAGCGGACGTTTCAGAGCCTCCGGGACCAGGGGCTTATCGACCTCGCAGCACCCGAGCGGTCGAAGATCGTCTCGCTCATCGACATGGGCGGGGACGGTGCTAAGGGGCCAAACGCGGTAAACGCCAAGCTCCGCAAGGCCGAGCGAGAAGCATTCGTGGCCTGGATCGCGGCGTGCGCCGCCGACCAGAAACTTAAGGCGACCCCGAAGCTGGAGGCGAAGGACCGGGCCGGGCCGAGTCGCCCGAACGAGGTAATCCGGCATGCCCGGACGGACCGGGTGCTGGAGTCGTTTGAGCGAAACGTGTGGGCGTGGCGGTTTCGGTGCATGAACTGCCACACCGAAGGCACCCCACAAAACGACAAGCACCGCAAGGAGTACGGCGACCGGGTGGCGTGGGTGAAGAAGGCCGGGGCCGGGGACACGATGAAGTACCTGATCGCCTCGAAGCTCATCGACCCGGTGAACCCCGAGCGGAGTTTGCTCCTTAGCAAGCCGCTCGGCGAGAAGCACGAGGGTGGCACCAAGTTCGTTGTCGGGGACGACGCCTACAAGGGGTTCCGTGCCTGGATCGAGGACGTGGCCGCGATCCGCGGCGGTAAGTACGCCGCCGCTTCGGACCTCCCGCCCGCCGACGTCGGTCCCGAGCGCTTCGGCACCGACCTCTGGCTGAAGCTGACCAACTGCCCCCCTGAGTGGGGCGACAAGTTCCTACAGGTCCGCGTCTTCGCCTGGGATGCCGGGCGGAAGGCGTGGGAGAAGACACCCGTCGCCGTCTCTGATCGGATGGTCTTCGGGAAAGGGAAGCTGTGGCAGCACAACCTCACCTTGCTCGCCCCGAAGGGTTCTGACCAGGCCAAGGTGTGGCGAGCGGGTAAGCCGTCGCTGCCCGAGGGCAAGTACTTGCTCAGGGTCTACCTCGACGGCGAGAGCAAGTTGCTCAAGGACTGGAAGGCCATCCTAGACGACACCGACTTCGCAGGTCTGGTCGAGTTCCCAGCCCGGTGGCGGGAGGGGTATGGCGCGATGACCGCCGTAGACGCGGGCAAGGTTCGGAAGTGACACCCTGGAGAATCACCATGCGGCTCACCCTCGCGGTCCTGCTTGCGACGCTTGTCGCCGGCTGCGGCCAGAAGCACGACGACCATAAGGCATCCGGCCCCGCCGACACCAAAGGCGACGGACACAAGCACGACCACGGCGGTCACGACGGCCACCGGCCGGCGATGACCGTGCTTGAGGTCCGGCCGGCTGGGGAGGTCAAGGCCGGTCAGGCGACGGAACTGGAACTCACCATCCCCGGCGGTGCCGGCGGACCGCTTACGGACTACGCCGTCGTTCACGACGCGAAAGTCCACCTGATCTTGATTCGGGAAGGTCTCGACCAGTTCGCCCACCTGCACCTGACGCCCGACCCGGGCAGCGGTGTCATGAAGGTGAAGCACACCTTCCAGGTCGGCGGCACCTACCACCTGTTCGCCGACCACCAACCAGTTGGGAAGGCGGCGGCCACGGCTGTCGCTCAGTTGAAGGTGGTCGGGGATGCCCCTTCTGCCCCGCCGCTCACCCCCGACGCGCCGGGGGTTGTTTCGGGCGACGGCCTGACGGCGAAGGTGGCTCTCGACGGGACAAAGCCCGGACAGGAGGCAACGGTGCGGTTCGAGTTGACTGACCAGTCCGGCCAACCGGTCGCCAACCTGGAGCCGTACATGGGGGCGACGGGCCATCTGGTCGTCGTCAGTGCTGACGCCGCGCGGTACGTCCACGCCCACCCCACCGAGGGGCAAGCCGGGCCAAAGAACGTGGTGGCGTTTGGGGCGATGTTCCCGCAGGCCGGAATTTACAAGGGTTGGGGTCAGTTCAAACGGGGCGGACAGGTGCGGGTAGTGCCGTTCGTGGTCCGGGTGCCCTGAAAGAAACAAACCGCCCGCGCGCTTAGCGGGCGAGGTGAGCCACGGTCGGGCGGACGGCCTCACGCCGGGATGGCGGGGGCCGCGCCCCAAGCCGTCGAGGGGGTGGGAAGCCGCCGGCGAGCGCGCCGCGGTGGCGAGTCGGCCCCCGGCTGGTGTCGGAAGGAGCGTCGTGGCCGCACCCCGGACAGGCCGGGGCTGCGGACGCGGCGGCACGATCGCCCCAAGGAGCTTCACCCATGACGACGAAACGCTTGCTCGGAGTCGCGGCGATGGCCGTGACCGTCCTGGTACTCGGGGGCGTCGGCGCGAGCCGGGCCGACCACCACTCGAAGCACTTCGAGGACTGCGCGAAGGTGTGCGCCGACTGCCAGGTCGAGTGCGAGAAGAACTTCCACCACTGCTTCAAGATGGTGGAGGCCGGGAAGAAGGAACACGCCAAGGCCGCGCACCTGAGCGCGGACTGCGCCGAGTTCTGCACCCTGTCCGCCAAGCTGACCGCCCGCAAGAGCGAGTTGGCGGTGCCGGCCTGCGAGGCGTGCGCGAAGGCGTGTGACGCCTGTGCCGCCGAGTGCGAGAAGTTCAAGGACATGCCGGAGATGAAGGCGTGTGCGGAGGCGTGCAAGAAGTGCGCGGCCTCCTGCCGCGAGATGGTGAAGATGGTCGGCCACGACCACGGGCACGAGAAGAAGTAGAGCCGTCACCGCCGGTGCGAGCCGACAGGCTCGCACCGGCCCTCAGTGACGATTCCGACGGAGGTTCAAGCGATGGATCTGACGCCTCGGACCCGTTCTCGGCTGACCCGACCCGCCGTCCTCGCATCCGGCTGCCTGCTGACCGTGGCCGTGGGGGTGCTCATCGCCCACGAGGGGCACACGCCGTTGCCGTCGAAGGGAGCGGAGGTGGATGTGGCAAAGGGCTTCATCCGCCTGAGCACCGACGCCAGGTCAGCCCTCGACGTGCGCTCGACGGAGATCGGCACGACCCCGCCGTCGGACACCGTGCTGGCCTACGCCACCCTCGTGACCCCGTGGAAGGGGCACGCCTTTGCGGTCAGCCGGTTGCCGGGCCGGATCGTCGCCCTGCACGCCCGGCCGGGCGACCGCGTTGCCGCAGGGCAGGTGCTGGCGGACGTGCAGAGCCAGGAGTTGGAGGCGCTGCGGCTCGATATTCAGAACGCCCGCACCGAAGCCCGTCTTGCCGGCCAGGTGTACCAAGGGGTCAAGGAGTCCGCCGGTGCCGTCCCCGACCGCGACATCCTCGCCGCCGAGGTGGCCCTTGAGCAGGCCAGGAACGCGCTCGATTTGGCCGGGGCGAAGTGGGTGGCCCTCGGCCTGCCGCGCGAGACGCTAGACGCGCTCCTCGCCGGCACGGCCACCCCGACGCCAACGCTGCCGATCCGAAGCCCGGTCGGCGGCACGGTGATCCACGCGGACCTGTCGGTCGGCAAGGTGGTCGAGCCGGGCGAACACCTGTTTGAGGTCATCGACCTCTCGACGGTGTGGGCCAAGGTCGGGGTGCTCGAGAAGGACATCACCCGCGTTGCGGCCGGCCTACCGGTCGAAGTTCGGCTAGCCGCGTACCCCGGCGAGGCGTTTAGGGGTACTGTTTCGGTCGTCGGGCAGTTTCTCGACGCGACCTCGCATTTAAACGACGTGTGGGTCGAATTTCGCAATCCCGCCGGGGCGGAACCCCGGCTGCTGCCGGGCATGTACGGGCAAGCCCGGATCGAGCTTCCCCCGGCCACCGGCACGAAGACGGTGCCGTTTACGGCCCTGGTCAACGACGGGGTGGATCGGTTCGTGCTGGTCGAGGAGGCGAGTGCCTCGGGGGTGTCCGAGTATCGCAAGAAGAGCGTGGTCGTCGTCCGCGAGACGCCGGACGTAGTCGAGGTCCGGTCGCCGGACCTTTTCCCCGGCGACCGGGTGGTGACACAGGGCGGGCACGAACTCGGCACCTTCTTCGCCCCCGGCGTACTACGACTGACACCCGAATCGGCCCGCACCATCGGACTCAAAGTCGAGCCTGCCGCGGCCCATCCGGTTGAGACGGTGGCCGAGGTGCCGGGGGTGGTCGATCTGCCGCCCGACCGCCGCAGCGTGGCTGCCGCCCGAATGCCCGGAGCGATCATGTCGCTCCGCGTGGACCGGGGCCAGCGGGTGAAGGCTGGGGACGTGCTGGCCGAGGTGTTCAGTCTCGAACTGCTAAATCTTCAACTCGACCTGCTCCGCGAACACCTGGCCGCCGACCTCGCCGGCCGGCAACTCGCCCGATTGAAGGAAGCAAAAGACGCCGTCCCCAACCGCCGGCTGGTCGAGACCGAGGCGGCGGCTGTGTCTGCGGCGAACCGCCGGGATAGCACCCGACGGCGGCTCGAACTGGTCGGGCTGGACGCCGGCCGACTCGACGCACTGGTGAAGCGGCGGGAGGTCGCCCCGGCGCTGCCGGTGCGGGCGGCCGCCGCCGGGACCGTTGTCTCGTTTGACCGGGTGATCGGCCAGTCGGTGCGGGCCGACGAAGCTTTGTTCGAGGTCCACGACCTCGGCCGGCCGTGGGTGCAGGGGTTTGTGTCCGAGGAGGAGTTGGCCCGCGTCCGCGTCGGGATGCCCGCCCGCGTCCGATTGGTCGGCGACCCGGGCGTCGTGCTGGACGGCAAGGTGGCCCGCAGCGGGCGGACGTTCGGGGCGACGCACCGGACGCTCTCCATCTGGGTCGAACTCGACCGCGACCCGCCGACTCCGCTCCGGCACAACCAAATGGCCCGCCTCACCCTGGCTGTCGATGCCCCGCCGCCCGTTCTCGCCGTGCCCGTCGCGGCCGTTATCCGCGACGGCACGCGGGCGTTCGTGTTCGTCCGAACCGGCGAGACCTTCGAGCGGCGGGAAGTTGCCCTTGGTAGGACGGACGACCGCTTCGCGGAGGTCACGTCCGGGCTAAAGCCCGGCGAGCCGGTCGCGGTCGCGGCTGCTGAGGAGCTGAACACGGCCTGGGCGTCGGTCAGGTAATGGGAGGAACCGATGCTCGACCGCGTGATTGCCTTCTCGCTTAAGAACCGCTGGTTGGTGCTGCTGGCCGCTGTGGTGCTGGTCGTCGCCGGCACCTACCGACTGCGGCACATGCCGGTGGACGTGTTCCCGGACCTGAACCGGCCGACCGTCACTGTGATGACGGAGGCCCCCGGCTTGGCCCCGGAGGAGGTCGAGGCGCTGGTAACGCGGCCTTTGGAATACCAACTAAACGGGGCGACCGGGGTTCGGCGCGTGCGGTCGGCATCCGGCATCGGGCTGTCCGTCGTCTGGGTCGAGTTCGATTGGGGCACGGACATCTACCAGGACCGGCAGGTCGTCTCCGAGAAGCTGCAACTCGCCCGCGAGCGGCTGCCGGCGGACGCCAACCCGATCCTGGCCCCGATCTCGTCCATCATGGGCGAAGTCATGATCGTCGGCGTCCGCTCGACCGACCCGGGAGCGACGCCCAAACAGAAGCTCGACAAGGCGATGGAGCTGCGAACGCTTGGCGAGTTCACCGTCCGTAACCGCTTGCTGGCCGTCGAGGGCGTGTCCCAGGTCACGGTGATGGGCGGGGTGCTTCGGCAGTACCAGGTCGTCACCTCGCCGGGCCGGCTCGCGGCCCAGGACGTAACCCTGGAGCAACTGACCAAGGCGGCCGAGAACGCCAACGTCATTGCCGGCGGCGGGGTGATGGAGCGGAAGCAGGAGGAACACTTAATCCGCATCAGCGGCCAGAGCCTGACGCCAGACGAGATCGGCGAGACGCCGGTCGTGTGGCGGGACAAGCGGGCGGTCCGCATCCGGGACGTGGCCGACGTGCGCTTTGCCGGCCCGGTCAGGCGGGGCGACGGCGGGGTAAGGATGCGCGGCCCGGACGGCGTCGTCGGCGGGGAGGCCGTCATCCTTGCGATCCAGAAACAGCCGGGGGCGAACACGCTCGAACTGACGCCAAAGATCGAGGCGGCGCTTGACGGGCTTCAGAAGGAGATGCCGCCGGACGTGCGGATCGAGCGGCAGATTTTCCGGCAAGCCGACTTCATCCAGGCGGCCATCGACAACGTGGTCGAGGCTATCCGCGACGGCACCCTCTGGGTGGTGCTGATCCTGTTCCTGTTTCTCGCCAACTTCCGCACCAGCTTCATCACCCTGACGGCGATCCCGCTCTCCGTGCTGGTCACTGCGCTGGTGTTTAACTACCTCGGGATCACCATCAACACGATGACCCTCGGCGGGATCGCGGTCGCCATCGGCGAGCTGGTCGATGACGCGGTAGTGGACATCGAGAACATCTACCGCCGGCTGAAGGAGAACCGGCAGAAGGCCGCCCCCGACCCGCCGCTCAAGGTGATTTACAAGGCGTCGAGCGAAGTCCGAAACTCCATCGTCTACGCCACGCTCATCGTGTGCCTGGTGGTGCTGCCGCTGTTCGTCCTGTCGGGACTGGAAGGGCGGATGTTCGCCCCGCTAGCGCTAGCCTACGTCGTCTCGCTGGTCGCATCCCTGGTCGTGTCGCTGACCGTCACGCCCGCCCTGGCGTCGCTGCTCCTGCCGCGGGCGCGGTTCATGGAGCGGAGGGGCGACCCGCTCCTCTTACGGGGGCTTAAGTGGCTCGACGCAAAACTCATCCGGTGGGCGCTTCGGCACCCCCGGAAAATCTTGGCGGTCGCGGCGCTGCTGGCATTCGGGTCGAAGTTCGTCGTCCTGTGGATGGGGTCTGAGTTCCTGCCGCCGTTTAACGAAGGCACGTTGACGGTGAACGTACAAACCCGGCCGGGCACCAGCCTGGAGGAGAGCAAGCGGGTCGCCGAGCGGGCCGAGGCGCAGTTGTGGGAAGTCCCCGAGGTGGCCGCAGTCGCGCGCCGGACCGGCCGGGCCGAGCAGGACGAGCACGCCGAGGGCGTCAACACGTCCGAACTCGAAGTCCGGCTCATCCCGCACGAGCGGCCCCGGCCGGGCGTCGGCTATGCCCTGCTGAGGGCCGTGCCGGGGCTCCACGGGCGGGGTGTCGAGACGACCGGGCGACCCCACGAGCAGGTTCTCTCCGACATCCGCGAGCGGATCACGAAGCTGCCGAACGTGAACGTCAACGTCGGCCAACCGATCAGCCACCGGCTCGACCACCTGATGAGCGGGGTCCGCGCCCAGGTGGCGGTGAAGGTGTTCGGGGAAGACTTGCGGGAGCTGGTGACGGCCGCCTACGACGTGCAGGACCGGATGAGCAAAATCCCCGGCGTGGTCGATCTCCAGGTCGAGCCGCAGGAGAACATCAAGCAAGTCCGGCTCGAAGTGGACCGGAAGGCGGCGGCTGAGTACGGCGTGGCCCCCGGAGACGTGGCGCGGCTTTTAGAGACGGCGTACAAGGGGCGGGTAGTGTCCACCGTCCTCGACCGGGACCGCTACTTCGATCTGGTCGTCTGGTACGACGAAGCCTCTCGCGCCGACCGGTCGGTGATCGGCCAGACGATCCTCGACACGCCCTCGGGCCGCAAGGTGGCGCTAAGTCAGGTCGCCCGTGTCCTTGACGCGCGAGGGCCGAACACGATCAACCACGAACACGTCCAGAGGCGAGTAGTCGTGGCGTGTAACGTCCAGGGCCGCGACCTCGGGCGGGTGGTCGAGGACATCAAGCGAGAACTCGGTCCGGTTGAAGACAAGCTCCGCACGCTACCTGGGAGCTACCGGGTTGAAGTCGGCGGCCAGTTCGAGGCCCAGCAGCAGGCGAACACGCTCCTGTTCTGGCTGTTCTGGGCGGTGCTCGTCGGGGTGTTTTTGCTGCTGTGGAAGTGCCTTAACTCCTGGGTGGCGGCGGCGATGGTGCTGCTCATCAACATCCCGCTCGCCGCGCTCGGATCGGTGGTAGCCCTGCTCATCCTGAACCGGCCGGACCCAGCGGCCCTCCAAGCCGCCGCGTGGTGGCAGTGGCCGCAGGTGTGGGCGTCGGCCACAACGCTGTCCGTGGCGCACTGGGTCGGGTTCATCACGCTTATCGGGATCGTCAGCCGGAACGGCATCATGATGCTTGCTCACTACATCCACCTGATGAAGGAGGAGGGCGAGCCGTTCGGGGACGCGATGATCGTGCGCGGCACCCTGGAGCGGCTCGCCCCGGTGCTGATGACGGCCCTGACGGCAATCATCGGACTGATCCCGCTAGCGATGGGTGCCGGGCAGACGGGCAAGGAAATCCTGCACCCGCTGGCGGTCGTGGTCATCGGCGGGCTGATCGACGCGACGCTGATGGACCAGATCGTCACTCCGGCAGCGTTCAAGCTGTTCGGCCGGTACGTCTACAAGAAACCCGACTCCCCGGCGGACGGCACCCCGGCGGCGGTTTGGGACGATGCGTGGCTGCGCGAGCCGGCGGCGATGCCGGTCAACCGGCTCGAAGCCGCGCCGTCGCTGCCGGCCGCCGTCGCGTCGCCAGCGTCCGCCGCCGAGCATCCCGTTGAACTCGTGCCTGCGACGCCGCACCCGGCACCCCCCAACGTCAACGGGACGGGAGGACACGGCCCGTGAGTGACGAACGCGAGACGGCGTACCTCCCGGCCCTCCGGTTCCGCCCGCTGACCCGGTTCTACGACGCCGTAATGTCGCGGCTCCTGCGAGAGCGGGCGTTTAAAGCCCGGTTGGTGGGCGATGCGGCCCTGGCCCCCGGCCTGCGTGTGCTCGACGTTGGATGCGGCACCGGCACGCTGACCCTCGCTCTGAAGCGGGCGTGTCTTGCGGCCGAGGTCGTTGGCGTTGACATTGACCCGGACGCATTGGGGTTGGCGGGTGGCAAGGCCCGGAGGGAGGCACTTGCGGTCTCGTTCCGCCGGGGGTCGGCAACCGGCCTGCCATTCCCGGACCGGTCATTTGACCGGGTTTGTTCCAGCCTGTTGCTGCACCACCTGTCGAGGGGGCAAAGGCGGACGGCGCTTGGCGAAATGGGCCGCGTTCTGACCGCAGGCGGTTCGCTGCTCGTAGCCGATTGGGGTAAGCCGCGAGGGGTTATCCCGTGGGTCGGATTCCAGGCCGTCCGGCTGCTCGACGGCTACGCCCTCACCGCCGACCATGCCGCCGGGCGGCTACCGGACATGGTCCGGGAAGCCGGCTTTACCTCCGTCGATGCGGTCGCGGCGTTCGACACGCCGTTTGGCACGGTTCAGATCATTCACGGGTGCCGCGACCCCTGGGCGGGGAACGGAGACAAGCACCCGGCGATGGGAGCAGGCCCGCCCGGTCGGGCGGGCTAAGGTGTTCGCTGTTCGCACGGCCGGTCGGGTGACCCCGGCGGACTTTCGCGGACGAATCGGGCGGCGTCACCGCCGCCGCTTCAGGAGGGATCGGGATGCGTCGAGTTCTCGTGTTGGTGGGAGCGTTCGCCGTGGCGGCGCTCGCGTCGGCGGGCGCTTCGGCGGCCGAGACGAAGGCCGAGCTGAAGAACGTGCATATGTGCTGCGACGGGTGCGCCGAAGAGGTGGCCGCGATCCTCGGCAAGGTCGAGGGTGTTGCCGGCGTCTCAACCGACAAGAAGACCCGGACGGCCACGTTCACCGCAACGGACGCCAAGGCGGCCCAGAAGGCGCTCGACGCCCTGGCCGAGGGGGGCTTCCACGGCGAGCCGGGGAAGGACAAGGGGTACGCCTTCAAGGACGACAGCGGGGTTAAGCCCGGGATGGTCAAGACACTGACCGTGACCGGGTTCCACAACTCGTGCGGCGGGTGCGTGAAGTCACTCCGGGAGGCGGCCAAGGACGTGAAGGGGGTGGCCGGGGTCAGCGCGAAGGCGAAGGTTTCAACCGCGGAAGTGACAGGCGAGTTCGACGCGGCCGAGTTGGTCAAGGCTCTGAACAAGGCCGGCTTCCACGTCAAGGTCGGGGAAAGGAAGTAGCCAGTCGCGTGGGGCTGGGGGCAGCGGTCCCAGCCCCGGTTTTCCCGGGTATCAGTGCCGTCGCACTGTCTAACTTCCTGCTGCCCGTCGGGCGGTCAAGCGTCACGATTGGGGCCTTTCACCGGCGGGCGAATCGGGGGATGATTTGTCATGGCAACCGACCCCGTGTGCGGGATGACCGTCGATCCGGCGAAGGCGCTTAACGCGGAGCGGGACGGCCAGACCTACTACTTTTGTAGTGAGCACTGCCGCCGGACCTTTCTTTCCGGGGCTTCTTCGCCCCCACAGCACGCTCACGCGCGCCACGAGGCGACGACGAGGACAGGCACCCCCGAGAGCACCTCAACCCAGCATGTCGTTTACACCTGCCCGATGCACCCGCAGGTCGAGAAGGTGGGGCCGGGGATGTGCCCGATCTGCGGCATGGCCTTGGAACCGAAGGCCGTCCAGCGCGACACGGGCGACGATCCCGAACTCACCGACATGACCCGAAGGCTCCGGGTCGCCGGTGTCCTGACCGCCCCACTGTTGCTGTTGGCCATGCTCCCGATGCTGGGGGTGCCGGTGGACCGGTGGCTCGGCGGATTCCACCCGTGGCTGCAACTCTTGCTAAGTACGCCGGTGGTGGTGTGGGCCGGCTGGCCGTTCTTCGAGCGGGGCGGTCGGTCGCTCGTCACTCGCAACCTCAATATGTTCACCCTGATCGCCCTCGGCGTCGGGGCCGCTTATCTCTACAGCCTCGTCGCCGTCCTTCTCCCCGATCTGTTCCCGGCCAGCTTCCGGCGTCACGGCCAGGTTGAGGTGTACTTCGAAGCGGCGGCGGTGATCGTCACGCTGGTGCTGCTCGGTCAGGTGCTGGAGTTGCGGGCGAGGAGCCGGACCGGGGCCGCCATTCGGGAACTGTTGTCGCTGGCCCCGCCGACGGCCCGCGTCGTTCGGGATGGCAACGAGCATGAAGTGCCGCTCGAAGAGGTCCGGGTTGGCGACACTCTTCGCGTCCGTCCCGGTGAGAAGGTTCCCGTAGACGGCATACTGACGGAAGGTACGAGTCCGATTGACGAGTCGATGGTGACGGGAGAGCCGCTGCCGGCGGTGAAGGCTGAGGGCGATCGGGTGATCGGGGGCACGGTCAACCAGACCGGGTCGTTCCTGATGGCGGCCGAGAAGGTCGGAGAGGACACGGTGCTGGCCCGAATCGTCGGCATGGTGGCCGACGCTCAGCGGAGCCGAGCTCCGATCCAGAAACTCGTGGACACTGTTTCGGGCTACTTCGTCCCCGCGGTGGTCGCCATCGCCGTCATCACCTTCGTGGCCTGGGCCGTCCTCCGACCGGAGGAGCCTGCGCTTGCCTGGGCCTTTGTCAACGCGGTCGCGGTCCTCATCATCGCCTGCCCGTGTGCTCTCGGCCTCGCTACCCCGATGTCGATCATGGTCGGCGTCGGCCGTGGGGCCAGGGAAGGCATCCTGATTAAGAACGCCGAAGTGCTTGAGAGGCTGGAGAAGGTCGATGCCGTTGTAGTGGATAAGACCGGGACGCTGACGGAGGGACGCCCGAAGCTGACCGAGTGCGTACCCGCTCCGCCGTTTAGCGAGGCTGATGTTCTCCGCCTCGCCGCCGGCGTCGAGCAGCACAGCGAACACCCGCTTGCCCGATCCGTCCTCCAGGGGGCAAGGGAGCGGGGCGTTCTCATCCCGGCCGTGGGTGGGTTCGAGTCCGTGACCGGCGGCGGAGTGCGCGGCACGGTCGAAGGTCGAGCCGTGACGGTCGGCCAGCGGTCGCTTCTGGAAACGCGCGGCGTGCAGAGCCTCGGTGCTCTCGACGACCGAGCCGAGGCGCTTCAGCAGCAGGGCCGCACGGTCATGTTCGTCGCCGTGGACGACCGGCTCGCCGGCATCGTGGCCGTTTCAGACCCGATCAAAGTCTCCACCCCGGAGGCGGTCCGCTCGCTCCATGCTCTTGGTCTCAGGGTCATCATGCTGACCGGCGACAACGAGCGGACGGCCCGGACGGTGGCAGATACGCTCGGGATCACCGAGTTTAGAGCCGGTGTCCGCCCGGAGGACAAGTACGCGCAAGTCAAAGCGTTGCGAGCCGAGGGCCGTCGGGTGGCGATGGCCGGAGACGGGATCAACGACGCTCCGGCACTTGCCGAGGCCGATGTCGGGATAGCGATGGGCACCGGGACGGATGTGGCGATCGAGTCGGCCGGCGTCACGCTCGTCAAAGGCGACCTGCGGGGCATCGTTCGGGCGCTAAACCTCGGCCGCCGGACGATGGGAAACATCCGCCAGAACCTGTTCTTCGCCTTCGTCTACAACGCCCTCGGGGTTCCACTCGCGGCAGGCGTCCTTTACCCGATCTCGGAACACCTCCTGCTGAACCCGATGGTCGCGGCGGCGGCAATGAGCCTGAGTTCCGTCTCGGTTGTGGCTAACGCCTTGCGGCTGCGGGCGGCGAGCCTGTCCTAGCCAAGACTCAGATTCCCTGCTTTTTTCGCTTGACCCCGTACCTAGGTACGGGCCGTAGAGTGCAAGTGTGGAGGCAATGACCATGCGGGCTATCAGCATCGGCCAGTTGGCAAAGGCCGCCGGTGTCGGCGTCGAAACGGTGCGGTTCTACGAGCGCAAAGGGCTGCTCGACGCTCCGGCCCGGAAGGGATCCGGCTACCGGCAATACGACGACGAGGCGGTCGAGCGGTTGCGGTTTATCCGGCAGGCGCAACAGGTCGGGTTCACCCTCAAGGAGATCCAGGATCTGCTTGCCCTCCGGGACGACCCGGACGCCCGCCGGGCGGACGTCCGCGACCGGGCCGCCGGCAAGATCGCCGATATCGACGCTAAGGTCCGCGATCTGTTGGCGATGCGCGAGTCGCTGGTCGGCCTCCTGGAGTCCTGCGAAGGGGACGGCCCGGCCTCGGGGTGCCCGATCATCACGGCATTCGAGGAGCCCAGCCGCCCGGAGCTTACCGGAGTGAGACATGACTACGTTGAAAATGAAAACTAACTTGCGGTGCGGTGCGTGCGTGAAGTCGATCCAGTCACTCTTCGACGCTGAGCCGGGCATCAAGCGGTGGGACGCCGACGTATCCACGCCGGACAAGGTGCTGACGGTCGAGGGAGATGGGGTGTCCGCGGCGCGGGTGGGTGAGCTGCTGCGGCAGAAGGGGTATCAGGTCGTTGGCGAGATTCCGGTCGAGTCCCCGGCCACTGGGACTCCGACCGCCGAGCAGCCGAAGACCAGCTACTACCCGCTCGTGCTGATCCTCCTGTACCTGCTCGGGGCGGTCGGACTATTCGAGGTGGCGGCCGGCGGGTTCGACGGGATGCGGGCCATGCGGCACTTCATGGCCGGGTTCTTCCTGGTGTTCAGCTTCTTCAAGCTGCTCGACGTGCCGACGTTCGCACTGTCCTACAGCAGCTACGACATCCTCGCCCGGCGGTGGCTCGGGTACGGCTACGTCTACCCGTTCCTCGAACTCGCCCTGGGGGCGGCGTACCTGGCCGACTTCCAGCCCCTCTTTACGAACGCGGCGACGCTCGTCGTGATGGGCCTTAGCACGGTCGGGGTGGTCGAGAGCCTACTTGCCCGGCGGCGAATCCGCTGCGCCTGCCTGGGGGCGGTGTTTAACCTCCCGATGAGCTACGTCACACTGGTCGAAGACCTGCTCATGGTCGGCATGGCGGCGGTGATGCTGGCGTTGACGTTCGCCCACGCTTAGCTTTGGGCCTAAGCCGCTGCCACCCGGTAGGGTCGAAGGCTTCCAACCGACCGAAGTCGGAAGGGGAGTTTCACTTGGCGGAAAATGATCTTCGGAGCGGATCGGTCACAGTTGCCGGCGCGACCCTCAGGTACGTCATCGAGGGGGTCGGCCGGCCGGTTCTGGTCATCGGGTCCGCGACCTACTACCGACGAACCTTCTCCCGTCGGCTCGGGCACCGCTGTACGATGGCGTTTACTGACCTGCGTCACTTCGCGCCGTCCGACCCGGCATTCGACCTGAGGCGAATTACTTTCGATACCTACGCGGACGACATCGACCGGGTTCGGGCAGCCCTCGGCTTCGAGCGGTTCGTGATCGCCGGTCACTCGAAGCACGGCAACATCGCGCTTGAGTATGCGAAACGCTTTCCCGGCCGCGTGTCTCACGTTGTCCTGATCGGCTCACCCCCGTGTGGGTTGCAAGAGGTGGTAAAGGCGCGGGCCGACTTCTGGGAGTCACACGCTTCTGAAGCGCGAAAGACCGCTCTTCGGCTCAGGTGGGACGCCCTCTCTCCGGCCTGCCTCGCCGCGCTGTCTCCGGCTGAAGCAGAGATTGCGCGTTACGTCGCCGACGGGCCGAAATACTGGTACGACCCGAACTACGACGCCTCGCCGCTGTGGCAGGGGATGCACATCAACGCGGGCGTTCTCGACAAACTCCACGGCCTGTTTCAGGGTTACGAGTTGTCGTGGAACCTGACCGATCTTCAGTCGCCCGTCCTCGTTGTGACGGGCCACTACGACTTCGCGGTTCCACACGTCCTTTGGGACGAGCAACTGCCCCGGCTTGAAAACGTGACGTATCAGTTATTCGAGCGAAGTGGCCACACCCCTCAGCTTGAAGAACAAGAGCTGTTCGACAACATACTCCTCGGGTGGCTCCAGGACCATCGGCCGTGGCAATGAAGTAGCTCAAGTACCGGCTGCCAGATCGGAGTTATTCGGGCGAGCAACGGACCGCCTCACGCCCCTTCACGGCGTTGATGACGAGCAGCGGCTAATGGGCCTCGAAGGGTGCAAACAGGCGGCACATCCGCTACGACTCAACTTCCCGGGTGCTGGCGGCCGATTGAGTTCCCATGCGGCGCGCGGTTTCCCTACTCCTGTTGGTCGCGGTACTGCTCTCGCAGTGGGTGCAAGCTTTCCGCCGCGAGACGGGCTGTCCGATCTGCGGCCGGCCCCCCGCGCCGCACGTCCACCTGCGGGAAGTGTTCGCCGTTGGAAAGCAGCAGCAAGAGTGCTGCTGCGGACAACGCACCGGCTCGAAGCGTGACGATCAGGTCCGCGCGGGAACTCGGGTGTGTTGTCAAGCAACGCCCACGCTGGCGGAGCAGCCCGGCTCAGGGAGGGGTTGCTGCGAGGATGTTCTGAGACTGCCGCCCGACTCCGGTTTGACGCTCCGATCCGCGGGTGGTGACGGCGCTCGTGACTTCGGGGACTGTGACGCCCTGCGTCCGACGCTGGCACCAAGCCGGCTGTTCGACGGGCTCCGGTCGCCCGTGCTCCATGTCGGCATCCCCAAAGCCCAGCCGGCCCGTCCGCTCCACCTATTGACGCAGACCCTTCTCATTTAGCCGGACCCTCTGGATTTACCCCGCGGCCCGCCCTCCACCCTCGTGGTGCCTCACGGAGCGGGGTGGCTCGGGCCGCGGACCCGGAGCCGATTTCATGCACGGTTATTGGCGTGGTCGTAAGGTCGCCTCCGGCGGTCGCGTTCGGGATCACCTCGCGGAATACGGGAAGGGCGATTATGCGAAGGATTTCCGGCCGACTCGCCGTGCTAGCTCTAGCTCCGCTCTCTGCCCTCGCGGGGTGTGCGACGCCGCGGACCCCGCAAGTGCCCGTGCCACAAGCTGCGGCATCTGCGACGCGGCCGAGAGGGACGGACATCGTGCAGGCCGGCTTCTCCCAACCTCCAAAGGTGGACGAGCCGCCCGACGGACGGCGAGGGAAGCAGGCCGCAACGGAGCCCCTGCCGAACCCGCGGCGAGTGACCGACAACGCAACCGGCTCAGCACAGCGGACGGCACCGATTGCTAGTCTCGGGCTGCCTGAACTGATCAACATGACAGTTGAGCGAAACCCGCGTCTGGCTCAAGTCGGGTGGGCCGTCGAAACCGCGCGGGGGCGGGCGGTCCAGGCTGGGCTGTACCCGAACCCTACCGTGAGCGTGACGGGGGACGAACTCGGGGACCGCTTCGGGCCGGGCGGCATCTGGACTGCCCCGTACGTCCAGCAGGAGATCGTGACCGCCAACAAACTCGGCCTGTCGCGGGCGGCCGCGCTAAAGGAGGTCGATCAGGCGACCCTCACCATGGTCGCCGAGCGGTATCGCCTTTTCACCGACGTCCGCCAGAACTACTTCGAGGTGGCGACCCTTCAACGCCGGGCGGACATCCTGACCGAGCTGGTCCGGCTTGCCGAACAGTCTGTCGCCACGGTGGAGAAGGTGCGGAAGGCGGGCGAGGCGGCCGCACTCGATGTCGTCCAGCTTGAGGTCGATCTGGAGCGCTACCGGGCGGACCTGGAGGCCACCCAACAAACGTTGCCCCCGGCGTTTCGCCGGCTCGCGGCAAGTGTCGGGGTGCCCGACCTGCCGGACACGGCGGTCGTCGGGCTGCCGGACGTAATTCTTCCGGACTACGATCTCGACCGGGTGCGGGCATACGTCGTGGGCATCCATCCCGAACTGCGCTCGGCCCAGGCCGGCGTCGAGCGGGCACAACTGGCTCTGCGTCGCGCGACCGTGGAGCCGATCCCCAACGTCACCGTCGGGGCCGGCTACGTCCGCCAGAACCAGAACCAGTCAAACGACTGGGTGGTCGCGGCGAGTGTACCGGTGCCGCTGTGGAACCGGAACCAGGGGAACGTGCTGGCCGCCCGGGGTCAACTCGGGGAGGCCGTGGCCGATGTCGGCCGGATCCAGAATGACCTCGTGAGCCGCACGGCGACCGCGTTTACCGGGTATGCGGCCGCCCGCCGACGGGCCGAGCGTTACAAGGCCGCGATCATCCCGAAGGCTGAGGAGAGTTACCGGCTCGCCCTCAAGGGGCAGGCCGGCGGGCAGTTGGAGTACCTGAAGGTGCTGCAAGCGCAGCGGGCCGTGGCTGAAGCGAACCTCGAATACGTCCGGGCGCTCGGGGAGATGTGGCGGTCGGCGTCTGAAATCGCCGGGCTTATGTTGGAGGACGTGTGGCCCGTTCAGCCGCCTGCTGCCGAGAAGCGGCCATAAGGCTTCGTCCGGGGGCGTCCTCCCGCCGCCCGGCTGAAGCGGCAAGCGGACACCCCCGGGGTGGTGTTAACCCAGTCCCTTGCAGGTGCAAAACGGGCCGTGATATCTTTGCCGGGTGAGCGAACACCTGGCGACTTCCTTCTTTCGGTTTTGCCTCGTCGGCCTCCTGGCCGTCGCCCGGTTGCTTTGCCCATGCCTGGCTGTTGAAGCGGCGACCTCCGCGGAGCCGTCGCACCGCACCGCCCACTCGTGTTGCGATGAATCGAAGTCTAAAACGCATTCGGGCCAGCACGACACCCGCCACTCGCCCTTGGATGGGTGTGAGCACTGTCCCGACGCCCCTCAGTTTAAGCCGCCTGTCAGTGAGGACAGAGACGTAGCGGCCGCGACGATCTTCGAGCCACACTCTCCCCCGACACTCGGACAAACTCTTTCGTTCGCCTCCCTCGATTCCCGGACCAGAGCGTCCGTGGTCGCGGCTCGTCCGGCGCAGTCGCTCGTTTTTCTTCGCACGGTCGTACTCCTCATCTGACTCCCCAAGCAAACCGCACAAGATAACGTCTCCGAGCCGAGCGGGGCCGGCTGCGGCAGGTGCCGCACAGGACACCCCACGTGCTCGGTGCTTGACACACTCAGATTCTCGGAACGACCGTATGAAACCAATACTTCTCTCTACCCTCGTTCTCCTCATCCCGCTCACCGCTTGCTCAGCGTTTACTCACAAGCAGGGCACATCACCCGACGCCTCTTGTTGCTGCAAAAGCGGCTGCTGTGGAGACGGATGCAAGGACGGGCAGTGCGCGAGTAAGGGATGTTGCGGCGGCGCGACCGGCGGCTCTTGCTCATCACACAGCCATACCGGTGATGCGGACCACAATTCGGCCCGGCCGCACACTCACTAAAGCGGCACGCCCTGGCCTCTGTTCTTCACCGGGCATCGCTTAACCCGCCACGTGGCGGTGTCGTGCGATGCCCGGCGGGCATGGATGAACGAGATGAGAAATCTCGAATGGACTACACATGACAAGCACACCTAGACGAGCGTTCCTCGGCACCCTGCTTCTGGCCCTCAGCGGCTGCGTCGGGCCGGTCGAAATCGCCCCCCTCCCGTACGCCCACCCGGCTAACCCAGACGCGCCTGCCGGCACGCTGCCTCCTCTTGGCTCGGCGCTGGAGCCGACCTCTGCGGCCGCGGCCACAGGTGCGATGGGCGGCAGTGGGGCGCACCAGGCAGCCGAGCATGGAAAGCCGGCCGGAACCCCGGCTGAAGAGGCGGGCGAGTTTCAGTGCCCTATGCACCCCGAGGTTCGCTCGGGCAAGCCGGGCCGCTGCCACATCTGCGGCATGTCTCTCGTCAAGCAGAGCGGCCACGAGGGGCATCATGAGCATTAAGCGGATCTACCTTTGCTGGCTGCTGGCCGCCGGATGCTCACCCGCTTCAACCCAGCCGGCACTTGACCGACTGCACGCCGACATCTCAGCGCGCTCGGCGGTGCCGGTGGACTGGGGTGTCGAGGCGAAGGGGAGCGAGGCGATCAGCCGCGTTGTCGCCGAGTTGCTTAGCGGCGAAATGACGGCGGACGACGCGGTCGCCGTGTCCCTGCTTAAGAACCCCTCGCTCTGGGCGCTCTACCGCGACCTCGGGGTTGCTCAGAGCGACATGACCACAGCCGGCCTGCCGGAGAGCCCAGTGTTTTCGACCGAGCGCCGCTTCCGCGGCAGGGCGGCCGAGTTCGACGTAGCTCAGGAGTTCATCAGCCTGATACTCATCCCTCTTCGGCGTCGGCAGGCGGCAAGCCAGTTCGACCGCGACCGGCTGCGGATCACCCACGAGGTCATCAACCACACGGCGGAGGTCCGCGGGGCGTACTTTCGCGCACAAGCGGCGGGGCAGGTCGTGGAGTTGCGACAGGAGGTAGTCGCGGCAATGGACGGAGCGCTTGAGGCTGCAAAGGCCCTTCGGGCGGCCGGCAACACGGCCGCCATCGACCTCGCAGTCGCCGAGCGGGGTGCAAACCAAGCCAGGCTTGACCTTGTAGACGCCGAGCTTGAAGTCGTGACGACGCGGGAGCGGCTTAACGTACTCCTCGGGCTGTGGGGCGAGGAGACCGGCTGGCAAATTCCGAAGCGGCTGCCGGAGCCGCCGGCTGAGACTCTTCAAGTAGGCGATCTTGAGCGGCTCGCCGTCTCGGGCCGGCTCGACCTCGCCTCGCTTCGGGCGGAGATCGAGTCGTCTGCACAGTCAAAGGCCCTCACGCGGGTGACAAGCGTTCTTCCCGAGCTGACAATCGGTGCGCATTCTGAGCGGGAGCCGGAGGGGGACACCACCCGTGGGCCGAGCCTGGAGTTCCCACTCTCCTTGTTCGGCCGTGGGCAGGCGGCCCGTGCTCGTTCCGGCTATCTGCTGCTGCAAGCCGAAGACCGCTTCGCGGCACTTGCCATCGAAGTCCGCTCGGAGGTGCGAATGGCGTTTGCCCGGATGGAAACCGCTCGAAAGAAGGCAGAGTTCTACCGCAGAGCGGTGCTTCCGGTGCAGCAGATCGTCACCGACGAGACGCAGCTACGCTACAACGGCATGTTTGTCGGCGTTTTCCAACTCCTTGAGGCGAGGCAGGAGCAGATTAACTCGGGCCGGGAATACATCGAGTCAATCGCTGAGTACTGGCTTGCCCGGGCGGAACTTGAGCGGGTGATCGGCCGGCGACTCGTCAAAGAAACGTCTCCTGCGGCCTCGGCCGGAAGGCCCGAGCAGGAACCGAGGATGCACCAACACGATTGAAGAGCGAGTAGGTAGGGACGATGGACAGGAAGAGCAGCGTTACGAGGCGGGACGTACTTCTTGGAGGGGCGACGCTGGCCGGCGGGGCACTTCTGCTCGCCGATCGGCGAGTGGTTCTTGCCGAGGATGTGCCTGGTGTCAAAGGGCCGCGGGTGGGGTCAGCGGCCGACACCGGGGAGAGCCATGCAAGCCAGGAGGCAGCGCCCCCGGCGATGGAGGGTCGAGACTACCTGCCCGTTGAGGTGCCTAACGGGAGAAAGCTCCCGTGGCGGCTCGTTGACGGGGTGAAGGTCTTTCACCTCGTCGCCGAGGAAGTTGAGCACGAGTTCGCGCCGGGGCTTCGGGCTACCTGTTGGGGCTACAACGGCTCGGTCCACGGGCCGCTCATCGAAGCGGTGGAGGGTGACCGGGTGCGAATCTTCGTCACCAACCGGCTGGCAGCACCGACAACAGTTCACTGGCACGGCATCCTGCTGCCGAACGGAATGGACGGGGTGGGGGGACTCAACCAGCGGGCCATTCGCCCGGGGGAGACGTTTAAGTACGAGTTCACTCTCCGACAGTCGGGCACGTGCATGTACCACGCGCACCACGACGAGATGACCCAGATCGCGCTCGGCATGACGGGCCTGTTTATCATCCACAGTCGCAAGCGGCAGGAGCCGCGTGTTGACCGCGACTTCGCGCTCATGCTCCACGAATGGCGGATCGACCCCGGCACCTCCCGGCCGAACCCGAACGAGATGACCGACTTCAACATCCTCACCGTGAACGCAAAGGCGTTTCCGGCGACCGAGCCGCTCGTCGTTAGGACCGGCGAGCGGGTCCGCATCCGCATCGGCAACCTCTCCCCGATGGACCACCACCCGATTCACCTCCACGGCTACCAGTTCCTCATCACCGAGACTGACGGCGGCCGCATTCCGGAGTCGGCCCAGTGGCCCGAGACGACAGTCCTCGTCCCGGTCGGCAGCACCCGGACGGTGGAATTCGTGGCTGACGAGCCTGGCGACTGGGCGATGCACTGCCACATGACCCACCACGTCATGAACCAGATGGGGCACGAGTTTCCGAACATGATCGGGGTAAAGCCGGGGGGCATCGACCAAAAGGTCAGGCCGCTTCTTCCCGGCTACATGACGATGGGGCAAGAAGGCATGGGGGACATGGCCGAGATGGGGATGCGGGTGCCGGAGAACAGCATCCCGATGGTCGGCGGGCCGGGCAAGCACGACTACATCACGATGGGCGGGATGTTCACTGTGCTCAAGGTCCGAAACGGGATCTCTTCCTACGCCGACCCCGGCTGGTACGAAAACCCGCCTGGAACCCTCGCAGCACCGGCTAGCGGTGACGACCTCGCGCGAAACGGTATCCGGTTGTAGGGTGCGGCGGCCAAAACAATTAAATCTCAGCAACAACATTTGAGACGGGTTGGCAGCCATGAAGTTTGCTCTAGGTTCGGAGCCGCCGGCGGGTGGAGTGTGTCGTCTGCCTTGGTTACGCTTCCGCCCGCGGACAGCTCCTCTGTATCTGGCGGGCGGTATACCGGGCTAGAAAAGTCGCAGGACTTGAACTGGTGTCAAGAAGCTCGGTACCCACCGGGCGTATCATTTACCAACCGTTTGATGAGTATGGGGGGGGTGAAGAACATTTCCCGGACGTGCGCCAGGTGTGGCAGAGTGAGGAGATGAAGGCGATTTCCCATACCCTCAATCATCACCGTGTCCCGCACCCCGTTCGGCGGTGCCGTATGACCGCGATGAGCCTGTTCATCCTCTTTCAGCCGAGCTGCCTCTTGGGCTGTTCCTCGCACGAGCATCCCCCAGTTCCACGCGAGCCATCGCCCGGCAACTCGACCGAAGCGCGAGAAGGTGAGGATGGTTTGCGGCACGACCCTCGAAAGCCGTGGGATAATTCACGCCATTCCGCACCGACGGGCCGCTCCGTCCACGTAGAATTCTCCGGGGGCGGGCCGGAAAGCGGTCTGGTTCAAGTTCATGTGGCGGTTCGGCCGAGTAAAGCGGTTGCCGCTGTTACGACAGCGGCGTTGCCGGTAGACGGACCGGGCAGTACGATACGGGGTTATGAAGTCCGTGGCGAGGCAGACCCTAGCCCTGGTGCTTTTGCTGACGCAGGCGGTGACGACGGTCACCGGCTCGGCGTTCACGCTTTGCATCAGTCCGATGGGTCGTGAGTGCATCGACACCCCTTGGACGATTTGCACCTGCTGCCGGGACGACGTAAGCCCTGATCCCGCCAATCACGCTTCCGGCGTGGCCGGCAACGACCAGCCCTGTCGGGCCGAACAGGGGTGTTCGTGCCGCAGCGGACACGGCGAAGCGTCTGCCGCCACCCCGTCCTTGGCCACTACCGCTCCCGATTCCGCGACTTGGAACGGGCACCCGTGTCGGTGCCAGCACATTCCGCTCATCGCGGTCAGCGACGGCCAAGTCGTGTCGGCCGAACGAATCTCTGTAGCCAACCCGCACGCTCTCGACCAATTCCTGTCCGCCCCCGTGACCTCGCCGTTCGGCGGTTTATCGCCCTCGCCTAACGCCGTCGCCCTTCTGCCCCTGCCGCCCCCGTCTGACCACCTGCGCGCTATCTCCTGCACCGTCCTGCGCTGCTAACCCACTTCTCGACTCGTCGGGCGTGACCTCTTCACGCTCCCGGCCAACCCCGTTTCGTCCGTCACCGTTCCCGCCGGCACCCCGCCGAGGGTGTGTCCGCGTTCCCGCACGCTGGAGGACAAGATCATGATCGACACCGTACTCGAACGCCCGCAGCAGGTGGCGGCGGACCCCCCGTCATCCCGCCTCCCACCCCGGCGGTCGCTGGCCCGGAAGATCGTCGCCGCCGTCCTCGGCGTCATCCCCGCCGTCATCACCTTCGGCGTGCTGGGCGGGGTCGCCTACTGGGGCTACCAGCACGACTGGACCCTGCCGAAGTTCTCGGCCCTGAACGGCGAGGCTCCGAAGGGCAAGGAGGACTGGTGTGCCGAACACGGCGTCCCCGAGTCCGTCTGCGTGGAGTGCGACACCGACCTGATGCCCAAGCCCGACCCGGTCGGCTGGTGCAAGCAGTTCGGCATCCACGAATGCCCGCTGTGCCACCCCGAGGTCGCTCAGACGGCGACCCCGCCCGTCCCCACGAAGGCCGACTTCGCCAGGGCCGAGCGGGCGGTGGCGTTCACCGACCGGCCCGAGAACAACCGCAAGTGCCAGATGCACCGGCGGCGGATTCAGTTCGTCTCCAAAGAAGCCGCCGACAAGGTGGGGATCGAGGTCGAGCCGGTGTGGACGGCCCCGGTCACCGAGGCCGTTTCCGGCAACGGAGAGTCCGGGTACGACCAGACGCGCATCGCCCGGCTGTCGGCCCGGCTGCCTGGCACCGTCTGGAAGGTGTTCCGGCAGCAGGGCGAGGCCGTCAAGGCCGGCAACGTGCTGGCCCTGATCGACGCCGCCGAGGTGGGCAAGGCGAAGGCCGAGTTGCTCCAGGCGTTCGCCTCGCTCCAACTGAAGACCCAGACCGTGGCCAGCGTCCGCAGTTCTGCCGGGGCCGTCCCCGAGGCCCGCGTCCGCGAGGCCGAAGCCGCCGTCCGCGAGGCCGAGATTCGCCTCCACGCCGCCCGCCAGACGCTGGTCAACTACGGCCTGCCGCTGGACGAGGCCGACCTCCAGAAGCTCACGTCGGCCCAGCTGGAATCGAAGGTCCGGTTCCTGGCCATCCCCGACGACGTGGCGAAGGCACTTGACCCCCGGACGGCGACCACCAACCTGCTCCCCCTGGTCGCCCCGATGGAGGGTGTGGTGGTGTCGCGGGACGTGGTGGCCGGCGAGGTCGTTGACAACGCCAAGCTGCTGTTCACCGTGGCCGACGCCCGGCGGCTGTGGGTGACCCTCGACCTGCGGCTGGAGGACGCCAAGCTCGTCGCCCTCGGCCAGGAGGTCCGGTTCCGCCCGGACGGCGGGGCCGAGACCAGCGGCAAGATCACCTGGGTCAGCACCGAGGCCGACCCGAAGACCCGCACCGTCAAGCTGCGGGCGTCCGTCGAGAACCCGGCCGGCCGGCTGCGGGCCAACACGTTCGGGGCCGGCCAGGTCGTGCTGCGGGAGGAGAAGGAGGCCGTCGTGGTGCCGACCGAGGCCGTCCAGTGGGAGGGCTGCTGCCACGTCGTCTTCGTGCGGGACAAGGACTACCTGAAGGACGGCTCGCCGAAGGTGTTCCACGTCCGCACCGTGCGGCCCGGCGCGAAGGACGGCAAGAACACCGAGATTATCGCCGGCGTGGTGCCGGGCGAACTGGTCGTGACGAAGGGCAGCGCCGCGCTGCGGGCCGAACTGCTCAAGAACAACCTCGGGGAGGGCTGCACGTGCGGCAAGTGACCTCCCCGGCCCGACGGCCCCTCAGCAAGGGGGTGTCGCCGTGCTGAACTGGATCATCGACTTCTCGCTGCGGAACCGGGGGCTGGTGATCCTGGCCACGCTCGCGGCGGCCGCCTTCGGCGTGCTGTCGATGCGGCGGCTGGACATCGACGCCTTCCCCGACACCACCCCGGTGCAGGTGCAGATCAACACCATCGCCCCGGCCCTCGGCCCGGAGGAGGTGGAGACGCAGATCACCTTCCCGGTCGAGCAGGCGCTCTCCGGGCTGCCGAAGCTCCAGACGCTGCGGTCCATCTCGAAGTTCGGCCTGTCGCAGGTGGTCGTCACGTTCGAGGACGGGACGGACATCTACTTCGCCCGCAACGTCGTGAACGAGCGGCTGGGGGCGGCGGCCCTGCCGGCGGGGGTCGAGCGGCCCAAGATGGGGCCGGTGTCTACCGGCCTGGGGGAGGTGTTCCACTACGTCGTGACCGGCAAGGGCAATGACGTGACCGAACTCCGCACCGTCCACGACTGGGTCGTCCGGCCCAAGATGAAGACGGTGCGGGGGACCGCCGAGGTCAACACCTGGGGCGGGTACGACCGCCAGTATCAGGTCCGCATCGACCCGGCCCGGCTGCACAAGTACGGGCTGACGTTCGAGGAGGTGACGGAGGCCGTCCAGAGGAACAACCGCAACGTCGGCGGCGGCGGCGTCAGCCAGGGCGGCACCATGCTGCTCGTCCACGGCGTCGGGCGGACGGCCAGCCTCGACCAGATCAGGGACATCGTCGTCACCGCCCAGGACGGCGTCCCGGTGCGGGTGCGGGACGTGGCCGACGTGGAGGTCGGGTACGAGGTCCGGCGGGGCGCGGTGACGATGGACGGCAAGGGCGAGGTCGTCCTCGGACTCGGGTTCCTGACGATGGGCGAGAACACCCACGAAGTCACCTGGGGGATGAAGCGGAAACTGGACGAGGTGAAGGCGTCCCTGCCGCCGAACGTGCAGGTCGAGCCGGTGTACGACCGCACCGAACTGGTCAATCACGTCATTCATACCGTCCGCAACAACCTGTTCGAGGGCGGGCTGTTCGTCGTCGCCGTTCTGTTTGCCTTCCTGGGCAACCTGCGGGCGGCGGGCATTGTCGCGCTGGCCATCCCGCTGTCGATGCTGTTCGCGTTCAGCGGGATGCTCCAGTGGGGGGTCGCGGCCAGTCTGCTGTCGCTCGGGGCCATCGACTTCGGCATGGTGGTCGATTCGAGCGTCGTGATGGTGGAGAACTGCGTCCGCCACCTGAGCCACGGCGAGGCCGAGCGGAAGGGCAAGCTCGCGGTCGTCCGAGACGCCGCCGTCGAGGTCCGCAAGCCGACGCTGTTCGGCGAGCTGATCATCATGATCGTCTACCTGCCGATCCTGACGCTGGAGGGGACGGAGGGAAAGCTGTTTCGCCCGATGGCCCTGACCGTCATCTTCGCCCTGGTCGGGTCGATGATCCTGTCCATGACGCTGATGCCGGTGCTGGCCAGCATCTGCCTGCCGAAGAAGCTCGCCGAGCGGGAGCCGCTGCTCATGCGGCTCGCCCTCGCGCTGTATCGACCGGTCATGCACTTCTCGATGAAGCACCGGCTGGCGGTGGTCGGGTTCGCCCTCACAGTCCTGCTGGTCGCGTTCGGCATGATCGCGCCGAGGCTGGGGTCGGAGTTCGTCCCCCGGCTCTCCGAGGGGGCGATCTGCATCAACGTCGTACGGCTGGCCGGCACTGACCTGGAGGAGTCCGTCCGGGCGAACACGAAGATGGAGGCGGCGATCCTGGCCGCGTTCCCCGACGAGGTCGAACACGTCTGGAGCCGGGCCGGCACCGCCGAGGTGGCGACCGACCCGATGGGCGTCGAGTTGACCGACGTGTTCATCACGCTGAAGCCCCGGCAGAGGTGGAAAAAGGCCCGCACCCAGGCCGAGTTGACGGAGTTAATCGAGAAGTTGGTGCGGGACATGCCCGGCCAGCGAAACGCCATGACCCAGCCCATCGAGATGCGGATGAACGAGATGGTCTCGGGCGTCCGGTCGGACGTGGGGGTGAAGATTTACGGCGACGATTTCGCCGTACTGGTGGCCAAGGCGAAGGAGGTCGAGGCGGTGCTGAAGTCGGTCCAGGGCAGCGCGGACATCAACGTCGAGCAGGTGACCGGCCAGCCGGTGTTGCAGGTGAAGATCAAGCAGGACGAGATCGCCCGCCACGGCGTCCCGGCCCAGGCGGTCCTCGACCTGGTCGAGTCCATCGGGGCAAAGTCGCTCGGCGAGGTGGTCGAGGGGCAGGTGCGGTTCCCGCTGGCCGTGCGGCTGCCGGACCGGGACCGCGCCAGCCCGGAGGCCATCGGGAACATGCTGGTCGCCACCCCGAGCGGGGGCCGCATCCCGCTTGCGCGGCTCGCCGACGTGCAGGTGGTCGAGGGGCCGTCCACGATTCAGCGGGAGTGGGGGCAGCGGCGGATCACCGTCACCTGCAACGTCAGGGGCCGCGATCTCGGCAGCTTCGTGGCCGAGGCCCGCCAGAAGGTGGCCGAGCGGGTGCAACTTCCCTCGGGCCGCTACTCCGTCGCCTGGGGCGGGCAGTTCGAGCAACTGGAGCGGGCCAGCTTGCGGCTCATGATCGTCGTGCCGGTCGCGTTCGTGCTGATCTTCGGCCTGCTGTACGCCACCTACGGCAATCTGCTGGATTCCTTCCGGGTGTTCACCGGCATCCCGTTCGCCTGGGTCGGCGGCATCTTCGCCCTGTGGCTGAGGGACATGCCGTTCTCGATCAGCGCGGGCATCGGGTTCATCGCCCTGTCGGGCGTGGCGGTACTCGATGACATGATCCTCGTCTCCTACGTCCGCCAACTGCGGGACCGGGGGATGGGCGTGACCGAGGCCATCGAGAGGGCCGCACTCACCCGCCTGCGGCCCGTGCTGATGACGACGCTGGTGGCGTGCCTCGGGTTCGTCCCGATGGCGTTCTCAACGGGCATGGGGGCCGAGGTGCAGCGGCCCCTGGCGACGGTGGTGATCGGCGGCGTGATCGGCGCGATGGTGATGTCGCTGCTGGTGCTGCGGGTGCTGTACCAAGCGTTCGAGATGACCTTCCGGGGCCGAGCCGCCCGGAAGGCGGGGGCGGCGACTCCGACCGAGGAGCCGGCCCTGGTGTGACGGTTCCGAGTGACCTGAAACGAGAGGATACTTCGATGGCGACGACGACGATCCGGCGGGCGGGCGTGTTAGCCGCCCTCACGCCGGTCCTGATGGTGCTGGCCCTCGCCGGGTGCGGCCAGAAGGACAACGCCGGGGGGCCGAAGGACGACCCGAAGGCGGTGGGCGAGAAGAAGAAGGACGGCGACAAGAAGGAGGCCGACGACGGCTGGTGGTGCAAGGAGCACGGCATCCCCGAACACGACTGCGCCCAGTGCGATGCGAAGGTTGCCGCCGAGTACAAGAAGAAGGGCGACTGGTGCAAGGAGCACGACCGGCCCGAGTCGCAGTGCTTCATCTGCAACCCGAAGCGGGCCGAGAAGTTCGCCGCCGCGTACCGGGCCAAGTACGGCAAGGAGCCGCCGGCCCTCCCGCCCGAGGCTAAGGACGAGAAGAAGTAACGGCCCGGGCCGGTAACGGCAGATTCCAACCTTCGCTTCGTGTGACCGGGGCGGGGGTTCGGACCACGCACCCGGCGGCGGAGTTGCAAGCGGGAGGAGCGCCATGAAGCCACTGGTGACTATCGCCCTGCTCGCACGGAGCCGCTCGGAGGGCGTTGGGGCCGCGGGTGCGGTTGCAGGACGAGAGTGGTCGTGGTTGGAGATTGCCGTGCTACCGACCAACGACATCGTGAGGTAAGGAACGTCGCGGGCAAGAGGGGGAATAGTTATGGCACAGGAGCGACCTACACTTCAGTTCCGGATTCACGGCATGGACTGCGCCGAGGAGGTGGCCGTCCTGAAGCGTGAAGTCGGCCCCGTCGTCGGCGGCGAGGGGAACTTGGCCTTCGACATCCTGAACGCCAAAATGTCGGTCGCTGCCGGGTCAACCGCGACGGCCGAGGCGGTCGGGTCAGCCGTCGCCCGCACCGGCATGCGGGCCGAGCCGTGGCGAGACGGCAAGGCCGCCCCCGCCCGGGAGGATTTTTGGGAGCGGAACCGCCGGACGGTGCTGACTACCGCGGGTGGGGTGCTCCTCGCCCTCGCGTGCGCGGTTCACGGGCTAGTTTCAGGTCTCCCGGCCGCGCTCGGTCTGACGGAGGGGGCGGCCGGCCCACCGTGGGGATCCCTCGCTCTCTACGGCTTGAGCATCCTCGCGAGCGGATGGACGGTGTTCCCGAAAGCCTGGGTCGCGGCCAGGCGGCTTAGCCCGGACATGAACCTCTTAATGACGGTCGCGGTCGGTGGGGCGGTCGGCCTCGGGGAGTGGCTGGAGGCGGCGTCGGTCGCTTTCCTGTTCGCGCTCTCCCTCGCCCTCGAAGCGTGGAGCGTCGGCCGGGCGCGGCGGGCGGTCGCGGCACTCATGGACCTCACCCCGCCAGCGGCCAGGGTGCTCGGCCCGGGCGGGTGGGAAGAGTTGGTGCCGCCGGAGGACGTGCCTGTCGGGGCGCGGTTCCTGGTCCGCCCCGGGGACCGGCTGCCGCTCGACGGGCGTGTGGCAGACGGGACCGGCGGGGTCGATCAGTCGCCCATCACCGGGGAGAGCGTCCCGGTTCAGAAGGGGCCGGGGGACGATGTGTTCGCCGGGACAATAAACGGGGACGGCCTCCTCACCGTCGAGTCCACGAAGCCCGCCTCCGACACGACCCTCGCCCGGATCACTCGAATGGTCGGCGAGGCGCAGTCCCGCCGCGCCCCGTCCGAGCAATGGGTCGAGCGGTTCGCCCGCATTTACACGCCGGCCGTGATGCTGATCGCGCTCGCCGTCCTCCTGCTCCCGCCGCTCCTCGCCGGGGGGGCGTGGGGGGCCTGGTTCTACCGGGCGCTGGTGCTCCTCGTCATCGCCTGTCCCTGCGCACTGGTGATCTCGACGCCGGTGACCATCGTTGCGGCGCTCGCCGCCGCGGCCCGAAACGGGGTGCTCGTGAAAGGCGGAGTGTACATTGAGACCCCAGCGCGGCTAAAAGCGGTCGCGCTCGACAAGACCGGCACGCTCACGGAGGGGAAGCCGGCGGTCGTCGAGGTGGTGCCGCTCAGCGGGCAGACGGAGGCAGCGCTGCTGGAACTCGCGGCAGCACTCGAAGCCCGGAGCACCCACCCGCTCGCCCGCGCAGTAGTCGCAGAGGCCGTCGCCCGCGGGCTCGCGGTGCGCCCGGCCGAGGACTTCCGGATCATCCCTGGGAAGGGAGCCGAGGGAATGGTCGGCGGCGTTCGTCACTGGCTCGGCTCGCACCGCTACTTGAAGGAACGGGGGCAGGAAACCTTAGACGTTCACAAGCGGCTCGATGCGATGACCCGGGCCGGGCGGACGGTGGTCGTTGTCGGCACGGACTCCCACCTCGCGGGACTCATCGCGCTCGCCGACCGAGTCCGGCCGGGCGCGAAGGACGTGTTAGCCGCGCTCCGCACGGCCGGCATCGAGCACGTCGTCATGCTCACCGGCGACAACCGGGGAACCGCCGAAGTCATTGCCCGCGAAGCCGGGGTGGTCGAGGTCCATGCGGAACTCCTTCCTGCGGACAAGGTGACAAAGGTGGAAGAACTCGTCGCCAGGTTCGGGGCGGTCGCCATGCTCGGAGACGGGGTGAACGACGCCCCGGCCCTTGCCCGCGCGACTCTCGGCCTCGCGATGGGGGCGGCGGGGAGCGATGCTGCTATCGAGACCGCCGACGTAGCCCTCATGGCGGACGACCTGTCGAAGCTCCCGTGGCTCGTCCGCCACTCGCGCCGGGCTATGTCCGTCATCCGCCAGAACATCGCCTTCTCGCTCGGCGTGAAAGGCGTGTTCGTGGTCCTGACGTTCGCGGGGTACTCGTCTATGTGGGGGGCCATCGCCGCCGACATGGGAGCGTCCCTCCTTGTCGTCTTTAACGGGCTGCGTCTTCACCGGGGGTAGCGGGAGACGGGGAGAGGGTCGGGGCCTTTACATCACGTCTTTGCTGGGCGGTGCTTGTGTGATACGGGGGAGCGATGATCCCCCTCCGGACAATCTTCTTGGTGGTGTGCAGTCTGCTCGTCCTCGCGACCGGAGGTTCGGCGTCCGGGTTCTCATGGTGTGTGCAAGGCGACGGGTCGATCCGTTTGGAGGCGGCCGGGCCGGACGGCCGGTGTCGGGATGCCGAAGGCTTAGCCGCCACCGACCCCGAAGCTCCGGCGGGTTTTCACTCGGTCTCGCGTCCGATGCCGTGCGTTGATCTCGCGGGGACGCAGGTGCGGCTCGCATCAAATCCGAAGTCCGAAATCGGGAGGGCCGCCCTCTTGACGCCGGTCGTCATTCAGATGGTCATCCCAGTGATCTCGTCGGTACTGACCGTCTCCGCTCCGCGACGGCCCGCGCCAACACGGGATAAGGCCATCTTCGCCGACATCACCTTCATCCGCGACACTGTCTCCCTCGTCATCTGACGCAGGGGACTCTCGTCTCTCGTCGAGAAGCGATCCGTGGTAGCCGCAACGGATCACGCGAAAACGAACAAGCCCTGTGTCCTCTATGCGATCCTGGCCAACGGCCGTCGCCGCACTCATCATTCCGCCTGTGCTCGTCCTCGGCTCCTCTACGTCTGTCCGTGCCGAGGACGAGCACTCTTTGCTCAACCTGCCTGCCGACGAGGCGGCAGTAAGGCTGTCTGCCGCCAACGTCGGAAAGGACATCGAGCCCCGCGGCGACCTCACACTCGCCGACGCCCTTGCGGCGGCCCTCTCAGGAAGTCCTGAGCTTGCTGCGTATAGCTGGGGGCTTAGGGCAAAGGACGCGGAGGTGTTGCAGGCCGGGAAGCGGCCGAATCCGGAACTCTTGATCAGTAACGAAAATCTGATCGGCTCGGGCTACTTCGGGAACCGGGAGCAGTATCAGAACACGCTCCAACTCAGCCAACTTGTCGAACTCGGCGGCAAGCGCGAGCGCCGCACCAAGGCCGCCGAGCGAGCAAGGGACAGGGCCGGCGTCGAGCAGGAACTGAGGCGGGTCGAGTTATTCGCGGGAACGACCGTCGATTTCGTCGCGGTGGTCGCTGATCAGGAAGGGGCGGCGATTGCCCGCGAGGCGACGAGGCACGCTGAGGCGATGCTCCGGTCGGTGAGGGAGCGGATTAAGGCTGGGAGTGGCTCCCGATTCGAGGAAGTGCGGGCGATCGTCGCCGTCCGGCGAGCCGGCGTGGATGAGGACCACGCCGGGCACGAACTCCTCACGTCGAGGCGGAACCTCGCGGCCCGCTGGGGGAGTAAGCTCCCACAGTTCACGCGGGCGACGGGCGATCTGTTCTCGGCCGGCGAGCTGCCGAGCTTCGAGGCGCTCGCGGCACGGCTCGGTTCCGCCCCGGAGCGGCGCGCGGCTGGTGCGGAGGAGCGGCTGCGGGCGGCGGCCGCGGCGCTTGCCCGTACCAAGCGGGTGCCGGACATCGGGGTCGGCCTGGGGTGGCGACAGGGACGGGACTGGGGGGACCAGACGGCTGTTGCCGAACTCACCGTCCCGCTCACGGTGTTCAACCGCTTCGAGGGCGAGATCGCGGCGGCTGACGCGCTCACTGCCGGGGCTTCGGCCGAGACGGCGGCGGTCGAGGTGCGGCTCGAACGGGTTCTCTTCGCTCTCTATCAGGAACTCCGCCACGCCCGGGACGAGATGGCCGCGATGAGAGATGAGATTGTCCCCCGCTCGGAAGAGGCGCTCGCGCTCGCCCGGAAGGGGTATGCAGAGGGATTCCTCTCGCAGCTCGAACTCATTGACGCCCAGGCAAAACTTACGGAGGTTCGCCGCGAGCGGCTTCGGGCGGCGAAGACCTACCACCAACTCGTCGCTGAGGTCGAGCGGTTGCTCGGCGAAAGGCTGTGAGGAACTTAATCGGAGCAACACACGGGTAAGCCATGAACGACACGCTTTCGAGAGTCCGCCGGGTCATCGCTCTCGGCGGTGCCGCGGTGATGGTTGCGATTTCCTTTCGGGTGGCCCCGGCGCTTACGGACGAGGAAGAGGAAGGACACGCGGAGGCGAAGGAACAGGCGGCGCTCGGCTCCGCGTCACTTGAACGGTACGGGATCTCGTTCCCGGCGGCCGGACCTGGGACCATCAAGCTCGCGTTGCCCCTTACCGGCATACTTGCCCCCCACGAGGACCGGGTGGCCGAGATCACCGCCCGGTTCCCCGGCGTCGTCCGCGAGGTGCGGAAGCGCCTCGGCGACCCGGTCGCCGTCGGAGAGGTGGTCGCGGTCGTCGAGAGCAATCAGAGTCTCCAGCGCTACGAGGTGCGGTCGGGTCTAGCTGGGTCGATCGTCCGGCGGGACGTGACAGTCGGGGAGTTCGCCTCCGACAGCAAGACCATCTTCGAGGTCGCGGACTACGGCGAACTTTTTGCCGACCTCTACGTGTTCCCGGCGGATTTCGGGAAAGTGCGGCTGGGCCAACCGGTCGTCGTGCGGTTCCCTGAGCAGGGCTGGGAGTCGGCCACGTCCATCTCCTTCCTCTCACCCGTGACCGACCCGGCGACGCAGTCCCGGTTCGTGCGGGCGGTAGTGCGAAACGACGACGGCCGATACCAACCGGGGATGTTCGTGACCGGCGACGTTGTCCTCGAAGAGGTGTCCGTCCCGGTCGCGGTCGCGGCGTCCGCGCTTCGCACGCGAAAGGGAGAGACCATCGTGTTTGTGGAGGAAGGGGCGAGTGTCGAGCCGCGGGAGGTGACGGTCGGACGGCGGGACGCGGCGTTTGCCGAAATCGTGGGCGGCCTTTCCGCCGGCGAGCGGTACGCAGCCGGGAACACCTATGTGCTGCTCGCGGAGTTTGAGAAGGGGGAGGCGGGTGATGACGATTAACCAGTTTCGACCGCGGGCCGCGCTCCGCCCCGGAGAGCCGCAATGCTAGAGAAGCTCCTCCACTTCTCGGTCTACAACCGCGTGCTCGTTGTGCTCCTTACGCTCGGGACGGCGCTGGTCGGTGCCAACGCGCTTACTCGGCTGCCTATCGACGCGGTCCCGGACATCACGAACAACCAAGTCCAGGTGAACACCGTCTACCCAGCCTTCTCCCCGCTCGACATCGAGAAGCAGGTGACGTTCCCGGTCGAGACGGCGCTTGCCGGCATCCCGGGGCTCGTCACCACCCGCTCGCTCTCCCGAAACGGCTTCTCGCAAGTGACGGCGGTGTTCGACGACGCGGTCGATGTGTACTTCGCCCGGCAGCAGGTGGGCGAGCGGCTGGCCCAGGCGCGGGCGGCGCTCCCGCCCGGAGCCGAGCCGGTCATGGGGCCGGTCTCGACCGGGCTCGGCGAGATCGTCATGTGGGTCGTCGAGTACCACGGAGACGGCAAGGCGACGGCCGGTATGCCTGGGCCGCAGCCGGACGGGTCGTACCTCACCCCCGAGGGCCGGTCCCTCCGCTCCCCGCTCGAGCGCGCGGCCTACCTTCGAGAACTCCAGGACTGGGTCGTCCGGCCGCAGCTCAAGACGGTCCCCGGCGTCGCGGGGGTGGACTCGATCGGGGGCTACCCGAAGCGTTACCTCGTCCAGCCGGACCCGCTCAAGCTCGTCGCCTTCGGCGTGACACTCGACGACCTGCTCCGCGCTCTCGAAAAGAACAGCCGGAGCACCGGGGCCGGGTACATCGAGGAGCGGGGGGAGGCCTACGTCGTCCGCTCCTCGGGCCTGCTTACAAGCGAGGAGGAAATTGCCGGCATCGTGATCCGCGAGCGGAACGGCGTCCCGGTCCAGGTCGGGCAGGTCGCGGTGGTCGGGGTCGGGTCCGAACTGAGGACCGGGTCGGCCAGCGAGAACGGCGTAGAGGTGGTCGTAGGCACCGCCCTCATGCTCATCGGCGAGAACAGCCGGACGGTCTCCCAGGCGGTCGATGAGAGGCTCGCCCAGATCAATCGCACGCTCCCCCCGGGCATCCGCGCGAAGCCGGTGGTGAACCGGACAAAGCTAGTCGATGCCACTATTGCGACCGTCGAGAAAAATCTGACCGAAGGGGCGATCCTCGTCGTCGTCGTCCTCTTCGTTCTTCTCGGAAACCTTCGAGCGGCACTCATCACGGCGCTCGCGATCCCCCTGTCGGTGTGCCTGACCGCGATCGGCATGGTCCAGACGCGGGTGAGCGGGAACCTGATGAGCCTCGGGGCCATCGACTTCGGCCTCATCGTGGACGGGGCCGTTATCATCGTCGAGAACTGCGTCCGGCAGCTCGCCGAGAGGCAGCACGAACTCGGCCGCCGGCTGACGCTGCCCGAGCGGCTCCGCACCGTCTATGAAGCAAGCGCCCAGGTCCGGAGCGCCACGGCGTTTGGCGAGGCCATCATCGTCATCGTCTACGTGCCCATCCTGTTCCTCACCGGGGTCGAGGGGAAGATGTTCCGGCCGATGGCCTTGACGGTCATCTTCGCCCTGGCCGGGGCGTTCGTGCTCTCCCTAACCTTCATCCCGGCGATGGCCGCCCTCGGCTTGGGCGGGAACGTCCGGGAGTCGGAGAACGTCGCCATCCGGCTCCTCAAGCGGGGATACCGGCCGGCGCTTCAGTTCGCCCTCCGCGTTCCGGCTTTGGTCGTTGCCCTCGCCGCCGCCATTTTCCTTTCTTCCGTCTGGCTGTTTTCGTCACTCGGGCAGGAGTTCGCCCCGACGCTCGACGAGAAGGACGTGCTCATCCAGGCCATCCGCGCGCCACGGACGAGCCTGACGCAGTCCCAACAGATGCAGTCCGAGGTCGAGCGGGCGGTGGGCGGCGAGCCCGAGGTGGCGCTCGTCTTCTCGAAGACCGGAACGGCGGAGGTGGCGGCGGACCCGATGCCGCCGAACGTCTCCGACACCTTCGTCATCCTGAAACCCCGCACCGAGTGGCCCGACCCGGCCCTCGAGAAGGGCGCACTCCTCGACCGGCTTCAGGGGCTCGTTGGCAAACTTCCTGGGAACAACTACGAGTTCACCCAGCCGATCCAGATGCGATTCAACGAACTCATCGCCGGCGTCCGAAGTGACGTGGCGGTGAAACTCTTCGGGGACGACTTCGAGCAGATGCTCCCTGTTGCGACCGCCATTGCCCGGGTGCTTGGCAAGGTCCCGGGCGCGGCTGATGTCAAGGTCGAGCAGGTGTCCGGCCTCCCCGTCCTCGACGTGACCGTCAAGCGGCAGGCGGCGGCCCGGCTCGGGCTCAGCGTGGACGACATCCAAACGGTGCTCGCTACGGCCGTCGGCGGGCGGGAGGCCGGCTTCATCCTCGAAGGCGACCGGCGGTTCGAACTGGTCGTCCGGCTCCCGGAGCACCTGCGCGGCGACGTGTCGAGGCTGAGACGGCTTCCCGTACCGCTCCCGGCCCGGGAAGAGGCGGCCGTCAGGAGCGGCTCGCCGCCGAGGCGGCCGGGGTTCGTGCCGCTGGAGAGCGTCGCCGACGTGCGGCTTGTCGAGGGGCCGAACCAGATCAGCCGGGAGGATGGCAAGCGGCGGGTCGTGGTCCAGACAAACGTCCGCGGGCGGGACCTCGCGGGCTTCGTCGCCGAGGCCGAGCGCGCGATAGGAGGGGAGGTGGAGATCCCGGTCGGCTACTGGGTCACCTGGGGCGGGCAGTTTGAGAACCTGGTGGCCGCAAAGGCGCGGCTGCTCGTCGTGGTGCCGGCCTGTTTCTTCCTCATCGGGCTCCTGCTTTTTGTCACTTTCGGCTCAGTCAGGCAGACGCTCATGGTCTTCACCGCCGTCCCGCTCGGCCTCTCGGGCGGCGTGGCGGCGCTATGGCTGCGGGGAATGCCGTTTTCGATCTCCGCCGCGGTCGGGTTCATCGCTCTTTCCGGCGTCGCGGTGCTAAACGGCCTAGTCATGGTGTCGTTCATCAACGGCCTCCGACGGGAGGGAGTCGCCCGCGACGCTGCGATTCTCTCCGGCTCGCTCACCCGGCTTCGCCCGGTGCTAATGACCGCGGTCGTGGCCGCCTTAGGGTTCGTGCCGATGGCGCTTGCGACGGGGACGGGGGCCGAGGTGCAGCGGCCGCTCGCGACGGTCGTCATCGGTGGGATCCTCTCCAGCACCATCTTGACGCTCTTCGTCCTCCCGGCACTCTACCGGCTGGTGATGCGTGAGGAGGATTGGGCCAGCGGCGATGCCGCTCTGGAGGCCACGTCAGACTGAGATCCGCTCGACGACGCTACGGCTGACCCGCTTTTGCCGGCGGTCGTAGAGGCGGGTGGTCCGCGGATCGGCGTGCCCGGCCAGGTGCTGTACCTCGTCGAGCGGAACACCTTGTTCGAGCAGGTCGGTTATCACTGCAACCCGGAACGAGTGCGGTGAGAGGTGGCTCGGAAGCCCGGCGTCAGTAAGCCGCCGCTTCACCATCCTGCCCATGTCGGCGGCACTCATACCTCGCCCGGTGAGCGTGCGCGAGCGCCCGGCCGCGGCGTGAAAGAGCGGCCCGATGCCGCCATCGGCTTTCGACCCCGCAGCACCGAGATAGGCGAGCAGAAATCCTTCCAAGTCGTGTCGCACCGGAATATCTCGCGCCTTGCCGCCTTTCTCTGCGAGCCGCAGGCTCCACTGCGTCCCGTCGTGGCGGAGGTCGCGGCGGTCGAGCTTGGCGACAGCTCCGACCCTTGCCGCGGTGTAGACGAGGACGCCAATCACTGCTCGGTCGCGGAGGCCAACGACGTGCGAAGTATCGACGGACGCGAGCAGCCTGCGGGCTTGGGAAACAGTTATCTCGGGAGTCTTTCCCTCGACGGCTCGGTAGCGCTCCGCCCGGACAGAAAGGGCGGGGTTGAGCAGAACGGCGTGGCGGACGACGAGCCGGTCGAATAGCCGCCGGACGGCGGCCAGATGCTGCTTCTTCGTCGGAATGCTGCCCGGGTGCTCACCGAAGTAGCGGCCAACGTGAGCCGGGCTGATTTGCGGAAGTCCCAGACCGCGATCCCGGCACCAGCCGAGGAATCGTCGGACGGCCCGCTCGTAAGCCCTCCGGGTGTGAGGGTTGGCAAGTTCGCCCTCGAAGAACTCTTCCCAGGCGAACTGAGCGGCCGACCCCGCCTCGGCCACGAGCCTAGGCATCCCTACACCGGACACAGCCTTTACCGCCACAAGTTCGGTGCTCGAATGGCCTTGTCCGGTCACTTCCCTCTTCGTCCCGAGTTGTGCTTGATAACGTCCTTTATGTACCACGCCGCGGCCACCCGCGGAAGGCAAGCCGCTTGCCCGCGATTGACGGCAATTCGCGCGCTCAGCCGGCCGCCGCCCGTCAGGATCGGCCTTGACACGAGTTCACGATTTCGTGTAATACTGGAATCCATCGAGGGTATCCAATGACGCCGAAGCAGGCCACCAATGCGACCAAGCCCAAGCAGCCGCAGGCCGAGAGCGGCGCGGGCTGCTCAACCCGGCCGGCCCTGAATGACCGCCCGCTCCTTTCGTTCGTGGAAGCGGTGAAGGTGATGGCTCTGTTCAAGGTGCTCGCAAACGACACGAGAATTCGCCTCCTCCACCACCTGGTTCGAAGCGGGGAGTCAACCGTCACGGATCTCGGGAAGGCCGTAGGGATGAAGCCGCAGGCGGTTTCGAATCAGCTCACGCGGCTCTCGGACACCGGCATGCTCGCTTCCAGGCGGGAGGGGAACAACGTGTTCTACCGAGTCGTTAACGGGTGTGTCTCGCCGCTGCTCGACTTGGCCCTCTGCCTGATGGAGGACGAAGGAAAGGGCGGCCGGGGCGAGTGTACTTAACGCGGGGCTGCTGCCACGCAAACGGAGGATGAGATGAGCAAGGTGATCACCGACGTTGTTCGGGAGAAGTACGCGGCGGTCGCAGTTAGCGACCTGTCGAGCGAGAACGCCGGTGTTCACGCCGTGGCCGAGGCGTTTGGCTACTCGGCGGAGGAGTTGTCCAGCATCCCGGCCGGGGCGAACATGGGGCTGTCGTGCGGTAACCCGACGGCCACTGCCAACCTGCGCCCCGGTGAGGTGGTGGTTGACCTGGGCTCGGGCGGCGGCCTCGACGTGTTTCTCGCGGCCAAGAAGGTCGGCCCGACTGGTAGGGCAATCGGCATCGACATGACGCCGGAGATGGTCGAGCGGGCCAACGCCAACGCCAACAAGCAAGGCCTTACAAACGTCGAGTTCCACCTCTCGACCATCGACAAGCTGCCGCTTCCCGACAACTCGGTCGATTGCGTTATCTCGAACTGCGTCATCAACCTGGCTCCGGACAAGGGGGCGGTGCTCCGTGAGATCTTTCGCGTGCTAAAGCCCCGCGGCCGAGTCGCAGTCTCCGACATCGCGCTTAAGAAGGAACTTCCTGCTGAGGTGGGCCAAGACCTCATGGCTTACGTCGGCTGCATCGCCGGGGCCATTCCGATTTCGGACTACGTCTCGGGCCTGAACGCCGCCGGGTTTTCGGCCGTGCAAGTTGTGGACGCGATGAAAGACCTAAACGCCTATGCCAAGGTCGATGGGCAGGGCGGCTGCTGTCCGCCGGCGATGGAGGATCCTACTCCGGCGGCTGCCTGTTGCACCCCGGCCCCGGCCGGCTCGTCAGCGTGCTGCACCCCGACAGGCGGCGAGAAGTCGCTCCAAGCGGTCGCAGCGGCCGAATGCTGCACCCCGGCCCCGAGCGGCTCGTCGGCCTGCTGCACGCCGAAGCCCAGCACCAAGGTGCAAACCGTTCACGGTGGGCTGGGCGAGCTGCTTCAAAAGTACGACGTGAACGAGTTTGCCGCCAGCGTCCAGGTCTACGCGGTGAAGCCGTAATGCCACTGACCGCGAACGGCGACCAGCCTCCGGTCGCATCGCAATCGGCCAAGCCCGGCACGCATTCCCTGCGGTTGCCTGGCGTTGAGTCGCCTTTTGTCCGGTCAGCGACGCGGGGACGGGAAGTAAATCACCAGTTGGAGAGGAGAGCGGCATGAGCGAGAAGAAGCGAGTTCTGTTCGTCTGCGTCGAGAACAGCAACCGAAGCCAGATGGCGGAGGCCTTCGCCCGAATCCACGGCGGCGACGCCGTCGAGGCGTACTCGGCCGGCAGCCGGCCTTCGGGGAAAGTAAATCCCCGGGCCATCCAGTTCATGAAGGAGAGAGACTACGACCTCTCCACCCATAACTCGAAGGGGATCGATCGGTTCAACGGCCAACCCATCACCGCGGCCGTCACAATGGGCTGCGGCGATGCCTGCCCGCTGGTTCTTGCTGAGCTGCGCGAGGACTGGCAAATCCCCGATCCGAAGGAGCTTCCCGACGACGAGTTTCGCCGCATCCGTGACCTCATCGAGGAGAAGGTGAAGTTGCTCCTCGCGTCCATCGGCGTGACCGGAGGCGCGGCATGAGTGCGACCGAAACCCACACCCCGCCGGCACCGGTCGAGTCGAACGACGCCCCCAAACGGATGAGCCTGTTCGAGCGCTACCTCACGCTGTGGGTGGCGCTTTGCATGGTCGCCGGTGTCCTCATTGGCCGCACGCTCCCCGAGGTGACCCAGGCCCTTCGCGGGCTTGAGTTCGGCAAAGGAAGCCAGATTAACGGGCCGATTGCGGTCCTCATCTGGCTGATGGTCGTGCCGATGATGATGAAAATTGACTTCGCGGCCTTGAAGGGCGTCTCGCGGAAGCCGAAGGGGCTTGCGGTCACGCTGCTCGTGAACTGGCTGGTGAAGCCGTTCGGGATGTTCGCCCTCGGGTGGCTGTTCTTCCAGCACCTCTTCCTGCCGCTCATCGGGGAAGACTTGGCCCGGCAGTACACCGCTGGGGTTGTCATCCTCGCCGCGGCCCCATGCACGGCGATGGTCTTCGTCTGGAGTTACCTGACGGACGGCGACCCGGCGTACACGCTGGTGCAGGTCGCGGTGAACGACCTGATCATGCTCGTGCTCTTTGCACCAATCGTCGGCCTCTTGGTAGGCGTGGCGGGACTCGCGGTGCCGTTTAACGTGATCCTGCTCTCGGTCGCGGTGTTCATCATGGTGCCACTGGCCATAGGGATCCTCGTCCGGCTGCTCCTGGTGCGGTCAAAGGGGAAGGAGTGGTTCGAGCGGGACTTCCTAGCTCGGTTCCAGCCGGTGGCGGTTTTGGCCCTGCTGGCAACGCTCGTGTTCATCTTCGCGTTTCAGGCGGACAACATCCTAAACCACCCGCTCCACGTCGGGCTTATCGCGGTGCCGATTCTGATCCAAGTCTACTTCAACTCCGGGCTGACCTACGGGCTGATGTGGGCGCTTCGCGTTCCACATAACGTGGCTGCCCCCGGCGCGCTTATCGGGGCGAGCAACTTCTTCGAGCTTGCGGTGGCGACCGCGATTGCCCTCTACGGTCCGGAGTCCGGGGCGGCGCTAGCGACCGTAGTCGGCGTCTTGGTCGAAGTTCCCGTGATGCTCTCTGTGTGCTCGTTTTGCAGCCGAACGCGGGGATGGTTTAGCGGTCCGCAGTTTGCTGCCTCCTGACCGCCCCGTGATGCCGTTTCAGGCAGGGGAGCTGTCTCCCTTGCCTGCTTCTTCCTCGCGTCGTGCCAAGTCGGCCACGGTGCACCAGCTAGCCCCGAGTCGTTGTTAAGCGGCTGGGTTGGCGCGGCTCACCAAAGGTCTTCGATAAACCGCTTCACATTGATCTGCGAAGCCCGGCCGACCGTCTTGATGATGTGCTCCGCGGCTTGGTCGTCGATATCCCGGTCCCACTGGGCGAAGTTCGCGGCCGGAAACTCTTCAAGGAAGATCTGCTTAACGGCATGCTCCGCATCTTCGATGCGGGTGATCATGCTCGAGTTCACCAGACAGGTAGCGATGACTCGGCTCTTCTTCACGTTCATCTCCCAAGGGGGGGGCGCACGGGTGCGGCCCGATTCATTCTCAACTTCCTTGCGGTGCGACCACGACTTCGACACGGAAGTCACCGGTGCGAACCGACACGTCGTTCTCCAGCGCGGCCGGATTGTCGCAGACGCCCGCCGGGTCGTAGACGAAGCAAACCAGAGCCTGGCAGTCCGGGTGAGAGCGGTATCGCTCTTTGTCCTCGGTCAGTTGGGAGATTACCTCACGCTGGTTCAGTGACCGGCGGGTCATCTTGACCTCGATCATCACTCGCTCGGGCTTGAGTAAGAAGTCCGTGCGGGTGGATCGCCCGCCGTAGCTCGGGGTCCACTCCTCGGCCCGGACGTCGGGAAAGTGCAGCCGGAGGAGCGCGTGCATGGCGTCCTGCACGTCGTACTCGTCGGTGAACTGAATGGTGTTGCGGCTCTCCCGGCGAACCTGAATCTGCCGGGCGAAGTGGTGGAACCGGCGACAGAGAACCGTCACAAGCTCTAGCGCGTCCTGGGTCGGCCGGCTCACCTGCCACGTGGCCGCGAGGTCCGACTCAAGGCGCTCGTGTGCGGCACGCCGGAGCGCGTGATACAGCACCGCGGCGCGGGCGACATCCGTCGGTTCGACTTGCGTGACCGCCGCGGTCTTGAGGATCGCCTCGTCAACCGCCCGAACGTCAAAGTGCTTCGTCCCGGCGTGCTCTGCGGCTGACGCGACCCACCGGAGGGCGGCAAGCTCCTCCGCCGTCTGACACGCAGCGGGTGCCGGCCAGTCACCCGACCACTTGACGCCGAGGTGAGACGCCGCAAGGCGGCCAATCACCTTCGCCCACAGGCCCGTTACCGCCGTGGTTTCGAGTCGGCGAAGAACACCGGCAAGCCACGCCCGCTCGGGCGAGTCGGCTGCGAGCAGCCTGCCGGCACCGAGAACGATGCCGTAAAGTTCCAGCGGGCGGAAAGGAAATGCCTGTCTGTCGGGCGGGAACGGGTTCTTCTCACTGAGCCGCTTTACCCCGGCTCGCCACTTCTCGGCCAAATCGGGCGGCGCGCTGCTTAAGTGAGCGAGCTGGTAGCCGGCCACGGCCAGAGCCGGCGCGCGGCCGACTTCAACACCGTCCAGCGCCGACAACGCAGGCCGGCCGGGCACGGGACCAGCTTCTCCGGCGGAATCGAACACATGCAGGGCGAACATTGCCTCGGGGCTGTCGGGCCGCCACTCCTTGGCGATGAACCCGACAAGCTCGTCCAGTTGGCGGCCGTAGCTTAGCAGCAGCGGTGAGGTCATAAGAACCACCGGTTGAAGCGCAACTTCGTGTTGAGCGTCGCCGGCGACCAGTCGCCGACGGCCGGGAGCCTGGCGAGTAGGTCGGCGATCAGCTCCGAGTAGTAGATGGTCACCGGGGCGTAAGCCGGAAGCGTCGAGCGCCAGGTGAGCGAGGTGAACTTCAGCACCTGCTCGGCGAGGTAGTCCAGGTCTCGGTACTGCGACTCGCGGTGGAGGTGGATGAGGAGCGGCGAGGGGAGTGGCGAGGCGGGCCGCTTGAGTTGGTGCGGCCCGTTCGTCGTCAGCAGCCGGGTGTACCGGCCGAGTTGGGCGATGGTCCCGCGGGCCGGAGCGAAGACCCCCTTTCGCCCTTGCCCTGGTCGCTTCTCGTGCCCCTGCTGTTCGCTGTCGAAGAGCTTAAACGAGTGGCTCGTCTCGATGGTCAGGAAGGCGAACTCGATGTTGAGGCCTTGCCCCACTTTGGTGACGCAGTCTCGGACGATCTGCGCCACCTCCACGTTCTTGAGCGGCTTCCTCGCGTGAAACACAACCCGGACGGTGTGGCCGGGCCGCCACCCGTTTCGCTCCCGCAGATCTTCCAGGAGGCTCGTGATCGTCGTGCGGAGCACCTCCGGGTACTGGGCGTAGTTGCAGACCCGGGAGACGTTTGACAGCAGGTAGTTGCCGTCGCCCCGGAACACGGTCGTGATGCCCGTGTAGCGGTGCCGCTCCTCGAACCGGCTGTTTGACAGCTCGGCCATGCCCATCCCGACCACGATCTCGTCGTCCGCGTTCTGGGCCTGGGCCACCGTCCACGGCGTCCCGCCGAGCTTGGCGTACATCGCCGTGGCGATGTTCGGTAGCTTCCACTGGAGGTCCGACTCGGCGGCCGAGATGGTTGAGAAGCGGCTCTGCTGGGAGACGATCCCGTGCATGAGCAGCGTGGCCTTGGCGTGCAGGTACGGGTTTATCGCGTCCGGGAGCCTCGCCTGGGCGTCTTGGAGGACGACAAAGGCGGCGTCGTAGCTTGCCTCTGTCGTCGCCAGGTGCTCTTCGATGGTCCTGCGGTAGGCGGGCGCGACCTGCTCTTCACTCAGTCCCAGCAGTTGCACCGAGACGGGGGTGAAGGTCGGGTTTGCGAGCCCGAACGTGGCGGCAAACCCCTTCTGGTAGGTCGAAGCTGACGCCGACGGGATGCCGTTCTTGAAGTGCCCGATGAACGTGCTCACACGCCCGGCGATCTTATCCGGGGTGATGACGAGGATCCGCGGGGAGCGCTTCGTGAAAATGTCTCGGTCAAACGGCCCGAAGCGGAGCAGCCCCGGCCACGCCCAGACGTGCCGCTTGGTCTTGGCGGCGTCGTAGCAGTGTTCGACATCGCCGGCGAACCGCACCGACTGGAAGTCGGGGGTGTTTGTCAACTCGATGCGGTCGAGCACGCGACAGCTAAGGCCGTGGGCGAGCGGGATCAAGTCCTTCTTCCAAAGGAACTTCCCCATCTCTGTGATCAGTTTGTCGAGGTCCGCCCCGAGAAACAGCTTGCCTTCCTCTCGCTGCCGCGCGACCTCGAACCGGTCGTACTGCCGCTCCCCGAGCAGGTGGCGGAGCGAGCGGGAGAAGGCCGAGCGGCTCCCCTCGACCCAGACATCTTCGGTCGGAACGCTTCGGGTGTCGTCGAACGATTCTTCAAGCTCGACGTGACCGCCTGCCACCGCCCGGATGGTGCCGACAAGCGCCTTCTGACCCGGCACGGGGGAGCGCCGGATGACCGCGAGGCCGGACAGGTCGATCCCGGCGGCGGACAGTTCGTCCACCGGTGCCCGAATCTGCCACCGGGTTTCGATGTCCACGAACAGGCCGAGCGTGGTCTCCCCCTCCCGGTCCTCGATGATCTTCGGCTCCAGGTTGAAGCGAGGCTTGATGCTGAACAGCTTGACGAGGGCGGGCAGATCTCGCCACCCGTTCGTCACGCGGCCGACGATCTCCATCTCCTGCTTCCGGGCCAGGAACGAGAACGACCGGCGGCGGCGGCGATACGGCGGGTAGTCGGGAAATAGGCTTGGGAGAACGTCGCCGATGCGGCCGGCGACGACGTGAAGCGTGTCGAGGTCGCTTGTGTTGTAGACGTGCCGAGCCCCCGGCTGCCGCTTCGGCGACTCGACGAGGGGGAGGCCGAGTACCCGGCCGCCGCGCCAGTAGAGGAACCACTCCTTGGCGTGCTCGTCTCGCAGGGCATCGACTGCCTTCGAGTCAGTCTGCTCCGCGACGCAGCCGGTAAAGGACTGATCGCTTAACTCCAACCGAAAGCCGTTTAGTGTAATTGCCATAAGGGACCGGGTTGGGCTTCGGGTTCAGTGCGGGTCGTGACGTGGTAGCTTCCTGACTTCCGTCGAGCGATCGCCCCAAAACCCCACGAGCATGCTGCTTCCAAATCGTGGCGGCAATGTCAGTTGCCGCGGTTCTCATTAGGCATTGTCCTACCGATGGAAGATCTCGCCGAGCACGGCGAAGAACTCACCCAGACGAAAGTCGTCCCGAAACAGTCGGTGTTCGCGCAGTCGCAGGACGCCGGCCGAGGTTGGCGTGCCGAAGTGGTCGCCCACGATCGCGCACCCTCTCACGAACCGGTCATCGGAGCGGCTCGCTTCGCCGAGCTGCCTGGCGCGGTCGTACTCCCCCTCGGTCATCATGCCGACGATGGTGTAGAGGTCGAGAGCGTGGTGCCGGCCGAGGTCCTTGTTCGCGTCCGCTTGGCGATCGTCGAACGCGAACAGCTTCATCATCAGGTACGGGAAGGCCTCCGGGACGAAGACGGTTGCCGTGTGCGCCTCGCCTCCCGAGCGGGTGCCGCTCACGGTGATTGAAACCGGTCTGTCTTCGAGGTAAAGCGCTTCCTTCGTCTCGTAGGCGTGAAGGCCGACACTCTTACCCTTCGGCCGCACCCGCGGCGGATTGACGTGGAGCTTCGAGCGGTGCTCGTCGGTTGGACCGACGAGTAGGTCGATTTTTACCTCCTGCGCCACCCCGCCGACCGCGACCGCGCGCCTCCACTGAAGGTACTCCGCCCCGGCCACCGGCTCGTAGCCGAGGCCGCGGATAGCTGCGGCCACGGCTTGGCTCCTTGTGACATCGGTCAGCACGTCAGCACGGAGGAATACGTCGATGTCGTTCGTCGCCCGCGGCTCCGGCAGCTCGGCAAAGAGTGTCCGCTCTCCGCGGGCGGTCAGGTGGTGGCGTTTGAGGAACAGGCCGAAGCCGCCGCCGACGGTGATCGGCACCCGCTGTCCGTCGAGGGCGAAGAGCAGGTCGAGGAGATTCGTCCGGAGCGGGTCCATCACCGTTCCTTCCTCCCTGCGGCGCGTGCGACCTCGTCGAGCACGACACGGCGGACCTGCTCGGCAGTCTCCCGGTCGCGCTTGTCACCCGACCAGAGTTCGAGAAGGGTCTGCACAGGCGAGGCGAGGAAACTCTCACGGCGGTCGAAGTAAACAGTGTCGTCGCGGGTCTCAACAAGGTTCAGGGTGGCAAAGCGGTCCGTCCTTTGAAACCGCTCGCCGAGGAATTTCACCAGGGCGTCGATTCTCGAACAGTAGAACGACTGGGCCGCTTCCCGGGCCATCACCGCGTAGCCACCCGCTGAACTCGGCCCGGTGAGCACGGCCCTGCCGCCGGTCTCGGCTTCCCACCGCGTAAGCATCGTCAACAGCTCCGCTGTCTCCCCCCGGAACTTACCCGTCAGGCGAGCACCGGTCTCGGGCGGAATAAAGTTCTCGGCCAGGAGGTCGATGAGCTTCTCCGGCTGGAGGAGATTTAGGCGGGTCGCCCCGTCCCGCGTCTTCTCGATGACGAGGTCGTCGGCCAGCGCCTTGCAGACCTTGGACACGGTGGCGAGCGTGACCCGCCCGCCGCGGCGGGTCAGCTCGTCTAGGGCGTCCTGCACCGAGGAGAACTCCGGGCAGGTCAGGAAGAGCCTGGCGACGACCGAGCTGGTCCGCCGGTAGACGTTCTTGATCGCGGATTCGGACCGGAACCGGTTAGGCTCTCCAGACCGGACCACCAGCCACCTTCCTGGTACGACGACGAGGCCGTTGCCGCACAAGTCGATGCCGCTGACCTTCTCGGATTCGAGCTTCGAGATGGCATCACGCCCCAGGAACGACGTGACGACGAGGGGCAAGGCGTTCCTTCTCGCGGCATACTGCTTTGCCTGCACGATGGCGTCATCGAGCGACTTCGCCGTCAGAAACCGCTTACACTCGGCAACGAAGGTGAGTGACGTCTCCTCCCACGAGAGCTGAAGGAGGGCATCGATTCGCTTGCCGGGTAGCCTGTCCATCTCGTCGGCCGACTGGACTGCGACGGAAAACGGATCGAACCTGATCTCCCCAAGTCGAAGCATAGAAAGGATTTCAGACTCGGTCGGCATTTGCCCCCGGGTCATGTCCGCCTCAGCTAGGGTGGTGGTTTCGAGTGCCATTTTCCGATTATAGACCATTTTCCTGTTCAGGAAAACAGCGCCTTTTAGGAAAGTGGCCCCGTAGCTGCCAAGAGGGGGACGCTAAACGGGTTAGGGCAGAAGCGGTCCGAGTTCCTTGGCCGTCGAGCGGAGAAGCTTGAGCGCGTCCTGCTTGGTCCCGTGCAACAACTCGTCGCACACGTCTTCTGCGTCCGTGTCGGGGATCACTGCCCAGAGGCAGACCGCGCGCCGTCGCTTGAGCCGGACGGCCTGGCGGAGGAGGAAGCGGGTGACGGACGGATGCTCGGGGCAGAACCGTTCGAGCCCGTCACGGGTGGCGATGCCGACGTAGGACTTGAGCATGATCCGGTTCTACCACGGCGCTGTACATCGGCTCAAGAAAATCGAACATCCGCCCGCGCGATGATCGCGCCGCGTGTTGGCCGACCCACCGCGAGCAGAGATCCGTGCCTGAGAACAAGGTGGGTCGGCCAACTGCTAGCGACAGAAAAACCGCTCACTTCCGCAAACTCGCACGCGCTACCAGTTACGGACAACGCCGTGCCGCGGAGCGCGGAATCGGCGGTGGTCATGGAACATGCCGCGCGAGGAAGCGCGAAACTGCCGTAAGCACGGCATCAAGTGAACGGGCAAGATGCCGCGCAGCAGACAGGCCGAGGGCGGTAAAGAGCGGGCACGGCCGCAAGCCGTGCCCGCGGTATTGGTCAGTACTCTTCGGGCAGCAGCACGGTCGTCAAGCTCCGGTCGGCCTCGGTGATGAGCCAGAACTTCACGCCGTCGTGCCGGTAGGCGGAGAGGAGGCGAAAGCCTTCTCGAAGGCTCAGCTCGTTCTCCTCACGATCATCTTGGTTTACCTCGCCCCAGTCACCGGAGACGTGTCGGCGAAGTGCTGCCCGCACTTGCTCTTCGGGAATGCTTTGAAGCGCCCCCGGGGTGATGACGACGGTGCCGAGCGAAAAGCGCGGCTTGGTTTCGGATGCTGACATGGTTCGTCCTCGCAGGTTGTTCGTTACCGAGTGGGCCTCTCCCCCGAAGGCCATGTTTTTCGCCCCGGGATCGGCCCTCTCACGCAAAGCTGGAGGGCGAGCCTGGGGTGAAAAACATGGAAACAGCCGGGTGAGGTGCCGGACGGAGGCGGACAGCCCGGCGCGTGCAAGCCCGTCAGTGACGGAGCCACGCTCCGGCACGGGCTTGCAGCCGGGAGCCGCCTTCGGCCGGTGCCGAAGCCGTCCGCAAGCGGGGAGCGAGGCAGAAGTGTCGAGCGAGGGGGGAGCGGGGGGCGTTGAGTGCGGGTGTTGTCTGGGGGTAGCCGTGGTTCAGTGCGAACCTGCCTGAAGAGCACTCCACGGAGCGGGTCGCCGCGTTAGGATTGTGTCGTCGGGCTAACCGGCTCGACCTTCAACTTCGGAATCTAATCGTTCTCTCCCCGCCAGGAGAAGTGAGTGGCTCTCTCGTGAGGGACCGCCACTAAAAACACCGGCAGGAGTCGGCGAGATGTGCCGTGGCACTTCCTCGCGGCTCATTACCTTCCACTCGTCCCGTCAGGAAGGAAAAACAACGACGGGAAAGCCCTTCACCGTGGTGAACGGCGAGTTGGACGAGCACGAGTAATGCCCCTGTAACGACGCTTCGGCGTGACTTCGTGGGGATTAACTCTGCTCGTCCTGGAGAAGGCCCCTTGTGGGTCTTCTCCCTTTTCGAGGTTACCGCGGTTCATTCTCCGTGAGGCATTGACGGCTTCCATGATGGAGTCGTCAAGCCTGTGCCCCAGGCGAAGGGTGGGGCTAAGACTCGGAGACCAAGGATGAAGAATGAAGTGATTGAAGGTCGGTACTGTAAGTGGATGCACATCGAGAACGGAAACACGATCGTGCGTCGGGTTCACCGGATCGAAGTGCAGGGAAAGGACGGCCGGCTTTACGTGCTTGAGGACGACGGGCTTCCCGACACGGTCGTGATGAACACGGGAGTTGGGTATCGGGGAAAGCATCTGGCCCAGGTGCTTCTCGACCCGAAGCCCACACTCGGCCGGGAAAGAGTTCAGCCAGGGGATAACCCCTGGCCGAACGGCCGTGACGCTCTGCACGTCTCGGCCGGCTTCATGGGACTGCTGGTGATTAGGGCTCTTGCTTACGGCGTGAGTGCCTTCGCCAGCGGGCTACACGAAGCGGTGCTCAGAACTACGAGTTGGTAGCGCACCAACTCCCCGGACGAGTGGGATTTCTCCCCGGGGTAAGGTTCAAGTTCAAGGTTCAAGTCACGCTGGCCCCGTTGGAGCGGGGACGGCGCAGACGGTTCGAGCGGGAGGTGAAAATCCCACTGCGGGTGCGGCTTGTATCGAGCAAGTCGCGCCCGCTTTTCGAACACCCCACTTGGCCATCAAGCAGCCAGAGGCGGGGTACTAACAACAAAGCCGAGCCGGGGATAAACCGGACGGCAACCAGTGAGAGAGAATACTGCCATGACTCAAACAACAATGAAAGGAGATTTTGTCGGCTTCGAGCACCCGAGCGGGCTGAAGTTCGAGGTGCCAGCAAGTGTCGTAAAGCTCGACCCGGGGGAGCTTCGCTCAAGCCCCTGTGCGAACCGACTGCTTGATGTCGAGGACACTTGCGTCGCCGTCGCCCGGCACGTGTCGATCGATTGGGAGGAGACGGTCACAAGCGAGCACGGCACGACTGCCCTTGAGAAGATGGGCAAGGCGCTACTCGTTTCGGTCCATCGTGACCGAGCCGAGACTGGATTCGTAGTCGTGACGTGTACGGAGCGTGGTGAGACGTGGGTGGTTCTTGAGGACGAGTTCCCGCCGCTGCGAGCACGGCGGGAACTAAAGCAGATGCACTAAGTAATCACCAAAAGGCCGGAGCGTATCTCACCACGCTTCGGCCGCTCACCGCTTACGCAATGAGTCGGGTCGGGGAGGGTATCAGCCCTTCCCGGCCTCTTTTTGTTTGCATAGGGCCGGCTCCGAAGTCAAGCGACAGGGTGCGTGCCGAAAGCCCCCGGGGTTAACCGGCTGATTTAAGGAGCAGGCAGACATCGTGGACCCGGGGGATGATGCTTATCGGGTACTCCTTACTCGCTGCCGATGTTGTGCCGTGACTGAACCGGATGATTTCCGGGGCCGCGAGTTCAAGCCCGACCTGCTCCGCGACCGCAAAGGTCCGAAAGGGCAGCGCGTGGTAACGGCCACCCTCGCGGTGATCGCCCATGAGAACACCCGTGACGCCGCGCGGGGTCATCACGCCGCGGCAGTTTGCGAGCACGTCCCCGAGGCGGGCAAAGAAGTCGTCAAGCGTCGGCGCGTTAGCAAGGCAGCGGGGGTCGTCGCTCCAGCGAATCATCTTCCAGTACGGCGGGTGCAGCCAGACGAAGTCAAACGTGCCAAGCCCCACGTAGGATGCCGGGTCGGCCGCGTCAAAGCCCGAGCGGATGTCCTTACTCACGCACTCGACCCCGAGTTCGAGACACACGTCGCGGCACGTCCCGCCGCCGGACATGGGGTCGAGCACCCGACGGGGCCGGTAGTAAAGGAGAAGGTCTCTGATAAGAAGGCCCGAGCAGTTGCCTCGGTAGGAAGCACTTCCGTACGCCCCGCGGCCGGGCGTGCCGTGAATGCTTGAGAGCCACGGCACTGGGCTTTTGGTTCTCGGCAGCGCCGGCAACGGGACATGCGTTCGGGCCTCCGGCGACCCCGGGTTGTGCGGCAGCTCACCCTTTGTCATGCTTACTCGACGCGGGTCCATCCGACGGCTCTCTTCGATGTATCGCTTCTTTTCCTGTTCCATCTTTGTGCTCCGACTTCTCGGGCCGAGACGCCGAAGCATCTTCCGACCACGGGTTTTCTGTCTGGCCCTGCCCGTCACGTTTTCCCGGTTCCGGGGGGTGGGCCTCTTCACCCCTGGTTGGGAGGCCCACCCCCCGTAAGCGGAGAAAACAAGATCTCGCCGCGGCCCTACCGGGCCGCGTCTGCCTGATTCAGGAGGCGCAAATCGCCGCGGTGGAAGCGGAGCCGGTGCATGGGCAGTGGCGAAGCGAAAGCGGAGCGAAACGGCCGCAAGGCCGGCACGCCCGTGCGGCGGAGCGGGCGGTTCGAGAGCAAGATTTGAAAGGCGAGAGCGGGAGGCGGGTGGCGCGTCCCCAGAAGTCAATCAGCGTCCGCTCTCTTCGGGCCAGCACGGTTCATCACCGGCCAATTCGGATAGAGCGGACGCTTCCGCGCTGACGACTACGGGGCGGCTTCCTCGGCGGCGACACCTTTCGCAGCTAAACGCTGCTCGTAGATCCAGGTGTGAGCCTGGTCCGCGAGTTTTGCCACGAGCGGAAGGTCATCCCGGTCGAAACTTGCTGCGTCGGCCCACTGGCCGGAGTCGTCCTTGTAGAGCCTAGAAAGGGTCACGGAGTGAAACGGTCCGCTGACCGAGTCGTTTTCCCAGACCGCTGCTCGAATGCGCCCCAGGCGAAGTTCGTGGACAGGTTTTTTCGCTGACATGCTGCCTCTGCTAAGTGAAGTGCCGGTTTGACGAAGCCCCCTTCCGACCGCGCGAGGCGGTGAAGACGGCCAAAGAGAAGACCGAGCCGAGGGAGGCGGGGGCTGAGGTCCGCTTCCCTCGAGTCGGTCGGGCAACGACAGCGGGCGCACGCCGTAGTGAGGCAGAGGGTCCGAGCACAGAAGAGTCTTCCGAACTGCCGTCGGCAGCTCGGGAAGAAAAACCGGAGCCGGGCGAATCGGTCAATGACCGACCCGCCCGGTCCCGGCGAGTGTCCCATACGGGACTAAAACCGCACCTATAACCTAATCTGTGGGATCCTCGGCCTCGTCCAGGCGGCCGCTTATCGGGGAGCCGCCCGGACCAAGCCGTGATACCTCGTACGCGAGAACAACCGCGTCCGTTATGCTTTGCTGTCGGCCGCAGATCGCCGAAACTTGAGACCGAACTTTAAGTCGTTGATAAAAAGTCTCGGCCGCGCCTACGGAGCGAGGAGCCCATCCTCGACCAGCACCGGGCCAAGCTCAATGAGCAGCGCCTGCACCTTCTTTAGAAACGGCTCGGCCTCGGGCCGAAGCTCAAACGCATAGAACTTCCACTGCGGCCTGTCGTTGCCCCGCCGCGGCTCGGCCCCGACGCGAAGAAGTTTCGCAAGTCCCTGCGGTGTCTGTTCGAGGCAGCCCATCGTGACGAGCCGACTGTACGAGACCGGCTGAAGAACGCCGGGGAACCTCTCGTATGCGTTAACTCCCGGGGATGGCTGGGTGTAGCCCTTGGCAAGGAAGACCGCGAGATCCTGCTTCACCTCCGGGGAGAGGGCTTTGGCTCGAAGCCTGTCCTTCTCCGCCTTCGTTTTCAGTGCCGCGGTTTCGAGATCGACTTTGGTCCTCTCAACCTCGGCCTTTGCCGTCTCCCGCCGGGCGTCCGCCCGGCCGGCAAGCCGAACCGCCTCGCCTTTTGTCTCCGCCATGAGCGCCGTCGCTTCCTTCCTGGCCACTTCGCGGGCAGCTTCGATGACCGTGGCGGCTTCTAACGCTTCCTGAAAGTCGATTGACTGTATCGCGGCCTGAAGCGTCGGCGTGCCGCTCGGCACCGGGCCAACCTTGGCGAGTGAAACGATGGCGGCGAGCCGGCTCCGCGAAGCCCGGGCGGCGTCCCTTGTCGTCCTGGCCCGGGCAAGAAGCTGTTGAAGCTTCTGCTGCGTGTCATCCGTCTGCTGAAAAGAGTTGTCAGGGGAGGCAAGTGCCTTCCTCACCGGAGCGACGACCTCGTCGGCCTGGAGTTTCATCCGCGCGAAGTCATCCTTGGCTGGCCGTTCGAGTTCGTAGACAGCGCGAAAGGCCCGAACGAGCTGAGCCTGTCCGGCGACCGCGCGGCCGGCGTCGTTTGTAAGGAGCGGCGTGATCTCCGCCTCGAAGCGATCGAGTTCGGCGAGGCCTTCGTCTGCGGTGCGACTGACCTCGTCGGCCACGCCGGCAGCCTGCTGCTGGGTAAACTTCGCCCGAGCCAGGATGTCGCGCCGCGCCGTCTCGGCCGCGACGGCGTCGTCGGCCTTCTTTCTCGACTCGATGGAGGTGGGGGAAGCGCCCGCCGGCGGCGGCTGGCCGCCGGTCGTCACCGCGGCGGCTGCCGGAGGTGTCGCGGGCGTCGTGGACGAGCTGAGGATCCCCGTCCGGCCGATCAACACGGCGGCAACACCCACCGCTGCGATGATGAGGAGCGTCTGGGGTCGAAAGAACCACCGGCTCGGCCCGGTCGCTGGCGGCGGCACGAGCGTCGGCCGGTTGAGGGGAGTGCCCGGGGCCGTCATCTGAGGCTCCTTGTGCTTCTGGCTGGGAGTGAGGGTCGTGGTTTGTGGGCGGTAGTTATCAAGGCTTGAGCGTTCTTCTGACTTCGGCCCACACCTTCGCGGCGTGAGCGGCGTTTAACGAGCCGGCGTCGCCGGCGACCGGAAGCCCGCCTGGTCCGAGGTCCGGCCAGTCCGCCGTCTGCCGCATGGCGTACTCCTCGGGCGAGATGTGGAACTCGCTGACGAGCGGCACCCAATAGCTGTGAAACTGCGTCAGCCCACTGCCCTCGCTAAACCGGACAAGGCTTTCAAGGGGAGTCGAGCTGATCTCGATAATGTCGTTTGCCTCCACCCGGGCGGAGCGGGTGTCGGAGACGCGAAGCTCGCCCGTGGCGGAGTCGGGTGAGAGCGGGTGAGCACCCGACTGAAACCAACTGAGCGTCACGTCCCGCTTCTCGCCGGAAGTTTCCTGAATTCTCTTTTGCTCCAGCTTGCTCGAAGCCTTAAACGCCTGCTCGAAACCGACGCTCGACTCGACCGTCTCGACCAGGTCGCTGCCGATCCGGCTCGCCTTGAGTTGTGCGACGTTCTGGTGGGCAAGGACGAGGCTGATCCCCATCGAGCGAGCTTGCTCTAATAATAGTGCAATATTTGAGCTAATGACCTGCTGAAACTCGTCGATGAAGACGTAGACCCGCTGCTTTGCCGTCTTGTCGCGCATGGCGGCGGCGGCAAAGAGCACGTAGAGGGCGAGTTTGGCGACCGCCGTAACGGTCGTCTTCTCGATGGCGGTCGAGAGGTAGAAGTAGACGACCTGGCTTTTTCGAAGCACGTCTGGAATCCGGATCTGCTCGGCAAACACCTCGGGCGGGGCGGTTGTGCCCGTAGGAGTTGCGACCAGTGGCCCGACACCTGCGAGTCTCTGGGCGAGAGCCGGCAGGTGCCGGGCCTCTTTCCAATCATCTCGGTTTCCCGGGTAGTGCCGTTGGTCGGAGAGGAGAGCCGAGAGGTCCCGAAACGACTCCCCGACGCCCACACGCCGGATGTATTCGAGGAGAACGATTTCGTTCATTGACGAGAAGAACGCCTCGCCGAAGCCGGCCCCGTACTCGGCCGAGAGCGCCTGGAGGATGGTCTGGGCGAGTTGATTCGTCGTGGTGAGGGACGCCAGGTGGTCGGGCGAGAGCGGGTTAAACACGTGGCTCGTCCGCCCGACGACGTTCGTAAACGCCTTAAACGGCACTCCGGCCGCCTTGGCCTCCAGGTAGCAGTTCCAGAGCAAACTCGAATCGCCCTTGAGGTCGAGGACGACTACGGAGCAGCGCTCGTCGGGGAGCGGCACCCCGCCCGCCTCGGCCTGAAGCTCGGCGAGCCAACTCTGCCGGGCTTCGGACTCACCCGCGATGAGTTGCGTGATGAGGGTTGCGAAGCTGAGCGAGGTCTTCCTCGACCCCGTCCCGCCGTGGATCCAGGCGTGGTTACTGAGCAGCCGTCGATCGAGATAAACCGGGTAGCGAAAATCCCGGCTCTTTCCCAGGTAGAGGTGCCGCCGCTCAAACTCATCTTTCGAGTAGAGGATGCGGGCGATCCGGTTGTCCCAGGCGACGTTTGACGCCGGCTTACCCCTTCTCGGAATCATGATTCGGTCTCTTCCCTTCGTTCGAGGCCTTCGTGGTATGCCTGAAGCACCGGCCCGGTGAGGAACACGAACGTCGCCGCGACGACCAGAAGTGGCACGAGGAGCGAGGCGACGGCCGTATGCAGAAGAGTTCTGTCGTAAGCGGCCTGAATCTCCCCGCGAATTCTTTCCTCTTCGTGACGCCGGTCCTTTAGCACCTGACAGTACGCCGCCAGCTCCTCCGAATCGGAAAGCCCGGCGACAAAGTCCCGCTCGTCGTCAGTGACGGCGGGGCAGGCAGGGTCGTACGGAAGCAGAGGGTGAGCTTGCGCCGGGTGAGTTGGCGGCAGCTCGACTGCGACCGAGGCTGAAAGAAGTGTGAAGACGATGAGCGCCGAGATGCCCCGCCACCGCCAGGCCCGAAGCCAGACGGTTGGGAAGCGGAAGAAGCCGGGTGCCTTCGCGCCGGCCCTGTCGTAGGTGAGAAAGACGCGGGCGGCATGAGCGCACGCCACCGACGCCCGGCCGACGCTCGCCCCACTCGGCCAGACGAATGGAGTCATGGCAGAAAGGGCCAGAAGGTAGCCGAGTGCCCCGTAGTAGCCAACCCGAGCGAAGAGAAGCCCGACCGCGAACGCTGGCAGAAGTGCTAGCGCCGCACGGTGGTAAGCGGCAACTTCCGGCGTCTTGTTAGCGCTCCACCCTTGCTCAAGCTCATCCCAGGCTCGCCGGCAGATATTTCCCGTTGACCAGTCGTTTAGAATGTTCGCCGCGGTGTAGAACACATACTGCTTGGCCACGAGGTGAGAGAGGGCGGCGGTAGCGAGGAGGCCCGCGGCAAAGAGCGTTTCGTAGCCGGCAAGGCCCGTGACGAGCGTTGCCTGCACCCTTGCGGCGGTCCATAGGATGGTCATCGTCAGACTGACCCCGAGGTAGTGGGCCGCGAATCGAGAGCCGGTGAGGAAGTGACAGGCGGTAAGCCCGACGAAACCCGCTGCGAGCCAGAGCGGGACATCAAGTGCGAGTGGGCCGAAGGTGCCGATGACCAAGCGGGGGACAAGGCCGAGAACGGCCGCGGTGATCGATACTGCGGCGATAGTCCGGACCGCCTCGACCTTCGTCTGCCGAAAGGCGAGTGGGCCGATGGGGTCGAGCCGCTCGTTTAGCTCGCACGTATCGACTGCCAGGTTGCCGTCTGCGTCGTGCGGCAGCCCTGCGACGTTCATCGGGTCCGGGGCCGGCTTCCAACTGGGGTACACGTTAAGCCTCGGAGACGAGTAGGGAGAGAAGGGACGGCACGACTTCGACCACGACCTCCACCGCATCAAAGAGGTCTTCGTCCGGGCGTGGAGACTGCCTCCTCAGCGCGTTACGGATCTGCCTTGACTTGCCGTCCGTCGCGGTGACGACGCCGACGGTAAACGAACCCTCAAGCATCACCGAGCGAAACGGCAGCAGCTCATCGCGGCGAAGGATTAGCCGCTGCACCTTCTTTGCAAGGCGACGGGCTTGAGCCCCGAGGTCCACCACTACGAGCCCGACCCGGCAGATGTCACCCGTTTGAAGGAAGTAAGCGGACGCCGGAAGCCCCCGCGACTGGAGCGTCGGGAACTGCGCTCGGAACTCGCCGGCTGTCAGCTTGACGAAACCCTTCATGGCACAGAACTCAAGCGTTCCAAACGCCGTAGCAAGTGCCTGCGGGCCGAGCGCCTTGGCTCGCCGGGGCGGCAGTCCGAGTTGTCGAACCCCCTCCCGGCCGTGGACGAAGTAGAACTGGCGGCCGACGAGCGGAAACGTTGCAAGGGTTCCGTTCTCGACCCGCTTTGCGAGCCACTTCTGAATTCCGTTCGCGCCGATGTCAAACGCCGGGCACCGCCCCACGTCCTCGGCGGTGGTCAACCCGAAGCGGTTGATCCGGTCGCGGATCCAAGCCAACCGGGTAGCTTCGTCGTCCATCCGATCCTCACCAGATTTCGTAAGGGGCGTCTTTTCGCCAGCAGGCCCAGTGAAACGCTTCGAGCCTCGCGGCCGGGTAGCCGGCTCCGAACTCGATGACCCGAGTCGTCTGTCCGCCCTCAGCCCGAAGCTCGGCGTCCGGCCGCTTAAGCCCGCGGCCCATCGCCGGTAGCAAATCTTCTCCGACCCACTGGCTTGCCATGTCCGGCAAGCGAACGAGGTAGTGCATGTAGACGGAAGACAGCCCGAGGTCGTGGGATGCCTGATACGGGGTCGGCACACGCCCGCGAGCGGTTCCGCCGAGGAGGTTAGCAGCCCGTTTTGCGGCGACGTAGACGGTGGTGCGTCTTGGCGGCTCTTTCCATCGGGCTTGGAGCCGCCGAGAGAGTTCGTGGAAGTCAGGGGCGGCAGAGCCAGCCTGCCACGCTGCCGCTGGGCCTTCGAGGCTCAGCACCGGCCGGGCCTGTAAGTACCGTCTGAGAAGCAGTCCCGCCTTGATGAGCAAGGAAAGACGCTTGAGCGCTGCCCGATCGGAAGCGGCCTCCGGCCAGAGCAGGCGAACGTGCTCCCAGGCAAGAAGCCTCACCTTCCCGCACAGAGCTTCGAGCAGGAGGAGGTCACGGGCGGTGAGCGTCATGGACCGCTCTCACCTCGTGGCCGCCGGTCTCTGCGAGCGGCCGACGGTCCCGGAGGATGAGTGAGGGCCGTCGAATTCGCGTTTGCCGCCACTGCTGCGGCGGCCTGAGCGATTTGCTGCGTGAGGGACGGTGAGGCTTTGGGCTGCTCTTGTTCGGACTCGCCGTCGCCGCCACCACCGGCTGACTTACCCGCTCCGAGGGCGGGCGGTGCAGGCGGGGTGGGGAGGACGGGGACCGCGCCCGCCGGCGGCTCGTCGCCGTCTGGAGGGCCGGGCCGGGAGGACACAGGGTCGATCTCGTCGAGCGCGTCCTGGACTCCGGCCAGCACTGCTTCTTTGAACTTGGCCCTGACGTAAGCGAGAATATTTAGCACGGCGGGAGAGGCTCCCAGATCGAAGGCGAGTTCGAGGCGCAACTGCCTCTATTCTCGCGCACGAACCCCCGTGCAGCACGAAACGGATACAGCGGGATACACGGGCTTAGCGGGGGAGATGCGGGCAAAAGGTGAAGCGTCGGCCGCGAAGGAGATGGAGAAGGCGATTTGTCGGAAGCGGGGGAAGGGCCGACGGTCGAAAACCGTCGGCTTGTCCACCCCCGCCTGGCGGCCCGGGTATCAAGCCCAGTGACCGCCGAAACCGAGGCGACTGATTTTACCTTCCACGAAGTTGAAGCGATCGTCCCGCCGGCGTTCCTCTCGGCCCAGCTCGACGGCCCACGTCATGTCCCAGTCGTCGGCGTCGAAGAACGCGTCCCAGGACACGTCCTCGATGACGCTCGGCATGCAGCAGAGCCAGGCGAGCTGGAAGAAGGTGAACCTGTCGAAGTTCTGGGTCAGAAACGCCAACCCCAGCACCTCCAGGTTAAACCACAGCGGCCGCGGCCCGTCCGGGTGGAACTCCGAGTCCGGCCTGCTGACCGACAGCCAGATGTCTCGCTGGTCGGACAGGTCCCGCCGGAGGAACACGTTGACGAAGAGCCGCTGGAGCAGGTCGATGAACTTCGGCCGCATCGCCTCGTCTGGCTCGATACCTTCGAACTCGTAGCAGACGTAGAACTCGGCCTTGTCCTGGACTTCAGCCAGCTCCGGTCGCAACTCTCGTGGCTTCAGATTGGCGCTCATGACTGACCCCTTGTGGAACGAGCACAGTTTTCCAGAGGTGAATCCGAAAAACTGCACATGTCCCACGCCGCTTAGGCACAGGGGCAGTTAACAACCGTCCTGTCGTCGGCCCTTCCCATGAGTGGTTATGCCATCCGCCGGCGCGAACGGCTCATAGAAGCGAAACTCGGACGCTCCGTATCATCTTTTGGGTGCCACGTTCACGGGGTTCCCAAGTATCCACCGGGCTTTCTCCAGGGGTGCGAGCATCTCCGTGAGCCGGTAATCACGGATTAGAAGCTCGCAGTCAGTAATTGACGCCCGAAACTCGGCTGTTGCGTCATCGTCTTTTCCGTCGAACACGAGGCCCGAAGCGTACTCAGGCCTAACGGCACCCTGAATCATCCTGGCAACAATGGGTGTGGGGAGGCTAGTTCCAATCTTGCTCTTGTTAACGATGGCGCCCTGGCCCGCTTTGAAATCTTCGTTGAGCTTCGCCTGAAGAAGGAAGTAGGCGGCGAGCCTCAGATACTTATCTGAATCAATCGACACATCGACCTGACTGACATATCTCAGAGCAGAACTCGCTGCGACGGAAGGTAGTTTGAAGGCCAGCAGCGGGTTGCCTAGCTTTTTGGCCTGCTCTCCGAGATTGTTTGCGCATAGGTATTGAGCGACTTGCATTCTGATCACGAAGGCTAGGCAGTAAACGCCAGCATGTTCACGGCACGGGTGGGTGTCAGCAAGGGCCGTAGCAGCCTCCGACTCTCGGTCGGCGACGCTTACCTGTCCACCTTGGAGGGCGGTAATGGCCATCAGTGTGCTGGCGTAGATACGAGCAGCCACGGCCCGACCTCGGACCGCGCCGAAGCTGCGTGTCATGATCTGGTCAAGAACCTGACACGTTTGTGAGAGGACCGTATAGGCTTCGACCGGCCTGCTCCAGGTGGCGACTATGCTTTCTTCGAGCGCCGCACGCTCGGCCTCAAGAGCCTCCTCGTCACGATTAAGCTCTGCAAGAACATTGCCGCGGTTTGCGTGGATCGTGCAAAGTCCAGGTGAGTAGATCGGCTCGATCCGTCTCTCTCGAAGCAACTTCTCTACCGCGATCGCCCGGTCGGCATCTTCAAGGGCCAGCAGATGGCGGGATCCCTTGTAGTGCCAGCCCGCTCGCATGCTGTAGAGTTCAGCAAGCCATCGGACACTTGTCGCATACGTGCTTGGCTGACTTTTTTTGGCCTCGAAAAGAGCAATAAGTGGATTGATGTCCGACTCGTATTCACCATCGCGTCCGAGCTTGACGAGGCAAAACCCGATGGATGCGATGCCTGCCGGGTCGCTAGGTTTGAGTGTCAAGGACCGTCTAAACGTTTCTAGAGCTTCCGCGCACTGGTCAGTCGCCAGCAGGGCACTCCCACGCAGAAGGCATGCGCGATAGGCGAACTCCGATGCCGAAGTGGCACCGGCTGCGAGTTGCTCTACCTCCTCTTTCGGGAGCAAGCTGAGGACTTCACTGTATCTGCTCTCGGCCTGTGCCAAGGCCGCCTCTGCCAAGCGGACCTTGCCGGCCACTTTGGGATTGTCCTGCTGCCGAGCTTTCAAAGTGGTAACGAGTGATCGCAGGCGGGTGACGACTTGCCTTTTCCGCGTCTCAGCCTGCTGGATGGCGAAAGTCCCCCCTACCGCTGGGACGTGCCGCCTTTCAGCCAAGATCAGGTCCGCCAGTTCGCCATGAACTTGATCCAGCTCGTTACATGTCCTCTCGTCTTCCGCTTGTAGCTGGATCGCGTGTTGCTCGGCCGCCTCGGCGCGCTGACGCTCCTGATGCTTGTCGTACCGCGTGTAAACCCACCCTCCGATAGCAATTAGTGGAATCAACACTGCGGCCACTCTTAGAGCAATTCGCCGGAAGCGGCCGATGCTTTCGACCGCTGCGACGACCTCTCGGGCGGAGGCGTATCGTTCCGAAGGCTTCGCCCGAAGGCACTTGGAACAGATGGCGCGAATAGGCCTCGGCATCCGCGACATTTGCTCTTTGCCGGCAGTGAATGATCCACATCCGGCCGGGCAGCCGGTAGACGTTTTGTGTTCACTGCACCGCGGTGGGAGCTGCCCTGTCAGTAGCTCGTAGAGCGTCACCCCGAGGTTGTACACATCGGATGGAATACCGATCTCCCCCCCGGCAAGCTGCTCCGGGCTTGCGTACTCGGGAGTGTACCCTCGCGGGACCGATCGCGAGCCGCCCGCTTCGAAGGCGAGGCCGACATCGATGATCTTCGGCGGCCCCTCAGCCGGAAGCTTGATGTTCTGCGGTTTGATGTCTTGGTGAACCCAGCCTTGGTCGTGAACAAGGGCGAGCCCTTTGGCGACCTCCCAGATGATCTGCTTGGCCTCGTCGGCCGGCAAGCCGTTCTCTCCTGCCTCACGAATGCGGGTGCTAAGCGACTCTCCCTCTACGTAATCCATGACGAGGTACGGCGGCTTGTGATTGGTATCGCTGCCAATCACGCCGACCAATCGCTCATTGCCTGCACGCAGTTTGAAGCCTGAGCGGGCTTCTTGCTCAAAGTGACTTCTGGCCGACGACTGCTTCTTGCCCCGCTTCCTCGGACTCTTCGCGTCTTTGGGCTCCCGCAGCACCTTGAGTGCTACGAGACTCTCCATCTTCGTGTCATACGCCTTGAAGACGTCCGATGTCCCGCCGCTGTCGATCCACTCCAGCACTCGGTAGAGGCCGCCAGCGAACGTGCCGAGGTCGTTTGGATGCCCGTCCGCCGCGGCACCCAAGTAGGGATAGCTCCGCTCACGCTGCTTTTTGACGAATGACTCGGCGCTCGCGCTCGGTTTCGGCAGTGGGGTAGCGAAATGGCTTGCGCCGCTGCTCGCAGCTTCAATGCGGTGCAGACGAGCATCGCAGTTGCTACACGCCGCCAGATGCTCAAACGCCCGTTGCTTCGCCGCGTCATCCAGACCGCCCTGGACGAGCGTGTTGAGCAGGCTGTCGTCGAGGCAATCCGTCGCTGACCGAGTGGCAGTACCTTCGGGGGCGTCGTCCGCGTCCATGCACGTCCCTCACCGGAAATCACTCGTCGGAACTCAACCCCTTGAACACTTCGCTGATTCGCTTCTTCATCTCCCACGTTACCCGATAGACCTGGGCTTCGGAGCACTTGAGTTCCTTTGCCACTGCCGCGACGGTCCCTTGGATGGGACGCTCAGCAATCTCGAAGTATTCGTTACCCTCTTCGTCGTGAGTCGAGACGATTCGAGTCTTCTCGAAGCACCGCCAGTCATCTGCCGCAACCTCATCCCGGACGATCTGAATCGCCTTCATAACCATGCTGGCCTTGACGCTTAGCTCCCACTGCCGGTCCAGCTCGGCGATGTCGTCCACGGTCACCGCCCTACCTCCCACGACCTTGCCCGCGACTCCGGCAAGCGCCTCGTCGCCACCGTTTGCTGCTGGACCGTTCTTCGCTCGTATCTTCATCGCGGCGCGTCGGGCGATGATGTTCACGAGACCCCGAAACCGCCCACCGCTCCTCTCGATGCCTCTTTCCTCGACGCGCTTCTTGACCTGAATCACGACCTCCTGCCAGACGTCATCCACATCCGGATGCCGCCTGCCCAGGATTAGCTGAGCCTGGCGACGGACGGGACCGGCGTAGACGTCCACAAACCAGTTCCACGCTTCCACGTCCTCGGGATCCTGAAGCCGCGGTACGAGCGACCATCTGGTCGTTTGCGACTGGCTGTCACCCACCACTTCCCTCCTTGGTGCCCCAGGGTTCTGGGGTCATTCCTTAGATTCTTTTGCCCTCGCCACGGAGAACTCAGCTCCCCGCGGAAGAGGTTGGTTAACGGGCCTTCAAAAAAGCCCAAAACCGAGCCTCGACTGAGGCTACTTCAGCGGAGATGACTTTGAGCAACGCACCTTCTGGCGAGGAGTCCGACCGGCGGAACTCTCTTAGCGGCCGCGAGCTTCAGCGGCGGATCGCCCGCGCGGGCTTCGCCATCAAGCTCGGCGGAGGAGCACACCCGCTCAAGATTCGCCACACGAGTCACTCCGCGACGCTGCACCTGCCGAACCGCCGGCACTTCAACAAGGTCCAGCTCGGCCTGTACCGGTCGAAGTTCGTCGCCGCCTTCGGCTGTGCCTCGCCGTTTTGATCCATTCGACCGGAATACAGGTGATTCCTGAACTCCTTCCAACCGTCCAGAGACGCGGCTTGACCTCTAGGCCGCACAATCGACCCATTCCGGGGAGGAACGATGAGCTTTCCAGCCATCCTCGGCGCGCTTAGTGACATGCGCACCGAGTTCGACAGGAGGCTGAGCCAGATCGAGAAGACCCTTCGCCGCGTCGCCGACGTGCGTGCCGACAAGCAGTACTTCACGGTGCGCGAGTTTGCCCGGCTCGTCGGTTGTAGGGAGGATACCGTCCGCTCGTGGGCGAGGCTCGGCCGGATCGCGGCCACCCGCACTCGTAGCGGACGGGGAGGCCGGTCCGAGCTTCGTATCTCCCGCGAGGAGCTTCTGAGGTACGAAGCCGAAGGCCTCCTCGGGGGCAGCGATGACCCCAAATGACCCCGACTGGGAGAGCGAGCGGCGGGTCAGCTCGCACCTCGTCCACGCCGTCCTCGCTGCCATCTTCGACCCGAGCCGCCCGGACCCGGGTACACCCGGGTTCTGGTCGTGGTTCGAGCCGCTCGTGTTCATGATCGAAGCCGAGATCATCGAGGCCGTGCTGGCCGAGCGCGACCGCTGTCTGACACCGTCCGTGAACTAACTGGCCTACGCTCGACAGGCGCTTCGGCGGCCCGTGGCCGCCGCCTGCGACTTCGTTTCGGGCTGTCTGCCGAGGGGAGCGGAGGAGGGGATGACGAGAAGTGTCCTGAGCGTGAGAGCTGCCGCGGAGCGCCTCGGGGTGTCGAGGTCACTGGTCTACGCCCTCATCGCCGCGAACAAGATTCGCCACGAGCGGCACGGGCTTGGCCGCGGCACCATCCGCATCCCCGAGGAGGCGCTTGAGGAGTACCGAAAGGGGGCCGAGGTCAAACCCCCGGCCCCGCCCCCGGAAGGGCTTACCCACATCAAGCTCCGGTAGCCCTCCGGGCGGCGTCTCGCATGTGCGTGACCTGCTGGGAGAGCTTCGAGTAGTGCCGCATGACCATGTCGGTCGAGGTGTGCCCGACGAGTTCCGCGACCTGGGCGATGCCGACGCCGTTGACCAGCGCGTCGGTCACGTAGGAGTGCCGGTAGTGGTAGCTAACCACATGCCCGAGTTCGGGGAGCTTCTTCCGAAGCCGCATGAACCGGCAGCGGATGGCGTTTCGCTTCCACGGCCGCTTACCGCGGTGGGTGCGAAAGAGGGGGCCGTCGGGCCAGGAGGCCATCAGCCGCCTCGTCATCTCGACCATCGGCGGGGTGAGGTAGACGACCCGCGGCTTGTGGGTCTTCTTCTCAGTCTTGTGCTCGGGCAGCACCCAGACGCCGATTTCGAGGTCGGCGTTCTCGGCGGTCACGCGGGCGACCTCCGACGGCCGGCAGCCGGTTTCCTGAAGGGCGGTGACGAAGTCCCGAAACGCCTGGTCGGGGATGGCCGCGAGGATGGCTTGCCTGGCTTCCTTGCTGACGCTTCCTTCCCGCCGCGGGCTCCTTCCGACGGAGACGGCCGCGAGCGGGTTCGTCGTCAGCAGGCCCTGCTTGTGGCCCCAGGTAAACGCCCGCTTGACGCAGTATGTGGCGTGCCGCCGGCCGCCCTTCCAGGACGGGTTCTGGTCGAGCCAGGTGGTGACGTGGTAGGGAATGACCTCGGCGGCGAGCCGCCGCCCGTGGGCGTCGCAGAAGTTTTGCAGGAAGACCTTGTGCCAGTCGAACGTCTCGGGCGAGTTGTGCTTCTCGCTCCACTTAAGGAACTCGTCGGCGAGCCGGGCCACGGTGAGCTTGTCCGGCTCGGGCGGGGCGTTTGCCTGCTGCTCGGCCATGACCCGGAAGTACGCCTCGTAGGCGGCCTTCTCGTTTCCGCGGCCCTTCACGAGCGGGATCTGGTCCTTGCCGAGCTGGACGTACCAGGTGTCGGTCTGCTTACGAAACCACGGCTTTGGTTGACGCATTGCTGAAGCCTCCGGGAGCTGGGTGAGCCGGAAGGCTTGCTCGATAGGCCCCTCGTCCGTGACAGCGGGCGGGGGGTCTTTTCATTCTATCTCTGCACGGAACTCTGCACAGCGTGCAGAGCCCGTAAAGAGGCGTCGTCGGAAGTGCTTACCTGACAAGGACTAACAAAGTCGGGCTGACAGGATTCGAACCTGCGACCTCTTGGTCCCGAACCAAGCGCTCTACCAAGCTGAGCTACAGCCCGTCACGGAAGACGTTCTACGAAATTCCCGGCCGCTGTCAACAGAACCTTTGGCCGGACCGCCGCGGGAACCCGGATTGTCCTAAAGGCATGATATCTCTTCTCGCCTTTGGTACGATCTCACCATGGGAAACGTCCTGTCCACCGCGAGCGACGACACGTCGCTGACGCTGCTGGGGCTGGCGAAGGGCCGCGACCCGGCCGCGTGGCGGCGACTCGTGCAGCTCTACAGCCCGGCCGTCTTCTCCTGGGCGAAGCGGGCCGGCCTCACCGACGAGAACGCCGCCGACATCGTCCAGGACGTGTGGACGGCCGTGGCCCCCGGCCTGGAAAAGTTCCGGCGGGACAAGGCGACCGGCACGTTCCGCGGGTGGCTCTGGACGATCACCCGGAACAAGGTCCGCGACGCCGCCCGCCGCCGGCACGACTCGGCCGTCGCCGCCGGCGGCACGAACGCGCAGATGGCCCTCAACAACGTCCCCGAAACCGAGCCGGCGGACGACACCGACGCCGACGCGCCGGGGATGGTCGAGCGGGCGCTCGACCTGATCCGTGGCGACTTCGCCGAGCACACCTGGCAGGCGTTCTGGCGAACCGTCGTCCTCGGCCAGCCGGCCCGCGACGTGGCCGGCGACCTCGGCATGGCGGCGAACGCCGTCCACCAGGCCAAGTTCCGCATCCTCAAGCGGCTCCGGCAGGAGTTGACCGCCCTCGGCGTCGTCGACGACCCGTCGTTCGCGGGAATTCTGCCGCCCGCGTAAGGCCGCCGCGTTATTGTCGGGTAAGGGGACGCCGCCATGACCGCCCGCTGCCCGCTCGACGACACCCTCCTCCGCTACGCCGCCGGCGACCTGGACGACGCCGTCGCCGCGGACGTGGACTCGCACCTCGGCACGTGCGAAACCTGCCTCTCGCGGATCGAGGAAGTTTCCAAGAACGACGCCCTCTTCTCCAAGCTCCGCGGCCAACGGGAACCGGCCCCGACGCCGGTGGCGCTCGACCGGGTCGTGTCCGCCGTCATTCACAACTTGCAGATCGCCGGGCCGCCCCCCGTGCCGGCCCGCCGCGTCCGGGACTACGTGCTGCTCGACGAGGTCGGCCGCGGCGGCATGGGCCAGGTCTACCGCGCCGCCCACCCGCGGCTGAACGTCGAAGTCGCGGTCAAGCTCCTCCGCCCCGGCCTCGACGGGCCGAGCTTGCGGGCGCGGTTCGAGGCCGAGCGCGAGGTGCTGGCCCGGATGGACCACCCGAACATCGCGAAGGTGTTCGACGCCGGCGTCAGCGAGGACGACCGGCCGTTCTTCGTCATGGAGTTCCTCCGCGGCTCGACGCTGACGAAGTGCGTGGCCGACGACGGCCTCGACCTCCGGTCCCGGCTGGGGTTGTTCCGCGAAGTCTGTCACGCGATCCAGCACGCGCACCAGAAGGGGATCATCCACCGGGACATCAAGCCGTCGAACGTCCTCGTCGTCCGGCAGGACGGGCGGCTCGTGCCGAAGGTCATCGACTTCGGCGTGGCGCGGGCCGTCGATCCGGGCGAGCCGCGGCACACCGAGCACGGGGCCGTCGTCGGCACGCTGGAGTACATGAGTCCGGAGCAGACGCTCGACACGGCCGCCGGCCTCGACACCCGCAGTGACGTGTTCGCCCTCGGCGTGCTGCTGTACGAGCTGCTCACCGGCGGCACGCCCACGGCCGCCCTCCGGGACCGGGACGGCCGCCCCCGCGACGTGGCGACGCTCATCCGCGAGGTGGACCCGCCCCCGCCGAGCGCCGTCGCGACCGTCCCCGTCCCGTCCCGCCGGGTCCGGGACGAACTCGACTGGATCGTGCTCAAGGCGCTGGAAAAAGACCCGGCCCGGCGGTACGAGTCGGCGGCCGCGCTCGCCGACGACGTGGGCCGACTCCTCGCGGACGAGCCGGTCCGTGCGGCCCCGGCGAGCCGCCGCTACCGGCTGAAAAAGTTCCTCCGGCGGAACCGCGCCGCGGTCGTCGGGTCCACCCTCGTCTTCGTGGCGCTGCTGGCCGGCGTCGTCGGGACGACGTGGCAGATGGTCCGGGCGCTGGCCGCCGAGGGCCGGGCCGAGGACCGCGCCACCGCCGCCCGCGACGCGGAGAAGAAGGCACGAGAGGAATCGGCGAAGGCGACGGCGGCCGAGGCCGGCGCGGTCGCGGACCGCAACCGGGCCGTCGATGCCGAGGCGGACGCGACCGCGTTCAACCAGTTCCTCGTCAACTACGTCCTCGCCGCGTCCCGCCCGGACCTCGCCGGCCGCGGCCTCGGCCGGACCGTCACGCTCGCCGAAGCCCTCGCCGTGGCCGAGAAGAACCTCGACAAGGCGTTCGCCGGCCGGCCGGCCGCGGAGATTCGGGCGCGGATCGTCCTCGGCCAGACGTGGTTCCAGTTCCGCCGATTCCCGGACGCCGAGCGGCACTACCTCCGGGCGATGGACCTCCTCGCGATGCAGCCCGTTCCGGACCGCGACGCCGTCCACGAGTGCCAGAGCCAACTCGTCGCGATCTACGAGCACACCAGCCGGTACGCCGCGGCCCGGAAACTGGCGGAGGAATGCCTCCCGGCGTTCGCCGCCGCCCACGGCCCGGACGACGACCGCGTCGTCGCCCTGGGCATGGAACTCGGCCTGGTCCTCCTCCACCTCGGCGAGACCGCTAACGCCCTGCCCCGGCTCAAGGCCGCGATGGACGCGCGGGCGAAGCGGTTCGGGCCGGACGAGGAGCGGACGCTCACCGCCACGAACAACTACGCCCTCGGCCTCCAGCAGGCCGGGCGGTACGACGAGTCGTTGCAGTTGCACCAGGCCGTACTCAAGACGCGGCTCGCCCGGCAGGGGAAGGATTACCAGTCCACCATCAGTTCGATGAACAACGTGGCAACACTACTCGCCCTGAAGAAGCGGCCGGAGCAGGCCGTCGTCCTACTGGAGAAGGCGCTCCCGTGGGCGCGCGACCACCTGAGCGAGGAACACACGACCACGCAGTCGATCCTCAACAACCTCGGCCAGTGCTACAAGGACACGGGCCGGACCGCCGACGCGATCCGCGTCCTCGAAGAGTGCCGGGCGCTGCGGCTGAAGCACCTCGGCCTGGGCAACGCGGACACCCACATCACGCTCTCGAACCTCGCCGCCGCGTACAAGGCCGCCGACCGGCTGGACGACGCGATCCGGCTCAACGAGACCGTCTACCGCGAGCGGCTGAAGCTCCACGGCCCGGCCCACGCCGACACCCGGCTGACGGGCAACAACCTCGGCAGCTACCTGCTCCTCGCCCGGCGGTACGAGGCGGCCGTCGCCGTCCTCGAACCGACGGCGGCGGCGGCGACGGCGGCCGACGGCCCGGACAAGTTCCAGACGATGGCCACGGCCTACTACCTCGCCCAGGCGTACTTCCAGTTGAACTTGCCGGACGCGGCCGAGCCGTGGCTCAAGCAGTCGCTGGCGTGCGCGACCGGCCCGGCCGGGGCGAAGACCGGCATCGGCAAGGCGGTCGTCGAGCTGTACGCCGGGCTGCTCGCGGGCCGGGGCGAGTACGCCGAGGCCGAGCGGTTGCTCCGCCCATTGATCCCGGCGGACGGCCCGGTCCCGAAGCCGACCACGATCACCGGCGGCAAGGCGCTCGCCGACCTGGGGCAGTGCCTAGCCGCCCGGAAGCAGTTCGCCGCGGCCGAGCCGCTGCTGCTGGCGGCCTTCAACTACCTCCGGCAGGCGCACGCCCGGTGGCACCCGGCGGTGACGGACGCCACGATGGCCGCACTCGTCACTCGCGTGGCCGACCTGTACCGCGACTGGGGGAAGCCGGACCAGGAGAGCGCGTGGCGGGACCGGAAGCCGACCCGCCGCGAACTCGCGCCGAGGCCGCGGGCGAAGGGCGGGGCCTAAGCGCTACGGGCCAGCGAATCGCGGCGAGCAAACATCTTCTTCCGTAGAACCCGGAGCGGGAGCGACGGGGTGTTGACGCACCCGACACCCCGTCGCTCCCGCTCCGGGTTCCACAATACCAGCCGGTGCTGGTTCGAGGCTCGCCGAAATATTACCGGCCCGTCGCGGGTTGTCGGACGCAGACGAGTTCCGTCCCCGTCCGCACGAGGATCGTCCCGTCCACCGCGGCCACGCCGTAAACCACGTCGCCGACGGCCGAGTACCGGGTCGCGTCGAGGTCGTCCTTCGGCAGCGGCGGGCCGCCGCCCGGCCCCTTCCCCTCCGGCGGCTTCGGCAGCGTCGCCGCGGCCTTCGCCCTGGCGTCGTCCTTCCGCTTCGAGAACTCGTCCGCCGACCACAGCCGGTTCGCTGCCACCTTCTCGAACGTCGGCCCGGCCTTCAGCACCGTCGTCACCCCGTCCTTCCCGAAGAAGTAGACGTGCTCCCCGGCCCCGACCGGCGTGGCCCAGCATTGGTTGTCCAACCGCTCGGCGTACCGCTCCTCGCCGGTCGTCAGATCGACGCAGTGGACGAGGCCGGTCTTCGTCGCGAAGTAGACGTGCCCCCGATGCACGAGCGGGCTGGCGTGGTGGCTGATCGCCTTCGTGCCGTCCCACACCTTCTCGAACGCCGGCTTCCCGTCCTTCTTGGTGAGCCGCACGCAGCAGTTCGACCGGGCCGACGCCGCGAGGTCCGGCTTCATCCGGTTCTCCCCGGCCCCGACGACGACCAGCCCGCCGGCGGCCGTGGCGGACGGGATGTTGTTCCCGACCAGCCCGTCGAGGGCCGCGAGTTCCTTCCCCGTCTCCGCGTCGTAGGCGGTCAACGAGCCGCTACTGCTGACGAGCACCGCGGGCTTGCCGTCGAAGTTGCCGACGACGGGCGAGGTCCACGACGACCGGCTCGGCCGGTCGGCCTTCCACGCCGGCCGGCCGGTCGCCTTGTCGAGCGCCACGAGGTACGACGGCCCCTGGTCATCGATCAGGATCACGACCGCCGACGCGGTTTGCGCCGGCGAGCTGCCGACGCCGTGGTTGTTCTTGAACGCGCCGTAGTCCGTCACGAGCGACCGCCGCCACCGCACGTCGCCGCCGGGCGTCAGGGCGATCGCGTCGCCGGACTCGAAGAAGGCGTAAACGCCGCCCCCGTCCGCGACCGGCGTGGGGCCGGCCCGGCTCATCATCGGGTTGTTCTTCCCCTTCTGCGACGCCGCGAACTCCTTCGCCCAGGCGACCGCGCCGGACCTCACGTCGATGGCGGCGACGATCAGCTTCTCCTTCTCCGCGCCGTCGATGGCGGTAACGTACGCGCGGTCCTTCCAGACGACCGGCGACGACTGCCCGTACCCAGGCAGCGCGGTCCGCCACGCGACGTTCTCCGTCGGCGACCACGTCACCGGCAGGTTCTTCGCGGCCGTGGTGCTCGTCCCGTCGCCGCGGAAGCCGGGCCACGTGTCGGCGGTCGTGGGGTCCGCGCTCAGCAGGACGGACAGCAGCAGCACGCTCATGGAATGATTCCTTGTTGGGTTAGAAGGCGTCACATGTCTTGTAGGGCGGGTCAAGGCTTTGCGCCGACCCGCCGTTGAGGTCCCGGCCGGTTCGGCGTGTCTTCGATTCTGGTCGCGGTCCCCCGGCGGGTCGGCGCAGAGCCTTGACCCGCCCCACGAAACCCGCCACGGTTAGAAGTCGTTGCCGGTGACGACCTCGCCGCCCGCGCGGGTGGCGAGTGCCCGCCAGGTTGTTAGCGCGATCGAGTCGCGGACGAACCGGACGCCGCCGTCGCCGAAGCAGACGTTGACGCCGCCGCTGAAGTTGCTCCGGGCGGACAGGAACCCCAGGCCGTGGGCCGTCGAGTCCGGGTCGGCGCTGTTCGGCGTCAGCGCGGCCGTGAACCCGTTGACGGTCGCGTTCGCCCAAATCCACGACCCGCCGCGGTTGCCCCGCCACGACGTGGCCGTTTGAAACTCGGTCGGACCGATCGGCGGGCTGGCCCCGTAGCCGGGGTTCGCGCCGCCCGGCCCGGTGTACAGCCCCTTGCCGGGGATGCTCGCCGTCTGCCGCCGCCGCTCGTCGCGGGACAGGTCGGCGAACGGCTTCGTCAGGTTCTGGTTCAGTCCGAGCAGGCACTGGGACATGAACATGGTATTGGTCGTGCCGTCCGTCACGTCGGCGAACCGCAGGCCGGGGCCGTAGTAGAACAGGCCGTCCGACGGGAACCGGGTGTCGTACCCGTTCGGGGCGGCCGCCCCCGCGCCGGCCGGCCCGGACCCGAGGTTGACGACGTAATTCGTGCCGGCGTGCGTGCCGCCGCCGGAGTTGACGGTGAACAGCGGCTGCCGGCCGTCGCCGGGGCAGAGGAACGTCTTCACGACCGTCCCCGCGGCCGGCACGACAGCAGGGTTCAGCGTGATGCCCGGGAACGTGCCCAGGAACAGCGGCTGCGTCATGTCGAATTGCCGGCCGAGCGGTTCCTGCTCGATGTACGGCAGCAGTTGGGCGTGGATCGAGTACCCGAACGACGTGCCGTTGCTCACGCCGGCGACCGGCAGCATCCCCGGCAGCCGGCCGTTGACGCCCTCGTAGTTGTGGAGCGCGAGGCCGAGCTGCTTGAGGTTGTTCTGGCTGCTCATCCGCGCGGCGGCCTCGCGGACCTTCTGGACGGCGGGGAGTAGCAACCCGAGGAGGACGGCGATGATGGCGGTCACGACCAGCAACTCGATGAGCGTGAACGCCGGACGACGGACCGGACCGGAACGCGACATGACATTTCCCCCGAGTGGGTAGCGCGGTACTCGAACGGAGATTAAGAACTTAGTTTACTTTCGTAATACTTTTTCATACCTCGTCAAGGTCCGTACGACGTAATACCGGAGTCGGTTCGGTTCTTTCCGCGAATGGGGAGCGAATGATTCCGGACTGATGCGAGATGATTCCAGACGGAAAATTCGATACAAAACCTTACAATTTATATATTTGCGTCATTCTCAAAAATGATTCCGGAGAATTGAAATGATTCCGGCGAGGGGTGAGGGTGGATTCCGAGGAATCATTTTCCGTCGTGAGGATGGGGCAATTGGGAAATGAAAACGCCACGAGGGTTACCTCGTGGCGTCGGGGAAAGCCGCCTCAGGGATTTGAACCCTGGACCCCGGCTTTACGAAAGCCGTGCTCTACCGCTGAGCTAAGGCGGCGGTCCGCTGCTTCTAACTTATCGACGCCCGCCGCCCCGACAAGGTTCGCCGGCCGGTCACTTCTTCGCCGGCAGCGGCTTCCGGCGGTCGTGGTAGATCGGGTCCTTCGGGTCGTCGGACACCTTCCAGACGTGGCCGTCCTTCATGTACATCTTCCGCTGCTCCTCGGCGTTGAACGGGCGTGCCCCGACGCGGCCGAACACGCCGATCTGGTGGCCGGACTCGTCCACCGCCCGGTCGCGGTCGAGCGGCTTGCCGACGCCGAGTACCTTGCCGCCGTGCGGGACCTTGTACGTCGCGATCAGCTTCGGGCACGGCCGCGGGCTGAACCCGTCGTTGCCCGGTTGCTGCGGGGAGGAGAGTTGCACGATCCGCATTCCGTTCGCGCCGTCCGCGACGTAGGCGAACGACGTGTTGTACGTGATCCCCAACTTGATGTCGCGAACGTCCGTCATCGCGCCGTTCGCGGTGAACACCTGGTCGAGCTTCGGCTCCTCGGCGTTCGTGATGTCGAGGATCACCATGCCCCGCTTCCCGGCCGACACGTAGGCGTAGGTCCGGGCCACGTAGATGTTGTGGCAGTCCGGGATGCGGATCAGCGACTTCGGCTGCGGCTTCGCGATGTCCGAGATGTCGAGGATTTTGATCCCCTCCTCGTCCACCACGTAGCAGTACCGGAACTGCGTCTGGATCGACTTCGGCTTGTGGATGAACTTCGAGTCGATGACCGTCTCGACCTTCGGCTCCAGCGGGTTGTCGAGGTTCACGACCACGAGGCCGGCGTCGCACGCGACGTAGGCGTAGTGGCCGACGATGTGGACGTACTGCGCCCCGCACAGCAGGCCGTCCGGGTTGAACGTCACCTGCCGCTTGAGGAAGTTGTTGATCGGGTTGCCGTCGATGGTCGTCCCGGCCCCGATGAGGATCAGCCCTTCCTCCGCGTCGGCAACGTACAGGAAGCCGAAGACGAGGTGGATCGGCTGCTCCTTGTTTTCCGGGTTCATCTTCCGCAGCGGGTCCACGGCCACGCTGGTCGGGGCGGTGACGTACCGGGCGTTCTTCGTGGGCACGTAGAACTTCTGGCCGGCCGGCGACACCGGCGCGGTCGTGATCCGCTCGGCGAACGCCTTGTCGTCGATGAACGCGATGTCGTACACCCGCACGCCGTTCTCGCCGCAGGCGGCGTACAGGTACTCGCCGCGGGCCTGAACTTGCAGCACCTCGTGAGTTTGGAACGGCTTCTTCAGCCCGAACATCACGTCGCGGCCGGGGTGCTCGTGGGCGTTCTTGAGGACGTTCCCGTTCTCGCAGAGCTTCTTGTAGTTGTCCGGGTAAGCGACGCGGTGCAGGTCGCTGCCGAACACCGCCTGCGGCTCAAACTGCTCCGTGAGCGTCACGCCGAACAGCCCCTCCTCGCCGGCCGCGATCCAGCCCACGCGGGTCATGTGGTTGAGGTACTGCGTGCCGTGCATGAGCAACTGGCCCATGATGGCGTTGTTGTCGTTGTTCTTCGAGACGTGGCAGTCCGTACACTGCTTCGTCTCCCGCCACCCCTTGCCGCGGACGGTGTGCGGGACGTTCGTGCTGAACGCCGTGCCGCCGTACCCGTCGGCCGAGATCGTCTGCTGCTGCGAGTAGATCAACTCGCGGTTGTTGTTGTAACTGCTCACGTGGACGGCGCACGACGACCGGGCCGGGTTGACCTTGTTCCCGGTCACGTCGCCGTCGCGGGCGAGCATGAAGATGTCCGTCCGCAGCGTCTGGAAGCAGTACGACGTGTAGTTACGGGTCACGTCGCCGTCGGCGTGCAGCACCGGCATCTTCATGTTCGCCCGCTGCGGCAGGTGGCAGCCGAAGCAGCTCGGGTTCCACGAGCTGTGGCACGCGATGCAGCTCATGTTGCTGTTCTGGTGCGCGGCGCAGCCGGGGTTGTCGTCCGGCAGGTCGCCCCAGACCATCTGCCCGCCCTCGAAGCGGACCGTCTTCGCCAGCGCCGACTTCTCGCTGTACCGCGGGTGCGTGCGGTCGATGGTGTCCTTCGTCTGGACGACCTCCCACCGGACGCCCTTCTCGACGGCCGAGTTCTGGAAGAACCGCTTCTTCCCGCCGGGCAGTTCCTCGACCTCGAACCGCGGCTTGCCGAACGGCGTCCGCATGGCGGCGAGGTTGCGGCCCTGGCCGTTCGGGTCGCTGGTGTACGCGGCCGGGCCGGACGACCGGAGCGACGTGTACTCCGTGCTCGTGCCGTGGCAGTCGATGCACGCGATCTCGGTGGCGGCCCGCACCTCCTGGTGCAGCCGGTTGTTCCCGTGGCCGTCCTGCGAGAAGTGGCAATCGACGCAGTGCATCCCCTTCTCGATGTGGATGTCCCGCAGGTGGACCGGCTGCCCGGCCCGCGACTTGTCGAACTGGTCCTCGGCCGCCTTCGCCTTCGGGGCCGTGTCGTGCTTCGTCTTGTGGAAGTCCTTCACCTTCGTGGCGAAGTCGGTCGCCGCCATCAGCTGTTGCGGCGTCGGGTTCGCGACGACGTTGCCGTAGTGGTCGCGGAAGTTGCCGACGCGGTCCCGCTTGTACACCGCGTTGAACGCCCACCCGTGGCTGTGGAAGTCCCCGAACTGCGCCTTCGTCATCTCCGGGTTGAGTTGCGCCATGTCCGCGACGAACTCCGGGTCGCGCATGTGCTGCTTCGCGGCAATCTCGTTCGGGTTCCGCATCAGCGACCGGATGAGTTGTTCCGGCGTCGGGTTCAACTGCTTGTCCGGGTAGACCTTCTCCGCGTGGCTGTCCTCGTCCCACCACATGTACCCGATGTAGCTGTTCATGACGGTCGTGCCGGGGTGGACGTGGCAGACCATGCACTGGCTCGTCGGGATCGAGTTGGTGAACCGATGCTCGATCGGGTGGCCGGATTCCGTCTTCGGGATTGTCGGGTCGGCGTTCACGGTCATGCCGCGGTTGCCGAACTTCGCGTAGGGGCCGGAGTGGACCGGCGACCGGTCGTTCGCGTACGTCACGTGGCAGGCCGTGCAGCCGCTGGACCGGTAGTCGCCGGGGTTGTCGTTCGTGCCGAGGAAGTTGAGCGTCGGGTCGAACAGCCGCGTCTTCGTGAGGCCGATGAACACCGGGTCGGTCCGGTTCTGCGTGCCGATGCCGCGTTCGCTCAACCGCGTCCGCGGGCGGCCGGGTTCTTCCTTCAGTTCGGGAATGCCCACGTCCGGGCGGAACCGGCCGCCCGGCTCGAAGATGCGGAGGATGTTCCCCGGCTGGCTGTTCTCGAACCGCGGCAGCGGGTCGAGGAACGGGAGCACGCCCTTCTTCGCCATCTCCTCTTCCGACGGTGGCGGCCACGTGACGAGCCGCAGGCCGGCCCCGTGCATCGAGTACGCCTCGCCGTACCGGGCCTTCTTGAACGGCACGGACCCGTTGTTGTAAAGGGCCGCGCCCCAGAGCATGCAGCCGGTCGTCATGATCTGCTTGCGGTTGACCTGCACTTCCTTCGGGTGGCAGCCGGCCGTGCCGCAGCTGATGTGCGCGATCCGGAAGTCGCCGGGGTTCACGAACCGGATGTACTCCGGCGACTCGTGGTTGAGCAGCGTGTACGACCGGACCGGGTTGCCGCTCGACGCCCAGAACTGCGGGAACCTTGCCCTCGGGTGCGCCGCCTCCTTCGTCGTCGCGCAGGCGTCGCCGCCGTGGCAGTCGGTGCAGCCGAGGCGGACGGTGTCCTTGTAGTGCGGGTCGTGGGCCGTCTGGTGGCAGACGATGCACCCGCCGCTCTTGGCCGACTTCTGCTCCTCCGTCTGCTCCATCAGCTTCACGCCGTCGAGTTCCGGCGGCATCGGGAACGGGTCGGTCGGGTCGGTCGAGTAGTTCGGCTCCCGCACGTCCTTCGTGCCGTCGCCGTGCGGCAGCAGCCGCTCGCGGGCGGCTTTCTTCGCCGCCTGCTCGCGGACCTTCTTCGCGTACTCGTTGACGGCCTTGTCGCCGCCGGGCAGCCGCGGATCGACGGCGTAACTGACGACGGCGAACGCCAGGTAGACGATTGCGGTGTACTTGACGAGGCGACGAAACGAGAACGAGCGGGCCGCGTCCATGAGCCATCTCCGCGAACGTACCGATACCGAGCGAGAGCGCAGGGCGTCCCCCATACCATCGGCTCCGGCCGTGTCAACGGATGAGCGCGGTTTTGACGGCTGTGACAACTAACGCGATCGGCGCGACGGGGTAAGCTGGGGAAGGTTTGAGGGCGAAAAGCAGCCCACCGGCACCGCCGCCACCGCCACGGGTGGTCCCCGTGGCGGAATCGCCACCTGGGTTAACGCGACCGGTATAATGAACATTTGGTCAAAACGAAGCCCGTTATCGAAACCGGCGAGCCGAGCGGCGTAAGCCGCTCGGCTCGCCGGTCCCTTCCCTTCCCCCCCGCGCCGCCGTATACTCTGCGAGCATCCCAACCCTCCCGCGGCCCTTCCCATGAAACACCTTCTCGCGCTTTCCGCCGTCCTCTTTCTCTCCGCCCTGGCCTCGGCCGCCGACCCGTGGATCACGCTGACCGGCGGGAACGGCGTCGGTAACGGCAAGCACGTCGTCCTTGTGAGCGGCGACGAGGAGTACCGGTCCGAGGAAGCGCTGCCGCAGCTCGCGAAGATTCTCAGCACGCACCACGGGTTCAAATGCACCGTGCTGTTCGCCATCGACAAGAAGGACGGCACGATCAGCCCCGGCGTCCTCGACAACATCCCCGGCTTGGAGGCGCTCAAGACGGCCGACCTGATGGTCATCTTCACTCGGTTCCGCAACCTGCCGGACGAGCAGATGAAACACGTCGTCGAGTACGTCGAATCCGGCAAGCCGATCGTCGGCCTCCGCACCGCGACACACGCCTTCAACCAAAAGAGCAAGACCTACGCCGGCTACCACTGGCAGAGCAAGGCGGACGGCTGGCAGGGCGGGTTCGGCCGTGCCGTCCTCGGCGAGACGTGGGTGGCCCACCACGGGCAGCACGGCAAGGAGGGAACGCGCGGCCGGTTCGCGAAGGGCCAGGAGTCGCACCCGATCCTCAAGGGGATCAAGGACGGCGAAATCTTCGGCACGACCGACGTGTACACGGTGAAGCTGCCGGCCGACTGCCACCCGCTGGTGATGGGCGAGGTGACGGAAACTCTGAAGCCGGACTCGAAGGCTGTCGCCGGCAAGAAGAACGACCCGATGATGCCGGTCGCGTGGACGCGGACCGTCAACAAGGCCCGCGTCTTCACGACGACGATGGGCGCGTCGCAGGACCTCGAGTACGAGGCGACGCGGCGGATGATCGCGAACGGCTGCCTCTGGGCGCTCGGCCTGGAAGACAAGATTCCGGAGAAGACGAACGTGGAGATCGTCGGCGAGTACAAGCCGCTGCCGTTCAAGTTCAACGGCCACAAGCCCGGCGTGAAGCCGGAAGACCTGCTCAAGTAACAGCGAACCCCTCGGAGTTTCCCGATGCGTCGTGTCCTCTCCGTGTTGATGCTGGCGGCGGTGTGCGTGCCGGCGTTCGGCCAGTCGTCGCCGATCGCCGAGCGGATGAAGCAGTTCGTCGCGTCGAACGACCTATCCGGCGCGGTCACCGTCGTCGGCCGGGCGTCGGGCGTCGTCGCGCACGACGCCGTCGGCTACGCCGACATCGACAAGCAAAGGCCGATGGAGAAGGAAACCCTTTTCCGCATCGCGTCGATGACGAAGCCGATCACGGCGCTCGGCATCATGATTCTCGCGGACGAGGGGAAGCTCTCACCGGACGACCCGGTCGAGAAATACCTCCCGGAGTTCAAGGGCCAGAAGTTGAAGTTGAAGGACGAGGTGAAGGACCCGGCCCGGCCGATCACGCTCAAGGACCTGCTCACGCACACCGGCGGGCTGCCGAACTACCCGGCCCCGGCGAACGATGTGTACCAGAAGCGGCACATGACGCTCGCCGAGACGACGGCGCTGATTGCGAAGCAGCCGCTGACGTTCGAGCCGGGGACGAAGTGGTCGTACTGCAACCCCGGCATCGACACCCTCGGCCGCGTCATCGAGGTCGTCTCCGGCGAGGCGTACCACACGTTCCTGCAGAAGCGCGTCTTCGACCCGCTCGGGATGAAGAACACGACCTTCTACCCGACCGCCGAGCAGGTGGCCCGCACGGCGGCGATTTACAACAAGAAGGACGGCCAGCTCGTCGCGGCGTCGAACCTCATCCTGGAGCTGCCGAAGGACGCGAAGCACCCGATCCCGGCCGGCGGGCTGTACTCGTGCGCCGGCGACCTGGCGACGTTCTGCCGGGCGATGCTCGGCAAGGGGGCACTCGGATCGACGCGGATCGTCAGCGAGAAGAACTTCCTGGAGATGACGAAGACGCAGACGGGAGATATCAAGACCGGCTTTGTAGACGGCATGAGCTTCGGGTACGGGTTCGCGGTGGTGAAGGAGCCGAAGGGCGTGACGGCGATGCTGTCGGCCGGCACGTTCGGCCACGGCGGGGCGTTCGGCACGCAGTACTGGATCGACCCGAAGCAGGACCTGTTCGTGATCCTGCTCATCGCCCGCACCGGCCTCGCGAACGGCGACGCATCGGTGATGCGCGAGGAGTTCCAGAAACTCGCGGTGGAAGCGATCAAGAAGTAGCATAACGCCCACGCCCGTGGAACCCGGAGCGGTAGCGACGGGGTGGGCGTGGCGAAACCCCGTCGCTGCCGCTCCGGGTTCCACCCCTCCTCTCCCGTGGAGTCACCGCGATGTCCCCCTCCCGTCGAAGCTTTTTGCAAACCTCGGCCGGCGTCCTCGCCGTCGCCGGGTCGTCGGCGACGGCGTTCGCCGCCAATGAGACGATCAACGTCGCCGTCATCGGCAGCGGCGGCCGTGCCCGGCACTTGCTCAAGTCGCTGGTGACGATCCCCTCCGCCAGCGTCACCGTGCTGTGCGACGTGTGGGACAAGGCACTCGACGAGGCGAAGAAGCTCGTCCCGGCGGCCGCGACCACAAAGAAGTACCAGGAGGTGCTCGCGAACAAGGACGTGCAGGCCGTGCTGATCGCGACGCCGGACCACTGGCACGTCCCGCTGACGGTCGCCGCGTGCGAGGCGGGGAAGGACGTGTACGTCGAGAAGCCGCTGACGCACGACCTGAGCGAGGGCAAGGCCGTCATCGCCGCGCAGAACGACCACAAGCGGATCGTACAGGTCGGGACGCAGCAGCGGAGCATGCCGCACATCGCGGCGGCCCGCGAGCTGATCCAGGCGGGCAAGATCGGGAAGGTTCTCAAGGTGCGGATGAGTTGGAACCGGAACAGCAACCGCGTCCAGCGGTTCCCGCTCGGCGTCGATCCGAAGTCGGTGGACTGGCCGACGTTCCTCGGCAACGCAAAGAAGCAGGAGTTCGACGAGTACCGGTTCCGGAACTGGCGGTGGTTCTGGGACTTCGGCGGCGGCATTTTCACCGACCTCATGGTTCACTGGGTGGACGTGGCGCACTGGGTGCTGAACCTGGACCACCCCACGAAGGCCGTGAGCCTCGGCGATTCCGTGACCGCGCGGGGCGTGTGGGAGACGCCCGACACGGTACAGACGCTCTTGAGCTACCCCGGCGACGTGCAGATGCACTTCGAGGGGACGTTCAGCAACGCCCACACGGCGGCCCGCATCGAGTTCCTCGGCACGGACGCGACGGTGTACATCGACCGCGGGCGGTACGAGCTGATCCCGGAGAAGAACAAGAAGATTCCGCCGCAGGAAATGATCCTCGGCACCGGGCCGCGGGGGGCGGACTTCTACGACAAGCCGGACGGCGAGCTGCTGCACCTGACGAACTGGCTGGAGTGTATCAAGAGCCGCAAGCCGCCGACGGCCCCGGCCGAGGCGGGCGTGTCCGGCGCGTCGGCGGCGCACCTCGCGAACCAGGCGCTCCGCACCGGGCAGACGGCCGAGTGGAAATAGACCGCGTCGAGGTGTTGCGTAGCCCGATATGGTTTTCACCCCGAAGGGGTGGGAGATGTCAGCCCAGGGCATGGAGCGCAGCGACGCCGCCCTGGGTGGGACCGCAACCACCCGCAGGCTGAAAGCCTGCGACAAGGCTACCCGCCGCCGGGCCATGCTCCCGCGCCCAAGGCGTTGCCCTGGGCTGAGCGCTCTCAGGCTTTCAGCCTGAAAACCTGCAAAGAAACCGGACTCGTTTCCCAAAACTTGACCCACTCGTTCCACTCGACCGGCCGGCCGCGTACCGCCGTCACCGCCCATAACCCGTCGAGTGCGGCGAGAACCCGTTTCTCGTCGGCGGCCGCCAGCCAGCCGCGGTCCACGACCTCGCCCCGGACCTCATCACCGTCGAGTTCCCAGCCGAGGACGAGCGGCGACGGCCCGTTCGCGATTTCAACCTCCACCCGCTGACAGCCGACTGTCACCACGCCGACCGACCCCGTGCCGACGAGCGGCAGCAGTTCCCGTTCGACGAGCTTACGGATCGCCTCGCGGGCGTGGTCGAGTTCGTGGTGAAGCTGGTGCGTCTTCCGGTCGGACGGGACCGACTCCTCGTGGTTCGCCCTGAGCTTGCGGAACAACTTCGGGACTGTCCCGGAGTGGAACCCCGGCCGCAGGAGCCCGCGCATCGTCTCGCCGTGGTGGCCGATGGGCACGGGGCGGAGGGTGTGCGACCGGTTCGCCGCGTACAGCCGCCAGTTCTCCTTTAGCTCCCACGCGATGAACCCGAAGATGCCGGGGACGGCGTTGACGATCATGCCCATCGTCCAGTTCGAGACGCCGAACAGCGCCGAGAGCTGCGGGACCATCGGCCAGATGACCTTGTGGGAAACGGTGACGACCGGGAAGTGCTTCACCGGGTTCACCTGCGGCTCGACGAGCAGGTAGAAGACGAACCGCGTCACGTAAGCGATCGGGAACCAGAGGACCGCGAGCACGGTCTTCAGCCACAGCGACCCCTCGGACTGCCCCTCGCGGAACCGCAGCCACTCGTCCACGGAATAGAGGACGCGCTCGACGGCGTCGGCCACTTCGCGGAACGCCCAAACGACCCACGAAATCAAGCCCGGAATGAGGCTCGCCCAGATGAACCGGCCGGTGTCCGTCAGCGCTTCGGCGAGCCGCTCGTAGAGCAGGCGGCCGGGCGGCGAGTGCAGGATGATCGCGGTCGTGAAGAACGCGCACGCCCCGACGACGACGGCGTAGGACGGCGACAGGTCGTACAGGATCGCACCGGCCGCAACGATCAGCCCGGCGGCAATCGGCAGTGCGAAGTTGTACCAGAGGAAGACCGTCACCGGGTTCCGCACGACCCGCCGGACGACCGGCGACGACCAGAGGAGCCTGGGAACGTCGAGGAAAACGGTCCGCAGCGCCGAGCCGACGAACTTCAAACCCTGCCAGACGCCGCGGCGGAACGGCGGCGAGTGGATCAGGCCGAGGAAGAACCCGCCGAGCACCGCGACGGACCACCACGTCACGACGTGGGCGTGCCCGGCCTCCGTGCCGTTCACGGCGGCGACGACGTTCTGAACGCCGTGCAGGACGTGCTGTAGGAATTCGAGGGTGAGGAACGCACCGAGGAACGGCAGCAACACGAACAGCGTGACACATCGGCCGATTCGCGTCCCGAAGCCGGCGGCGCTCATCCGCTGGATGCCGCGGAGGTAAACCTCGCCCCGCTGGTAGATGCCGAACAGTTCGTCCGCGAGCAGCTTGTCCGCCTTCAAGAGCGCGTCGCCGGCCCACAGCTCGCGCGGGCCGGCCACGTCCGGCAGCTTCAACTGGTTGCGGGCGATGGCGTCCCGCAGGTCGGACAGGCGGAAGAACCCGCGGGCGAAGACGACCTCGATCAGCTCGGCGACGAGCTTGTCGCGGGCGATCGTCTCGACGCGGCTCGTCGGGACTAGCCCGGCCCGCGTGATTGCGGCCGTGAGGATTGGTTCGAGCGTCCGCCGAATCCGGCCCTCGGCCGCGTGCCGCTCGTGGCGGAACAAGTCACCCGCCTCGTGCCGTTCCGACTCGGACAAGGGCACGCGCTCCAGCCGCTTCTCGGCCTTCGCGAGATGCCGTAGCAAGATCACGTCGCGGCCCTTGTCGAGCGGCTGGCGGACGGGTTTCTTGCCGAGCGACCGCACCCACTCGAACGGGGCGACGGCGTACAGCGGGCGGCTCAGGTCGTGCGTTAGCTTCTGGAGTTCGTAGAGCGCTTTCGTCGCGGGCGTCCACGCCGCCCCGGTCGTGTGCGGGAGCAGCGATGCGAGGGCGGCCTTCCAGCGGTCGCGTCGGCAATCGTCCCATTCGAGGACGCGCGCCAGGTCGTGGCCCAGTCCGTCGCGGAGGATGCCGACCGCGAGCGTGCGGTCTTCCGGACGGCGGTAGTATTCGATGGCCGCGCGGACGCGATTCCGGTGGTCGCCGACGGGTCCCGCGGGTGAATCGACCGACGGTTGATGTGACGGCTCCGGGTGGTGGGCGGCTTGTTTCGCGGGCGGTCGCGTGAACGCGTCGAGGAGCGCGTCCGTCGAAATGTTCTTTGCGTGCAACAGGGGGAAGTAATCGCCGACCGCGTCGGGCCGGTTCGCGAGCAGTTCGAGGTACGTCGGGATGAACGCCCGGCACGCCTCCGCGTCGGTCGCGTTCTCCGGAAGCCGGTACTCGGCCGCGAGCACGAACCGGACCTCGCGGCGGACGGGTTCCGGCAGCGTCCGGAACCGCCGGTCGAGTTCCGCGTCCGGCCAGTGCATTTGATCGCGCAGGAGTCGCGCGGGTTCGGCCGCGTCTACGAGGCGCTGATACATCGCAAGCACGGTGGCGTCGTCGTAGCCGTGCAGGAGGCGGTCGTCGGGCGTCGTCAACAACAAGACGGGTGAGCCGGCGGCGGCATTTGGAATGTCGAATCGGGCGGCGTCCGTCGGGTCGAGCCAGACGGGGAGCCATGCGTTCATCGGCAGCCGCGCGCCGCCGTCGATGAGCGTTCGCAGAATGCGGGTCAGCCGCCTCTCGGAGACGAAGTGCAGAGTCGGCACGCGGTCGCGGAGGCGGCGTTCGAGTTCGGCGGGGTTCGAGACGAACACGACACGGCCCCCCAGAGTTGCCGACTGTTGTACCGAAACGACGATCCCCCTTCTTGTGGAACCCGGAGCGTGAGCGACGGGGTGTCTCGCGCGAGACACCCCGTCGCTCACGCTCCGGGTTCCAAAATGAGTTATCGCTTCAGCGAGTACAGCACCGCCGCCGTGCCGAGCTTCAGCGCGCTGTCCGGCGAGTGACCCAGGCAGTCGGTCGATTTGTGCCGCTCCAGCGCGCAGCCGATGTCGAACTTGCTGTACACGACCACCCACCGGCCGTCGATCTTGATCCCCTCCAGGTGCGGCGGCAGCTCCTTGAACCCGCCGTCCGCCCCGCTGCCGTCGGCCTTCTCGCGGCGCTGGACCGTCTTGATTTGTACGCCGCTCTTCTTGTCGCCGGAATAGTAGAACTCATCGTCCAACGGGATAACCTCCAGCTTCCGGTCCGGGTACATCGTCGCCATCAACTCGCGGAACGATTTGTCGAACTCAGGCTTCCCGCACGCGGAGTCGGCGAACAACAACCCGCCGGTTTCCAATGTGGCCTGGATGTTCAGCACGTCCGCCGCGGACAGCGAGATCGGCTTCCGGCCGTGCAGGTAGATGAACTTGTACTTGTCCAGTTCCGCGTCGTTCGGCCGGACGAGCTGCTTATCGAGGATGGTGTCCACGCCCGTGGTGGTCTTGACGTGGTCCATCAGGTTCCGCATCGCGGCCGGGGCCGGCGGGGGGTCGCCCTGGACGAACAGCTGCGCCGGCTTCAGCGCCCCGCGCGGCGGGCTGAGGTCCTTCTCGGATTTCGCGATGGCCACCTTCGTGCCCCGCTGCTCCGGCGGTTGCATCCCGGTCGCGTAGGCGATCACGTTCCCGGCGAACTGGTACGCCCGTTGCCCCTTGTTCGTGGCCGGCGTGCCCTTCGACACCATGAACCGGCTCTCCTCCCAGTACCCGGCCAGCGGCTTCGTCGCGAGGACCACGACGGTCTTGCACCCCCGCTCCATCACCTCGACGCCGGGGATGTCGGCCGGGGAGACGTTGAAGAACGCCCGCCAGACCGGGTGCTCCGGCGGCATCGGCACGAGCTGGTTCGCCGGGAACAGCTCCTTCATGAGCGCCCGGAACTCGCGGGTGAACTCCTCGCTGCCGCAGCAGGCTTCCGCGAACAGGAACCCGCCCTCGTCGATGTACTGCTTGAGCAGGTCCTTCTGCGAGCCGGTCAGGTTCGGCCGCGTGTGCCCGTTGAAGTAGACGACCGGGCACGCGAGCAGCCCCTCGACCTCGCCCTTGAGCCGCTCGCCGGTGAGTTCGACCTTGCGGGCGTCGTACACCTGCCACGCCAGCGGGAGGCCGTTGAACAGCTCGCGGCTTGCGAACTCCGTCAAGTTGCGGGCGTCGTTCTGCTTGCGGTTCCACCCGACGACCTCCCGCGGCTCCCCGATCCCGGTCTCGTAGGCGAGTTTCGTCAACAGGATCGGCGTGCGGCCCTTCGACAGGAACAAGAGGGAGAAGCTGGTGGCGATGGTCGGGAACGTGTCGGCCGCGCGGCCGTCGCCCTTCCAGGAGCCGTCGCCGTTCTGGATGCGGGTCAGGTGGTCGCACCCCTCGCGGTACCAGTCGTACTTTCCGATGAACCGCTGGCCGGAGATGCGGCCGAGCCGCTCGATGCCGTAGATGTTGTAAAACGCCGACTTCAGGCCGGGGGCGGTCTCGAACGAGAACCGGTCGGCGATCCACTTCATCCCTTTCTGGACCGGGCCGTTCGTGGCGTACACGCCGCAGTTCGCGGCCACGCCGGTCGCCTCGTCGAGCTTCTGTTGGCTCTCGCTCAGCCCCATCCCGGCGATGAGCAGCCCGCACACGCCGGCCGTGGTCATGGTGAAGCTCGGCCCGCCGAGCGCCCCGAACCCGCGGGTATAGTCGTAGGTCCAGTGGCCGTCCGGCTTCTGGATGCGGAGGTACAGCTCGCGGATGTCGGCCCAGTGCTTGTCCTCGATCTTCACCCCCGCCTGCTTCGCCGCGTACAGGCCGAGCAGCGCGTACTGCGTGTTCGACGCATCCGGGATCGGATTCATCGGGTAGCTCCACCCCTGGAGCTTCCCCCCCTCGCGGATGCTATTCGCCAACAGCCAGTCGGCGTTCCGCTTGATCCGGTCCAGGTCCTTCGGCTGCCGGGCCTCGGCGAACGCCATCGTCGTCAGCGCGACCACGTAGGTCTTCTTCGGCTCCAGCTTGCGGAGGTACTCGAGCGCCCGCTGCATGACCTTGTCTTCGGGCGGGACGCCGCAGTTCAAGAGGGCGAGCGTGGCGAGCGCGCTCTGCCCGCCGACCTGGTCGCCGAGCGTTTCGAGGAGCAGCCCCTCCCAGTTCCCTTTGCCGGCCTCCCGCTCGAAGAGGTACTTCTTCCCCTTGTCGATGGCGCGGTTGACCTTCGTGACGAACTCCTTGTCGTCCGCACCGGGGACGGCGGGGGCGGCGAACAGCAGGGCGAGGACGCCGAACAGGAAGATACGGGTGGCGGTCATCGGTCGGCCTCGGCAGGACGGGCGGGTACGTCACATTTTAACAACCGGATCGAGCGAGGGGTGTTAGCAGATCCCGACTTCCGAAGTCCGGCTTCGACTTCGGAAGTCGAGGCGGGACCGGCACGCCGGGGATGGGAGGTACGCCCCCGCGCGGGATCGACTTCCGAAGTCGAAGCCGGACTTCGGAAGTCTGGGTGTTGTTCGCCGACCGGATGCTGCGATTTACCACCGTAGCGGCTTTTGCCACGCTTCCTTGAGTTCCGAGAGCTTCGCCCACACGAGCCACTCTCCGGCGGACGACGCGATCCGCAACCGCGGCTCCGCGACGGTCTTGCCGACGTTCGCGAACGGGAGGCCGGCGAAGACCTGGGCCAGCCGCTCACGGAACTCCGGCTTCGCCTCGATCACGAACCGCGTCGTCGATTCGCTGAAGAGCTTTACGTCGTCGGCCAACGGTTCGTTGGTGGGCAGTTCCTTCAATCCCGACACGTCCGCCCCCACGCCGCCGGCGAACGCCATCTCCGCGACGGCCACCGCGAGGCCGCCCTCGCTCAGGTCGTGGCACGCCCGCACCAGGCCGGACGCGATCGCCGCGTGAACCGCCGCGAAGACCTTCGGGGCCTGCGCCAGGTCCGGGCACGGCGGCGTTCCGCCGCCCGCGCCGGTGACGAGGTGGTAGTGCGACCCGCCGAGTTCGTTCCGCGTCACGCCGACGACGTACAGGTCGTTGCCCGGCTCCTTCAGGTCCATCGTCACGCACTTCGTCACGTCGGCGACGCGGGCGAGCGACGACACGAGCAGCGTGTGCGGGATGCTGATCCGTTTGTTCGCCGACTTGTACTCGTTGTTCAGGCTGTCCTTGCCGCTGACGAACGGGGTGCCGTAGGCGAGCGCGACTTCTCGACAGGCTTCCGACGTGCGAACCAGCGCGCCGAGCATCTGCGGGTCGGTGACGTTGCCCCAGCAGAAGTTGTCGAGGATCGCCGTGCGGGCCGGGTCGCCGCCGACGGCGACGACGTTCCGCACCGCCTCGTCGATGGCGGCCGCGGCCGCCGCCCACGGGTCGAGGTCGGCGTACCGCGGGTTGAGGCCGTTGCCGACGGCGAGGCCGACGGTCGAACCGAGGACCGGGGCGACGACCGCCGCGTCCGACGGGCCGTCTTCCACCTGCCCGACGAGCGGCTTCACCACGCTGCCGCCCTGCACCTCGTGGTCGTACTGACGGATCACCCACTCCTTCGAGCAGACGGAGTACGAGCCGAGGATCGCCTTGAGCGCGTCCTGCGGATTGAGCGGTTTCGTCGCCGGCGTCGGCACGGTCGGCGGCTTCGTCCATTCTGCCGTGCGGACCGTGTCCGGCCGGCCGTCGTGCAGGAAGTGCATCGACACGTCCGCCACCGTCTGCCCGCGGTACGTGAGACGCAGTTGCCCGGTCGCCTCGAACGTGCCGAGGATGGCGGCCTCCACGTCCTCGCTGGCGCAGAGCTTGCGGAGCTGCTCCCACTTCTCCGGCGGCACGGACAGGACCATCCGCTCCTGCGACTCGCTGATCCAAATTTCGGTGTAACTTAGCCCGTCGTACTTGAGCGGGGCGTTCTCCAGTTCCACCCGCGCCCCCAGGTCCGCGCCCATCTCGCCGACGGCGGAGCTGAACCCGCCCGCGCCGCAATCCGTGATGGCCGTGTAGAGGCCGCGGTCGCGGGCTTGGAGGATCACGTCGAGGACCTTCTTCTCCGCGATGGCGTTGCCGATCTGCACGGCCCCGCCGCTGATCTTCTCGGACTGTTCGGTCAAGCCTTCGGACGAGAACGTCGCGCCGTGGATGCCGTCCCGCCCGGTCCGGCCGCCGACGGCGACGATCAGGTCGCCGGGCCGCACTTCCTTCGTCTCCTTGCCGACCGGGATGAGGCCGACGGTGCCGCAGAAGACGAGCGGGTTCGCGAGGTAGCGGTCATCAAAGTAGACCGACCCGTTGACGGTCGGGATGCCCATGCGGTTGCCGTAGTCGCGGACGCCGGCGACGACGCCGTGCATCACGCGGCGGGGGTGCAGCACGCCGGGCGGCAGGTCCTCCGCCGCGAAGTCCGGCGGGGCGAAGCAAAATACGTCCGTGTTGCAAATCGGCTTCCCGCCGAGGGCCGTGCCAAGCACGTCGCGGATGACCCCACCGAGGCCGGTGTTCGCCCCACCGTAGGGTTCGATCGCGCTCGGGCGGTTGTGCGTCTCGACCTTGATACAGGCGTGGAAATTGTCGTCGAACTTCACGACCCCGGCGTTGTCCGAGAAGACGCTGACGCACCAGTCGTCCGCGCCGAGCCGCTTGCGGATCGCTTGCGTGGCCGCGAAGATCGTCTCCTTCAGCATGTTCTGGTAGGTCGTCGTGCGGGCCTTGCCGTCAATCGTTTCCGTGTACGCGATGCGGCCCTTGAGCGTCTTGTGCGAGCAGTGCTCGGACCACGTTTGCGCCACGGTTTCGAGTTCGCAGTCGGTCGGGTCGCGGTCCAGCTTCCGGAAGTGTTCCTGGATGGTGTGCATCTCGTCGAGCGTGAGCGCGAGTTGGCCGTCCTTGCTGACCTTCATCAGCCCGGCGTCGTCGAGCGACCGCAGCGGCACGGTAACGAGCTTGAACGTGTACGGCTTGCCGATGGCGAGGTGGTCGGCCTTCACCGGGCCGGTCACGACCTGCTCGATGGCGTCGTTCGCCAGCACCTTCCGGACGAGCGTGTCGCGGTCGGCCGACGGGATGCCGTCGTGGGAATAGTACCGGCGGAACGTGCGGACCTCGCTCACCGTCACGCCGATGTCGCGGGCCGCCTTCACCACGCTCTCCGTCACCGGGTCCATGACGCCGGGCTTGAGCAACACGGTGAACGCCGGGTCGTCGAGCTGCGTGCCGAGCGGCGACACTTTCACGCCCTCGACGAGCGGGTCGTGCAGCAGCACGTTGCACAGCTTCGCCACGTCCGGCGCGGCCAGGTCGCCTTCCAGCAAGTAGCCGCGGCTGGACGCGGACACGAGGTCGCCGCCCCGACTGCCGTGCGTCAGCAGGTCGAACTCGTCGCACACCCGCTCCCGTTCCGCGTCGCGGCCGAGCGGCCGGATTTCAACTTCCCAGAGCATCGCGCACCCGTTTCCCTTCGTTCAACCAGTGGATCAGGCCGGGGCCGTCGTCCGCGGCGAGGAGCGTGCGGAACGCCTCGAACCGGGCGGCGAACGCCTCGCACGCGGCCAGCACCTGCTCGCGATTCGTGCGAAAGATCGGCTCCCAAATGGCGGCCGACGCCGCGGCGATCCGAGTCGTGTCGCGGAACCCGCCGGCGGACACCGATAGCAGCGCCGGATCGACCGACCCGGCGAGCGCCGCGGCGACAATGTGCGGCAGGTGGCTGACGAACGCGACGGCTCGGTCGTGTTCCGCCGGCGTCATCGTCATCACGCGACAGCCGACGGCCTTCCAGAACTGTTGAACCTTCTCGACGGCCGACGGGTCCGTGTCGGCCGTCGGCGTGAGGATCGTGACGCGGTTCTCGAACAGGTCGGCGACGGCGTGAGCCGACCCCTTCTTCTCGGACCCGGCCATCGGGTGGCTGCCGACGAACCGCACGCGGCCCGGCAGCTTCCCGGCGAGCGCGGCGACGATCTCCTGCTTCGTGCTACCCACGTCCGTGACGAGGCAACCGTGCTTCGCTGTTTCAGCGATTTCGAGGACTTGCTTCGGAATCAGGTCCACCGGCGTGCAGACGACGACGAGGTCGGCGTTCGCCGTGCCATTCACCAAGTCGGTCGCGACAACGTCGATGGCCCCGGCGGCCTTCGCGTCGGCGAGTCGGGCGGCGTCCCGGCCGACGCCGACGACGTGCCGGACGAGGCCCCGCCGCTTGGCGGCGAGGCCGAGCGACCCGCCGAGCAGCCCGACGCCGACGATGGTGAGCGTGTCAAAGAGCATGGACATGGTTTACAAAAGGCCGCGGCCGTCACCAATCCTGCGGCGGCATCTGCCCGTCCGCCGGGTCGACAAGCAGGCGGAGCGTCCGCTCGTCGATGTTTTTCCGCGTGACCCGCACGGAGCCGTCGGCCATCAACACGAGGAGCGTCGGCTTGGCCGGGTCGCCGAGCACAGGCATCGGGCCGAACGGTTGCACCTCCATGTCCGCCGGCTCGCCCCACGGCCGCGGCTCCGCGCTCTCGGTCATCAGGATGGTGTTCGACGTGCCGTCCGCGAACCCGTGGATGGCGATCATCGGCTGCCCGTGCCGGAACGGCGTGCCCATGCCTGTGAACACGCAGAACCGCGTCTGATGCGTCTGCTCCGGGCCGGAGAGGTACGCCGGAACGACGGCGCTCGTGACGGTCGAGTTGGTCGGCCCGTTCCACGGCTCCCGTTGGTTGTAACGACGGAAGAGTTGGTCCTGTTCGACGTAAGGCAAAAGGTTCGTCCGCCAAGACGTGAGCCGTTGGGCCATCGGCACGGGCTGGTTGTTGAACAGCCGGATTTCGGGCGGCGTCGTGTAAGCCGCCGGGAGGCGGCCCATCGCGTCGTTGTGGTTGTGGAACGCGAGGCCGATCTGCCGGACGTTGTTGTTCGCCCTGTTTTCGACCTGTCGCTCGGTTCGCATGTTCCAGAAGAAGTAGATGCCAACGCCGGAGATGATACAGCCGACAACGGCCGAGGCGATCCCGGCGACGGCCATCCCCTTCCCGTCGCCGGTCCGGCCGGCCTTCTGAATGCCCATGACGCCGAAGATAATTGCCGGGATGCCGGTGATGACGTTCAGCAGGATCGACAATAGCCCGAGCGTCAGGCTCGTGCCGGCCGCGGGATTGCCTTCCGGCTCGCGACGGCGACGGCGGCGCGGGCGGTCGTAGTCGTCGTCATCATCGTCATCCCGCCGGCGGCGGGACGGCCGCCTGTCCTCGTAATCGTCATCGTCGCGCGACCGGCGGGACCGCGGGCGGTCGTCGTAATCATCATCGTCGTCCCGTCGGCGACTCCTTCGCGGGCGGTCGTCATCGTCGTCGTCGTCGTCGTAGCGCGGCATGACGGGCCTCACGCGGATGGTGACGACAGTTTAGCGGCCGCGAGTTTCGCCGCCACGCACACGGCCGAAATCAGGCTGCTCGCGTCCGCCACGCCCTTTCCGGCGATGTCGTAGGCCGTGCCGTGGGCCACGCTCGTGCGGACGATCGGCAGCCCGGCCGAGACGTTCACCGCCCGCCGGCCGCCGAGGAGCTTCATCGCGATGTGCCCCTGGTCGTGGTACATCGCCACGACGCCGTCGAACTTCGCCCGGTTGTGCGGCAGGAAGATCGCGTCCGACGCGATGGGGCCGACGGCGTCGATCCTTTCCACGCGGGCCGCCGCAACGGCGGGCGCGATGACCGTGGCTTCCTCGTCGCCGAAGAGGCCGCCGTCGCTGGCGTGCGGGTTCATCGCGGCGACGCCGATCCGGGCCGGGCGGTCGAGAAGTTGCGGGATGATCTTGTGGAGCAGCCGAATCTTGTCGAGTACGGTTTCGGCTGTGATGTGGTCGAAGATCGTCCGCAGGGCGCGGTGCAGCGTGACGTGGGCCACGGCGAGCGGCAACTCGTCGTCGTACAGCAGCATCGCGAAGGACGTGGCTCCGGTGCGGTCGGCGAGGATTTCCGTGTGGCCGGGGTAGTCGATCCCGGCCGCGTGCAACCCTTCCTTGTGCAGCGGGCACGTGACGATGCCGTCGGCCCGCCCCGCGAGGCACTCGTCGATGGCGTAGATCAGCCAGTCATACGCGGCCCGCCCCGCCTCCGCCGTGACGACGCCGAGGGGCACGCGGGAAAGGTCGGCCGCCGACGGGTTCGTGCACGGGATGCCGGGCGGCAGCCGGGCCGGGTCGCCGATGACGACGGGCCGACAGTACCGGCCGAGTTCGGGCCACGCCTTCGCGACGATCTCCGGGCCTATGCCGGCCACGTCGCCGAGCGTGATGAGCAGTCGCGGGAGGTTCATGAGTGTGAGGATACAAAGTCTTGTAGAACCCAGAGCGGAAGCGACGGGGTGTGGGACCAGCGCCCACACCCCGTCGCTTCCGCTCTGGGTTCTACAAGAAGCTACTGTTTGTCGCGGAACTTCGCGTGGCATAGCGTGCAGACGGCCGCCGATTTCGCGATCTCGTCCTTCGGATCGCGCTTGCCACGGACCGTCGCTTCCAACTTCTCGGCGGAAGCCAACCCGTCGTCGAGGAACTTGCGAAAGTCCTCGTTCCGGTCGGAGGTCGCGCGGCCGAGTTCCCGGTAATGTTCGACGAACAGCACCGCGTCCTTCTCAATCGGCGACTTCTTCAACCGGTCCCACGTCTCGTCGAGTTCGACCATCCGCTTCGTCAGGTCGGGAACGTTGGCCGTTTCGCGGAACGCGACCGGCTTGTCGTCGAGGTTCGGCGGCGGCAGCTCCGCGAGGGCGTACAGCCCGGCGTATTTCGGGTCCGTGCCGGCGTCCTTCAGAAACTGCGTCAGTTGCACCGCGGAACAGCGCGAATCGAGGGCGCGGATGGCGGCGACGGTCGCGGCAGGGCCGCGGTGCTTGCCGTGGTGGCAGTGGACGTACACCGGCCCCGGTAGGTCGCGGATCGCCTTGGCGAGTTCGACCACTCGCGATTCCGACATCCCTTCGTAGCCGATAGGCAGGTGGACGTACCGAAGGCCGTGCTTCTTCGCGGCGAGGATGTCGGGCACGGCCCCGTCCACGGACACGACCGTCTTTACGCCGAGGTCGGTGAGTGAGCGGAAGCCGTCGTCGCCTTCCGGGGAGCTGCCACTGAAGGCGCGGTCGGTCACGCGATAGACGTTGTGCAGCCCCGGTTTTTCCACGGCCATCGGCGCGAACGGGGGCGATGGGGACGAACACCCGGCGGCAAGGACCACGAGTAGCAACAAGGTTCGCATCACCGGCTCGAAGTAATCACGTCGGCCGGCGGCTTCGATTTCAGGGTGATGCGGATCACCTGCGGGTTGCACCGGAACCGCAGCGGTTCCTTCCCGCTCAGCCCGCGGCCGATGACCATGAGCGTGCCGTTCTCCTCGAACACGCCCATGTCGAACCGGCGGCTGTAGACGCTCGGCACGAAGATCGAGCCGACGACCGGCACGCGAATCTGCCCGCCGTGGACGTGGCCGCAGAGCATCAGGTTGATGCGGTTCTCTTGGCCCCAGTAGAAGTTGTCCGGCGTGTGGCTGACGCACAACTTAAACACGTCCGGCGGGAAGTCCTTCCACACCGGTTGCGGGGGCGGAAACCAGGGGCCCTCGTGGCCGACGACAACGCACGGCCTGCCGCGGATCGTCACCCCTTCGGGGCGGCTCGACAGTACGCGAAACCCGGCGTTCGCCAGCCCGTCCCGCACCAACTGCGCGTCGTGGTAGTCGTCGTGGTTGCCGAGGATGGCGAATGCGTGTTCCTTCCACTTCAACCGGCCGAGGATCGGCGCGATCCATTCGTGGTGCGTATCCGTGTCCACGTAGTCCCCGGCTAGGACCACGAGGTCGGCCGGCCCCTCGCGCTCGATCTCGTCGATGACGCGGTGGAAGAACGCCTGCGACGGCGAGCCGTGGAAGTGCAGGTCGCTGAGCAGCAGGATCGTGAGGTCGTCCCACTCCGGCGGCAGGTCGCGGGGGGCGAGCGTCAGGTCCGTGAAGTCCACGCGGAACACGCCGTTACCCGGCAGCTTCGTGAGCTTGTGCCACTTCCCCTCGCCGACGAGCTTCTCGCCGAGTTCCGGCCAGAGGTCGAGCGTGCGGGTCGATTCGCGAAGCACGGACCTGGGGTTGCGCCGAAGCTGGCGGGCGATGGTGATGATCGGGAAGATGATTAGACCAAGAGGTAGGCAAACGAGCGCCGTGTACGCGAGGACGAACCGTCCCCACAAGCCGTTGACCAGCTCCCAATCGTAGTTGATGAAGTCCATCCGGAATGCGGAAGCCAAGATGAGTGGGGCGGAAGCGATCACGACGCCGGTGAACAGCCGCCACGGTTTGAGAAACTTCTTGGTGATGGGACGGCCGTAGAAGTGGTTCAGCCAGAACGTCCAAAAGCAGGCGTGACCAACCCACGCGAAGGCACAAAGCAACAGAACTGTGGGAATGACGAGATCGCGAAGGGTCACGTTCAGCTCGCCGCCGAGACGGGTTGAGCGGTCGGGGCGGGCGGCTGCGGGGCGTTCACCGCGCCGACGACCTGCTCCGCCCGGAACGGCTTGAAGATGACGTGCTGTAGCCCGTCTTGCCGGGCCTTCACGATGCTGTGCTGGGCGTCGTACCCGAACCCGGTCGTGAACGCCACCCGGCACGTCGGCATGGCCACCCGGAACCGGCGGAACGCCTCGTACCCGCTCATGTCCTTCGGCCGAATTTCCTGCAACACCGCGTCGTAACTCACGTCGTTGACGAGCGCCAACCCTTCCGCCGCCGTGCCCACGGTTTCGACCTCCGCGCCGAGGCGGCCGAGCATCAGGTGGGCCTGCTTGCGGAACTGGCCGTCCTGCTCGACGACGAGCACCCGCTTGCCGACGAGCGGGCTGGCGTCGTCCGCCCCGGTCCCGACCATCATGTCGCGGCCGATCTTGTGGACGCACTCCTTCATCTGCCGGGCGTTCTGCATGATCCGCCGCAGGTGCGCCGCCGCGTCCGGGTCGGCGGCGTGCAGCCGGGCGTACAGGAGGGCGGCCCCGGCCAGCACCTCGTCCACCGGCAGTGCGAGTTCCTTGTTGACGGCTTCGATGGACTGCGAGATGGTGCAGGACTGTTGGGCGGTGAGGAGGTCGAGCGTGTTCAGCGCGTCGGCGATTTCGCGGCTGAAGAGTTCGGTAAACTTGAGGTCTTCCGGGCCGAAGGCGTTCGTCTTGTGGCTCTCGACGTTCAGCGTGCCGATCACCTCGTCGGCGAATTTCAGCGGCACGGTCAGCGAGCTTTTCGCCCCCTTCGCCCCTTCCAGGTAGTAGGGGTCGTTCGACGTGTCCGGACAGAGGTAGCTGTCGCCGGTGAACGCGACGTGGCCGGTGACACCGTTGCCGTCCGGCCGGGCGAAGAGGCGGCGGTGGGCGGCCTCCTCCGTCATGCCGTCTTCGAGCAGCGGCTTCAGCTCGCCCGTCCGCTTGTCGAGCAGCCGAACCTCAATCGTCTCGTATCGCAGCAGGTCGTGGACGTGCTTGCGGATGTTCTTCTTGAGCAACTCCACACGCGTCGGCACGGTCATCTCGGCGAGCAGGTCCGGCTCCAGGGCGGAGAGTTCGCGGCCCGCCGTGTGCAGTGCGTTCAGTTTCCGCTGCTGCTCGACTTCCGCCGTGACGTTCTGGAGGATCGCGATCAGTTGCAGGACCGAGCCGTCGGCCGCGAACACGGGGCGGATGCGGGTGTCCAGGTACGCCTGGGCCGCGGGTTCCTGCCGGTGGATGCGGAACGTGACGGACTTCCCGCCGGCCGCCGACTGGAGCGGGTTCGACACGTCGCTGGCGAGCAGAATCGAGGAGTTCGGCGAAGCGGAGAAATTCAAGGCGTCGAGGAGTTGCTGGCCGACCGGGTTCTTCGCACACCACCCGCGGAGGACGACGTTCGCCCACGTCACCCGGCCGGTCGTGTCGAGGGCGGCGATGCCCTGGTCGATGTTGCCGAGGATGATCTCGTCGCGGCGGTAGCGGTCGATGAGTTCGCTGGTGAGCGTGGCCGACGCGATGACGCCGTCGAACGTGCCGCCGCGGAGCCGCTCGGCCGCGTCCGTCGGGCTGACGGCGGCGGTAACGTCGGCGTGCGCGACCACCGCGCCCATGGCGGGCGGCGTCGGGCCGATCAACAGCAATCGCGGGCGGTGGTTCACAGGCTCGCTAACCTCAACGGGTAGAAAACCTTCCTGCAAGATTATATTCCCAAACCGGTCCCGACTACAAGCGCGGGCCGGGCGGATTACTTGCGCGGTCACGCCCTCGCCACGGGTGGTCACGGCCTGCACGGTTAAGACGGTCCTCGCGGTTCTCCCGCTTCCGGGGCCAACGATTTCGCGAATACGTCCGCCCGGCACGTCAGTTGTAAGATGAACCCGACCCGACCTCGATCCGGAGCTGCGACATGTCCGAAACCCGACTTACCCGCCGCGCCTTCCTGTTCGCCTCGGCCGCGATTTTGAGCCACCGGCCGACGCTGTTTGCGGCCGCCGACCCGAAGGAACTGCAAGCCGTCATCGACAAGGGGTACGCGTTCCTCAAGTCGAAGCAGAAGGACGAGGGTAACTTCGGCCCGCCCCGGTCCGGCGAGCCGGGGGTGACGGCGCTGGCCGTCGCCGCCCTGATCCGGTGCGGGAAGCCGAACACCGACCCGGTCGTGGAGAAGGGTCTGGCGTACCTCGAAAAGGCCGTGAAGAAGGACGGCGGCGTCTATGACCAGGGGCTGGCGAACTACACAACGTCGCTGGCGGTGATGGCGTTCAAGGACGCGAACGCGGACAAGAAGTACGACGCCGTGATCGCCGGGGCGACGAAGTTCTTGCGGTCGCTGCAGTACGGCGAGGGCGGGGACGTGGCCGAGTCGGACGCGAAATTCGGCGGGGCCGGGTACGACAAGAAAGGCGGTCGCGGCGGCGGGGCGGACCTGTCGAACACGCACTTCTTCCTCGAAGCGCTGGTCGCCGGGGGGGCCGGCAAGGACGACCCGGCCGTGAAGCGGGCGGTGACGTTCCTGTCTCGCAGCCAGAACCTGCCCGGCGAGTTCAACGACCAGGAGTTCGCGAAGAAGGCCGGCGATGAGGACCGGGGCGGGTTCATCTACAACATGTCCGCGGCGAACGACCCGAAGAGCGACAAGCGGTCGGCGACCGGCGGCCTCCGCAGCGAGGGGGGCATGACCTACGCCGGCCTGAAGAGCTTCCTGTACGCCGGCGTCAGCAAGGAAGACGCCCGCGTAAAAGCGGCCGTGGCGTGGGTGAAGCGGCACTACACGTTGAAGGAGAACCCCGGCATGGGCACGGCCGGGCTGTTCTACTACTACCATGTTTTCGCGAAGGCGATGGACGCACTCGGCGAGGAGTCGTTCGAGGACGCGAAGGGCGTCAAGCACGACTGGCGGAACGAACTGTTCACGACGCTCAAGGGCAAGCAGAAAGCCGACGGCAGTTGGGCGAACGACAACCGCGCGTTCCTGGAGACGCTGCCGGAGTTGGCGACGGCGTTCGCGCTGTTGGCCCTGAGCTACTGCAAGAAGTGACCCCGTAGGCCGGGCTTTCCAGCCTGACGGATCGCAACGGCAGGCTGGAAAGCCCGACCTACGGGCCTGCCGGCTTAGTGTCTCTCCGCCCCGCCACATGCGTGCAGGATGTGGCGGAACGCCTCGACCGCGAGTGGGAACAGGTCCGGGCCGGTGATGCCGCCGGTCGGCCCGCCGCCGCGGAGGTGCGGTTCCATCACCGCGAACCCGTCGTACCCGTGCTCCACCGCGTCCTTGATACTGTGCGCGATTTGCCCGTCGCCCGTGCCGGGGATGCGGCCGGTGTGCTCGTGCTCGCCACTCCCCTTCCAGTCCTTGATGTGGAAGTGCTCGACGTACTTCTTCGTCAGTTCCCACCCCTGGATCGGGTCGTATCCGCAGAATACCCAGTTCGCCGCGTCGTAGGCCTGCCGTAGCGACGGGTGATTGACCGACTTCATCAAGTCGGCCACCCGCTCCGGTGAGTCGCCGAAAATCTTGTGCTCGTTCTCGTGGAATAGCTTGATCTTCTCCTTCGCTGCTAGCTCGGCCTTCACGCGCATCCGCCGGATGACTTCCTCGCGGTACGGCGTCCAGTTCCCGTCGAACGGCTTGTCGGCCGGCGGGTAGTAGCTGAACACGCGGATGTTCGGCGTCGCCAGCCGGTGGGCCAGCTCCATTGCCCGCTTGAACTTGTCGAGGTGCGGCTCGAACGGCGCGTCGATCGCCACCTTCCCGACCGGCGACCCGATGGCCGAGAGCATGATGCCTTCGCCGTCGATGAGTGTCTTGAACTTGCCGATCTGCTCGTCGGACAGGGCGAGGACGTTCGTCTTGTAGATCGACCGGAACTCGATGTACCGGACGTTGGCCGCCTTCAGGACGGCGATCTGTTCGCGGGGGTCCGGCGAGATTTCATCGGCGAAGGCGGACAGCGTGAACATGGCGAACTCCTAATGAATTGCTCTCGTTGTACGAACCAGTTCGTTGTTCACTTCCGTTTTACCACCTTCATCTTGACCTTGTCCGCGACAAAAGTCTTCTCCCCGGCGGCCGGAAATCGCACCTTCACCCGCCGCAGCGCCCCGAAGCCGCTCAGGTCCGTGATCTGCCCGATGCCGTACTCGTCGTGCTGCACGACCGCGCCGACCATGAACTCGCTGGAATCCCCCGCGCCGACGCTCGGCTTGTACGGCTCCATCTTCCGCGGCAGCCCGCCGGGGCCGGGGACGCCACTGCCGCCGGAGTAGCCGGCCCGCTCCCGCCACTCGTCGATGGCGTTGCGGGCGAAGTTCCGCTCCTGCGAAATCTCGATCCGCTCCACATCCGCCGGCAGTTCGTCCAAAAACATGCTCGGAACCTGATACATCGCCTGCCCGCGGAACTCCCGCAGCCGGGCGTGGCAGAGGTACAGCTCCCGCATCGCCCGCGTCATGCCGACGAAGCAGAGCCGCCGTTCCTCCTCCACGTCGTCGTCCTTCGCCAGGCTCCGTTCGTGCGGGAGCAACCCCTGCTCCGTCGCGATCATGTACACGACCGGGAACTCCAGCCCCTTCGCCGCGTGCAGCGTCATGACGGAAACGTGGTCGGCCGCCTCGTCCCACCCGTCCACGTCGGACGCGAGGGTGATCTGCTCCAGGAAGTCCGAAAGCGTCCGCGAGTTGTCCTCGTCGTAGAACTGTTTCGCCGCGGTGACGAGTTCCTCGATGTTCGCCAGGCGGTCGGCGTCCTCCTCGTCGGTCGATTCCTGGAGCATCTTCCGGTAGCCGGACTTGTCGAGGACCATCGCGATCAGGTCGTGCGGCGGGTGTTCGAGCTGCGTCCGCAGCTCGGCGATCATCCGGTAGAAATCGCGGACGCCGGTGGCGGCCTTGCCCTTGATCTCCGGGATCTTCGCCACCATCCCGGCCGCGTCCATGAGGCTGATCTCGTTCCGCTCGGCGTAGCCGACGAGCCGGTCGAGGCTCGTCTTGCCGACGCCGCGGGCCGGCTCGTTGACCGCCCGGAGGAACGACACCGTGTCGTTAGGGTTGACGAGCAGCCGGAGGTAGGCGAGCACGTCCTTGTTTTCCTTCCGCTCGAAGAACGCCAGTCCCTTCACGATCTGGAACGGGACGCCGTGCTTGACGAACGCCGACTCCAGCGTCCGCGTCAGGGCGTTGATCCGCGTGAAGATGGCGAAGTCCCGGTACCTGAACTTGCCCTCCGCGACGGTCTTCTTGATCCGCTCGACGACGCCCTCGGCCTCCTCCAGCCCGGTGTTGAAGTTCAGCACCTTGACCGTCTCGCCCTGCGGGTTGCCGGTCGTGAGCGTCTTCTTCTTGCGGTGTTTGTTCCGGTCGATAAGCGTGCTCGCCGCGTGCAGGATGGCCTTCGTGCTGCGGTAGTTCTGCGTGAGCGTGATGACCTTCGCCGCGGGGAAGTCACGCTCGAAGTCGAGGATGTTCTTGATGTCCGAGCCGCGCCACTTGTAGATCGACTGGTCGGGGTCGCCGACCACGCAAAGGTTTGGGTAGTTCATCGACAATCGGCGGGCGATCTCGTACTGGGCGGAGTTCGTGTCCTGGTACTCGTCGATCAGCACGTACTTGAACCGCGAATCGAGGTCCGCCCGCAGCTCCTCGTTGTACCGCAGGGCCAGCGCGGGGAGGTACAGCAGGTCGTCGAAGTCCATGCCGTTCGCCGCCCGCAGCCGCTTCTCGTAGCCGTGGTAGACCTTCGCGGCCGTCTGGCTGAAGAAGTCGTGGGCCTGCTGCTCGTACTGCTTCGGCGTCAGGAGTTGGTTCTTCGCCTTGCTGATCGCCCCCGCGAGGCGGTCCGGCGTGAACTTCGTGTTGTCCATCCCGGTTGCGTCGAGGGCGTCCTTCACCAACTTGTTCCGGTCGTCCACGTCGTAGATCGTGAAGTTGCGGTCGATGTTCAGCCGGTCGGCGTACTGCCGCAGCAGCCGCGCGCCGAGGCTGTGGAACGTGCTGATCCAGAGCCGGTTGCCCGGCACGATCGCGTCCACCCGCTGCCGCATCTCGCCGGCGGCCTTGTTCGTGAACGTGATCGCCAGGATGCTGCCGCCCCGGACCCCCTGCTGGAGCAAATACGCCACGCGGCGGGTAATGACGCGGGTCTTGCCGCTGCCGGCCCCGGCCAGGATGAGTAGCGGCCCCTCCCCGTGCGTCACGGCCGCCCGCTGGTCGCCCGTCAAATCCGACAGCAAATCGGCCGACATTCGGTAAACTCCGCCGAAAAGGGGGGTTACATCCGTGCGATTTCTTCGCCAGAATGGAGATGGACAATTCTACCATTCCTCGCGGGTAGGGCGAATCCCGATGGAAATCAAGGGCTTGGGCACACAGATTCACGACTGCGCCCGAGTACGGAAGCTCATCGAGAAGCACGGCGAGAAGTTCCTCTACGAGGTCTTCACGGAACGCGAGATCGCGTACTGCAGCCAGCGGAGTCACAGCACGGAGTATTACGCCGCGTTCTGGGCGACGAAGGAGGCGGTCCTCCGCTCCCTCGGCACGAAGTGGAAGCGGGGCATGAGCTGGCATGACATCGAGGTGAGCAGCGAGAAGGCGGTCGGGCCGAAGGTCACGCTGACCGGCCCGACGAAGGACCGGGCGATCAAGCGGAAGGTGTCGAAGATGCGGGTGTCGTTCGCGTACGCCCGTCAGTTCGCCACCGCCACCGTGATCGCCCTCGGGTGAGCCGGGTCACACCCCCTCGGCGACTTCCTTGAGCATCTGCCGGGCGAGCTTGTACGCGATCCGCAGGTTCGTGACCCGCAGGTCGAGCTGGTCCTGGGTGAAAATCTTGTTCGGGTCGCACTTCGGCAGCCCCGCCAGTTCCGCGGTCAGCGGCAAGATTTGCAGGAACTCTTTGATCCGTTGGTTACGGACTTCCGCGGACACGTCGGCGCTCATGACGGCTCTCCCCAGGATGTGAGTGGGACAGCCCTCAGCGTATCGCGGATCGTCGTGGCGAACAAGAACGAGCCGCGGGCCGCCGTCCGTCAATTCCGGAAGTAGTCCACCGCATTGCGGAAGATCGCCAGGCCGTCGCCTTCCGACTTCAGCCCCTCGCGGGTCCAGCGGGGGTGGTGCGTCGGCAGCACGTGCCGCTCCGGGTGTGGCATCAGGCCCAGCACGCGGCCGGTCGCGTCCGAGATGCCCGCGATGTCCCCTTGCGAACCGTTCGGGTTGTGCGGGTACACCGGCGGCTCGCCGTTTGGCCCGACGTACCGCAGCACCACCTGACCCGCCTGGGCCAGCCCCTGGAGAATCCACTCCTTGCGGGCGATGAAGTTCCCCTCCCCGTGGGCCACCGGCACGAGCATCCCGGTCACGCCCTTCAGGAACACGTTGTTCCCAGGCGTCGCGAGCAACTTCACCCAGCGGTCCTCGAACCGGCCGGACGTGTTGTGCGCCAGCGTCGCGAGCGGGCCGTCCTCGTCCGGGGGGATCAGCAGACCTGACTTCAGTAGCGTCTGGAAGCCGTTGCAGATGCCGAGGATGAGCTTGTCGGCGTCGCGGAATTCGCGGATTGCGTCCGCGAGGAAGTGTTCGAGCTGCGTCGCCAGAATCTTCCCGGCCGCCACGTCGTCGCCGTAGCTGAACCCGCCGGGCAGAAGCAGCACCTGGTAGTTCTTGAGCTTGTGCGGCGATTCACGAAGTTGGTTGACGTGCAACTTCTCGACCGTCGCCCCGGCCTTCTGAAAGGCGAACGCGGCCTCGTTATCGCAGTTCGTGCCCGGCCCGCGGAGGATCAAGACGGTCGGCGTCGGCATCGATGAAAATTCCAAGAGGGAGTACGATTTGTCCTTGACCCGGCTTCCCGCAGCCGTCATGATCTTTCTAACGTCAGGCCGCCCGCGAAACTAGGGCGAAACCCCTGACTTCTGGCTCTCCGCCAACCCTCCAAAAACCATCTCACTGGGGGGCAGAGTTCTTTTTCCCATTTTCTTTCCCCTGGGCGTTGACACTTCGGCCCCCGCCGGTAGACTGTTCCTACCGAAGCAGCGATGCGACGGTGAAACGAAAGCGACGCGGGATAGCGAAGTACCTTCGCGACGACGGGTCTCCTTTCAGCCGATCTTTGACAAGTTGGTAGCGTTACGAGCCTTACGGATGAGTGGGTCGATGCCGTTGGTCGGTATGGACTCACTCGGAGACGGGCAACTCGTGAGCAATCATGAGCGGTCCGTCGAAGTTTGAGTTGTAACCGAGCAACGAAGCAGACGAACACTTAAAAGTTTCTCGGGGCTTGCCCTGGGAACCAATAAACTTTTGAAGGGTTTGATTCTGGCTCAGAACGAACGTTGGCGGCGTGGATTAGGCATGCAAGTTGAGCGAATCCCAGCAATGGGGGAAGCAGCGTAAGGGGCAGTAATGCGTGGGTATCTACCCTGGGGTCTGGCATAGCCCTTCGAAAGAAGGGGTAATTCCAGATGATGTCGTGAGACCAAAGGTCCGCCGCCCTGGGAGGAGCCCACGTGATATTAGCTAGTTGGTGGGGTAACGGCCCACCAAGGCGAAGATGTCTAGCGGGTGTGAGAGCACGACCCGCGCCACTGGCACTGAGACACTGGCCAGACACCTACGGGTGGCTGCAGTCGAGGATCTTCGGCAATGGGCGCAAGCCTGACCGAGCGACGCCGCGTGTGCGATGAAGGCCTTCGGGTTGTAAAGCACTGTCGAGGGGGAGAAAAGCGAAAGCTTGATCTATCCCTGGAGGAAGCACGGGCTAAGTTCGTGCCAGCAGCCGCGGTAAGACGAACCGTGCGAACGTTGTTCGGAATCACTGGGCTTAAAGGGCGCGTAGGCGGGCTGCCAAGTCTGTGGTGAAATCCTCCGGCTCAACCGGAGAACGGCCGTGGATACTGGCGGTCTCGAGGGAGGTAGGGGCATGCGGAACTGTGCGTGGAGCGGTGAAATGCGTTGATATGCACAGGAACTCCGGTGGCGAAGGCGGCATGCTGGACCTCTTCTGACGCTGAGGCGCGAAAGCTAGGGGAGCGAACGGGATTAGATACCCCGGTAGTCCTAGCCCTAAACGTTGAGAACTAGGTAGTAGACTTGACTTGGGTTTACTGCCGAAGCAAAAGTGCTAAGTTCTCCGCCTGGGGAGTATGGCCGCAAGGCTGAAACTCAAAGAAATTGACGGGGGCTCACACAAGCAGTGGAGCATGTGGCTTAATTCGAGGCTACGCGAAGAACCTTATCCTAGACTTGACATGTTCGAAAGAGTTAGCAAGTAGGACCCGGAAACGGGAACGAACGGTATCCAATCCGGAAGCTAACACAGGTGCTGCATGGCTGTCGTCAGCTCGTGTCGTGAGATGTCGGGTTAAGTCCCTTAACGAGCGAAACCCTTACCATTAGTTGCCAGCGGGTCATGCCGGGGACTCTAGTGGGACTGCCGGTGTCAAACCGGAGGAAGGTGGGGATGACGTCAAGTCCTCATGGCCTTTATGTCTAGGGCTGCACACGTGCTACAATGGCGTGAACAAAGGGACGCAAAGTTGCGAAACCAAGCCAATCCCAAAAAACACGCCCCAGTTCAGATCGAAGGCTGCAACTCGCCTTCGTGAAGTTGGAATTGCTAGTAATCGCGGGTCAGCAACACCGCGGTGAATGTGTTCCTGAGCCTTGTACACACCGCCCGTCAAGCCACGAAAGAGTGGAGCGCCCGAAGCCTACTTTACCGTAGTCGAAGGCGAAACACTTGATTGGGACTAAGTCGTAACAAGGTAACCGTAGGGGAACCTGCGGTTGGATCACCTCCTTTCTAAGGATGTATTTCCAAGGCTCTACCTTCACGGGTAGAAGCCGATCAAGTCACCACTCAAACGTAACTCGAACGCTACCAACTTGCATTGATAGATGAAGCCCCGGTCAGGGTAACTTGACCGGGGCTTTTTCCATTTCCGGGGGTTACTTCCCATGACCGACAATCTCCTCGGTTGCCTCCGTTGTCCCCTCGACCCGACCCGCGAGACGCCGCTGACCCGTGACGGCCAGACGCTGACGTGCGGCCAGTGCGCCGTGACGTTCCCGATCAAGCACGGCCTGCCCGTGTTGATCGCAGACGCCGCTACACTGCCGGAGGGAACAAGGGAAGTGTCGCAGCTCCGCTGTCAGCGTCGCGAGAACCGACGGGTCAACCGAGAGAAATAGTAGTAGGCACACTCCGTGTGCCGTCTGCTGTCGGTCGCAGTGACATCGTGCAGGTTTCTGAGGTGTGGAGGAGACGGCACACGGAGTGTGCCTACTACTTTGAAAACCCGCCTAGCGGCAACTCCCCTCCCCCGCTATATCCCGGCCCTCCCGGAGGGTGCGCGCGGATGCGGTGGCTGGGCCTAGCTTTGACTGTCGGCTTGTTGTGCGGCCACGCCCGTGCCGACGTTGACACCCTTCCACAGTACGACCTGCACCTCACACTCGACACGAAGCACCACAAGGCCGACTTCTGCCAGCGCGTCACCTGGACGAACCGGTCGGCGAAGCCGACGGACGAGATCGTCTTTAACTTCTACCCGCACTACCGCATCCCGGACGGCGACCACCTGCTGCTCGCGAAGACGCTCGAACTCCTCCGCATGAACCCGTCGCAGGGCATCGACCGAGCCGGGCGGCACGGCAGCATCGACCGGGTGAGTGTGCCCACGATGACAGGCGAGCCGAAGCTGCTGACGTACTCGTACCGACACGACAACCCGTCCGCCATCGTCGTGAAATTGCCCGGCCCGCTGAACGCCGGCGAAACGATTACCGTCGAACTCGAAGGCGCGATCCGGCTGCCGAACAAGCAGGGCCGCTGGGGCCACTGGCAGGGCGTGCATTACGTCACGAACGCGCTGCCGGTCGTGGCGTTCTTCGACGACATGGGCTGGCACGCCATGCCGTTCATCCCGTGGCACCAGCCGTTCTGGAACGAGGCCGGGCGGTACACGGCGAAGATCCGCCTGCCCGCCGAGCAGAAACTCGCCTGTTCCGCGATCATCAAAGAAGAGCAACCCGGCGCGGACGGCTGGAAGACCATCGAGACGCACCCGTTCGTCGGTCGGGACTTCGCGGTTTTGGCGAGCGCCGAGTACCAGGAGTTCGTCGGCACGACGAAGCTCGCGAGCGGCCGGGAGATCACCCTGAAGTGCCTCGCGTTCCCGCGGCACGAGCACTACGCCCGCGAAATCCTGAAGATCGTCGGCGAGGCGATCCCCGTTTACTCCGAGTGGTTCGGCGAGTTCCCGTACTCGCAGTTCACCGTCGCGGAATCGTACTTCGGCTGGAACGGCAACGAGTGCGGCGGCCTCGTGCTGATCGACGAGCGGGTTTTCGGCATGCCGCACCTGGCGCGGGGGTACGTCGAGTACCTCGTCTCGCACGAGACGTGCCACCAGTGGTGGTACAACCTGGTCGGCACGAACGGGTACGCCGAAACGTTCATCGACGAGGGGGCGGCGACGTACTTCACCCACCGGCTGATCGACCAGAAGCACGGCAAGAACAACGAGCTGCTGAAGTGGCCGGAGGGCATGGGATGGATGCCGAACATCCGCCGGGAGAACTACCGGCACGGCAGCATGTACGGCGCGATCCGCCGGGACGAGATGCCGGCCGCGGCCGGCGACCTGCCGGGGTTCAACCATCTGATCGGCCTGTTCAGCGGGGCCTACGACCGCGGGTCGAAGGTGTTCGGCATGATCGAGGCCCGCCTCGGCGAGGCCGCGTTCTTCGACTTCGTCCGCGGTGTCACGCAAAAGTATTCGTGGAAGGTGTTGTCCGCCCAGCAACTCAAAGCGGAACTCGAAGCCTACACCGGCCAGCCCTGGAACGAGTTCTTCGAGCGGTGGGTGTACGGCAAGGGGACGAGTGACTGGCAGGTCGAGAGCGTCGAGTTGGATAAGTCCCGACAGCGGGTCGCGCGGACGATGATCGGGACCATGAACGCCGGCGGGCCGACGCGGGTTTCCGTGGTCGTGTCGCAGACGGCCGAGTTGTCGGAGGCCACGACCGTCGGTTTTCAGTTCGCCGACGGCGACGGGTTCCCGGTCCGCGTCCCGATCGGCGGTGGCGCGGCAAAAATGAAGCTCGACGACATGGACGTGTCGATCCGGCCGCTCGCGGGCAACAAGGTACGGATCGAGGCGACGCTGCCGCGGGAGCCGACGCAGATCGTCGTCGATCCCGATTCCGTGCTGCTGGACAAGAACCCGGCGAACAACGTCTGGAAGCCGGCCCCGCGGGTGGAGGCGACGCCGTTCTATTCGATGTTGAATCAGACCGACTTGACGACCGACTACGACCGGTGGAACGTCGGCGGCGGGCCGTGGGTCGGCGGGGCGCTGTTCCCGGACCCGTGGTACACGCGGTCCACCATGCTCGGCGTCCGGGCCGGCGTCCACCGCACGCAGGTGTTCAGCGGCGGCGCGTACGCCGCGTACCGCACCGACTTCCGCGACCTCGTCGTCGGGGCGGACGGCCTCTGGGACCACTGGCCGCTGCCGAAGACGCAACTCGGGGTCAACGTCGAGCAGCGGCTCGGCGGCCCCTACGGGAACGTCAACGGCCGGGACACCGCGACGCGGGCGTCGGCGTTCGCCCGGTACGTCTACCAGTACGGGTCGAGCTTTTACCTGCCGCCGCTGGCGTACTCGGAAGTGTTCACGTCGTACCAGGACAACTTCCTGCCGTTCGCCCGGTCGCGGCCGCGCGGGGCGGAGCGGCCGGACTGGACGTTCCTGAACGGTTTGCACACGCGGGTCAACCTGTACACGCCGTACTGGGACCCGGAGTGCGGGTTCTGGGCCGACGCCACGCTCGCCAGCGGAGTCACGCGGCTGCACCGCGACGTGGGCGTGCATCAACTGCGGCTGGAACTGGCGGCCGTGCAGAAGCTGTTGGACAGCGAGTGCCTCGGCCGGTGGAGCCAGACGCGGATCGCCGGCCGCATCGTGACGCAGGGGGCGTTCCCGGACCGCGGGCAGTTCTTCGCGCTCGGCGGCGGGACGCTGTTCCGCGGGTACGACCTCGCCGAGAAGCAGGGGAGCGCCCTCTGGGTGGCGAACGCGGAGTTGAGGCTGCCGCTCTACCGGGACGTGACGTGGGACGTGTTGGACCACACCGTCGGGGCGCGAAACGTGTGGCTGGCGGCGTTCTACGACGTGGGGGCGGTCTACTCGAACGGCCGCCGTGTCGGCGAAGTGGCCCACGCACTCGGGGCCGGGCTGCGGGTGGACACGGCGCTGTTCAGCTTCATCGAGCGGGTGACGTTCCGGTTCGACTTCGCCAAAACGATCAACGACAACACGCCGTTCCAGTTCTGGTTCGGCGTGCAGCACGCATTCTAAACGTGGCGAGCCGAGCGGCGTAAGCCGCCGGGTGGGTCGCCTAACACCCGGCGGCTTACACCGCTCGGCTCGCCACGTTTTGTTGCTTACGCCCCGCCGAACGCCAACTTCGTCGAAGGGGCGGCCTCCGTCGTCGGCTCCGCCGCCGGCTTCTCCGGTGCGTCCGGCCGTGGGGCCTTTCGTAGCAACTTGTCCACCGCCTCGCGGTCCAATTCTTCCTGCTGCAACAGCGCGTTCGCGAGTGCGTCGAGGTCCTCGCGGTTCTTCTCCAGTAGGCTGTACGCCCGTCTCTCGGCGTCGCTCAGGATGCGCTGCACTTCCTCGTCGATGATGCGGGCCGTCCCCTCGCTGAAGTCGCGGGACTCGACGATCTCCTTGCCGAGGAAGACGTGGTCCTCGCCGACGCGGTACGACACCGGGCCGAGCTTCTCGCTCATGCCGAACTGCGTGACCATCATCCGGGCGATCTTCGTGGCGTGCTTCAGGTCGCCGATGGCCCCGCTCATCGGCTCGCCGAACACCAGCCGGTCCGCCGCCCGCCCGCCGAGCGTCACGACCAGTTCCGCGAGCAGTTCCGTGTACGAGTGATCGACGCGGTCCTCGTCCGGCTGGAATAGGGTGAAGCCACCCGCCCTGCCCCGCGGCACGATCGACACCCGCTCGATCGGGTCGGTCTTCGGCTCCAGCCACGCGGCCAGGGCGTGCCCGGCCTCGTGGTACGCCGTCCGCTTCTTCTCCTCCTCGCCGAACGCTTCCTCCCGCTTCGCCCCGAGGCGGACGCGGTCGGACGCCTGGTCGAAGTCTTCCTGCTCGATCTTGTTCTTCCCGGCCCGCGTCGCCAAGAGCGCCGCCTCGTTACAGAGGTTCCGTAGCTCAGCCCCGCTCATGCCGATCATCGACCGGGCGATCCGCTCGAGGTCCACGGCGTCCGACAGCGGCTTGTTCCGCGTGTGGACCTTCAGGATCGCCAGCCGCCCCTGCCACGTCGGGCGGGTGACGGTGACGTGCCGGTCGAACCGCCCCGGCCGCAGGAGCGCGGTGTCCAGCACGTCCGGCCGGTTCGTCGCCGCCAGGACGATGACCGTCTCCGTCGGCTGGAACCCGTCCATCTCACTGAGGATTTGGTTGAGCGTCTGCTCGCGCTCGTCCGACCCGCCGCCGACGCCCGCGCCGCGCATCCGGCCGACGGCGTCGATCTCGTCGATGAACACGACGCACGGGGCGTTCTCCTTCGCCGTCTTGAACAGGTCGCGGACCCGGCTGGCCCCGACGCCGACGAACATCTGGATGAACTCGGACCCGTTGATGCTAAAGAACGGCACGTTCGCCTCGCCGGCGACCGCCTTCGCGAGGAGCGTCTTCCCCGTCCCCGGCGGGCCGACGAGCAGCACGCCCTTCGGGACTTGCGCCCCGAGGCGGGTAAACTTGTCCGAGTTCCGCAGGAAGTCCACGATCTCCTGCAACTCCCGCTTCGTGGAGTCCATGCCGGCCACATCGTCGAAGGTCACGCGGGTCTTGCCCTTCTCGTACCGGCGGGCGGGGCTGCGGATGTAGTTGTTGATGAACCCGCCGCCGCCGGACTCGCGCAGCCGTGGCAGCACGAAGAACACCACGATGGCCGCGAACCCCATGAGCAACAGCGTCGTCCAGAGCAGCGGGCCGATGTAGTTCATCTGCTCTTCTTCGACCGTCACCACGACCGGCTCCTGGCCGTCCTTCTTCTCGTCCCGGACCTTGCGGTCGGCCGCCTTCACGACCTCGACCACGTCGCGGTACGTGTTGTCCGTGTGCGGGAGCTGGACGGAGAAGAGGCCGCCGGTGAGTTCGAGTTGCTTCGCGAGTTCGCCCTTCGGGTCGCGGACCTCGCCGTAAGCCCGCTCCTGGCCGACGAGCTTGAACGCCTTGATCTCGCCGGCGTCGCGGACCTTCTCGAACGCCGTCACGGAAATCCGCGTCGGGCTTTGGAACAGCAGGAGCAGGAGGACGACGCCGAGGACGACGCACACGGCCGCCCACCCGCCGGGGAGGAGGACGTTCGGGCGGCCCGGCTTCGTCGCCGGGGGGTTCGGGGCCGGTGGGGACGGCGTCGGGGGCGGGTTGTCTTCGGGAGCGGCTGGCATTCCGAACGGCCTCGTGCTTCGGGAATCGACTTCCCCATTTTAGGGCCGGGGCGACGGGGCGGTCCGGGAAATCCCGACGCTCACGCGGCGGTCCGACTTCCGAAGTCCGGTTTTAGACTTCGGAAGTCGAGCGGGTAAGGGGGCGTGATCCGCCTCCGCGAAAGCGGCTGCGACGTTCGACTTCTGAAGTCGAAGCCGGACTTCGGAAGTCAGGGCCATTACGCCAGCAGCGCCTTCACGGCCGAATGCTCCTCCACGCCGGTGAGCCGCTGGTCGAGGCCCTGGAACTTGACCGCGAACCGCTTGTGGTCGATCCCCAGGCAGTGCAGGATCGTCGCGTTCAGGTCGTGCAGGTGGACCGGGTCCTTCACGACGTTGTAACTGAAGTCGTCCGTCTCGCCGTGGGCGTAGCCCGGCTTGAGGCCGCCGCCGGCCATCCACATCGTCCAGCACCGCGGGTGGTGGTCGCGGCCGTAGTTCGCTTTCGTCAGCCCGCCCTGGCAGTAGACCGTCCGCCCGAACTCGCCGGTCCAAACGACGAGCGTGTCCTTGAGTAGGCCGCGTTGCTTCAGGTCCGTGACGAGGGCGTAACACGCCTGGTCCACGTCCCGGCACTGGTTCGGCAGGTCGCCGGCGATGTTGGCGTGCTGGTCCCAGCCGCGGTGGAAAAGTTGGACGAACCGCACGTCCCGCTCGACCAGACGGCGGGCGAGCAGGCAGCTGGCCGCGAACGTGCCGGGCTTCGTCACGTCCGGGCCGTACAGGTCGAGCGTCTTCTTGTCCTCCTTCGACAGGTCCATCAGGTCCGGCACGCTCGTCTGCATCCGGAACGCCATCTCGTACTGCGTGATCCGCGTCTGCGTCTCCGGGTCGGCGAGCTGGTCGAAGTGCTGTTGGTTCAACTTGCCGAGGGCGTCGAGCATCGTCCGGCGGGTCGAGGCGTCCACGCCGTCCGGGTTCGACAGGAACAGTACCGGGTCGCCCTGCGACCGCAGCGCGACGCCCTGGTGCTTACTCGGCAGGAACCCGGCGCTCCAGAGCCGGTTGTAGATCGCCTGCGCCTCCTTGCGGCCGGACCACGACGGCGTCATCACGACGAAGTCGGGCAGGTCCTTGTTCATCGTTCCCAGGCCGTAGCTCAACCACGCGCCGAGGCTCGGCTTGCCGGGAATCTGGTTGCCCGTGCAGAGGTACGTCACGGCCGGGTCGTGGTTGATCGCCTCCGTGTGCAGGCTCTTTACGACCGTCAACTCGTCGGCCAGCTTCGCCGTCCACGGCAGCAACTCGCTCACCCAGAGGCCGGCCTTGCCGTGCTGGGCGAACTTGAACTTCGACGGCGCGAGCGGGAACCGGACCTGGCCGCTGGTCATCGTCGTCAGCCGCTGGCCCTTGCGAATCGAGTCCGGCAGTTCCTTGTCGAACTGGTCGGCGAGTTTCGGCTTGTGGTCGAACAGGTCGAGCTGCGACGGCCCGCCGTTCATGAGCAGGAAGATGGCCCGCTTTGCCGTCGGGGCGAAGTGCGGCAGCCCGGCGATGGGTTCGGCCGCCGCGCGGCCCGGCAGCATCGTCGAGAGGGCGGCCGCGCCGAGGCCGAGGGCGGACTGGCCGAAGAACGCCCGGCGGGTGAGGGCCGTCAGCGATTCGCGGATCGGGTGCATGGCGGGCCTACTTAGTGAGGACTTCGTCCAGGTTCAGGACCGTGTTCGCGACCATCGTGAGGGCCGCGAGGTCGGTTGCATTTAGCTTCGAGTCGGCCTTCGTTTCACCGAGAGCCAGCAGCTTCGTCGCCGCGGCCGTGTCCTTCGCGAAGGCGGTACGATACTCCGCGTGCGCGGCCTTGAGAATCGTTCGTTCCGAATCGGTGATCGGCCGACCGACGGCGAGTTTGAACAGGTGGCCGACTGGGTCGCCCTCGTTTTCTTTCATCGCCCGTTCGGCCGTGGCGCGGGCCGCTTCCACGAACTGCGTCTCGTTCATGAGCAAGAGTGCCTGGAGTGGCGTGTTCGTCCGCTCGCGGCGGACGGTGCAGGCTTCGCGGCTCGGCGCGTCGAGCGCCGTCATCTGCGGCGGCGGCGAGGTCCGCTTCCAGAACGTGTAAAGGCTGCGGCGGTGGACCTTCTCGTGCCCGGCGTCGGCCGAAAAGCGGGCGGTGTTGCTTGACGTGTACCCGACCGCCTCCCACAGCCCGGCCGGCTGCGGCGGCTTCACGCTCGGCCCGCCGACCTTCTCGACGAGGAGCCCGCCGACGTACAGCGCCTGGTCGCGGACCATCTCGGCGTCGAGCCGGAACCGCGGGCCGCGGGAGAGCAGCCGGTTCTGTGGGTCCTTCGTCAGCTTCTCCGGCGTTACCCTCGCCGACTGTCGATAAGTCTCCGACAAGACGAACGCCTTCATCAGCTTCTTCACGTCCCAGCCCGACTCGCGGAACTGGACGGCGAGGTAGTCCAGCAGTTCGGGGTGGCTCGGCAACTCGCCCTGCGTGCCGAAGTCGTCTGCCGTCTTCACGAGGCCGGTCCCGAACACCTGCTGCCAGAACCGGTTGACCGCGACACGGGCCGTCAGGGGGTGGTCCGCGGACACGAGCCAGTTCGCGAGTTCCAGCCGATTCGCGGGCGTGCCCTTCGCCGGGAGTACCCGCGGCGTCGCGCGGCCGACCGGCTCGCCGCGCTGGTCGTACTCGCCGCGCTTCAGCAAGAACGCCGGCCGCGGGGTGGCCCGCTCCTTAAACACGTAACTGACGGCAACCTCGCCGTCGAGCTTCACGATCGCGCCGGCCAGCTCGGTCCGCTCCTTCTGCAACGGCTCGAACGTGTCGCGGGTCTTCTTGTACCCGTTCTCGATGAAGAACTCGCGGAGTTGCTTCTTCTGCGCGTCCGTCCGCTTAACGGCGTCGAGTTTGATGATCTCGCGGATCGCCTGCGGGACGCCGGTGTCGGCGGCGGCGGAGGCCGCCCACTCGGCGAGCGTGTCGAACCGCCGGTCGCCCTGCGGCGTGGCGGTCACGATCCCGGCCTTGTCCCAGAACGCCGTGCCGTCGAACTGCGTGAACGCCAGGCCGGTGACCACCGACCCCGGCTTGATCCCGACCAGCGCGGCCGCGATTTCGAGCCGGACCCACTTCCCGGCCTCCGGCAGTTGGCCCTGCGGCCGCCGCTCGGTCGTGCGGTCCTTGCCCCAGTCGATGCGGTTCTCGCCCCAGTACGCCCGGTGCAGCCACCCGGACGTGTGCCACTGGAGCATGATCTCCTTCGGCGGGTGTTTCGGGTCGATGAACACGTAGGCGAACAGTTTGTCCCCTGCCCCGACACGAAGGCCGGGCGACACGTCGGTCAGGACGACCTGCTTCAAGCCGTCGGCCGTCAGTTTCACCGACTTCTCGCCCGCGGCCGGTTCGTGCGTCGATTTCGCCACGAAGTCCCACGCGGCGTTGAACCCGGCGGCGGCGGCCGGCGTCCCGCCGGGCGGCAGCGCGTCGTCGATCCACACGACATCCTTCCGCGGCACGGCCGCGGTGATCGTCCCGGTGGCGTCGCCGGCGTACTTCACCTTCGCGACCTCGTCGGCGATCCGCTCGTTCACGGCCGAGAGTTTCGCCCGCAGCTCGGCCAGTTTCGCGGACTGCTCCGGCGTCGGCACGGGCACGAACGGCGCGTGCCGGGCGGCGTTCCCGTCGAGCGCGGACCCCTCGATGCTGTTGAAGTACGCGAACAGCGAGTAGTAATCCTTCTGCGAGAACGGGTCGTACTTGTGGTCGTGGCAGCGGGCGCACCCGGCGGTCAAGCCGAGCATGACCGACCCGAACGTGTCCACGATGTCCACGACGTTGCGGACGTAGCACTCTTCCTCGATCACGCCGCCCTCGCTCGTCGTGATGTTGCACCGGAGGAACCCGGTGGCGACCTGCTGATCGACGGTCGCGTTCGGGAGCAGATCGCCGGCGAGCTGCTCGACCAGGAACTTGTCGTAGGGCTTGTTCTCGTTGAAGGCGCGGATGACCCACTCGCGGTAGAGGTACATCTCGCGGAAGTTGTCCAGGTGCAGGCCGTGCGTGTCGCCGTACCGGGCGTAGTCGAGCCAGAACCGGGCCATGTGTTCGCCGAATCGCGGCGACTTCAGCAGCCGGTCCACGACCTTCTCGGCCGCGTTCGCCGTTGTGTCCGCGAGGTAGTCGTCCACCTCCTTCGGCGACGGCGGCAGGCCGGTCAGGTCGAACGTAACGCGGCGGAGCCACGTCGTCTTCGTGGCCTCCGGCGACGGCTTCAGCCCCTCGGCCGTCAGCCGTCCGCGGATGAAGTGGTCGATCGTGTTTCCGATCTCTGACTTCTGACCTCCGGCCTCCGGCTTCCGGGGCGGCACGAACGCCCAGTGTTCGGTCCACTTGCCCCCCTGCTCCACCCACTGCTTCAACTTCGCGACCTGCTCATGCTTCAGCGGTTTGTTGAACTTCTTCGGCGGCATCACCCGCTCGGCGTCCGTTTCCAGGATTCTCTCGATGAGGTCGCTGTCCGCCGGCTTGCCGGCGGTGACGACCCCGGCGAGGCCGTCCTTCGTGTCGAGCCGCAGCTTCGCCTTGCGGGCCTTCTCGTCCGGCCCGTGGCAGGCGTAGCAGTGCTCGGCGAGGATCGGCTGAATCTCGCGGGTAAAGTCGATGGCCGCCGGGTCGGCGGCCGCGGCCGGCGCGATCAAGAGGGCGACGAACGGGAGGTAGCGGAGCATCGAGAGGCCCAGGCGGGGACGCGATTCGGCGAGTCGGAGGGTTCGCGATTCGGTTGTACCAGATTGCCGGGTCGAATGCCAGCGGCCCGACTTCCGAAGTCCGGTTTCGACTTCGGAAGTCGATCCGGGAGAGGGGCGGTTGCCGAACCTACGAATGCGGCTGCGAGGTTGGACTTCCGAAGTCGAAGCCGGACTTCGGAAGTCGGTCACCAAGATCGCGAAACTCGCTTCTTGATTTCCTCACGATTCGGCTCTACCATCTCACTTCAATCTCAGGACGGTTCACTCGCAGGACCGGTCCCGGACGCCTTCGCCCCGTCGTGCGGGCCGGGACGGACACCGCGGTGACAGGTTGGAGAACCCTTATGAGCGCGCGAATCGCGGACGAAAAGCACCCGATCACGACCGAGCGGGCCGCCCGCCTCTATCGCCTCCTTACGATCCTCTCCGACGGCCCGCAACGGCGGGAAGCGCTCTTGAAAAAGCTCAAGCTGAACGAGCGGGGCTTCTACCGGGAACTCGAACTGCTCCGCGCCCGCGGCATCAGCGTCGATCCGGCGGACAACAAGTACCACCTCGTCGGCGACCTCGACACCGCGCTCGCGAAGCTGCCCGTCCCGGACCTGAAGCTGAACGTCCGCGAGGCGCTGACGCTCGCGAAAGGCCCCACGTCCGCCCACCGGAAGCTCCAGTCCCAACTCAACCACCTGCTCGGCACGACCCGCAACGGCACGTTCTGAGCTTGACCCGTTCGCCCGCCGGAGGGCATCCTGGGCCGATCTCCCACCGAGGTTGGCCCATGAAGTCCGTGATCGTCATCCCCGCCCGGTTCGCCTCGACCCGGCTGCCGGGCAAGCCGCTGCTTCGCGAGACCGGCAAGACGCTGATCGAACACGTCCACGACCAGGCCGCGAAGGTCCGCGGCGCGGGCCGGGTGCTGGTCGCGACCGATGACGAGCGGATTCGCGATGCCGTGCGGGCGTTCGGCGGCCACGCCGTGATGACGCGGGCCGACCACGCCAGCGGCACGGACCGGATCGCGGAAGTGGCGGAATCGCTGCCCGACGCCGACGTGTTCGTCAACCTGCAAGGCGACGAGCCGCAGTTCGACCCGCGGGCCGTCGAGGGGCTGATGCGGCTCATGGCCGACGGCACGGCGAACATGGCGACGCTGGCCACGCCGATCCGCGACCGGACGACCTACGAGAACCCGAACTGCGTGAAGGTCGTCTGCGCCGACGACGGCCGGGCGCTCTACTTCAGCCGCAGCCCGATCCCGCACGTCCGCGACGGGCAACCCGACTTCTCCGGCGACCGATTCCTCCTCCACCTCGGCGTGTACGCCTACCGGCGGGATTCGCTCCTCAAGATCGCGAAGACGCCGCCGCACCCGCTGGAGGAAAGCGAGAAGCTGGAACAACTTCGGATGCTGGCCGTGGGCGGGACGATCCGGGTCGCGGTCGTGCCGGCCGCCCACCGCGGGGTGGACACGCCGGCCGATTATGCCGCGTTCGTCGAGTCGTACCGCCGCGACCGGCTGCGCGGGGCCGCGTGACGGACGTTTGTACAGTTTCAGGCGAACTCTTCTTGGACCCGACCCCGGCGGTCGATATAGTCACCTTTGGGCCACCGCACCACCGGCGGCGCGGCCCCGGCCGGGGTGCGGGTGAATGGCGAAACACATTTTCGTGACGGGCGGCGTCGTTAGTTCCTTAGGAAAAGGCTTGACTTCCGCGTCGGTCGGGATGCTCCTCGAGCGCCGCGGCCTCACCGTCCGGATGCAGAAGTTCGACCCGTACTTGAACGTCGATCCCGGCACGATGTCCCCGTACCAACACGGCGAGGTCTACGTCCTCGACGACGGGGCCGAGACCGACCTCGACCTCGGCCACTACGAACGCTTCACGAACGCCCCCCTCAACCGCGACTGCAACTACACCACCGGCAAAATCTACCAGTCGATCATCACGAAGGAACGCAACGGCGAGTACCGCGGCAAGACGGTGCAGGTCATCCCACACGTCACGGACGAGATCAAGCTGTGCATCCGGAAGCTGCTCGCCCCCAACGTGGACGTGGTCATCACCGAGATCGGCGGGACGGTCGGCGACATCGAGGGGATGCCGTTCTTTGAGGCGATCCGCCAGTTCGCGCTGGAGGTCGGCAAGCAGAACTGCCTGTTCATCCACCTCACGCTGGTCCCGTACCTGAAGGCGGCCGGCGAGCTGAAGACGAAGCCGACGCAACACAGCGTCCAGGAGTTGCGGAAGATCGGGATTCAGCCGGACGTGGTCATCTGCCGCACCGAGCGGACGATCCCGCCGGAGGACTGCGACAAGATCGCCCAGATGTGCAGCATCGAGCGGCGGGCCGTGATCGAGGAGAAGGACCGCGAGCATAGCATCTACGAGGTGCCGCTGAGCCTGCACGAGAAGAAGATCGACGAACTCATCGTCGAGAAGCTGAACCTGTCGCACGCGAAACCGGCCGAGATTTCCGACTGGCGGGAGATGCTGTCTCGCGTCATCCACAAGCCGCCGCTCGAGGTGCAGATCGCGTTCGTCGGGAAGTACGTCAAGCACCGCGACGCGTACAAGTCCGTTTACGAGGCCCTCGATCACGCCGGCATCTTCCACAACTGCAAGGTCCGGCTCACCCGGATCGAGGCGGAGAACGTCGAGAAGGACGGGGCCGCGGCCCTGATGAGCGGCGTGGACGGGTTGCTCGTCCCCGGCGGGTTCGACAAGCGGGGCACGAACGGGAAGATCGAGGCCATCCGCTTCGCCCGCGAGAACAGCGTCCCGTTCTTCGGCATCTGCCTCGGGTTGCAGTGCGCGACCATCGAATACGCCCGCAACGTCCTCGGGCTGTCGAACGCGAACTCGACGGAGTTCGACAAGCAGACGCCGCACCCGGTCGTGGCGTTGCTGGACGAGCAGAAGAAGGTCACGCAGGTCGGCGGGACGATGCGGCTCGGGGCCTACGATTGCAAGCTGCTGCCAGACACGAGGGCGGCGAAGGCGTACAAGAGCCTCCTCGTTTCCGAGCGCCACCGGCACCGGTACGAGGTGAACAACGACTACCGCGACCGGCTGCAAGCGGCGGGGTTGCTCATCTCCGGGACGAGTCCGGACGGGTCGCTGGTGGAGGTGATCGAGCTGCCGGACCACCCGTGGTTCGTCGGCGTGCAGTGCCACCCGGAGTTCAAGTCGAAGCCGATCGAGCCGCACCCGCTGTTCCGCGACTTCATCGGCGCGTCGCTGAAGCTGCGACAGACGAAGAAGGACGAGGCGGTCCGCAACCGCGCTGTCGTCGTCGGCTAACCCACTTTGATTTCGGCCAACCACTCGTCGTACTGCTTCCGACTCGGCCGGGTGAACCACACCGCCACCAGCCCGACCGCGGCCGGCACGAGCAGCCGCTGGTTCGCCGTGAGGGCGTAGCCGACCAGCAGGATGAGCGTCGGCACGTTGATGAGGAACGTCCGCAGCAGCGCCTCGGACGTGAACCGCGCGAACAGGTCCGGGTCGGCGGCCTTCGCCGTCCGCACGAGGAGCAGCGCCCGTTTCAGAAACAGCACGTTCAACAGCAGCACGAGGACGGCCGCGCCGAAGAACGCGTCGGCCGCCCGCGGGTGCGGGACGAGGGCGAGGTTCATCTTGTTGACGGAAAACACGACCACGCCCGCCGCGACGATCTGCACGACGGTGAACACGGTCAGGAACATGCGGACGTTGCCCAACTTCTGCGGTACGTCGTCGGTCGTGGGTGCGCTCATGGTGAATTCCAGTTACGGCCGTTGAGCGGCTTCAGAAAGGTGATTTTGCATTTTTCATCGGTCATTTTGAATCGGATCGGTCATTTCAAACCGCGAACCATTTCAAAATGACCGATGAAAAATGCAAAGTTCAGTCCTCGCGGCTCACTTCCACGAGGTTGTCGAAGAACGTCGCCCCGCCGCCGAGGTCGGTGAGGGCGGTGCTCGTCAGCGTGTTGTGGTTGCGGCCGTCCGGCGTGTAGCGGGACCACCAGCACCCTTGCGTCACGACGACGCCCGACTTCACCGTCTCGCCGACGTTCGCCCGCGCCCGGAAGCGGCCGCGGTCGTTGTAGATCGTCACCGTCTCGCCGTCCGCGATGCCGCGGGCGGCCGCGTCGGTCGGGTGCAGGTCCACGGTCGGCTCGGCCGCCTGCTTCCGAAGGTGAGCGATTTCCACAAACGTCGAGTTCAAGAAGGCGGGGTCCGGCGGCGTCACCATCTGGAGCGGGTACTTCCGCGCCAACTCCGGCCGCGTCTGCGGGTCCTCGTGGGGCGGTTGGTAGTACGGCAGCGGGTCGCGGCCGGCCGCCTGCTCGTTCGGATTGAACAGGTAGCATTTGCCGCTCGGCGTGCCGAAGTTTCCTTCCGCGAACGGGGCGAAGTCCCGCGGCACGTTCAGCCGCGTCGGCGTGCCGTCGCGGAGCCGGTCGAACGTGATCCCGGCGAACCCGCCCTTCTCTGTCATTGAATCGCGGCACAACTCCTCGTCCGAAACCTCGAACAGCTCCGGCTCGAAGTCCATCGCCCGCGCGAGCAGGCGGAAGACCTCCGTGTTCGCCTTCGTCTCGCCGGGCGGCGGTAGGGCGGGCGGGTTCGCCTGCACGTACAGGTGGCCGTAGGCGCTGTGGATGTCCCAGTGTTCGAGCTGCATCGTCGCCGGTAGCACGATATCCGCGTGCCCGGCAGTGTCGGTCAGGAAGTGTTCGAGGACGACGGTGAACAGGTCGTCGCGGCGAAGGCCGGCCAGCACCCGTGACTGGTCCGGGCAGACCGCCGCCGGGTTCGAGTTGTAAACGACCATCGCCTTCACCGGCGGGCCGGGAAGTTCGCCGTGAAGGGCTTCCGCCAGTTGCACCATGTTGACGGTCCGCGTGCCGGGCGGGATCAGGTCCGGTCGTTCGAGCTTGAACGAGTCGAACGGGAACTCCTTGCTCGTGCTGAGCAGCGCGCCCGCGCCGGGGTGTCGCCAATCGCCGGTGACGGCCGGCAGGCAGGTGATCGTCCGCACGGCCATTCCGCCGCCACCGTGCCGCTGGAGGCCGTAGTTCAACCGGATGAGCGCCGGGCCACCGAACAAGGCGCGCGACCGGCCGTACTCCTTCGCGAACTGCTCGATCTCCTCGACCGACAGCCCGGTGATGCGGGACACCTTGTCCGGCGGGTACTCGTTCAGCGCCCGTGCCTTCAGTTCCTCGCCGCCGAGGCAGTAGTTGTCGAGGTAGTCCTGATCGTGCCACCCTTCGAGGAAGAGGACGTGCATGACGCCGAGGGCCAGGGCCGCGTCCGTGCCGGGGCGGATCGGCAGCCACCAGTCGGACTTCTCGGCGGTCGGCGTCCGGAACGGGTCGATGGTCACGATCCGCGCGCCGCGCTTCCGGGCCTCGTGCTCGACCGCCCAGAAGTGCGCGTTCGTGACGACGGTGTTCGACCCCCAGTTCACGATGAACCGGCAGTTGACGGCCAGCTCCGGGTCCGTGACCGCCCGCTTGCCGATGCCGAGCGTCACCTCGCACCCGGCACTGCCGGCGGACGCGCAGATCGTGCGGTCGAGCAGGGACGCCCCGAGCCGGTGGAAGAACCGGCGGTCGAGACTCGATCCTTGAATCTTCCCCATCGTCCCGGCGTAGCTGTACGGCAGAATCGCCTCCGGGCCGAACTCGGCCGCGACCCGCTTCAGTCTGTCCGCGACGGTGCGGATCGCCTCGTCCCAGGTGATGCGCTCGAAGCGGCCCTCGCCCTTCGGACCGACGCGGCGGAGCGGGTGGTACAACCGCTCCGGGTGGTAGACCCGTTCGAGGTAGTGGTTCACCTTCCGGCACAGGAAGCCGTTCGTGAACGGGTGGGCCTCGTCGCCGCGGAGTTTCACCGCGCGCTTCTCGACCGGATCGACCGTCACCACCATCCCGCAGGTGTCGGGGCAGTCGAGCGGGCACACGGCCCGGACCGTCGTGAGTTCGCGTGGCATCGGAAGTTTCGCCCTCAGTCGCACACAAATGACACGGCCATGAAATCTCTTCGCGTCACTCGCCTCGGCGTGGGAACAAAAGCCGAAAAAATCGAGGGTCGCGGCTTGCAGGTTCCTACCGGTCGATCCAAGATTATTTACAAAACAGGAACGTCTCGCGACCTGTTTCCGAAACGATCCCCACTCGTACCCCTCGGTCCGCGTTCATGCCCGCGCCCGCGACCGTTACCGAATTCCTCGACTGCACCCGCAAGAGCGGGTTGGTCCCGGAAGACCGTTTGAACGCGGAACTCGACCGGCTACGGCTGGAAGAGGGGACGCCGCAGACCATCGACGGCATGACGACCGCCCTCCTCAAGGCGGGCCTACTCACCCGGTTCCAGTCGAAGCAACTCAAGCTCGGCCGGTACAAGCGGTTCATGGTGGCCGGCAAGTACAAGCTGCTCGAACTCATCGGCGTCGGCGGCATGGGGGCCGTGTACCTCTGCGAACACGTCTTCATGAAGCGGGTGGTCGCGGTGAAGGTACTCCCGCTCGAAAAGCTCAGCGACCCGTCGAACCTCGAGCGGTTCTACCGCGAAGCCCGCGCCGTCGCCGCCCTCGACCACCCGAACATCGTGCGGGCGCACGACATCGACAAGGCGGACAACCTGCACTTCCTCGTCATGGAGTACGTGGACGGGGCGAGCGTGCAGGAGATCGTCGTCCGGTTCGGGCAGGTCGATCCGATCCGCGCCGCCCACTACGTCGCCCAGTCGGCCGTCGGGCTGCACCACGCGAACGAGCTGAGCATGGTCCACCGGGACATCAAGCCGGGGAACCTGCTGCTCGACCGGTCCGGGGTCGTCAAGATTCTCGACATGGGGCTGGCCCGGTTCTTCAACGACAAGAACGACAACCTGACGGCGAAGTACGACGACAAGTGCGTCCTCGGCACGGCCGACTACCTGGCCCCGGAGCAGGCGCTGTCCAACGTCGTGGACATCCGGGCGGACATCTACGCCCTCGGCGGCACGTTCTACTTCATGCTCACCGGGCAGTCGCCGGTGCCGGAGGGGACGATCGCCCAGAAGCTCGTGTTCCACCAGACGAGCCAGCCGAAGCCGGTGACCGAGTTCCGGTCCGACGTGCCGGCCGGCATCCTGGAAGTCCTCGACAAGATGCTGGCGAAGAACCCGAACGACCGCTACCAGACCCCGATGGAGGTGGCGGAGGCGCTCGCCCCGTGGACGGAGGACGAACTCCCGCCGCCGCCGGACCACGAGATGCCGGACCTCTGCCCGGCCGTGCTGGCGCTCATGGGCCACGCGGACCGCATCCGGGCCTCGACGATGGCGACCCGGGCGGTCGCGGCCGGGTATCGGAACCTCGGCGGCGGCAGCTCGTCCCGGTACTCGACGACCGGGAACGGCACGTCGGTCTCGAACAGCCAGCAGGTCCGGATCGACGAGCCGGCCGGCGAGGCCCAGGTCCCGACCGGCCGCAAGGTGAAGACGACGCCGATCCGGACCAGCCCGCTCCGGGAAACGAAGGAGAGCGTGGAACTGATCGTTAACCCGGACGACGCGCAGCTCATCGCGGACTCGTCCCCGCGGATGGAGGCCACGCCCCGGGCGGTCGGGTCGGCCAACGGCCGCCTGGCCGTGGTCGCGTTGGGGTTCGCGCTGTTCGCCACGCTGGTCGCCATCGCGGTGGCCCTGTCGCGCTAATCCGCCGTAACAACCCGGATATTTTTGACCCCCGTTCGACCTTTCCCGTCGTCGTTGACGGACCGCGTAAACTATACTTAGCCAAATCCGCCCGACTCGTGCGGCCCGTATTCGCGATTGATGAGACGACTCGCCACCGGAGTGACGTGGATGCCAGCACCGGCCACTGTCGCTGAACTGATCGACCTGATCAAGAAGAGTGGCGTCATCGACGAGGCCAAGCTGGACGCCTACCTCGGCAAGCAGGCCGAGTCCGGCCCCCTCCCGACCGACCCGGCCAAGTGCGCCGGCAAGCTCGTCCGCGACGCCGTCCTGACCTACTTCCAGGCCGAACAACTCCTGCAAGGGAAGTGGAAGCGCTTCACGATCGGCAAGTACAAGGTTCTGGAGAAGCTGGGCGTCGGCGGCATGGGGCAGGTGTTCCTCTGCGAGCACAAGCTCATGCGACGGCGGGTGGCCGTGAAGGTCCTCCCGGCCGCGAAGGGCCAGGACGACGCCTCCCGCGAGCGGTTCTATCAGGAGGCCCGCGCCGTCGCGGCCCTCGACCACCCGAACATCGTCCGCGCCTACGACATCGACCACGACGAGGGGCTGCACTTCCTCGTCATGGAGTTCGTGGACGGCGTCAACCTGCAGGACCTGGTGAAGCGGGCCGGCCCGCTCGACCCGGTCCGGGCGTGCCACTACGTCTACGGCGCGGCCGTCGGCCTCCAGTACGCCAGCGACACCGGCATCGTCCACCGCGACATCAAGCCGGGGAACATCCTCATCGACCGCACCGGGGTGGTGAAAATCCTCGACATGGGCTTGGCCCGGTTCTTCAACGACGAGGACACGTCGCTGACGAAGAAGTACGACGAGAACGTCCTCGGCACGGCCGACTACCTCGCCCCGGAGCAGGCCGTCGATAGCCACAACGTCACCATCCGGGCCGACCTGTACTCGCTCGGCGGGACGTTCTACTACCTGCTGACCGGGCACGCCCCGTTCCCGGAAGGGTCGGTCGCCCAGAAGCTGCTCTGGCACCAGACCCGCGACCCGAAGTCGGTCTCGCAGGTCCGGCCGGATGTTCCCGCCGAGATCGTGGCGGTCGTCGAAAGGTTGATGAAGAAGGACCCGAACGAGCGGTTCCAGACGCCGAACGAGGTGCTCGCGGCCCTGCAGGAGTTCGTCCAGGTTCCGATCCCGCCGCCGACGGAGAAGGAACTGCCGCTGCTCTCCCCGGCGGCCGGCGGCCCGGCGGCGAGCGCCCGGAACGCGAGCGGCATCCTGATCGCCGGGGGCACGTCCACGACGCAATCGACGTTCGAGCTGCGGTCCCCTTACGCGACGGTGTCCGTTCCGGGCGGCTCGACGCACGAGAAGCAGGCCGTCCAGACGATGCCGGGGCCGCAGGGGTCCCCGGCCGCCACGGCTGAGGTGCAGGTCGGCGTGTGGGCGAGCCTCGACCACGACACCGCCCCCCGCGAGGCCCCGGAAACGGCGCTGACCAAGAAGACGGAGAGCCTGAAGGGGTTGCAGGTTCCGAAGAAGGCCGCGAACCGCCGCAAGCTCTACCTCGCGGCCGGGATCGCCGCGGCCGTCCTCGCCGTCGGCGGGATCGGGTACGCCGTCGTGCAGGCGCTCGCCCCGGCCCCCGCCCCGCCGCCCCCGCCGCCGGCCCTCGACTTCGCCCGCGTTTACGTGACGAAGGGGAAGGGGCCGGACAACGCGGCCACGTTCCCGAGCGTCCGGGAGGCGGCCGACGCCATCGCCAAGCGGGCCGAGTTCGACCCGGCCGCGCGGAAGGCCGCGCCGACCATCGTTCTCCTCGACGAGCAACACCAGGAATACCCGTTCCACATCCCGCGGATCGAGCGGCTGAAGGACTTGACCATCACGGCCGAGAACCCGGCGAAGCCGGTCGTGTGGAAGACGCAACCCGGCGCGAACGTGAAGCGACTGCTCGAAATCCGCGGGGCGAACGCCCTGACGATCAAGGGCGTCTTGTTCGACGTGGAGGGCGGGCTGGACTACGGCCTCGTCCTCGCCGGGCAACTCGCCGGGGTGCGGCTGGAGGACGTGACCGTCCGCGGGGCGAAGAAGGCGGCCGTGCGGTTCGAGAACGCGGCCGGGGAGCCGGGCAAGCCGTGCGTGCTGAACCGCGTGCGGCTGGTCGCGCCGGCCGACGCGGAGGCGGCCGTGCAACTGTCCGCCCCGGACAAGCTGGTCGGCGCGGCGTCGAACCTGAACGCCTTCGTGTCGATGACGAACTGCCGCCTCGAAGGCCCTGGGGCCGGGGCTGCCGTCGCCATCGACGCGCCGCTCCGCGATTTCGAGTTCGTGCAGAACCGGGTTTACAACTTTACGAACGGCGTCGGTGTGCTTCAGACGCCCGGTCCGAACGCGCCGTTCAAGGCGGTCGTGGAGCACAACACGTTCCATACGCTCGCGGGGTCGGCGTTCTTTTCCGGCGAGGCCGACCTGCCCGCGAAGGCGGACGTGAGGCTGACGCGGAACTACTTCGCCAAGACGAAGGCCGCGGCGACGGTGAAGAACCTGCCGGCCGTGCCGAACTTCAAGTCGCCGGAGAACGCCCGCGATTCGGCGAGTGGCGACGGGAACCTGGCTGAGAAACCGGTGGTCGTAGAGAAGGGCGAACTGCTCGGCACCGACCCGGACGACGACGCCAAGTTCCTGCGGTATCCCAAGTCCTCGCCGCTGGCGGCGGTCGGGCCGAACAAGGTCGCCGTCGGCGCGACGGCCGAGTAGGGCGGGTCAAGGCTTTGCGCCGACCCGCCGGGGTTGCCGGGTGCGACGGCGGGTCGGCGCAAAGCCTTGACCCGTCCTACAAGATTCACCGAATCTTGCTGTGCCCCGCGACGGTGATCGCGAACCCCAGGTCCGCCTTCCCGCCCTCCGCGTTCACCGCCCGCGTGTAGTTCAGCGTCCACACACCGCCGCCGCGGTCCGCCAGTTTCGTCTCCTTCCCCGGTTCCGCGTTCGGGTAGAGCAGCATCACGCCGGGGTGTTCGCCGCCGGTAGCCGCGAAGCTCATCTTGTAGAGCGCCTTCGGTTCCAACTCGTCCGGCCTCGTGTCCTTGTCCGCCGGCACGAGCAGCGCGAACTCCGTGTGCGGGGCGGAGTCCTTGTGGTCGCCGTTGTCCGGCTGGAACGCGAGCCGAAGCGTGTACACCCCGGCCGCGATCTCCTGCTTGCGGTAGTCGATGAACGGGTTCGCGAAGCGGACGACGCCGAGAACGCTCGTCTCCGTCAGCTCGCGGTACGTCAGGCCGTTCTTCACCTGCTCGGCCGTCGCCTTGCCGGGAACCTCGCGGCCGAACCAGAACTCGGCGACGGTCGCGCCGGCGGCGTCCTGCACGATCTCCGCCTCCTTCGGCAACAGCGGGCGAATCGCCTCGCCGACCTCGGCGGGCGGCTCGGCCTCCGTCCGCTTGAGCGTGAACTTCTCCGCCGCCGCCGCGACGGAAGCGGACAGGACGAACAGACCGAAGACCATCGTGGCTTTCACGCTTCCCCCTCGTCGAGCCGGAACTGGGTTCGGAACTCGGACTCGCGGAGCGTCCGCAGGGCGTTCGACGGCATCGTGCAATTCCGCAGATCGACGACGCACCCGGTCCGCAGGTGCGGCCACACGGACAGTTCGTCCGCGGCCAGCCGGTGGATCGTGTTGCCGGACACGTTGAGGCGGCGCAACCGGCCGAGGTACGGCGACTCCAGCATTTCGACCGCCCACTCCGAGCCGATCTCGCCGAGGCCGTTTCGCGACACGTCCAGGACTTCGATGTGGCTGACGTTCTCCGACCGCACGAGCGACCCGAACCCGCTGTCGCCGACGTTCTGCCCGGCCAGGTTCAGAACGCGGAGGCGGGTCAGGGTCGGCGACCGGGCGAACGCGGCCGCGCCGACGCCGTGGACGCGGTAGTCGTACTCGATGCCGTCGGACCGGAGCACGAGTTCGCGGAGGCCGCGGAGGCCGGTCGCGGCCGCCAGGTGGGCGAACCCCTCGTCGCCCACCGGGTTGCCGGACAGGTCGAGGTGGTCGAGCTTCGGCCAACTGTCGGCAAGCGACGCCAGAGTGGCGACGTGCTCGGCCCACAGGCGGGCGTTAAGGACCGTCAGCGACCGCAACTCCGCGAAGAGGTTCGGCCGGAACAGGTCGCGGAGCCGGCCGCCGATGGAGTCGGTGCGGAACTTGAGCTTCCGCAGCCGCGGCAGCCACGGCACGGCCGCGAGCGGGGTCGTGTAGTATTCCGCCGCCGTCAGCCATAGGTCCGTCACCGGCGCGTCGCGGCCGATGCGGTCGGCGTGGCGGAGGAAGTCGGCGGCGGAGATTTTCATTTCCTCGACGAACCCGCGGTGGAACGTCTGTACGCCCGGCAGGTTCGGCAGCTTCCACCGCTCGCCGTGGACCTGCTGCAACTCCACGCCCCGTCCTTCGAGGGAAGCCTTCACCTCCGGGGAATGCTCCTGGCGGGCGAGGTCGATTTGCAGCCGGATGAACTCCGCGCGAACGCCGTCGCCGTTCTCCTCAAGCCAGTCGGCGAAGACCAGCCGGGGCACGTCGTCGTCCGGGTCCGCGACGATGGCCGCCAGGAATTTGTCCGCGTCCGTCATGGGGTTAGCTTACAACCGATTGGCCGAACCGTTCCACGAGCCGCTCCCACGTCCCGCCGCGGACGATGGCCAGCAGCCGCTGCCACCCGCCGGCGTCGAACCGGTTGCCGCGGGAGAGTTCGAGCCGGGTCAACCCGCCGAGGTACGGCGACCGGACGAGCGCGGCGACGGCGGCGTTGTCGAGGTCGTTGTTGTAGAGGAGCAGCGTTCGCAGGCGTTCGCACCCCGGTTGTTGAACCAAGCGTTCAAGCCCTTCCGAGGAAATCACCGGCTGGCAGCGATACTGCCCACCCTGAAGAATTTCCGCGGATACCGGTATCGCCCGGCCGGTTGGAAAGATGAAGAACTGTTGCCCGGTGAGGTCGAGTTCCGCCACTCGCTCGAAACAGGGCAGCTCGAAGATCGTCGCGACTTGTTCGGCCGTGGCGAGCAGCCCGTCGCGAACACGAAGCCGCGTCGCGCCGAACCACTCCGGCCGGCTGATCGCCGCTGTCTGCCGCAACTCGGCCGGGTGCGATAGCTCGTTGGCGAGGAACGAGACTTCCTCGGCGAACCGGAACCCGCGGTTCGGGAAGGCCGACGTGACGGCGGGGAGGTCGATCGCGTTCACGGCCCGGATCAGTTCCGCCTGCCGCTGGTACGTCTCCGGCGACGGCCGGTCGCCGGGTTCCCGCCTTGCGAGTTCGCACTGCACCCGTATCAGCCCGGCGTGGCTCGCGAACCCGTGCTCCTCCAGCCAGTCGGCGTAGACCAGCCGCGGCGTGTCGTCGTCCGGCGCGTCGAAGATCGCCCGCAGGAACGCCTCGCGTTCTTCCAACATGCCGCCTCCTACGACACCACGTCTTCGCCGAACCGCCCGATCAGTTCCTGCCAGACGCGGCCGCGGAACGTGTTCCCCTCGGCGATGGTCAGGCGCTTCAGCCGGTCCAAGTGCGGCGACCGGGCGAGGAACCGCAGGGCGTCGTTGCCGAGGTTGTTGTTCGTGAGGTCGAGGAGCGTCAGCCGCCGCGAGCCGCGGTGCTTCGCCAGCGCTTCCACACCGGCCGTCGTGATGATCGGCACGATACGTTCCTCGAAAACGGGGTACTCCGTCACGCTGCCGGTGTCGTCGGTGACGGTCCCGGTCACGGGGACGAGTTCGCCGGGCATGTGCAATTCGACAACCTTCTGGAACGCGAGCGTGTTGAAGGCCGTGTCGAACGGTGTCGCGTCGATGACGCGGTGGCCGCCGCCGCGCACGAACAGCGTGTCGCTGCCAAACCACCAGGGGCAACGGATCGACCGCTGACGGACGGTGAGGTGATCGGACAACTCGGCTACCGTCAGCGGAATCAAGCCGTACCGCGGCTCGTCGATCGGCCACCGGACAACGCGCGCCAACTCTTTGACGATTTCGGGATGGTGCGCCTGGAAGCGTTCGCTCTCCTCGTGTAGCGCGACCCGTTGGTGCAGACCCACTGGCCAACGAAACCACTCGACGGAAAGCCGGATCGCCTGCGCCGCGATTTCCTGGCCGTGTTCCTCCAGCCAGTCGGCGTACACCAGCCGCGGCGTGTCGTCGTCCGGCGCGTCGAAGATCGCCCGCAGGAACGCCTCTTGCTCCTCCAGCATGGGTCACCCCAGGGCGGTGGTTTCGTCGAACCCGAACATGAGGTTGAAGTTCTGCACGGCCACGCCGCTCGCCCCGCGGACGAGGTTGTCCTCCGCGGCCAGCACCAGCACGCGGCCGCGGACCACTTTCACGCACAGGTCGAGGTAGTTCGTGTGGGCCGTGTCCTTCGTCGCCGGCGGCGTCTCGCGGATGCGGACGAACGGCTTGCCCCGGTAGTACTCGCGGAACAGCTTGACCAGCCGCCCCTCGTCCAGCGGCAGCGTCGGCGTCGCGTAGATCGTGCTGAGGATGCCGCGGTCCATCGGCATCAGGTGCGGCGTGAAGATGACCTGTACTTCGCCGTCCCCGACGATGGACAGGGCCTGCTCGATCTCCGGCGTGTGGCGGTGCGTGCCGACGCCGTAGGCGGTCACGCTCTCGTTGCACTCCGGGAAGTGGAAGCTCAGCTTCGGCGTGCGGCCGCCGCCGGACACGCCGGACTTGCTGTCGATGATGATGGTGTCCCGCTCGATCAGGTTCGCGCGGACGAGCGGCGCGAGGCCGAGGATCGCCGTCTGCGGGTAGCAGCCGGGGTTCGCCACGAGCGTCGCCCGCTTGATCGCGTCGCCGAACAGCTCCGGCAGGCCGTAGACGGCCTGTTCGAGGTTGGCCGTGTCATGGTGCGGCTCCTTGTACCACTGCTCGTACACGGCCGGGTCCGCAAGGCGGTAGTCGGCGCTCAGGTCGATGACGCGGATGCCCTGCTCCAGCACCCGCGGCACGGCCTCCATACTCGCCCCGTGCGGCAGACAGCCGAACACGCACGCGACGCCCTTCGCCTTCAGCGCGGCCGGGTCGAAGTTCTCCATCGGCAGGTCGAACCGGTTCAGCAGGACCGGGTGTTCGGCCGACACCGGCTTCCCCGCCTCCTGCCGCGACGTGACGGCCACGACCTCCGCGCCGGGGTGCCGCAGTAGAATCTTCAGCAACTCGACGGCCGTGTACCCCGACCCGCCGAGGATGGCGCACTTCACCTTGTTCATCGGTCACCGTTCGTTTTTTCGCGTGTCCAGCTTACTATACACGCACGATGCCAGACGAACCGCTGACCATCACCGCCGCCGCGCCACTCATCCGCACGGGCGAACTCACGCCGTCGGAGTTGCTGGAGCAGTGCCTGCGGCGGATCGACGTGTACGAGCCGCACGTCAAGGCGTGGGTCTACCTCGACCGCGAGCGCGCCCGCCGGGACGCGGCCCGGCTGACGGACGAGGTGAAGGCGAACTACCGCGGCCCGCTGCACGGCATCCCGATCGGCGTGAAGGACATCATCGACGTGTTCGACATGCCGACCGGCTGCGGGTCGAAGCTGTGGGCGAACAGCTACGCCCGCCGCGACGCGACGGTCGTGGAGCGGCTGCGGGCGGCCGGGGCGGTGATCCTGGGGAAGACGGTGACAACGCCGTATGCGTTCACCGACCCGCCGGTGACGCGGAACCCGTGGAACCTCGACCGCACGCCCGGCGGCAGCAGTTCCGGCAGTGCCGCGGCCGTCGCGTGCGGGATGTGCCTCGCGGCCCTCGGCACGCAAACCGGCGGCAGCCTGACGCGGCCGGCGAGTTACTGCGGCGTTTGTTGTTTGAAGCCGACGCACGGCCGGGTGAGCGTGGACGGCGTCCTGCCGCTCGCGCCGAGTCTCGATCACGTCGGCGTGATGGCGAATTGCGTCCGGGACTTGGCGCTACTGTTTGAAGCGGTCTCCGGGACGGACGGGGAACACGGCTTTGCGAAAGCGGTCCCGTCGGCGTCGTGGCGGATCGACCGGCTGCTGTCGGAACCAAGACGGGAGCGCCCGCCTCGTTTTGTCCGACTCCGCGGCTTGTTCACCGAGATAGCCGAACCCGAGGTAACGGCGGCCGTCGATCAATTGGCTTATGACATCCGCTCCCTCGCCTCGGCTCAAGGCCACGTCGAGATCGCCGTGCCGCCCGTCGGCTTTATCGAACTCCCACGCCATCACAAGACGATCATGGCGGTCGAGGCCGCCCACTACCACGGGACACGGCTTCGGGCACGACCGGACGAATACCCGCCGCGGATTCGCGAACTAATCGAGTTCGGCCTCTGCCTGAGCGCCGTCGAGTACCGGGACGCACGCGCCCATCGCGACACGGTGGAAATCGAAATAGACGGACCAGCGGTTTGGAGCGGCTTCTACCTCACGCCGGCCACAGTGGGCCCTGCGCCCGATGCATCGACGACCGGCGATCCGGCGTTTAACCTGCCGTGGAGTTTCCTCGGGTTGCCGACCGTGTCCCTGCCGATCAGGCGGTTGGCGGACGGGTCCCAATTTTCCGTGCAGTTGGCCGGGAGTAGCGAACAAGAAGGTTACCTCTTGGAAGCGGGGGCTTGGCTCGAACAGGTAGTCGGTCGTCACCTGCAACTCCCGCCGCGGCCGGGAGAGTGACAAGCAGGAAAATGTATACAAATGGTCATTATACGAAACAGGTCAATTCCAGGTGTCAGGCCGCCAAGAGGTATGTGTCTGAAGTTGGCGACCTTGGCGGCCTCTGGGATCGAACCGCCAAACTGGCAGTCGAGGTCGGCATGAGTTCGTTCGCGGAGCTGCTCGACATCCTGCACGAGGACAACCACTGCATCGGCCTCAACAAGCCGAGCGGGTGGCCGACCACGCACTTCGACGGGACCGACGAGACGGTCGATCGGCTCGTCAAGAGCTACCTCAAGGAGAAGTACGACAAGCCCGGCAACGTGTTCCTCGGCGTCGTTCACCGGCTCGACAAGGCGACCAGCGGGGCGCTGCTGTTCGCCCGCACCAGCAAGGCCGCGGCCCGGCTCAGCGAGCAGTTCCGCGAGGGGACGGTCGAGAAGGTCTACTGGGCCGTCGTCGAGGCCGGGAAGGCGGGGTGGGCGAAGGACAGCGGGTCGCTCGACGACTTCCTGCTGCACGACGACTTCGACAAGCGGGTGAAGATCGTGGACGCCGACACGCCGGGGGCGAAGCCGGCGCGGTTGCTGTACACCGTCCGCAACCGGCACGCGGGCCTCGTGTGGCTGGAGTTGCGGCCGCACACCGGGCGGAAGCACCAGCTGCGGGTGCAGCTCGCCAAGCGCGGCACGCCGATCTACGGCGACGCGAAGTACGGCTCCATCCAGCGGCTCGGCGACAGCATCGGGCTGCACGCCCGGTCGCTGACGTTCTTGCACCCGACGACGCACAACCCGACGACGATCACCGCCGAGGTCCCGAAGGTGTGGCGCGGCCGGTTCGCGAAGCTCCTCAACGGGTGACGCATGACGACCGACGAGAAGCTGGCCGCGATCCTGGCGGCCGTGCAGACCGACCCCGGCAACCGCGGCCTCGCCCGCGTGCCGGGGAACAACCTGTTCACGGCGACGGCCGGCGACTTCGAGGCGGCATGCCACGCCCTTGCCAACTCGAAGAGGTTAAACGTGTCGATCAAGACGGGATTCTTCATCCCAAGTAGTGACCCACCTTGCTTTGAGACTGACGGGCCTCTCGGGGCGTTGTTCCTGCAAAGGGCCATCGATCACATCGGTGGATTGACAAGGGTCGAGGCAGAATCGGCAGTCTGGCAGGCCATTTCTTCCGCTTATCGCCGAGTCGATACCCGCGAGTTCGATGAACTATGCCGATGGTCGCCGTACTTTCAAATTTGGGTGGAACGCGGAGGCCCGGCAATTGATGGCAAGTGCTACACCATGCGAGGGCGTGACATCACAGAGCACATGGAACTTGAATACAGTCGCGTCCAACCGCCGCCTGCCCGAACAAATTTAAAAGAGGCTTACAGAGAATATATCGCGAAGGGCGTCTCCCCGGAAAGCCTTCAACAAAAATACAACCTGAATGAGCACGATTTCGGCTGCGATATCGGCATCGGTGACGGGGGTAACGAAGTCGGCATGGGAAGAATCCCGCATGATACAGTGGTGGCCAACATCCCGAATGGGGATCAGATACACTGTCGTGAAACTACGGACCACTTGATCGTTGCTGGGGTAAGCAATTGGGGAGCGTACGCACTAGCTGCCGGGTTGTTTGTGCTCCTGGGAGATCGAACCGTACCGGAGAATCTCTTCGACCCGGACTGCGAGAAAACGCTGTTGGAACAAATGGTCCGCGAGGGGCCGCTCGTGGATGGCGTGACCGGGAAGCAGACCGCCACCGTGGACGGGCTGTCGTGGGACGAGTACGTCAAGCCGCTCATCCGCATCCGGGAGATTCTCGCATCATGACGCTCGCGACCGGGGCCGCCGTCCGCGCGGCCTGCCGAGACGGGAAACTCAACGGGCCTACGCCGGGCCTCGCGCCGGGGTTCGTGCAGGCGAACCTTGTGCTGCTGCCGAAGGACTGGGCGTTCGACTTCCTCCTGTTCTGCCAGCGGAACCCGAAGCCGTGCCCGCTGCTGGACGTGACCGAACCCGGCGACCCGGAGCCGCGGTGCGTCGCGGCGGGGGCCGACCTCCGCACCGACCTGCCCGCGTACCGCATCTGGAAGGACGGCCAGCTGGTCGCCGAGCCGACGGACATCCGCGACCACTGGCGCGGCGACCTCGTCGGGTTCGTCATCGGCTGCTCGTTCACGTTCGAGAACGCGCTGCTGGAAGCGAACGTCCCGGTGCGGCACATCGAGCAGGGCGTGAACGTGCCGATGTACCGGACGAACATCCCGTGCCAGCCGGCGGGGCGGTTCAACGGGCCGACGGTCGTGAGCATGAGGCCGCTCAAGCCGGAGCGGGCGATCACGGCCACGAACATCTGTGCGCGTCTGCCGCTCGCGCACGGCGCGCCGATCCATTTCGGCGACCCGGCGGCCATCGGCATCCGCGACATCGCGAAGCCGGACTTCGGCGACGCGGTCGAGATTCGGCCCGGTGAGGTCCCCGTCTTCTGGGCATGCGGCGTGACGCCGCAGGCGGCGGTGATGGCGGCGAAGCCGCCGTTCGCAATCACGCACAAGCCGGGACACATGTTCCTGACCGACCTGCGGGACCACGAGTTGGAGCGGGTGTAAGTGCCTGACTTCCGAAGTCCGGCTTCGACTTCGGAAGTCGAACCGCGCAGGCGCGTTTACCACGTCGGCAACCGCCCCTCTTCCCTATCGACTTCCGAAGTCGAAGCCGGACTTCGGAAGTCAGGTTTCGCAACTTCCTTGCGAAACCGCCCGGAAAACCGGGCGATTCCCGCATGACACACGCCCCGCGATTCGGCATAATGGCGGTGTCACGCCCTCCCACCGACTTCCCCTTTCCGAGGCTCGTATGTCGAAACCCATCCCCTCGCGGCGAACGTTCCTGACCACCACCGCGGCCACCGCCGCCGCGACCCTGGCGGCCCCGGCGGTCCACGCGGCCGGTAGCGACACGATCAAGATCGGCATCGTCGGCACCGGCGGCCGCGGCAAGGGGGCTGTCGGCGACGCCATGAAGGCGGACAAGAACATCCGCCTCGTCGCCGCCTGCGACATCTTCCCGGACTTCCTCGCCACCGCGATGGAGCAGTTCAAGAAGTCGAAGTTCGCCGACCGCGTGGACGTGCCCACCGAGCGGCAGTACACGGGGTTCGACGGGTACAAGCAACTCATCGACGACGGCGGGTGCGACGTGGTGTTCCTCTGCACGCCGCCCGGCTTCCGGCCGATGCAGCTTGCCTATGCCGTCGAGAAGGGCAAGCACGTCTTTGCAGAAAAGCCGATGGCCGTGGACGCCCCCGGCGTGCGCTCGGTCATCGAGTCCGCGAAGAAGGCGAAGGAGAAAAACCTGCTCTGCGCCTCCGGGTACTGCTTCCGGTACGAGAAGGCGAAGCAGGAGACGGTGAAGAGAATTCACGGCGGCGCGATCGGTGACATCGTCAACATCCAGGCGACGTACAACACCGGGCCGATCTGGTATCGCGAGGTCGGCTCAGACTGGGACGAGATGAAGGTCCAGGTCCGCAACTGGTACTACTACACCTGGCTGTCCGGCGACTTCATCGTCGAACAGCATTGCCACAACCTCGACAAGGCGATGTGGGTTCTCAAGGACGAACTCCCCATCGCGGCGACCGGCCTCGGTGGTCGGCAGGTCCGCACCGACCCGAAGTACGGCAACGTCTTCGACCACTTCAGCACCATCTTCGAGTACGCGAACGGCCAGCGGGTGTTCTCGTACTGCCGGCAGATGGCGAAGTGCCACGGCGAGATTAGCGACATCGTGTTCGGCACGAAGGGGATCGCGAAGCTGATGCCGCACACGATCACGGCCGGCGGCGCGACCTGGGCCTACGAGGGGGCGGACACGGACATGTACGCCGAGGAGCACAAGGCGTTCTACGCGTCGCTGCGGAGCGGGACGCCGATCAACGACATGGAGAACGCGGCCAAGAGCAGCCTCATGGGCATCCTCGGCCGGGAGGCGTGCTACACCGGCAAGCGCATCCTGTGGAAGGACCTGCTGGCGTCGAACGTCTCGCTCGCGCCGAAGAATTACGCCTGGGGGCCGAACCCCGTTCCGGGCGTCCCGAAGCCGGGCGTAATTTAAGCATTTTTCTTTTCGACATGCGCCGAAGCCGGGGTACGATGCCTCCGGCTTCGCCCGTTTCCGTAGCCGGAGCAGCAGCATGACGACCCAGCTCGGCCGCCGCGACTTCCTCCAGTATTCCACCGCCGTCACCGCCGCCGTCCTCGCGTCCCGCGCGGGGTGGGCCGCCCCCGCCCCGAAGAAGCCGAAGCTGAAGATCGCGGTCAAGTACGGCATGGTGAAGGTCAACGGGAGCAACCTCGACAAGTTCGAGCTGGTCAAGAAGCTCGGCTTCCACGGCGTCGAGATCGACAGCCCCAGCAAGCTCGACCTGGACGACCTGCTCAAGGCCCGCGACGCGACCGGCATCGTCATCCACGGCGTCATCGACTCCACGCACTGGAATGACCCGCTCTCCAGCCCGAAGGAAGAGGTTCGTGCAAAGGGCGTGCGGGATTTGACCACTGCACTGAACGACGCGAAGAAGGTCGGGGCGGACACCGTCCTGCTCGTCCCCGGCGTCGTGAAGGACGACGTGACCTACGAGCAGTGCTACGAGCGGTCGCAGGCGGAAGTGAAGAAGGTGCTGCCGCTCGCGGAGAAACTGAAGGTCAAGATCGCCATCGAGACGGTTTGGAACAACTTCATCACGAAGCCGGAGCAACTGATCCAGTACGTGGACGACTTCAAGTCCGAGTGGATCGGGGCGTATTTCGATTGCAGCAACATGCTCAAGTACGGCGTCCCGGCCGCGGAGTGGATTCGCAAGCTCGGCAAGCGGATGGTCAAATTCGACTTCAAGGCGTACAGCCACGCGAAGAAGTGGGACGTGAAGATCGGCGAGGGGGACGAGGACTGGCCGGAGGTGCTGAAGGCCCTCGGCGAGGTCGGCTACGACGGCTGGGCCACGTCCGAGGTCAAGGCCGGGGACGAAAAGTGGCTCCAGGACGTGGCCGAGAGGATGAAGAAGGTGCTAGGCTTGGAGTAACCCACTCCCTCACCGCCACCCGATAATGCCGAAGAAACCGTCCGCCCACCCCGCGCTGCCGGAACTGACCGTCGCCGACCCCGCGGCCCTCGCCGAGTGCATGGCCCACCTCGCGGCCAACACGCACGTCGCGTTCGACACGGAGTTCGTCGGCGAGGACACGTACCGGCCGGACCTCTGCCTCGTCCAGGTCGCCACCCCGGAAAAGCTGTTCCTCATCGACCCGCTCGCGACCGGCCCGCTGACCGCGTTCTGGGAGCTGCTCGCCGACCCGAAGCGGGTGGTGATCGTCCACGCCGGGCGGGAGGAGATGCGGATGTGCCACCACGGCATCGCCCGCCCGCCGGCCCACGTCTTCGACCTGCAAATCGCCGCCGGCCTCGTCGGGTACACGTACCCCATCGGCTACGCGAGCTTGGTTCAGGAACTCCTCGGCGAGCGGCTACACAAGGGCGAGACGCTGACCGACTGGCGGCGGCGGCCGCTCACGCCGTCGCAACAAGCCTACGCCTTCGACGACGTGCGCCACCTGATCCCGATGTGGAAGAAGCTGCACGACCGGCTGCGGCGGCTGACGCGGGAGGACTGGGCGGCCGAGGAGTTCGCGGCGTTCGTCCGGCGGAGCGTCGGCGACGACCCGGCCGTCGAGCGGTGGCGGAAGCTCAAGGGCGTCGGCGGGTTGGACGCCCGCGGGCTGGCCGTGGCCCGCGAGCTGTACGCGTGGCGGGACAAGCGGGCGGCGCAGGGGAACCGCCCGCCGCGGACGGTCCTCCGCGACGAGTTGCTCAGCGACCTCGCCCGGCGGCCGCCGGGCAAGGTCGAGGATTTGTTGAGCTACCGCGGCGTGTCGAAGGCCGACGCGCCGAACATCCTGGAAGCGATCAAACGGGCGAAGGCGCTGCCGACGGCCGAACTCCCCGAGCCGGAGGAGCGGGAGAACGACCCGCCACATGTGTTGTTGCTGTCGAGCCTGCTGGGGGTGGTGCTGGCCGAGTGGTGCGCCCGGAACAAAATGGCGTCGAACCTCGTGGCGACGGTGACGGACTTGAAGAAGCTCGTCCGGGCGCGGCAACCCGGCGGCGCGCCGCTCCGCGAATCGGCGCTCATGACGGGCTGGCGGCAGCGGGTGATTCTGCCAGAGTTGGAAGCGTTCCTGGACGGCAAGCGGTCGCTGATCGTGGAGAACGCGGCCCAGTCCCACCCGCTCCGGGTCGCCCCGGTCGTCAGCGTGCCGGAACCGTCCGGGGTCAAGGCTTCGGCTTCTCCGGCGGCTTCTCGATCTGACGGATAGCGATCCCTGCCGCCTCCCGCACCTTCAACTGCGGGTCCCGCCGCGCCTCCCGCAGCGCCGGGAGTGCGTCCTTCGCCACCGCTCCCATGCCGCCCAACTGCTCGGCAATCGCGATCCGCACCTCGTAGTCCGCGTCCGCGTTCAGCCTGGCGGTCAGCACCGGGATCAGGTCTTTCACGTCCGACCCGTGGGCCGCGCACAACGAGTTCAACGCATACGTCCGCACCAGCCGGTCCGTGTCCTGTTGGAACGCTTTCGTCAGTTCCAGGCTCGCCACGCGGCCGATGATGCCGAACTTGCCGAGCGTGTTCGCGGACAGTTGCCGCAGTTCCGTGTCCGGGTCGGCGAGGTGGCGGGCGACGGCCTTCACCACGTCCGGCGACTTCTCGCCGAGCAGCCCCAGCGACACGACGCAAGCGGAAGTCAGTTCCGCGTCGCGGGTCGTCGCCCACGCCAGCCCCGCGACCCCGGCGGCGACGGCCGCGGCCTTCGGCCCGTTCGCGTGCTCCTTGTTCAGCACTTCCAAAATCGCTTCCGCCGCCGCCTCGGAGTCGTCCGGGTCGATCCGGCCGAGCGCGAACACGGCCGCGTACCGCACGCCGCGGTCGGCGTCCTGCGCCAGCGGCACGAGGACCGGCGCGGACTTGCGGGCCTCCTTCCCGATACGACCGAGGGCTTCCGCCGCGGCCGCGCGGGTCGGGGCGGCCTTGTCCTTCAGGATGTCCGTGAGCGGCAACACGGCGGCGGCCGACAGCTTGCCGTAACGCCCGGCCGCGACCGCCAGTTCCTTCCGAACGTCGGAGTCCTTCTCCGACCGCAGGGCCTCGGCCACGTCCGACAGAAACAGCGCGGCCGCTTCCGTCGATTGCTGGCCGAACAGCGTCGCTACTTGCGCCCGCACCCCGGCGTTGCTGTCCGTCTTGAGTGCCTTCACGAGGGGCGGGAACGCCTTCTTCTGCGCCGCGGCGTCGCCCGCGACGATCTGGCCGAGCGACACGACGGCCGCGCGGCGCTTCCGCACGAGCGAGTCGTCCTTGAGAATCGCCATCCACTCCGTCATCTTGCGGCCGTTGAACGACGGGTCGTCGTCCGCCCGCAGGTTCGGGAGGAAGAGCGAGAACAAGACCACGAGTGAGATTCGACGGGTCATCGGCGGCATCCCGGAGGGTGACATCAAGGTATCACACGCCGTCGCCGACTGCCACCGGGCGTTCTTGGCCGGAAATCCGCGTTCCCTATAATTTCCGGGCATCCCCAACGAGACCCAGGACGCAGAATGAACCCCGAACAGTTGTCGCCCGTCTACCGCCGTGTGCTGTTGAAGTTGAGCGGGGAAGCCTTCGGGCACGGCGGGAAGAGCAACGGGATCAGCCTGGACGAGACGCTCCTGATCGCCCACCAGTTGAAGCGGGTCGTGGACCGCGGGGTGCAGCTGGCCGTCGTCGTCGGCGGCGGGAACCTGCTCCGCGGGGCGCAGTTCTCCGCCGGGCTGGACACGATCAAGCCCGCGACGGCCGACTACATGGGCATGATCGCCACCGTCATGAACGGGCTGGCGCTGCAGGACACGCTCGAAAGCATCGGGTGCGAGACGCGGCTGATGTCAGCCGTGCCGATGGACACGGTCTGCGAGCCGTACATCCGCCGCCGGGCGGTCCGCCACCTGGAGCGGAACCGGGTCGTCATCCTCGCGGGCGGGACCGGCAACCCCTACGTGACGACCGACACCGCCGCCGCCCTGCGGGGCCGCGAACTCGAAGCGGAGATTCTGTTGAAGGCGACGAAGGTGGACGGCGTCTATTCCGCCGACCCGGAGAAAGACCCCTACGCGGAGCGGTACGAGAAGCTGACCTACGCGAAGGTGCTGCACGACCGGCTGAAGGTGATGGACCTCGGCGCGTTCGAGCACTGCCAGGAGGCGAAGCTGAAGATTCTGGTGTTCAACTACAAGCGGGAGGCCGCCATCGAGAAGGCCGTCGCCGGCAAGGCCCACGGCACGCTCGTGAGCGACTGACCGATCCCCTGCACCCGAGGTTCCCATGAGTTCGGCACAGTACCTGAAGGACTGCGAGACGCGGATGGAGAAGGCGCTCGACGTCCTCCGCAACGACCTGAAGGGCCTCCGCACCGGCCGGGCGTCCCCGGCCATGCTCGACACCCTGCGGGTGGACTACTACGGGTCGCCGACGCCGGTGAAGGAGGTGGCGAACATCTCCTGCCCGGACCCGGCGAGCATCGTCATCAAGCCGTTCAGCGCCGACAGCCTGAAGGAGATCGAGAAGGCGATCCGGGCGAGCAGCCTCGGCCTCGCCCCGAACAACGACGGTAAGGTGATTCGCCTGTCGCTCCCGGCGATGAGCGGCGACCAGCGGAAGAAACTGGTGGCCGAGATCAAGAAGAAGGCGGAGGACGCGAAGGTGGCGTGCCGGAACATCCGCCGGGACGGGAACAAGCAGTTCGACGACGCCGAGAAGGCGAAGGCGATGACCGAGGACGACCGGGACAAGGGCAAGGCGAAGGTCCAGGACCTGCTCAAGAGCTACGAGACGAAGATCGACGACGCGGCGGACAAGAAGTCGAAGGAAGTGATGGAAGGGTAGCGGTTCGGGTACCGAGTACCGGGTACTCGGTACCCGGTACTCAGTACCTTCGCGGGGAAACCGACACCCCGGCCGAACGTAAGATACCCAGTGCAGCACCCGCGCGAGCGGGTGCTTTTTTTCTTCGCCGGACCCGCCATGCGAACGCTCCGCACCGTCTTGGACTTGTTCCCGAACGCGCGGGACGCCGGGCTGACCGCGGCCCAGGTGGTCGAGAGCGGCGGCCGGTTCGGGCACAACCGCCTCACCCCCCTGCCCCGCGACCCGGCGTGGCGGAAGCTGCTCGCCAAGTTCGACGAGCCGATCATCCTCATCCTCCTCGCCGCGTCCCTGCTCAAGCTCGTCATCGACCTGTTTGAAGCGACCGCCTGGGCCGGCATCGTCGGCCTCGCCGCGACGTTCGCGACGCTCGGTCTGCGGCTCGTGCCGCGGCTGGCGTCGTGGGTTCCGGCCACGCTGTTCGCCGTCGCTCTGACGCTCGTGGTGTTGAGCGTGGCCCTCGGCCACCCGTCCTACGAGGGTCTGGCGGTTATGCTGGCCGTCGCCCTCGCCACCGGCGTCGCGTTCCTCGCCGAGTACCGCAGCGACCGCGAGTTCGAGACGCTGAACGCCCACAAGGACGCCATCCGCGTGAAGGCCGTCCGCGACGGGCGGCTGCAACAACTCACGCTCGAAGAGCTGGTCGTCGGCGACCTGGTTGTGTTGGAAACGGGCGACGAAATCCCGGCCGACGGCCGCCCGGTCGCGGCGAACGAATTCCACCTCGATCAAGCCCTGATGACCGGCGAGTCCGAGCCGGTCGAGAAGCTCGTCCCCGCGGAAGCGGAGGAAGGCGACGCGCCGAGCGGCGCGTGGAGCCTGTACCGCGGTACGCAGGTGGTCGGCGGCGTCGGCCGGATGGTCGTCACGAACGTCGGCGACGACACGATGCTTGGGCAGATCGCCCGCCGGCTAAGCGGCGACGACCCGGCCCCGTCCGAGCAGACCGACCGCGTCCAGCGGAAGCTCACGCTCAGCAAGGAATCGACGCCGCTCCAGGAGAAGCTCGCCGTCCTCGCCGGGCTGATTAGCAAGATCGGCTACGCCGCCGCCGTCGCCATTTTCATCGCCCTGTTCGTCCGCGGCATCATCGTCGGCGAACTCCGCTGGCCGGCGGCCGACGAGGGGCTCGCGAAGGTTCTGCTCGCCAACTTCCGCGTCCTGCTCGGCTACTTCGTGTACATGGTCATCGTCATCGTCGTGGCCGTCCCAGAGGGGCTGCCGATGAGCGTGACGGTGTCGCTGGCGCTCGCGATGCGGAAGATGACCCGCGCGAACTCGCTCGTCCGGCAGCTCGTGGCGTGCGAGACGATCGGCTCCGCGACCGTCATCTGCACGGACAAGACCGGAACGCTGACGAAGAACCACATGACCGTGGTGCGGGTCGAACCCGACTCGCCGATGCTCCGACGGAACGCGGCCGTGAACTCGACGGCGCATCTCGCGGAGAAGGACGGCAAGCCGGTCGTCATCGGCAACACGACCGAAGGAGCGCTGTTGGAGTGGCTGAAGTCCGTCGGCGAGGCCGACGTGACTGTCCAGCGGCAAAAGGTTCGCGCCCTGTATCAGTCGCACTTTTCCTCGGAAAAGAAGCGTATGACAACCGTGATCGCGGACGGCGATCGCGTCCTCGTCTTCGTCAAAGGTGCGCCGGAGTTGGTGTTGAAAGACTGCACCCTCGGTGCGACCGAGCGGGAGAACGTCACCGCCGAGCTGGAGAAGTCGGCCCGCGACGCGATGCGGACGCTGGCGTTCGCGCACCGGGAGTTGCCGGCGGGAACGACACGGCAGGACATCGACGCGATGGTCCGCGGCGGCTCGCTGGAAACGAATCTCACCTACGACGGGTTCGTTGGCATCCGCGACCCGCTGCGGGAGGACGTGGCGGCGGCCGTGGCCGAGTGCCAGGGGGCCGGGATCGAGGTGAAGATGATCACCGGCGACAACGCGGAGACGGCCCGCGCCATCGCCCGCGACGCCGGCCTGCTCGACTCGGACTTCGCCCTGGTGCTGACGAGCGAGGAGATGGCGAAGCTGACCGACGACGAGCTGAAGCAACGGCTGCCGCTCGTCCGCGTCGTCGCCCGCGCCCAACCGCTCGACAAGTACCGGCTCGTGAAGCTGCTGCAGGAGCAGGGGCACGTCGTCGCCATGACCGGCGACGGGACGAACGACGCGCCGTCGCTCCGCAAGGCGGACGTGGGCCTCGCGATGGGGATCACCGGCACGGAGGTCGCGAAGGAGGCGAGCAAGATCGTCCTCCTGGACGACAGCTTCGGCACGATCGTGAAGGCCGTCCACTGGGGCCGGGCGCTGTACGAGAACATCCAGAAGTTCATCCAGTTCCAACTGACGATCAACGTGTCGGCCCTGGTCATCGCGTTCGTCGGCCCGTTCCTGGGCGTGAAGCCGCCGTTCACGGTGCTGCAACTGCTCTGGATCAACGTCATCATGGACACGTTCGCGGCCATCGCACTCTGTTCCGAGCCGCCGCGCCGCGGCCTCATGCGCGTGCCGCCGAAGCGGCGGGCCGAGAGCATTCTCACCCGCCACATGCTGCGGACCATCGCGCTCACGGCGGGGTTCTTCGTGGTCGTGATGATCGGATTGCTACTCGGCATGCAGCGAGCGGGGTGGTTCGCCGGCGACGGCCCGGTGTCCGACGGGTTCACCGACCTGACGGCCCGGCAGGTGACGGTCTTCTTCACCGTGTACGTACTGTTCCAGGTGTGGAACCAGATCAACTGCCGGTCGCTGACGCCCGCCACGTCCGGGTTGCGCGGGCTGTTGAACAACCGGATGTTCCTGCTCATCATGTTGGTGACGCTGCTCGGCCAGGTGCTGATCGTCGGGTTCGGCGGCCGCGTCTTCCAGGTCGAGCCGCTGGAGCCGTTCGACTGGCTGGCGATCATCGCGGGCACGTCGTCGGTGCTGGCGTTCGCGGAAGTGATCCGCCGGATTCGCCTCGTGCGGAGGTCGTGATGGACGAGAAGGAGAAGCTCGCCGAGCTGGCCAAGAAGCTACTCATCGGCGACTACCGCCGCCACGTCTTCCTGTGCATCGGCGACGCGTGCTGCTCCGCGGAGGCCGGGGCGAAGGCGTGGGAGGTTCTGAAGGATGAGTTGAAACGGCGGAACCTGTCACTCGCGACCGGTCCCGCGGCGTGCTACAGAACGAAGGTACAGTGCCTCCGGGTCTGCGCCGGCGGGCCGATTCTGGTGGTGTACCCAGAAGGGACGTACTACCACGGCATGACGGCCGACCGCATCCCGGCGTTCGTGGAGCGGCACTTGGTTCAGAACCAGCCGGTCGAGGAGTGGATTTTCGCGCGGAACCCGTTGGGGGTATGACCGGCGCTAGGGCAAGAGGTCGGCGACCTTGATCGACTTGTCCGGCACGGCCAGCGGCGACACGGTGTCCGCCTCCGCGTAAGTGAGTTGCGTGCGGTATGACGCCACCCCGTTGCCCGGCACGGGAACGGGATCGCGGAGAACGTACAACCGGCGGTTGTGCAAGTCGAGAACCCAATACTCGGTAATCATGGCCGTCGCGTACAACTCGGCTTTGGTCGTGAGGTCGGCGTCGAGAGACGTGCTTGCGATTTCGACGACCAAGCTGGCTGTCGTCGGGTGCGCCGTCAGGAACGTTCGCACGTCCCCGGCGACGACCGCGAAATCCGGGATCGGGTCGGTCTCGAGGTCGAGAACGAGTGGCAGTTGCACCTGAATCACGTACTCGGCGGGGAAGACGCGGGGCAGCACGGCGTTCACAAGGCGGATACCCGTCGCGTGGAGCGGCTTCATCGGCGGCACCTCGAAAAGTTCACCGCGGATCAGGATCATCCGTTTCCCGTCGCCCCACGCCTTCCGTTCGCAAGCCTGATGGAACGCCTTCACGGTCCATCGAAAGGGGCGAAGCGTCGGGGAACTGCCGTGCAAGGGTGTGGGTAAGGTCGCCGTCGTCATTCGTGATCCTCCGCATGAAGCATATCATCCGGCACGGCCGCCCCGCTACACCTTGAAAATCTCCCGCACGTTGTCGCGGAGCAGCCGCGTGCCGAGGGCGACGGCCCCCGCCTCGGTCAGCCGGCCGGGGCGGACGAACTCGTCGGCGATCACGGTCGCCAGGATGCGGCGGTACATGCCGTATTTCGGCAGCACGAACTCCAGCTTGTACGCGTCCGAGTAATACCCGACCAGCTTCGTCTTCGGCACGCCTTGCAGCCGCTCGCGGAGGTCGGCGGTGATGTACGCCGGGATGTTCGAGTACCACCAGTGCCCGTTCGGGACGACGTTCGGGAAGATCCACGAGTACGCCACCAGTTCCTGGTTCTGCCCGCTCGTCAGCACGGAGATCGGGAACGTCACCTCCGGGAAGGCGTTGAACAGCTCGCGGTACTGGATCAGCGAACACCGGCGGTCGAACAGGTCTTGCCCCTGGTAAACGCCGTTCTCGTACACGCGGCGGTTCACGCCGATCATCAGGTCGAAGGGCAGCTTGAACTCGCGGCAGCTCTCGGCCAGCGTCCAGAAGACGCTGTTGCCGTCCTTCGTTGGCGCGAAGTCCGGCGGCAGCGAGATGGCGCACGCCTTCGCCCCCTTCGCGAGGAACCGCTCGAACAGCGCGCGGATGGCCTTCTTCAGCGTCGGCAGGTCGCCGGCGTCGATGCCGGTCACCTTCGCCAGCCGCTCGCGGGTTCCGGCTTCCTTGAACTTGAACACGAGCGTGTCCGTCCGCAGGCACGGCACGTACTTCGCCGTGTCGAACCCGTCGAGGTTGTCGTCGAACTCGTTCGTCAGAAAGATTTTTTCGAGGTTCGTCTTCGCGAAGACCTGCTGCTCCCAATCCTTCGCGGCGAACAGCTTCACGCTCGCGTCGAACAGCGCGTCGGCGTCCGCCGCCGTTACGCGGTCGCCGGGGAAGCCGAGGAAGTTCTTCGCGATCTCGACGAACCAGCCGTACTGGGCCGTGTTGTCGTACCGGTCCATGAACCGGATGATCTCGCGACACCGCTCCTTCGGGTCGGCGTCCTTCGCCAGGAGCTTCTGCGACATGCCGGCCGAGTGCGCCAACTCCGTGTAGTAGTGGTAGCCGAGGATGTCGTCGAGCGACCGCGACACCGGCGACAGCGGCTCGATGTGCGAGTGCGGGTCGATCAGCGGGATCGCGTCGAACGCGGCGGTCAGCGACTGGACCAGGCTGTCGGCTGGCATGGCGGTAATTTCCGGAGAGTTTGTCGTTTTTACCGATGATGTGTCTTACGCGACCCGGCAACATTTACAATCCGCGGCCCGGCCGTTCAGTTCTCGTCGCGAAAACCCGAGGAATCGCGGCCCGGCGGCACGACCGGCGCGATTGGCACGACCCGTGCATTTAGGAATCTCGTCCGCGGCGGTTCCCCCAACCAGCGGCGGACGGTGCAGGAAATCGCAACCGGCGGCCGCTTCCCCCAAGCGTCCGCCACCCCCCAACGCGACTCTTGCACCCGTACAAGTGGCGAGTCCCCCACTCGCCGTTCCCCTTCCGCCCCCACGTCCGATTTCATTCCCCCTGCCGCTCCGCCGTCCCCCAACGGCGGAGCAGGTCTTTTTCCCCCGCTACTCCCGCGTTGACATCCGCCACCACGCGATGCTCAGGAAGACGAACCCGAAGCCGAGGAGTGCCGCGCACGCCCTCCAGACGATGGCCGTCTGGGGCTCGGGGTTCGTGAGGAGTTGCGCGTAGGCGTCCAGCGACCAGGCGTGCGGCGTCACCCGCGTGACGGCCCGCATCTCTTCCGGCATCAGGTATCGCGGCATCAGCGACCCGCTCAGCCCGGCGAGGACCATCACGAGCAGCGTGCCGTTCACCGAGACTTGCTGTTCCGTCTTCGCGAACGCGGCGACGAGCATCGCCAACCCGACGGCCGCGAACGACGTGCAGAAGACGACGGGGACGAGCAACTCCGGCCGCGTGCCCAGCGGCATCCCGAAGAGGATGGACCCCGCGAGTAGTAGGCCGAACCCTTGCAGCAGCGACACGGCGAAGCACGGCAGCAGCTTGCCGAGGAGGAGTTGCCCGCGGGTGATCGGCGCGGCGGTGAGGCGGACGAGCGTGCCGTGCCGCCGCTCGGCGGTGAACAGCCAGCCCATGACGAGCACGAGGAAGAACGCGAACGTGACGGCGTAGCTCGGCACGAGCGTCTGATATCGCACGGCCCCGCGGCGGATCGTGCCGGTCCCGTCCGACTGGTACGCCGACCGGTTCTCGGCCCGCGCGGGCGGCGGGTCGCTCTTCGTTAGCTTCGCCCACGTCTTGCCGCGGAAGTCGTAATCGACGAAGAACCCGCTGATCCCCTTCTGCATCGCGTCGCCGAGGGACTTCATGATCGACGGCGGCAGCAGGTCGATGCCGACGACGTACTTCTTCATCTTCTCCATGAACGGCGGCGTGCCGATCATCTCGAACGCCTGGCCGATCATCCACGGGATGACGACCCGCATGAGCGCGACCTGCACGACCTGCTCGACGACGGCCGCCGCCACCTCTTGCGTCGGGTCGCGGAGGACGGTCACGCCGACGGCGGAAGTCTTCATGCCGTCGCGGTAGAGCGGGTTGATCGGGTTTCGCTTCAACGGCTCGCCGACGAACGAGCAGCGGTGGACGAGGTCGCTGAACTCCGGTTCGAGGACGATGACGACCGCCCGCTCGCCGGACCGCACGAGCCGCTCGGCGTCCTCGCGGGTCGGGATGAGTTCGACCTTGATGTCCGCGGTGCTGGCGAAGTCGTCGAGCAGAATCTGCGACCACGGCCGGTCTGGGAACGGCCCGTGGTCCGGCGGCAGGCCGCGGTCGAGGTTGACGAGCGAAATCCGCAGTTGCTCCTTCTTGTTCGGGTCGAACGCGCCGCCCACGGTGATGCCGAGGATGAGCACGAGCAGCACCGGCATGAGCAAAAGGATGACGCCCGCGCGGGGGTCGCGGGCCATGAGCCGCAAGTCTTTTCCCGCCAGTGTGAGGATCGCGCGCATCCGTCAGTCCCGCAGCCGGTGGCCGGTCAGGTGGAGGAACACTTTTTCCAGCGTCGCTTCGCTCGTCTCGATGGCGAGGGGCGAGACGTTCTCCGCCGCGAACAGCGTCGCCAGCTTCGGCAGCAGCGGGCCGAGTTCCCGCGTCGTGACGTGGACGCCGTCCGGGAAGACCTTCGCCGTCGCCACGCCGGGCAGCGCCCGCAGCTTCTCGTCGAACCCGGCGGGCGTCGCTTCGAGTTTGATCTTCAGTTCGCTCGGCCGGAGCTTGAGCAGGTGCTCGGTTGTGTCGCACGCGATGACCCGGCCGCCGTCGATGATCGCGATCCGCGGGCAGAGGGCCTGCACCTCTTCCATGTAGTGGCTGGTGTAAACGACCGTCATCCCCTCGCGGTTGAGCTTCCGGACGATCTCGAAGATGAGGTTCCGCGACTGCGGGTCCACGCCCGTCGTCGGCTCGTCGAGGAGCAGCAGCCGCGGCGAATGGACGACGGCGACGGCGAGGTTCAGCCGCCGCTTCATGCCGCCGGAGAACGTCCCGGCCCGGTCGTCGGCCCGGTCGTGCAGCCCGACGGCGGTGAGCAGTTCTTCCGCTCGCGTGTTCAATGACGCGCCGCCGAGGCCGTAGAGCATGCCGAAGAAAACGACGTTCTCGCGCGCGGTCAGGTCCGGGTAGACGGCCAAGTCCTGCGTGCCGATGCCGACCCACCGCCGCAACTCGCGGTCCGCGCGGCGGAACGGCCGGCCGTCGAGCTTCACGGCCCCCGCGTTCGCGTCGAGCAGGCCGGCGATGATCGAGAGCAGCGTCGTCTTGCCCGCGCCGTTCGGACCGAGCAGGCCGAACAGCTCGCCTGCCGCGACGGTCAGCGATACGCCGTTGAGGGCGTAGGCCGCCCCGTACCGCTTCTTCAGGTCGTCGATTTCGAGCATCGGCCCGCCCATGCTGCCTATAGATAGTTCGCGCTCCCCCGAGGAACACGCGAAATGTCCACGTTTAACGACGCCCGCGTGCGGCATCTCAACGACCGCCCGGCCCGGCCGCGGGGGAAGTACGTGCTGTACTGGTGTCAGATGTTCCGCCGGCTGACGCACAACCACGCCCTCGACTACGCGGTCCACCTGGCGAAGCATTTGAAGAAGCCGCTCGTCGTGTACGAGGCGCTGAAGCTGAACTACCCGTGGGCGAACGCCCGCATCCACACGGTCATGCTGGAGGGAATGAAAGACACGGCGGCGACCGCGAAGCGCATGGGGGTGACGTACTGGCCGTTCGTCGAGACGCCGGAGGACGCGGGACGGGGACTCGTGAAGCAGCTCGCAGCGGACGCCGCGGCGCTCGTGACGGACGACTACCCGGCGTACATCGTGCCCGCCCACAACCGCGCGATCGCATCGCTCGACGTTCCGGTCTACGCCGTCGATTCCAACGGCATCGTCCCGCTGTCACTTCTGGGGAAGTCGGTCGCGGCCGCGGCACACCTTCGACCGCGTCTGCACAAGCTGTTCGCCGAGGGGTGGGCGAATCGTGCCCTCGCCGAGCCGGACTTCACTGGCCTGAAGGCGATGCTCGATCCGCCGTTCGAGCCGTGGACGCCGCCGAAGGACGTGACGGCATACGTGAAGGCGCTCCCGATCGACCAGTCGGTCCCGGCGGTCGCGGCAGAACCGGGCGGCGGCACGGCCGGGCGGGAGCGACTGGCGGAGTTCCTGAAGCACAAACTCCCCCGCTACGCCGAGGAGCGGAACCAGCCGGACGACCCGGCGAAGAACTCGGCCAGCCGGTTGAGCACGCCGCTCCACTTCGGGCACATCTCCATCGAGGAAGTCATCGCCGGGGCGCTCGCGACGACCGGCGACTGGTCGCCAACGCTCATCAACAGTCAGGCCCGCGGCCGCGACGACTTCTTCTGCCGCGACCCGAACGTGAACAGCTTCCTGGACGAGGCGATCACCTGGCGGGACGTGGGCCACCACTGGCACCACTGCCGGAACTCGGAACTCGGAACTCGGAACTCGGAACGCAAGAACCAAAGCTGGCAATCCGACCCGCGGCCGACGTTCAACTTCGAGACGATGGACTTCTCGCCGTTGACGAAGGGCACGCTCGAAACCGTGCTGCCCGCGTGGGCGCTCACGACGTTGACGAAGCACGCGCGGGACCGCCGCGAGTTCGTGTATACCCTCGAACAGTTCGAGAACGCGGCCACGCACGACGAGTTGTGGAACGCGGCCCAGACGGAACTCGTGCTCACCGGCCGCATCCACAACTACCTGCGAATGCTGTGGGCCAAGAAGGTGCTGGAGTGGTCGCCGTCGCCGGAGGAGGCGTACCGCGTGCTGGAGCACCTCAACAACAAGTACGCCATCGACGGCCGCGACCCGAACAGTTACACCGGCATCCTGTGGACGTTCGGCCTGTTCGACCGCCCGTGGCCGCCGGAACGCGACGTGTTCGGCAGCATCCGCTACATGTCGAGCGAGAACACGGCGAAGAAGTTCAGGCTGAAGAACTACTTCGACTACATCGCCGCGTTGAAGCACGGGCCGAAGCCGACCCTGTTTTCGGGGAGTGAATAGCATAGATGGGGACCGGTTTTCACCCCGAAGGGGTGGGAGTTCATAGACCAGGGCAACGCCCTGGGCGCGGGCGTCCGACCCGCTGCAACCGGCCGGCTTCTCGCAGGCTTTCAGCCTGCGGGTGGTTGCGGTCGCCACCCAGGGCGGCGGGCCTGCGGCCCTTGCCCTGGGCTAACTTCTCCCACCCTTTCGGGGTGAAAACCATTCATCCCAACCACTGACATCGCGGCCAGTGGACCGGTTCCTATAATCCGCTCATGCCAGCCGCCATCATCTGCCGCAACCTCACGAAAACCTACCCCGGCCGGCCGCCCGTCGAGGCGGTCCGCGGGCTGGACCTGGAAGTCAAATCCGGCGAGTGCTTCGGCCTCCTCGGCCCGAACGGGGCGGGCAAGACGACCACCCTCGAAATCCTCGAAGGCATCCTCGAACCCTCCGGCGGGGAAATCGAAGTCCTCGGCCTCAAGTGGGGCCGCGACGACCGCGCCATCCGGTCCCGTATCGGCATCTCGCTGCAAGAAACCCGGCTCGCCGACAAGCTGACCGTCAAAGAAACGGTCACCCTCTTCCGCTCCTTCTACTCTTCCGGCCTCTCGCCGGATGAAGCCGTCGGCCTCGTCAGCCTTCAGGAGAAGGCCGACGCGAAGATCGACAAGCTCTCGGGCGGGCAGAAGCAGCGGCTCGCGGTCGCGACGGCGCTCGTCGGCGACCCGGACCTCTTGTTCCTCGACGAGCCGACGACCGGCCTCGACCCGCAGTCCCGGCGGCAGCTGTGGGACGTGATTCGCGGGCTGAAGGACCGCGGCCGCACCATCGTCATCACGACGCACTACATGGACGAGGCGGAACGCCTCTGCGACCGCGTCGCCGTCGTGGACCACGGCAAGGTCATCGCCATCGGCACGCCCCGCGAGCTGATCCGCAACCTCGGCGGCGAGCACGTCATCGAGTTTTCCATCGAGGGCGAGCTGACGGACGCCGTCAAGCAGGGGTGCGAGAAGTTGCCGACGGTGGAATCGCTCCGGCCTGAAGGGGCCGGGTACATGATGACCGTCGGCGAACCTCACGTCGCGTTGCCGGCCCTGATGGATTACCTCCGGCAGCAGGGCGTCCCGTTGGCCGGGCTGACGACCCGCACGGCCACGCTGGAAGACGTGTTCGTCACGCTCACCGGCCGCCACCTGCGCGACGACGGGGAGAAATGACCGATGGCCGATTCGTCGAGCAACAGGTCGCCGCTGGTGCAGCTGGTCCTCAGCCGCATCCGCGAGTTCTATCGCGAACCGGCGGCCGTGTTCTGGGTGTACGGCTTCCCGCTGTTCCTCGCGCTTCTGCTGGGCCTCGCGTTCCGCAACCGGCCGGTCGAGCGGATCACCGTCGATATCGTCACCGACGGCCCGGCCGGGCCGGTCGCGGCCGAGCGGATGAAGACGAGCCTGGAAAAAGACCCCCGCTTACAGGTGGTCCTCGGCGACGCCGTCACGACCCGCAACCGGATGCGCACCGCGAAGACGGACATCGTCGTGACGCCGGCCGTGTCGGGCGGGCCGGACTACCTCGTCGAGCCGAACCGGCCGGAGGCGGTGCTGGCGAAGAACGCGGTCGAGAACGTGCTGCTCCGCGACCAGTTCCCGACCGCCGCCCGGCCGACGGAATCGACGCTCGACGAGCCGGGGGCGCGGTACATCGACTTCCTCATCCCCGGCCTGATCGGCACGAACCTGATGGGCGGCGGGCTGTGGGGCGTCGGGTTCGTCATCGTGGACATGCGGGTGCGGAAGTTGCTCAAGCGGTTCCTCGCCACGCCGATGCGGAAGAGCGACTTCATGCTCAGCCTCGTCATCAGCCGGCTCATCTTCACGATGATCGAGATCGTACTGCTGATGGGGTTCGCGTGGCTCGTGTTCGGCGTGAAGGTGTTCGGCGACCCGCTCGCGTTCCTCGTCCTCCTCCTCGCCGGCGGGACGTGTTTCGGCGGCATCGGGCTGCTCGTGGCGTGCCGGGCGAAGACGATTGAAACCGTGTCCGGCCTGATGAACGCGGTCATGCTGCCGATGTACCTGCTGTCCGGCGTGTTCTTCTCGGCCGACCGGTTCCCGGACGTGATGCAGCCATTCATCCAGGCGCTGCCGCTGACGGTCCTCATCAACGCCCTGCGGGACGTGATGAACGACGGGGCCGGGCTGTCGGCCGTCGTGCGGCCAACGGTCATCTTGATGGCGTGGGGCGTCGTCAGCTTCTTCGTCGCTCTGCGGCTATTCCGGTGGCGTTGAGGGCGAAAGCCCAGGGTCGGCCGACCCTGGGCTTTCGCCCCGATAGATACGCTCGATGCGCTCGCGGGTCAGGCCCAAAATCTTGTCGAAGCGGCTCAACTTCATCCCTTCCAAATCGACGCTCTTGTCGGCTAGGTTTTCGAGTAGCGCCAGGTCGCGCTTCAACTCGCGGTCGGTCTCCCACAGGTACAGCGGGCCGATCGCCTTCCACCCGACGGACGCCCCCGGCCACCGCGACTTCGCGTACATGAACGACACCACGTTCGTCGTCGCGTCGTCCGCCGGCACGAAGAACAGGTAGAGCCGCCAGCGGACCATCCCCTCGCGGCCGTCGGCCGGGTGCTTCCAGTAGTGGTCGTAGCGGACGTAGAGCGGCGAAAACAAGATCGTGTCGTCCGCGTGGAAGTGGTAGCCCGACCACGCGCCGAGGAACGCCTTCTTGTGGAACGGGATGCTCTTCGTCGGCCCGGCCGTGCGGATCGTCGCCGTGCGGTCGTCCGACTCGCAGTTCACGGTGACGGCCGCGATGCCGTCGAGGCCGTGGCCGAACGTGTGGTGGTTGATCGTCGTGTGCTCGATGTCCACGAAGTTGTCGAGGACCAGCTCGAACGGCGCGGGGAAGTGGTGCCGCATCTCGCCGATCCGGGTGTAGCCGGCGAAGTCCAGGTCCGGGAACTCGGCGGCCGCGCCGCGAGGCTTCACCCAGAGGTACTCGTGAGCCTCGCGCACGTCGTAGCTGACGGCGCAGGCGGTCAGCTTCGGCGTGCCGGGGCTTTCGCCGTTCCCCTGGCAGTCGAACGTCCAGGCGTGGTACTGGCAGCGGAGCCGGTCGCCGACGACGACGCCGGAACTGAGCTTGCTCCGGCGGTGCGGGCAGAAGTCTTCGAGCGCCCCGACGGAGCCGGACTTCGTGCGAAACAAAACGAGGTTGCGGCCGCACAGCTTCACGGCCGCCGGCTTCCGGCCGAGTTCGCGAACCGCCAAGACGGGATGCCAATGGTCGAGTATTCCCATCCCGCTATGCTACGGCGATCCGGCCGACCGGCTCGCCGCGATAAATCCGCGCGATCCGCTCCCGCGTCAACCCTAACACTTTGTCGAACCGGCTGAGCTTCATCCCTTCAAGCGTCGGGTTGTGGTCGGCCATGTGTTCGAGCATGGCGATGTCCTGCCGCACCTCGCGGTCCACCTCGCGGCGGAACAGATATTTCGCCAGCCGCAGCCCGCCGGCCGGGCCGGGGTAGCGGCTCTTGGCGTACACGAACGACGTGACGTTCGTTCGCTTCCCGTCCACCGGCCAGAAGAACATGTACAGCCGCCACCGGACCATCGCCTCGCGGCCGCCGTCCGGCGCGGTCCACCAGTGGTCGTACACGCTGTAGACCGGCGAGAAGTGCGTCGTCCAGTGGTCGTGGAACAGGTCGCCCTTGCGAATGCCGAGCAGCCACCGGAACAGCGGGTGCAGGATTTTCGTCGGCCCGACGTTCCGCACCGTCACTGTCTTTTCCGTCGGCTCGAACTGCACCTTCACCTCGTGCATCCGCGGCAGGTCGTACCCGAACGTGTCGTGGACCGTGCCGCTGTGCTCGATCTCGGTGAAGTTGTCCACCGTCAATTCCAGCGGCGCGGGGACGGTATGCAGGAAATTGCCCAGGTGGTAGTAGTTGTCGTTGTTGATCTCCGGGAACGCCGGGGCGCTGTGCCGGGACTTGACCCAGACGAACCCGTGTTCCTCGCGGGCGTCGAAGCTCTCGGTGCAGGTGTGCATCTTCGGCGTGCTCGGGCTTTCCCCGTCGCCGCACCCGTTGAACGTCCAGCCGTGGTACTTGCACTCGACGCGGTCGTTCACCACCCGGCCGTAACTCAGCTTCAGCCGGCGGTGCGGGCACACGTCGTCGATGGCCGCGACCTGACCGTCGCTCGTTCGGAACAGGCAGATCAACCGCCCGGCCAGCTGGATGCCGTGGGGCTTGTCCTTGAGCGCGTGGCCGGGCAGCACTGGATGCCAGTGGTCGAGCATTCCCATCGGGAACTCCGCGAAAAATAGCCTGATTCTGGGAGCGAATAACGTGTCGCGGGGGCTTTGTCGAGCAAAAACTCTAGAATTTCCGCCATGTTCACCGGACTCGTTCAATCGTTGGCCCGCGTCGCCGCCGTCACCGAGGACGGCCACGGCGGGCGGACCCTCACTGTCGCGGACCCGTCGATCACGCCGACGCTCGGCGAGAGCATCGCCGTCAACGGCTGTTGCCTGACCGTGACGAAGCACGCCGGCGACCGGTTCGAGTTCCAGGTCGGCCCGGAGACGCTCCTCAAGACGAACCTCGGCCGCCTCGCAGTCGGCGATGGCGTGAACCTCGAGCAGGCCCTCCGCGTCGGCGACCGGCTCGGCGGCCACTTCGTCACCGGCCACATCGACGGCGTCGGCACGATTACGAAAAAGGAACAGCAGGGCGAGTGGCTCATGGTCGAGTTCGCCTGCCCGCCGGCGTTCGACGACTTGATGGTGGACAAAGGCTCGATTGCCGTGGATGGGATCAGCCTGACCGTCGTGAAAACGGCCGCGGGGAGGTTTCACGTCATGGTCATTCCCCACACGCGCGACCACACGACGCTGGGGCAAAAAGGCGTCGGCGCGACGGTGAACCTGGAACTCGACCTGCTCGCGAAGCACGTGCAAAAATTGATGGCAAACATGAACATCACGATCTAGCTCGTCGTGTCCTAAAATACCTCCATGCCGATCGTCCTCGTCCTGCTGCTGACCGCGTCGTGTGCCCGCGTCCCCTGGCCGGAACCCCCGTTCGGGTTCGGCGGCAGCGGCAGCCTTGCCCTGACCGCGTTCGCCTTGCTCATCCCGCTCGGGGCAGCCCTCGTCCTCAGCCGGTGGGCCGCGTCCGTGGTCCGCGCGGAACCGTCCCGCCGGGCGGAAATCGCCACGAAGTACAACCGCTACCGCCGCATCCTGGGGTACGTCAACCTCGCGATGGGCGTGCTCGTCGTCGTCGGCCTCGGCTGGGGCTGGACGGTCTGGAACCGCGCGATCTTCCCGTCCGACCACGGCCGCATCCTCGCGCCGATGGCGGAGTTGCTCGTCCCGGCCCCGTACCTGTTGACCGTGTTTACGTCCTGGCTGGTCCACTACGACGCGGAGCGGATGTTCCACGCGGCCGTCGATTCGGACCGCTCGTTCTGGTCCCGCACCGGGTACTTCTTCTTCCACCTGCGGCCGTTCGCGTTCCTCGTGATGCTGCCGGTCGTGCTGTTCGCGGCCCAGCAGACGTTCGTGCGGCTCGCCCCGGAGGCGGCGAACAGCCTGGCCGCGCAGCTGGTCGCGTTCGCGATGGTGCCGGTCCTATTCGTGATGCTCCCGGTGCTGTTGAAGCCCGCACTCGGCCTCGTCCCGATGCCGCGGGGGCCGGTCCGGGACCGGTTGGAAGAACTCGCCCGCCGCCACCGGTTCGGGTACACGAACCTGCTCGTCTGGCCGACCCGCGGGGCCATGGCGAACGCGATGGTCGTGGGCGTCGTGCCGTGGGCGCGGTACGTCGTGTTTACCGACCGGCTAGTCGAGTCGATGGCCCCGGACGAGTTGGACGCGGTGTTCGGCCACGAGGTCGGCCACGCCAAGCACTGGCACATCCCGTACTACGCGCTCTTTTTCTTGCTCAGCGCCCCGGCCGTCGCCGCCGTCGTCGGGCTGGGGTTCACCGGACTGGCGGAGATGAGTTGGATCGACGCCAAGGCGTGGGAGCCGTGGGCCGGGCTGCCGCCGCTCGGGGCGCTACTCGCGTACCTCTTCGTGGTGTTCGGCTTCCTCTCCCGGCGGTGCGAGCGGCAGGCGGACATCTACGGCTGCCGGGTGGCGTCCGGCGGCGACCTGTCGGCGAACGGCATCGACGCGATGATCCGGGCGCTCGAGCGGGTGGCGGACCTGAACGGGATGGATGCGAGCAAGGGGAACACGCCCGAAACGCTGTCGTTCTGGAAGCGGTTTTGGGGACTGGTCCGGTCGTGGCAGCACGGGCCGATTACCGAGCGGATTCGGTTCCTCTCGGAGCTGATGCGGAACCCGGATATGGAGCGCGGCATCCAGTGGCGGGTGTTCCTGCTCCGTTGCGGGCTGATCCTGGTGCTGCTGGCGGTCGTGACGGGGATCGCGGCCGTCATCGGGTGGCAGGAGATGGCGCGGGCGCTGTGATCTTGTGGGGCGGGTCAAGGCTTTGCGCCGACCCGCCGATCTTTCTCCCTCTCCCCCGGCTTTGCGGGGGAGAGGGCCGGGGTGAG